>Ga0207706_10001436_pt1 | contig 23850 bp, 19 predicted proteins | sample KBSC53metaG_FD_184318 | JGI IMG/M metagenome (GOLD analysis project Ga0207706, IMG submission 184318) | Corn rhizosphere microbial communities from Kellogg Biological Station, Michigan, USA - KBS C5-3 metaG (SPAdes) (version 2) | ecosystem: Host-associated > Plants > Roots > Rhizosphere > Soil ... | reverse complement strand
AGTGCCCAGCCGCTGACGCCCGAACAGGTCGATCAGAGCAGCGTCACCCGCGTCAACCTTGCCAACCTGCAAATCGGGGAAAAGCTGACCGCTTTCGAACAGCTGGGTCTTGATCTTTCCGCCTGCGGCAGCCTCGATCCGTCCGAGATAGTCCTTGATCACGACGTTGCGGGTGTGCGACGGCGCGGTCTTCTCGTAGAAGGAGTCGCCATCGACGCCGTTGGGCATCCGCTCCGTGTTCTCGTGGAGCTCGCTTCTACGCTTCGTCGACGGCTCGTTGTCGCCGTGGTCCTTGGTCGTGTTGTGCAACTCGAACCGGGACTTGGTGGCCGTGTGTTGCCAGCAATAATCCATGCCGGTATTCCAGGTTGAGCCCATGTCGGCCGACCAGCTGTGGCCCAGCCAGCTGACCTTGTTCGGCGTCATTCCGGTGCTGGAAAGGCTATCGGCGTAGGCAGACGTCGAGGACGTGGATGTGGTGGTCGAAGTCGACGTGGGGGTAGGGGTCGGGGTAGGAGTGGGAGTAGGAGTGGCGGTAGGGGCCGAGCCGGTCGGCGCTACGCAGAGACTCGCATCCTTGGTCCACGAACCGTCGGAGCATTTCACCCACCCGCGTGGCCCGGCCAGTGCCGCAGCACCCGGAAAAAGAAATGCGCCTGCGCCAATGCGCAGCAGGTTGCGCCGCGTCGTATCCATGATGAGCCCACCCCTTGGATTCGGTGAATTATTGTCGCCGGCGCAAGCTTACATGGAAATTCGATTAATTCTCCGGGCAGTTAACGGAATAACGGCCAGCGGAGGGCGCGCTGCGCCGAATTGAATCGAAATGGTTAACGATTTTTATTTGTCGACTCATTCCTTCCGCTTGCAGTCACTTGCCAACGGGCGATCGGCACTTGAATAGGAAAAGTCTTCAGATTCAAAAGCGCTAACGAAGGCTGTGCTAACTTTGGTTAGTGTCGCCCATCGGCATCGCCGCCAAGTTAACGACCTGGAACCAACGGGAAGTACGGCTGTTTTCCCGGTGATAGTTGACTCAACGTCAACCTTGTTCATTCTCTTTGCGTTGACCCGTAAGTACTTAAGCGAGTCGCCATGACCAAGGACAGTCGCCTTTCACTACTCGATGAGGCAGAGAAATGCCGGCGTCAGGCACTTGCCTATGTCGGCAAGCCCGAAGGTCCGTTCCTGCTGCGGATCGCCAAGGCTTTCGAAGAGCTCGATCATCGCGAGCACCGCAATGGCGCGTTGCGCGGGGGCCTCTAGCTCCCCAGCCCTGGCGGCTCCCCGCGCGCAACCTGTCCCGGCAGCACGAGTCGAACTTTCGCTTGCCTAGAGGGGCGGCTAATCTAACAGTTCACTGTTTCGAAAGGAGCCGCGATTCCTTTCGGGGACGAGTACCCTCTAACGAGACGCCGCGCATGCGCCGTCTTGGGGCCGCGGAGTTGAGTTCGAAATGACGAGAAAGCCGAATTTGTTCATTGTCGGCGCGCCCAAATGCGGAACCACCGCCTGGGTGTCCTATTTGGCTTCGCATCCGGACATTTACTTCCCGCGAATCAAGGAACCGCACTTCTTCTCGCCGGACATGCCAAAGCGCCCGGGTTTCAATAATTTCACGAGCGAGGAACGCTATCTCGCGCTGTTCGCGCCGGGCCGCGACAAGAAGATCGTCGGCGAGGGGTCGGTGCGCTATCTTCAATCGCAGGAGGCGGCCAGGAACATCCGGCGGTTCAATCCGGACGCCAAGATCCTCATCTTCGTCCGCGACCAGCAGGATTATCTGCCCTCGTTGCACAACCAGCTCGTTTTCAACAAGGACGAGTGCATCACGGACTTCGAAACGGCGTGGCGGCTCTCGGGCAAAAGGTCCGAGGAGAATCTCAGCCGCAACTGCCGCGATCCGAAATTCCTCGATTATGTCGAGGCCGGAGCCTTTTCACAGCAGGTCGAGCGCTATTTCGACGAGTTTCCCGAAGAGCAGATCCGGGTTTTCCATTTCCGCGACTGGTCGCGCAATCCGCGCGCGACTTACCTGGAGATCCTGAGGTTCCTGGACGTTCCGGATGACGGACGGACCGAGTTCCCCCGGGTCAATGCGGCGCGCCAACGCCGCACGAAATGGCTGTGGAGGCTTCAGAAGGAGCCGCCGCGCCCCGCGCGCGCCGCCGTTTCGCTGATCAAGCGGGTGACCGGCCTGCATTCGCTTCACCTGGCAGACTTCCTGTCCTGGGCGGATACGAGGAAAGGCGGGCAGACTCGGGCAAGCGACGCCATCAAGCAGGAAATCGCGGCCCGCTTCGAAGCCGACAATGCAAGGCTCGCGCCGCGCATCTGGCGGCCAAGCGCGTCATAACGGCAAAGTGGCGGAGAGGGTGGGATTCGAACCCACGGTACGGTTGCCCGTACGCCGCATTTCGAGTGCGGTGCTTTCGACCACTCAGCCACCTCTCCGCATGACATGAAGGCGCTGCGCCTTTCGGCTCGGGCGCGGGTCGGCGGCGCGTCTAGCAACCCCTTGTGGGCTTGCCTAGCCTGCCGACTTTCCTAGATTGCAGCCATGGAGCGGCACGAGCGTTTCACCGATATGGCATCTGCAGCCGGAACCGCAATTCCGCGGGCCCGCTTCGGGCTCGGCGAAGTCGTGCGTCACCGCCTGCTCGATTTCCGAGGCGTTATCTTCGATGTGGACCCCGAGTTCGCGAACAGCGACGAATGGTACGAGGCCATCCCCGAATCGATGCGCCCGGCCAAGGACCAGCCGTTCTACCACCTTCTCGCCGAAAACGCGGAGTCGAGCTACGTCGCCTATGTGAGCCAGCAGAACCTGGTTCATGACGAAAGCGACGAGCCGGTCGACCACCCCGCGATCGGGTCGATGTTCGACAGCTTCGACGGTGGGCGTTACCAGCTCCGGCCCGAACACCGTCATTAGTTGACAGCCGCGAACCGCTGCCATAGGCGGCTCGCTTCGCGCCGCGGCCGGGCTAGCGCCCGAGACGCGCGCCACAAGCACAGAAGAGAAGCCAATGTTCGCAGTCGTGCGCACGGGCGGCAAGCAGTATCGCGTCGCCCCCGGAGACAAGATCGTCGTCGAGAAGCTGGACGGGAACGCCGGTGACACCATCACCCTGGGCGACATCCTACTCGCGGGAGACGGGTCCGACCTCAAGAAGACCGACGGCCTGAAGGTCTCGGCCGAGATCATCGCCCAGGCAAAGGGCGAGAAGGTCACGGTGTTCAAGAAGCGGCGCCGCCACAACTACCGCCGCAAGAAGGGCCACCGCCAGCAGCACACGATCCTGAGGATCACCGCGATCGGCGATCACAAAGCGGAGAAGAAGCCCGCCTCAAAAGCCGAAAAGGCTCCCGCTCCGGCGAAGAGCGAAGCCGCGGCGACTGCCGCTGCCGGGGAGAGCGTCGAAGCTAAGGCTCCGAAGGCCGCGAAGCCAAAGGCTGAGAAGAAGGCTGCGCCAGCGAAGGCCGAAAAGCCCGCTTCGAAGCCGTCGACAAAAAATGCTGCACCTGCTAAGGGCGGCGCCAAGAAGGCCCCCAAGGGCAAGTAATCAGGACCCTATTTCGTCATGGCACATAAGAAAGCAGGCGGCTCGTCCCGCAACGGCCGCGACAGTGAAAGCAAGCGCCTCGGCGTGAAGTTGTTCGGCAGCCAGTCGGCTCGCGCCGGCAACATCATCGTGCGCCAACGCGGGACCAAGTGGCACCCGGGGACCAACGTCGGAATCGGCAAGGACCACACGCTCTTTGCTCTCACCGACGGCACGGTCGCGTTCCGAGACGGAAAGCTCGGCCGCAAGTACGTGCACGTCATGCCGGCAAGCGAGGACAAATAGGAACGGTCACCGACAGGCCGTTCCCTTGAAGGGGCGGCCCGGACGAGATCTCACCAGATCAAGACCAAAAGGGAGAAGGGGACGCCCCGAAAGGGCGATCCCCTTTTTCTTTTTCCTTCTCCCGAAACTGTCACCTGCCGTCTCTAAGGCGGCCGGCGAGGAGAAGGACGATGTTTGCAAGGACAGAAAGACTGCTGCTTCGGCCCGGCTTTCCGGAAGACGCGCCCGCGCTTGTGGCCGCGATCGGCCACTTTGCTGTCGTCCGAAACCTGGCGCGGGTGCCCTGGCCCTACCGCCTTGCGGACGCGCAGGGGTTCCTCTCGATGCCGGGCGATCCCTGCCTTCCCTCCTGCCTGATCACGGAGAGGACCGGCGCGGCACCGCTGCTGGTCGGCGGCTGCGGCCTGCACCGTCGGGAATCCGGCGCCGTAGAACTCGGGTACTGGATCGCGCGCGAGCATTGGGGGCGCGGAATCGCCACCGAAGCCGGCCGAGCGCTGGTCGGTATCGCTCGGGCGCTTCGGCTGCCGGCGCTCTCGGCTTCGCACTTCCTCGACAATCCTGCGTCGGGCCGGGTGCTGGAAAAGCTGGGTTTCGAGCCCACCGGCATAGTTGCCCCGCGGGCGTGCTGCGCACGCTCAGAGGAGGTCCCGGCGAAGCTGTACCAGCTGCGGCTGAAGCCAGCACCCCAAGCGATCGCACCGCGGCTGGCGGAGACCATGGCGGCCTAGGGTTCGACCGCGCTTCCCGCCGAGCCTCATCCGCTGCTATATCGTCGGATAGGAGTTACTTCGCCGACCGGGGGCGGGATGTTCGACGACGTACTCAAGCATCGATCGGGAAGGGTCATCGCGCTCGCGCGCGATGTCCTTGCCGCCATCTTCCTGCTGGCAATCTGGGTCGATCCTTCGCAGCCCGCCCAGGCAGTGACGGCCACCTATGCCATGCTCTTCCTCTATCTGGGCGTTGCGCTCGCAATCACGAAGCTGACCTGGAACGACTGGTGGGCTGACGCACGCCTGGCGAGGCTCGCCCACATGCTCGACATCACCGTTTTCACGATGCTCGTGCTTGCGACGGACGGCTACACCAGCCCGTTCTTCGTGTTCTGCGTGTTCATGATCCTGTCCGCGGCGATCCGTTGGGGGTGGCGCGAAACGGCGATTACGGCGGCCACGGTGACCGTGCTCTATTTCACTGCCGGGATTGTCGGAGGCGACGCCACGGGCCCGCCGTTCGACCTCCAGCGGTTCATCATCCGAAGCGGCAACCTCGTCATCCTTTCCGGAATCCTGATCTGGTTCGGAATCAACCAGGGTTTTTCGGGTCCGGCCTGGCCGAAGGAAGAGCTGTTCGGCGACCTTTCGCCGGACGAACCACCGCTCGAAACCGCCGTCGAGCGGGCGGCGGAGGTGTCGCGCGCGAGCAAAGCGGCGCTGCTCTGGCGCGGTGACGAAACGGCCGAGTGGATCGCGGCGCAGCTTGCCGACGGGACGATCGTGACGACAGCCTTCGGATCGGAATTGACGCAGGTCGCCGAACGGCCGTTCCTGTTCGATTTTCGGAAGGATCGCGCATTCACCCGCGGTCCCTATCGGAAGGCTCGTTTCTTCAGAGCGACAGAGTTGCTCGACCCCGATGTCGCGATTCGTCTCGGCATTGCGACGGGAATCGCGATTCCCATCCGTTCCCATCCCGGCCAAGGCCTGCTCCTGCTTGGCGGAATCGAGGAACTGTGCATCGATTTCATAGAGTTCGGCGACGCGATTGCCACGGCCGTCGCGTCGCACCTGCAGAGACATGCGCTGCTAGCGGCTATCAGGGAGAGAAGCGGCGCCCGGGCGCGCCTGATGCTTGCCCGCGATCTGCACGACAGCATTGTCCAGTTCCTCGCCGGCGCGACCTTCCGGGTCGAGGCGATCAAGCGCTCCATGAACAGTGGCGAACGTCCCGCCCGCGAGCTGCAGGAGCTCAAGGAACTGCTTCTTCAGGAGCAGCAGGAGCTTCGCTCGGCGATCGGCGCGCTTCGAAGCGACCGGATTTCCCTTCCGAACCTCGCCGCCGACCTCGAGACCTTGTGCGACCGCCTGTCGAGGCAATGGGACGTCAAATGCGACTTTTCGGCCGAAGTCCCCGACAGGATGGCTCCCATGAGGCTCCATCTCGATACTCACCAGCTCGTCCGCGAAGCGGTGGCAAATGCGGTTCGCCACGCGCGGGCCAAGGCGATCACCGTGCAGCTGACTGCGGAAAATGGCGACTTGCGCCTCGATATCGGCAATGATGGAAGCGGCAACGCACGCTTGAAGCAGGGATCGCCCTGGTCCCTTCGCGAACGTGTTGACGAAGCGAACGGGACATTGATGCTTGCAAGCCGCGGAAGCGGGACGAACGTTTCAATCACCCTGCCACTCAAGCCGGAGGGACGGCCGTGACTCGAATTCTCCTTGCCGACGACCACCCGATGATTCAGGCCGCCGTCGAGGCGATGCTTCGCGGCAGCGAATATAAGCTGATCGCAAAGGCCGGAAGCGGCAGCGAAGCGCTTCAGTCCATTGCCGACCAGGATCCCGAAATCGTCGTCCTGGATATCCAGATGCCCGAAGGGACCGGCCTCGACGTGCTTCGCAAGATGCGCTCGGACGGCGACGATCGGCCGGTCGTACTACTCACCGCGTCGATCGACGAATCGGGCTTCGCCGAAGCGTTGAAGCTGAAGGTCGACGGAGTCCTCCTCAAGATGTCGGACCCGGCCCTCCTGCTCGACTGCCTCGATTCGGTCCGCTCGGGAGAAGAATGGATCGACCCGCACCTGAACGCCGAGGCGGCGCGAGCCGAGAGCGGCCGTGAACGGTCCCTCCTCTCTCCGCGCGAGACCGAGCTCGTAAGCCTGGTTCGCCAGGGCATGCGCAACCGCGACATCGCCGAGAAGCTCGGGATCACCGAAGGAACGGTGAAGGTCTATCTCCACAGCGTGTTCGAGAAGACCGGGGTCGCCAACCGCACCGAGCTCGCGATCCGGGCTTCCGAGTGGGTGTGACGCGGCTTAGGCGGTCCACCACCGTTCGTAGAAAATCCGGGTGAATGCCCGCGCGTTAATGATTGTTGAGTCTGGCGGACGGGTGTAGCTGATTGCGCAGATGGAACGTTCGCGCGCCGAGTCGCGCGGGCGTTACCAGGACTTTCACGCACGGACTCCGGTCCGCGCGTGGACTCCCTGGCTGGCGTCCCGGCGCCGGCCAGGGCAGTCCCTTCGCGATATCGAAGCGACGCGAGTGGCGCTCGGCCTGCTGCCCGCCTACATCCGCGCCCATGCATTTTCTCGACCAGGCGAAAATCTTCGTAAGATCCGGCGCCGGCGGCCCGGGCGCGGTCAGCTTTCGACGCGAGAAATTCATCGAGTTCGGCGGTCCCGACGGCGGCGACGGCGGCAAGGGCGCGGACATCGTCTTCGAGGCCGTGCCGGGGCTCAATACCCTGATCGACTTCCGCTACACCCAGCATTTCCGGGCGCCGCGTGGCAAAGGCGGATCGGGCAGCAACCGAACCGGGGCGGCGGGAAAGGACCTGGTCGTGCGAGTGCCGGTCGGAACGCAGATCCTGGCTGACGACGACGAGCGATCGCTCATCGCGGACCTGACGCGGGAAGGACAGCGGATCGTCTTGCTCAAAGGCGGCCAGGGCGGCCGGGGCAACGCCAGCTACAAGACCTCCACCAACCGCGCGCCACGGCAGCACCAGACCGGCGAGCCCGGCGAGGAGATGTGGGTCTGGCTGCGGCTGAAGCTGCTCGCGGACGTGGGCCTTGTCGGGCTTCCCAATTCGGGCAAATCCACCTTCCTCAACGCGGTGACGAACGCCAGCGCGAAGGTCGGGGATTATCCGTTCACCACGCTTCGGCCGCAGCTTGGAGTCGTCCGCCACAAGGGCCGAGAGTTCGTCCTCGCCGACATCCCGGGCCTGATCGAGGGAGCGGCCGAAGGCGCGGGCATCGGCGACCGCTTCCTCGGCCATGTCGAGCGGACGAAAATGCTTCTCCATCTCGTCGATTCTGCGGGGCCCGACCCTGCGGACGCGTGGCGGACGGTTCGCGACGAAATAGCCCAATACGGAGCCGGGCTCGCCAACAAGGCCGAAATCGTAGCCCTCAGCCGCTGCGACATCGCCGATCCGAAGCATCTCAAGAAGGCAAAATCCGACCTGGAGAAGACAGGCCTTGCCCAAGTCTTCGCCATTTCCGCCGCGACGGGCGATGGAGTCGAAGCGCTTCTCGACGCAATCGTCGAACGGCTTGGGCCGGAGCATGAGCCGACCGATGCCGAAGACGGGCAGAAGAGCGACTGGTCGCCGCTGTGACAATCGCGGTCACCGGGGGGACCGGCTTTGTTGGGACCCGCTTCATCGACGCGGCCGTGGCCGCCGGCCACCAGGTTCGCGCCCTCGCCCGCCGCGAACAGCAGCCAACGCCCGGGGTCGAATGGGTTCATGGATCGCTTGGAGAGAGCGATTCGCTCCGAAAGCTCGTCACCGGGACCAACTCCGTCGTCCACGTCGCCGGGGTGATAAATGCCCGCGATCCAGCGGAATTCCAGCGCGGAAATATCGACGGGACGCTGGCGATGCTGTCAGCGGCGACGGCCGGGGGGATCACCCGTTTCGTTCACGTCTCGTCGCTCGCGGCGCGCGAGCCGAATCTGTCGAAATATGGCGAGTCGAAGGCCCGGTCCGAAGAGCTGGTGCGCCGATCCGGCCTCGACTGGGTGATCGTTCGCCCTCCCGCGGTCTACGGGCCCGGCGACCGCGAGACTCTGGAGCTTTTCAAGATGGCGAAGCTCCGGTTGATGCTGCTTCCGCCGAGCGGACGGGTGTCGCTCATTCACGTCGACGATCTCGCTCGCCTTCTGCTTGCCCTCGCCGTCGATGATGGTGCTGGGAAGCATGTGGTGCTCGAGCCGGACGATGGCCGTGCGGTCGGCTGGAGCCACAAGGAGCTTGCAAAGGCGATCGGCGATGCGGTGGGACGAAGGAACCTGTCGCTGTCGATGCCGCCGGCAATGCTTCGGCTGGGCGCTGCGGTTGATCAGCTCGTACGGCGGGGACGCGCCAAGTTGTCGCAGGACCGCGCCGCTTACTTCAGCCACCGCGACTGGGTCGTGCAACCCGATCGGAGACCGTCGCGCGACCTGTGGCAGCCGCAGGTCCCCACCGAGCGCGGCCTTGCCGAAACGGCGGAATGGTACGGCTCGCAAGGCTGGCTCTAGCGCGCCTGCCCGGCGCCGCATTCGCGCCCTATTGCGTTGCGAAACCGAGGGCTCGCGAATAGGGCCAATTCATGGATACGACGGACGAAACCTTCGACAAGGTGAGAGAGCTGATCGAGCCGTTCAACAAGAAGGGCGTCGAAATCACCCCCTCCACCCGGTTCCAGCAGGACCTTGAGTGGGACAGCCTGACCGTGCTCGACTTCGTCGCGAACATCGAGGACGAGTTCGACATCATCATCACCATGAACATGCAGGCGGAAATCGAGACCGTCGGCCAGCTGGTGGACGCCGTCCGCGGGCTTAGCGGGGGCTGAGTGAGCGACCTACTCTCGAAGTTCGACCCCCTGATCGAGCAGCGGGAAACCCTGCTTTCGACGGGTGTCACCGACCCCTTCAACCTGGTCATGGAGAAGGTCGAAAGCCCGACCGTCGCCATCTGCAACGGCCGCCGGACAATCCTGCTCGGCACCTACAATTACATGGGAATGACCTTCGACCCCGACGTGGTCGCTGCCGGCAAGAACGCGCTCGACGAGTTCGGCTCCGGGACGACCGGAAGCCGGGTCCTCAACGGCACCTATGCCGGCCACAAGGCGTGCGAGGACGCGCTCAAGGACTTTTACGGCATGGACCATGCCATGGTCTTCTCGACCGGTTACCAGGCCAATCTCGGGATAATCTCCACCCTCGCGGGCAAGGACGACTATATCCTCCTCGACATCGACAGCCACGCGTCGATCTACGACGGTTGCGCGCTGGGGAACGCGCAGATCGTTCCGTTCCGCCACAATGACATCGAGGCGCTGGAAAAAAGGCTGAAGCGGGTTCCGGAGGGCGCCGGCAAGCTCGTTGTCCTCGAGGGCGTCTATTCGATGCTCGGCGACGTCGCGCCGCTGAAGGAAATGGTCGCCGTCGCCAAGGCGAACGGTGCGATGGTGCTGGTCGACGAGGCGCATTCTATGGGTTTCATCGGCGAGCACGGGCGTGGGGTCGCCGAAGCGCAAGGCGTGATCGACGACGTCGATTTCATCATCGGCACCTTCTCCAAGTCGGTCGGGACGGTGGGCGGTTTTTGCGTCTCCAACCATCCCAAGTTCGAGATCATGAGGCTCGTGTGCAGGCCCTACGTCTTCACTGCGTCCCTTCCGCCTTCAGTCGTCGCAACGGCCGCTACGTCGATCCGCAAGCTCATGGACGGCGCCGACAAGCGCGCGCACCTGTGGGAAAATTCGAAGCGCCTTCACGAAGGCCTCCGCCAGCTCGGCTTCACGCTTGGCACCGACCAGCCGCAATCGGCGATCATCGCCGTCATCATGCCCGATCTCGAGACGGGCGCGGCCATGTGGGAGGCGCTCCTGAAGGAGGGTCTCTACGTCAATCTGGCGCGCCCGCCGGCGACCCCCGCAGGCATGACCCTCCTTCGATGCTCGCTCTGTGCCGAGCATTCGAGCGAGCAAGTAGGCGAAATTCTTGCGATGTTCAGTGCCGCTGGGCGGGCGACCGGCTGCATCTGAAGCGGTGACTCGCCTTCCGTCGGCCGTCAGACATGTTTAGACTGACACAATGACGGCGGGCCACGACAGCGGGGAGACGGTCAGCGTCGACTTTCGGCGTACCGGAGCAGCAGCCGGTGCGCTCGTCGCAGTATTGCTCCTGCTCGGCCTGGTCTTTCTCGTTGCGATCACGAATGAGGCTCGGGACCGGGCGCTGCAGCTCGAGCGCCACGCCTACGACGTCACCCTGCTTACCCGGTCGATCGACGCCAGCCTGTCGCGGTCGGAGGCGGCGCTGGGCCGGTTCGCGCTCGACGAAAACGTCAAGACGAGCGGCGCGATCTACGCCAGCTACTGGGCGCTCGCCGGTCGCCAGATCCATCAGCTGCGGGGCCTTGCGGGCGCGAGCCCCGAACAGAAGGAGCGGCTGAACGAGCTGCAGCGCCTCTACGACGAGCTGGGCGCCAAATTCGACAATGTCGCCCGAGTCATCATGGCCAAGAAGAGCGACTATGGGATTAGCTATTATTACGCTGCGGTAGGCCCTGACGCGAAACCCGCGCTGGAACCGGCTCTTCATGCAAAGCTTCGCGAGATCGCGGACAGCGAGCGGTCGCTCCTCCAGCAGCGGATGCGGCAAACGCGCCTCTTCTCCGCCCGGGCGGACAAGTTCACGACCTATCTGAGCTGGCTCGGGGTCCTCGTCGGGATCGGGGCGATCTTCCTCGGCTTCGTCGCCGTCCAGGCGATCCGGCAATTCGCGTTCGCGAGGCGAGAGGCGGAAAGCGAGTCGGAGCGCGCGGAAGTCCTCGAAACGGCGGTCCGCGAGCGCACCCAGGAGCTTTGGGAGACAAACCAGGCGCTCAAAGCCGAGGCTGCCGAGCGCGAAGCCGCCGAAGCGCAGTTGCGCCAGGTCCAGAAGATGGAAGCCGTTGGCCAGTTGACCGGCGGAATCGCGCACGATTTCAACAATATGCTGGCCGTCGTCGTCGGTGGCGTCGATCTCGCGAGGCGGCGTCTCAACGGCCCCCGCCGAGAGGTACTGGCGCATCTCAACAACGCGATGGAGGGCGCTACTCGTGCCGCCGCGCTGACCCGCCGCCTGCTGTCCTTCGCGCGATCCGAGCCGTTGCTGCCCGAACGAGTCGAGCCGGTCGAGCTCGTCCAGGGCATGTCCGACCTGCTTGACCGCACGCTCGGCGAGCGCATCCGGGTCAAGGTCGATCTCGCACGCGAGACCTGGCCCGTCTACGTCGACCCGCACCAGCTCGAGAACGCGATCGTCAATCTCGCGGTCAATGCGCGCGACGCGATGGAAGGCGCCGGCCGCCTCAAGATCGTCAGCAGGAACGTTAAGGTTTCGGCAAACGAGGTCGGCGACATTCGGGCCGGCGAATATGTCCGGATCTCGGTCACGGACACCGGCTGCGGAATGCCGCCGGAGGTGAAGGATCGCGCCTTTGAACCTTTCTTCACGACCAAGCCGGTCGGCAAGGGCACGGGCCTGGGGCTCAGCCAGATTTTCGGCTTTGCGCATCAGTCCGGCGGCGAGGTCGGGATCGAAAGCACGGTCGGCAAGGGAACCACGGTCTCGCTATATCTGCCGCGAAGCGCCGTCGAAGCGCCGGTTCAGCTTCACCCGGCTGCAAACCGGATGAGCGAGGAGGAACGCGTTCCCGGCGCGCGCATCCTGGTCGTCGAGGACGATCCAAGGGTCCGGACCTCGACGGTCGAAGCGCTCCAGGACCTCGATTACGACCCCATCGCCTGCTCAAGCGGCGAGGAGGCCATCATGATCTTCGACCGCCAGCCTTTCGATCTCGTCATCAGCGACGTCATCATGCCGGAAATGACCGGCCCGGAACTGATCCAGGTGCTGAAGCAAAAACGGCAGGACTTCGCCGTCCTGTTCGTCACCGGCTATGTCGGCGACAGCGAGAGCCAGACGCTGGTCGGCCACGAGCTGCTCCGCAAGCCCTTCACCGTAGGCGCTTTGGCATCGGCGGTCGCGACCGCGATTGCCCAGGTCAGCGAACCGCCCCGCTCTTCAGGAGCCGCGGGAGCAAGATAAGCCCGGCGAGAAGCGGCCAGCGCCGTTGCCACGGCTTCAGCTCGATCTTCGTTCCGGCGTGCCGGTTCACCTTCCAGGCAATGTAATCGGCGCCCCCCGCGAAGGTGGCGCTCGCCTTTGCAAGCCGGAGCACCGAGAGGAGCTTGCCCTTGCGCTGCATCCGCTTCCACCAGAGCGCCATGTCGCCGTTGTTTCGAATCGCGCCCAGAGCCGCCTTGCCGAAGCGTTCGTACCGGTCGCGGTCGGTGTCGACGATGAGTCCCGACCGGTCGCTTCGTTCGGAGCGCAACTCGGCACCGAATGTGAGCTGGAACGCGCGCTTCCAAAGCGCGGAGGCGGTCCTGTCGCGCGCGGCGAGAGGCAGCGTCCAGCCTAGGAGCGTCGTCGAACATTGGCTGACAGCCTCGACGATGTCGCGGCTCGCGTCTTCGTCCGCAGCCCAGACGAGCCGTGACGGCTGGGCAAAGCGCGCGACGACCGACGTGCTTCGCGCCCGCGGTCCGCATTCGCGGTTGAAATCCGCCTCACTGAGAACGGCATATTTGGCGGCCAGGCCGTCATGCTCGAAATAGAAGACGTTGGGCGGGATCAGGCGGTTCGCGGCGGCCAGCCAGCTTTTGCCGTAGGTTTCGCGATAATCGGAAACGACCAGGTAGAAGTCGAGCATCAACCCTTCGAGCTGCTTCTGCCTGAGGCACGAACCGTAGAAGAGGACGGCCCGCGATGCCTTGCCGTGCTTCGCGGCGATGGCTGCGGCGAAGGCGCGCACGCGCGGATCGACGGGCGTGCTTAATTCCTCGGTGACGAGTTCCTTCAAGTCGGCCATCGTCGCAGCCTAAGCCGCGAGACGGACGAACGACAGGGGTTGCGCGGTCTTGAGGCGGATCGGGCTTCCGCGATCGGCGCTGAACGTCTCGCCGTCGAGGATGACGTTGGAGCTTTCGCCTTCGATCGTGATTTCGTCGACCTCGGCGAAGTGGATTCCGCGCAGCTCGCGTCCCTTGTAGCCGCCGGTCAACCCGGCGATGAGCGCCCGCAGGATCGACAAGGGCTTCTCTTCGACGGCCACAAGCTTCAACGGTCCGTGCCCCTCCCCACCGGTTTCGCCGGCCAGGAGCAGCTTTTCGAGAGTCGTCACGATCAGCAGAGTGAACCGGCCGGTCATCGATCCGGCCGTGCTCGTCGAAACCTGGAGCGGGGACGCCCTCGGCGGCAGGAAGCTCGCGCGGAGGCCGAAGATGATCCTGAACAGGAGCGCGGCGAACGTCAGCGCATGGCTGACGGCATTCGGCAGCCCCAATGGATAGATCTTGTCGCGGCAGAACAGCATCGTGTCGGCAAGCCCGGCACCGCCGAGGAACATGCCGATCACCGCGCGTTCCGATCCGTCCTTGCGCAGCGCGATCAGCTCGCGAGCGACAAGATGCTGCGTCAGGTCGCCCTGTGCGATTTCCACCAGGCGTTCCAGCGCAGCAATCGGATCGCCATGGACTCCGAGATCGAGCGCGATGAGGTTCGTCTTGCCGCTCGGGATCACGGCCATCGGCGGCGGAGACTCGCCGAACGAATTGCGGTTGTGCATCTCGGTCAGAGCGGCCTGAACCGTGCCGTCGCCCCCATTGATGACGAGCATCTTCGGGCGAACGCGGGCGATCGACTCCAGCGCATCGCCGATCTGGTCGACGTGCTCGACTTCATAATGGAAGAGGTCCGGATGATCGGCGCAATAGGCGCGAATCCGGGACAATTGCGCGAGATTCCCGGTCGATTTCGGGTTCGACAGGAGCGCTACGCGCGGACGAGGCTTCAGCATGCGGCAGGCAGGCGCGGCCAATTGCGTCGGCAATGCCGGAGCTTCGCTCGCCATGATCTGCGTTTTCGGCATGCTATTTTCGGCCAGGCCACCTAAGTTCGAGTTCGGACCAGAATGAACGCGATCGCCACTGGCCCGATTGACCATGTCTCTCCGCTTTGCGGCCAAATGATGGTGTAGGAACGACGAAAATTGCTTCGCCTGTCACTCATCGACCGGTATCTGGCGCGAGCGATCGCGGTGCCGCTGTTCGGGACATTGATCCTGGCAGCGATGCTTCTCGTGCTCGACAAGATGCTTCGGCTGTTCGATTTCGTGGTCAACACGGGCGGCCCGGTCAGCGTCGTGTGGAGAATGCTCGCCAACCTCCTGCCTGAATATTTCTCCCTCGGGATCCCGATCGGGCTTTTGCTCGGAATCCTGCTCGCATTCCGCAAGCTCGCGCTCTCGTCGGAGCTCGATGCCTTGCGGGGAATCGGTGTCGGCTACGGGCGGCTGCTCAAGGTGCCGTACATCTACGCAGCCGTGCTCATGATCCTCAACGTCCTTATCGTCGGCTACATCGAGCCGTTCGCCCACTATCGCTACGAAGGACTTCGGTTCGACCTGAGGTCGGGCGCGCTCGGCGCTTCAATCAAGGTCGGCGAGTTCAACCGGCTCGGCAAGCGGCTGACCCTGCGAGTCGATGAAAGCGAGGAGCACGGCACGAGGCTGCACGGCATATTCGTCCAGGTGGACGATCCGTCCGGCCAGAGCGTGGCCGCGACCGCAGAGGCTGGGCATTTTCTCTCGACCGACGACCCGCAGGTCATCCTGTTCCGGTTGCAGAAGGGCCGGCTGATCCAGCAATCGCCGAAATATTCGCCGCGAACGCTCACCTTCAACAGCTACGATCTACCCATCCCGGTTCCGGCGATCGACCAGTTCAGGGCCCGGGGCGGTACGGACTTCGACGAGCTCTTTTTCAACGAGCTGTACCGGCTCGGGTATGGAGGCGGAGCGGCGACCCGGCAGCAGCAGCTGGGGGCGCAGTCGCACTTCAACTACCGGATCGTCGAAATCCTGATGATGGCGATGCTTCCCATGCTCGCCGTCGCGCTCGCCGTGCCGCCGAAGCGAAGCTCGTCGGCGCTCGGAATCTTCGTCGGGATCGTGATGGTCGTCGCCTATCACAAGATAAACCAATACGGCCTGTTCGCCGGGGCGCAGGGCCGGATGAATCCGATTCTGGCGATGTGGCTGCCGTTTGCCATGCTCGCGGCGCTGATCGGGTGGATGTACCACGTCATCTCCGATCACCCCGGGGGCCAGCCGATCGGAGCGCTCGAATGGGCGGCGGCAAGGGCCGTGCGGCGGGTGCGCTCGATGCTGCCGAGGACCCGCGCGGCATGATCAATTTCGACTTCTTCCCGTCGCGCCAGCTCGCGCTCTACACGGCGCGACTCTACCTGACGCGCAGCCTGGCGGTACTGCTCGGGCTCGTGCTCGTGCTGATGGCGCTCGACCTGCTTGGTGAATCGGGCAAGATCCTCGCCGTGCCCGGCAACGGCGATGCCGAGCTGTGGCGCTATGTCGGCCTCAGAATTCCGCTCCTCGTATCGCGCTTCCTGCCCTTTTCGGTGCTTCTCGGCACCCTAATCGTCTTCGTCGGGCTCAACCAGAACAGCGAAGTGGTGGCGATGAAGGCAGCGGGGATTTCCGCGCACCAGCTTCTCGCGCCGCTGATCGTCGCCAGTCTCGGCGTCGCCGTCGCCGCCTTCTTCTTCAACGAGACGGTCGTGGTCCACTCGGCCCGAGTCGTGAACGCATGGACGGACAACGACTACAAGCCGATCCCGCCCGAGAGCGGAATCATCAGCAATGTCTGGATCAACCGCGGCGGCGACCTGATCCGCGCGCGGCAGGTCGCGGGCAGGGGCGCGAAGTTCCACGCCGACGGCGTGACCATCTACGACCGCGAACACGGCGCGCTTCGACGGATCGTCGATATAGAACATGCGAAGCCGCAGGGATCGACTTGGCGGCTCCAGAACGTCCGCATCTACGATTCGACGATGAACATCATCCGCAAGGTGCCGCTGATGGAGGGTTTGAAGGGGCTCACGCCCGATCAGCTGAGGCTGGCGAAGGTCGATCCCGACGAGACGAGCTTCTTCTCGCTGCGCGGGAAGATCGACGAGATGGAGGCGGCCGGGAAGCCCACGACCCAGGCGCGCGCCGGTCTGTGGCACAAGATATCGGGCCCGCTGTCGATCGTGCTGATGCCGCTGCTTGCGGCCGTCGCCGCTTTCGGCCTGGCCCGGTCGGGGCAGGTGCTCCTCCGGGCGACGACCGGGATGGCGCTGGGCTTCGCTTATTTCGTCGCCGACAATTTCAGCCTGGCGATGGGCAATGTCGGCGCCTACCCGCCTCTGATCGCCGCCTGGGCTCCTTTGCTGCTGTTTCTCCTGGTCGGCGAAACCGTCCTCATCCAGAGCGAGGAGTAGCTAGGCTTCGTCCTCCCGGGCGGCCGACAGGAGCGCGGCCCGAAGCTCGTCGGCCTCCTCCTGAGACAGTTTCTGCCCGCTCGCGTTGCTGAGATAGAAGACGTCGACCGCGCGCTCGCCATAGGTCGCGACATGGGCCGAATGAAGCTGTTGCCCGCACTCATGAATGGCGCGAGCGAGACGCGCGAGAAGCCCGGGCCGGTCAAGCGCGTTCACCTCCACGACCGTGGTTCGGCTGGACGCTCGTTCGGGGATCGCGACCGAGGGAGCGACGTGAAACGCCTCGACCCGGCCGCTGCCTGAGCTGCCGGCCGGGATTTGCGGCGGTTTTTCGCTGGCCAATGCTGCCGTCACCGACTTGACGAGCCGAGTCCGAAGCCTCTTGTCCGAATAGGGCCGCCCGCGCGCATCCTGGACCAGCAGGTTGTCCAGCGCCATTCCGTCGCGGGTGGTGTGGATTCGCGCGTCGATGATGCTTGCCCCGGCCGAGGCCAGCCCTGAGCAGATGCGGAAGAACAGCCCCTCCCGGTCAGGCGCGAAGACGCTCACCCGTGTCGCTCCACGCTCCTGCTCGTCCTCGGCGACGATGCTTGTCCTCGGATCCCCGATCTGCGCTTCGGCGGCCGCGACCTGCCGCGCGTTGGCCAGCTGGACATCCATTGGTTCCGCCAGCCAATAGCTGTCGGACAGCCGGCGCGCATAAGCCCTGGCGATCCTTGCCTTCCAGCCGAGATGTTCCGCCATTTCGTCCTGCCGCTGGGCGACGATCTCGGTGCGCCCGCGCTGCTTATGGCCGAGCCTAAGCTTTTCCTCGGCGGCGTCGAACAAGGTCCGCAAGAGGAGGCGCTTCCATTCGTTCCAGACGCCGGGGCCGACCGCCCGGATGTCGACGACGGTGAGGATGAGGAGCAGCCGGAGCCGTTCCGGGCTGCGAACCTGGCGGACGAAGTCGTCGATCGTCTTGGGGTCGGCAAGGTCGCGCTTGAACGCGGTCGACGACAGCAAGAGGTGATAGCGAACGAGCCAGGCGACGGTCTCGGTTTCCGCTTCGTCGAGGCCGAGCCTGGGGCACAGTTCCATCGCGACCTGCTCGCCGAGGATGCTATGGTCGCCGCCGCGCCCCTTGGCGATATCATGGAGGAGCACTGCTACGTAGAGCACGCGCCGCGACGCGATCTGCTCGAACAAAGCGGTGGACAGCGGGTGGTCATCGGCAAGCTCACCGCGTTCGATTGCCGCCAGAAGGCCGATCGCCCGGATCGCATGCTCGTCGACCGTATAGTGGTGGTACATGTCGAACTGCATCTGCGCGACGACGCGGCCGAAGTCGGGGATGAACCGGCCGAACACGCCAGCCTCATTCATCCAGCGCAGAACGACGTCGGGCCGGTGGACGTTGGTCAGCACGTCCATGAACATGGCGTTGGCCCGCGGGTCCTTGCGCGCCCGAGCCTTGATGAGCCTGGCATCGCGGGTCGCCGCGCGCATCGCCGTCGGATGGATTTCGAGCCGCTCACGGCTGGCGAGCGCGAACAGCTCGAGCAGCCGGATGGGATCGGCGGCGAAGAAATCGTCGGACGGGATCGACAGCCGGCCCCGATCGAGCACGAAGCCGTTGAGCGCCTTGGGCCGCCGCCGGATCGTGGGGAGCGCGAAGCGAAGGCCCTTGCGGGCCATTTTCTCGTCGAGCTGCGCGAGGAACACGCCAGTGACGTCGCCGACCGTCTTCGCGTTGAGGAAGTAGAAGTGCATGAACCGCTCGACGGCAGACTTTCCCGGCCGGTCGGCGTAGCGCATGCGCTTGGCGATCGCCTTCTGGTATTGGAAGCTGAGCCGCTCTTCGGCACGTCCCGCCTCGACGTGGAGGTGGCATCGAACCGCCCAGAAGAACCGCTCCGCCCTTTCGAAAAGCGCGAATTCCTCGGCGGTCAGCAACCCGACGGAGACCAGCTCGGCCGGCTGGCGCACATCGTAGATATACTTTCCGATCCAGTAGAGCGTCTGGAGGTCGCGGAGCCCGCCCTTGCCGTCCTTGACGTTAGGCTCGACCACGTAGCGGCTGTCACCCATCTTCACGTGCCGCTCGTCGCGCTCGGCAAGCTTGGCGGCGACGAACTCGGCGCCCGATCCCGAGACGATCTTCGAACGGAAGCGGCGCCACGCCTCCTCGAAAATATCCTCGCTTCCCCATAACAGCCGGGACTCGAGAAAAGCCGTCCGGACCGTCATGTCCTTCCTGGCGAGCTTCACCAGCTCGTCGATCGAGCGAACCGAATGCCCGACTTTCAGCTGCATGTCCCACAGCAGGTACAGCACGGATTCGACCGTCTTGCCGATCTCATCCGAGGGCTTAGCGGCGGTCAGGAACATGAGGTCGAGGTCGCTGAAGGGCGCCATCTCACCGCGCCCCGTCCCGCCCAAACCGACGATCGCGAGCGCCGGAGCGCTGTCGCCGGTCACGAATTCATAAGCCAGCCGGACGATCTGAACGTGCAGATAGGCCGTCGACCGGGCCGCGGTCCGACCTCGGTCGGGGTTGGAGCGCAGCCTCTTCGCAATCTCCTTGCGTCCGCCTTCGAGCGCTTCCGAAAGAACCTCGGCGGCTTTGGCGCTGTCGGTGCCGTAAAGCCGGTCTCCGAGCTTGCGCGGGTCGATGATCGCGCGGCGATCCGGGATCGGATCGAAGGGGGCGTTCACCTGCCGCTCCGCTCGGCCCAAATATGCTTGAGACGGTACAGAGCCTCCAGCGCTTCGCGCGGAGTGAGGGCGTCCGGGTCAATTGCTACGATCGCTTCGGAGAGCGGATCGGCCGGCTGATCGGGGTCGGGCGCACTTGCAAACAGTGGCAGATCATCGAGACCCGCAGCGATCCCGCCCGTGGCATCCCGCCCAGCTTCGAGCTTCGCAAGCACGGCCTTCGCTCTTGCAACCACCGCGGGCGGCAAGCCCGCGAGCTTCGCGACCGCGATCCCGTAGCTCCGGTCGGCCGCGCCCTCGGCCACTTCGTGCAGAAGAACGAGATCGCCCTTCCACTCGCGCGCGCGGACATGATGGAGCGACAAGGCGTCGAGGCGCCCGGCGAGCCGGGTCAGCTCGTGATAATGGGTGGCGAACAAAGTACGGCATTTCGCCTGGTCGTGCATCGCTTCGACCACGGCCCAGGCGATCGCCAGGCCATCGTAGGTCGAGGTGCCGCGCCCGATCTCATCGAGGATGACGAGGCTCCGCCGAGTCGCCTGGGCGAGAATCGCGGCGGTCTCGACCATCTCCACCATGAAGGTCGAACGGCCCCGAGCAAGGTTGTCCGACGCTCCGACCCGGCTGAACAGCCGGTCGACAAGGCCTACCTTCGCCCGCGCCGCCGGCACGAAGCATCCCGCCTGGGCGAGCACCGCGATGAGCGCCGCCTGCCGAAGGAACGTCGACTTGCCGCCCATGTTCGGGCCGGTGATCAGCCACAGCCGGTCGTCCCGGCCGAGGCTGAGGTCATTGGCGACGAACCGGTCGCCGCTGTGCCTGAGAGCAGTCTCGACTACGGGATGGCGGCCTGCTTCGATTTCGAGGCAAGCCTCGTCGGTCACCTGGGGAAGCGCCCAGCCGCCTTCCGCTGCCCGCTGCGCATTGGCCGCACCGACATCGATTCGAGCCAGGCTTTCAGCAGCCGCAAGAATCTTCGCCGACTGACCAACCGCCAGCGCCGTCAGCTCGTCGAGATGCTTCGCCTCCAGCGCTAGCGCATGAGCCCCGGCTTCAACCACGCGCGCCGCTTCCTCATGAAGCTCGGGGGAATTGAATCGGACGACTCCGGCGAGGGTCTGGCGATGGGCGAAGCCGCTATCCGGCGCCATCAGCTTGTCGGCATGCTTGGCCGCGACCTCGATATGATAGCCGAGCACCGCATTGTGCCGGATCTTCAACGACGGGATTCCAGTCGACTCGCGGTACCGGCTTTCAAGCGCGGCAATGGCGCGGCGCCCGTCGCTCGACGCCGCCCGAAGCGAGTCGAGCGCCTCGTCGAACCCTTCCGCGATATAGCCGCCCTTGCCCGAATCGAGCGGCGGTGATTCGATGAGCGCTTCGCTAAGCCGGTCTACGAGGGAGGCGTGGCCGCCGAGGCTGGGCAGCAGATGATCCAGGAGCGGCGGGCGTTCGACCTCGCCTTCGACTTCATTCAGCAGCGCACGCGCGTCCGCCAGCCCGTCCCGAAGCTGCGCGAGATCGCGCGGGCCGCCGCGCCCGGCCGTGAGCCTCGCCAGCGCACGGGCGATATCGGGAATCGCCTTGATCGCCGAGCGGGTCCGTTCGCGCCGGAGCTGGTCGTCGTGGAACCAGCCGACCAGCGCCAGCCGTCGCTCGATCTCCGCCTTGTTCGTCAGCGGCGCGGATACATCCGATGCGAGCAGCCGCCGACCGCCGGCGGAAACGCAGCGGTCGATCTCGGCCAGCAGGCTGCCCGCCACGCCGCCCTGGGTGGACCGGGTCAGCTCGAGGCTTTCCCGAGTCGCCATATCGATTTGCATGTACGCCGACCGGGCGACTCGTCGCGGCGCATCGAGAAGCACGCCCGCCCCCTTTTGGGTAGCGTCAAGGTAAGCGAGCAGCCCGCCTGTCGCGGCAAGCTCTGCCCGTGTTGGCGCGCCAATGCCGTCCAGAGTCGCCAGCCCGAACCTCTGCTTGAGCGCTCGTTCCCCGGCGATGCTGTCGAACCCGCCCTGCCCTGCCCGGGTCTTCGCTCCTGGCACTGGCGCGTCGGCAATGACCTCCGACGGCGACAGCCGCGCAAGCTCTGACGTCAGCTCGCCCGTTCCGCAGGTGATCAATTCGAACCGCCCGGTCGAGATGTCAGCTGCGGCGATCGCCCAATCCTCGCCCGCCCGACCGACTGCAGCCAGCCAGTTGGCCGCGCCGGATTCGAGCAAGGTGTCCTCGGTCAGTGTCCCCGGCGTCACCAGCCGGATGATCGCGCGGTCGACCAGCGCCTTGCTGCCCCTCGCCTTGCGCGCTTCGGCGGGGCTCTCCGTCTGCTCGGCGATCGCAACGCGGAAGCCGCCCTTGATCAGCCGAGCGAGATAGGATTCCGCCGAATGAACGGGCACTCCACACATCGGGATCGGCTCGCCGGCGTCCTCGCCGCGCTTCGTCAAAGCGATGTCGAGGCAGGCCGACGCCGCCTTCGCATCGTCGAAGAAGAGCTCGAAGAAGTCGCCCATCCGGTAGAACAGCAGAGCGTCGCCCGCCTCTTCCTTGAGGCGCCGGTACTGCGCCATCATCGGCGTCGGGGCGTCGGCTCGGGCCATCGTTCACGGGTAGCGGGATTCTGCCGGTGCGTCATTCCCGCACGCGAGGGCTATGCACCGGTTTTTGCGCATGCGGCGAATTGGACTAAGGCGCAAATCCAATGAGCGAAAGCAACATCAAGTTCACCGAAAAGGAAGCGCTCGACTTCCACTCTGAGGGGCGGCCCGGAAAGATCGAGATCGTCGCCTCGAAGCCGATGGCGACCCAGCGCGATCTCAGCCTTGCCTATTCCCCCGGAGTCGCCGTCCCGGTCCGGGCTATCGCGGCCAACCCGACGTGCGCCTACGATTACACCGCCAAGGGCAACCTGGTCGCCGTCATCTCCAACGGGACCGCGATCCTGGGGCTCGGCAATCTCGGCGCGCTCGCCGCCAAGCCGGTGATGGAAGGCAAGGCGGTGCTGTTCAAGCGCTTCGCCGACGTCGATTCGATCGACATCGAGCTCGACAGCGAGGACGTCGACCGGCTGATCAGCGCGATCGAGATCATGGAGCCGAGCTTCGGCGGCATCAACCTCGAGGACATCAAGGCGCCGGAATGCTTCATCATCGAGCAGCGCCTGCGCGAGCTGATGGACATCCCGATCTTCCATGACGACCAGCACGGCACGGCCATCGTCTCGGCCGCCGGCCTGATCAACGCGCTGCACCTCACCGGTCGCGACATCAAGGACATCAGGATGGTGGTGAACGGCGCGGGCGCCGCGTCGATCGCCTGCATCGAGCTCGTCAAGGCGATGGGCATGCCGCACGAGAATGCGATCCTGGTCGATACCAAGGGAGTGATCTACCAGGGCCGCACCGAGGGCATGAACCAGTGGAAGAGCGCCCACGCCGTGCGCACCAAGGCGCGCACGCTCGAGGAGGCCATGAAGGGCGCCGACGTGTTCTTCGGCCTCTCGGTCAAGGGCGCGGTGACCAAGGAGATGGTGGCGTCGATGGCCGACAAGCCGATCATCTTCGCCATGGCCAATCCCGATCCCGAGATCACGCCCGAGGACGTGCGCTCGGTGCGCTCCGACGCGATCGTCGCCACCGGCCGCAGCGACTACGCCAACCAGATCAACAACGTGCTGGGCTTCCCCTACATCTTCCGCGGCGCCCTCGACGTGCGCGCCCGCACCATCAACGAGGAGATGAAGGTCGCTGCCGCCGAGGCGCTGGCCAAGCTCGCGCGCGAGGACGTGCCCGACGAGGTCGACCGCGCCTATTCCGGCCGTCGGCTGCGCTATGGGCCTGAGTACGTCATGCCGGTGCCGTTCGATCCGCGGCTGATCTCGACCGTGTCGGTGGCGGTCGCGCAGGCGGCGATGGATTCCGGCGTGGCCCGCCGGCCGATCCCCGACATGGCGGAATACCGCCGCGCGCTCGCCGGCCGGCTCGATCCGACCAGCCACTGGCTGCAGAGCCTGTTCGAGCAGGTCAAGGCCAACCCGCAGCGCATCGTCTTCGCCGAGGGCGAGGAGGAGCGCACCATCCGCGCGGCGATCGTGTTCCGCGACAACGGCTACGGCACGCCGATCCTGATCGGCCGCGAAGAGCAGGTGCTGGAGGCCATGAAGGGTCTCGGCATCA
>Ga0207706_10001432_pt1 | contig 23885 bp, 20 predicted proteins | sample KBSC53metaG_FD_184318 | JGI IMG/M metagenome (GOLD analysis project Ga0207706, IMG submission 184318) | Corn rhizosphere microbial communities from Kellogg Biological Station, Michigan, USA - KBS C5-3 metaG (SPAdes) (version 2) | ecosystem: Host-associated > Plants > Roots > Rhizosphere > Soil ... | reverse complement strand
GCCTCTTATATCGGCTGGTCGCGTACCACGGTCTCGTGCGCAGCCATCAGCCACCTGCCATTGACTTTCCTCAGCACGATTAGAATGCGCCCATCGACCGTTACACCAGCATTGGTCGCTTGGTAGGTGCCCACAAAGTAGGCAAGGTCTCCGGTGTAATAGAGCGTCAGCGGCTTTATGAAGTCGATGTGTCCACCCGCTTCGATGCCGCGCTCCCAGTAAGCCTCGATCGCGCGCCTTCCGTGCGCCAGGATGTGCGCCGAGAGATAGTAGCCGTCCTCGGTGTATAACGCCGCAACCTTCGCCGCGTCCCCGGCGTTATAAGACTTGATCCAGTCCTCCGAAATCTGCCGAACAGTCGACTCATCGGCGCTCATCGGCCCCTCGCGCACTTCAGGCCTGGGTATGGCCGTCTGCCAGGCGGTAACGGGCAGGCTCACATACAATGCAATAAACACGAAAGCTCTTTTCATGGCCGGACAATAGCACAGAAGTCTATCCTTCAACTGGTGTAAACGCCCGTTAACAACAGTCAGTCACGTCGTCCAGATATTCCCCAGAAGCGTAAGAGTCCTTCGAAATCTTAGTTGGTCAGGACGCCTGTCAACACCATCCATTCTTGGATCGAAGGGCTTTCCCGATTCCGGGCATGCCTGAAGGGCAGGTACGAAACGCAAATTCCAGGCGATAGCCGGCATTTACTCGAAGCCTGATTACGGGCGTAACGTTGCGCCCCTCGGGGTGCGTCGATACGCTGACGGATGGGCCCATTTTCACTCGCCATGAAGGGGCACAATTCCGCTTTGAAGCCTCAGCCCGGTTCCACCGCGCGAACCACGGGTTGCGCCCTTCAGCCAGGGGAAGCTGGACGATGAGTATGGAAACAACGCAGGGAGTTTCGCTGGCAAGGATGCCCAAGCGGAAGGTTCCCCGCTACAAGCTGACTGTACCTCTGGAACTCACGGTATTGCGGTCGGGCGTCCCGGACAGTATTCGCGGACGCTCCCTCGAGATGGGCGAAGGCGGAATGGGAGTGGTCGCCGCCTCACAGCTCCTCCTGGGCGAGTCGGTGCGCGTCGAGTTTCTGCTTCCGCACATGAGGTCGCCGGTGCGGGCCACGGCAGTGGTGCGCTATCAGCGTTCGCGGTCCTTTGGCCTTCAGTTCCTTCGTCTGCCCATCGAACAACAGTCGATGATCCGTTACTGGACTCGGTCCGAGGGTGAACTCTTGCTGACAGGACAAGAGTCCCAGGCTGTGCCGGTTTCTCTTCCCGCGGCAGAGATAGAGGTCAAAGCCGCGCCGCTCCCGGACCTCGAATATTCCGGAACAACAAAGCACAGGTTCCTGATGCACCACATGGTTGTGTTCGCCATTGCCGTCATCGTGGTCGCAGCCGGGCTGGGATGGTGGCGGTGGCAGCAGGGATGGAAGGCGCTGGAGGCGAAGGTTCCGGCAAAGGCCACGGTGGCGCCGAAGCCCGAGTTGAAAGTTCCGAATGAAGCCATGCAGCAGCGGATCAGACACCTGGTCCGGCCGGAATATCCGGAGGACGCCCGCCAGGCGGGAGTGCAGGGCACGGTGGTGCTCGAAGCCGTGGTGAATCCGGAGGGCGCGGTGACCCACGTGAAGTTTGTCAGCGGGCCGGAGCAACTTTCGTCCGCAGCCATCGATGCCGTGCGCTGGTGGCGTTATGAACCCTACCTGGTGAATGGGCAACCGGCGACCATCGAAACTACGGTGGCTGTGGACTTCCGCTTGGCCAACTAGTGTCGCTTCCCGGCCTGGCGATGAGTTTCTGCCCTGATTTCAAATAACTTTGGCCACAGCTTTCCGGTGACGAAGAGTCGAGCTCCCGTGGAGTCATAAGCGATACCGTTCAGAACGGCGTCAGGGCTTGCCAGTTCGCCCTTGTCGATGATTCCGCTCAAGTCGATCCATCCCAGGACCCTGCCGGTGCGGGGACAAATGCGAACGATTCTGTCGGTTCCCCAGACATTGGCGTAAATCTCGCCCCGGATGTATTCCAGTTCATTCAAATTCTGGACGGGATGGCCGGACTCATCGATGACGTGGATTCGCCGGGTCTCCCGAAAAGTTTTGGGATCCAGCAAGCGGAGGTACGAAGTTCCGTCGCTCATGATGAGTTGCTTGTCATCGTGAGTCAGGCCCCAGCCTTCGCCTTCATATTGGAAGGTCCGCAGTGGGGAGAAACTGAAGCGGTCATAGACGAAGCCGGTGTGCGATGTCCAGGTCAGTTGGACCAAAGTGCTGCCCCAGTCCGTTAGCCCCTCGCCAAAATACTGCGCGGGCAGGTCGTAATGTTGCAGGACCCGTCCGGTGGACAAATCTTCCATCCGCAGGGAAGACCTGCCGTTGAGGCCCGTGCTCTCGTACAGGTGACCATCGACGTAAATGAGCCCTTGAGTGAACGCCTGGGAATCGTGAGGGTACACGTGAACGACCTTATAGGCAGCGGCTGGGCTCGAGATGGGAGTGTTGGCGGTGGTTGAGGCTGCGACCGCGTAGAGAAACCATACTGGAAGCAATGCGCGTCGAAGCATTGGACCACCAGCTTAAGACAAAATTCGCGGGCGCTGTGCGGAAATGTGTGTGAGACTGCTAGGCGGAATATGAGGGCGACATGCGAGTTCTGAACATCTCGAGCGGTTTGGCTGTGCTGCTCACCACGCTAGCCTTCGGACACCTCTTGCACCGATATTTTGTGGGTGCCGCTCCGTCAGATGTTCACGATCCTGCATTTTTGGCGGGCATGGCTGCCGGCGCGGTTGTGGGCATTTTCTCTTTTATTGGAGGATGTCTGCTGTTGAGGCGTGGCCGCTGATTTGAAGTGGAATACCAGCCCCGGCCGCTACAATTAGCGAGCACTCCAGTCATAGTCTGGGTGTACGGTGTCCAATAGTGAGTTCCCTGGAAGCCACAATTCGCAGGCCGAGCCCTGGCGCGATGGTCCTGGCGCTGCTGATGTTGGTTTTTGGGCCTTTGATGTTTCTGTTCGGCTATGCCGGTCTTAGTGAATGGCGGTCGGAACAGCTGGCGCTGATTGCTTGTAGCGCCGCGTGGAGCCTGACTGGCCCTGCGGTATTCGCAGCTGCGCTGTGGCTGTTTGGATCGCTGGGCCGCAGTCCTCTGGCACTGCGCGTTGGAGGAGCGGCCATTGTGGCGTCCGGTGCAGTGCTGGCGACGGCGGCGGCGCTGGGAGTGCTGCCGTGCAGTGGCCCAGGTTGACTGCGCGGAAAACTGATTTCCGGCGGAAGTCAAATCCTGATCGGGGTGATCGCGCTGAAAAAGTCAATGTAAGCGACCACACCCGCCTCAGCACGGCCGGAACGTTTTACAACGAAACGTTGATGGCGATGGCGACTCCAGGATGCCGCCGGTTGTACATGTAGTATCCGTCGTTGACGTAGTCCACATAGACATCGTCAGTGCGGTACCAGGTGGGCGACCAGGTTTCCGGACAGGGATCAACCACACTGAACCAATAGCCCCCGAACTGGAAGCGCGGGCCACCTTCGACCACCACGACGGGGACGTCATGCACGCGGAACCAGTGGCCACGGCCAAAATGGGCGCGGAAGCGGTCTTCCGGAATGCGGTATCCGTGGTAGCCGCCGCGGGCGTGCCAGGGGCGATGCTCACGCCGCCAATCGTGCGCGCGCTGGCGTTGCCAGATGTCTTGCCGTCCAGGCCAGGTCCGGCTCACCTCCCGCACGTGTCCCGACTCATGCCCCCGGTACGCTTGATGGTCGGGGCCTCTCTGGACTGAGTCATGGAACTCTCGCGAGCCGTGGTGGTCGCCATGTTGCGACGGGGATGCATGCCCGTTTTCGTGGTGACCCTTCGCTTCCTGCCCGTGAGAACCACCCTCGTGACCCTTCGACCGGCCGTTCTGTGCGCCGGCTACCACGGCCGTTCCCAGGAACAGAGCGAGTATGGACGTGCTTAGGAAAGCCGTTGATTTCATGATTGCACTCCCTTTGATGAACCGGTTGATGAACCGAATCTAATCGATTCCCTCAGGGAGACCCCAGATTACGGAAGACGCAATCCTAATAGGCTGGGCAAGCGCTATCGTGGGGGGCATCCTTAATGATGTCGCGGATTTCCGGAGATTTGGGCGGTCGCCGCAAACGTCAGGAAGTGCTCTTGGGCTCATCTCTGAACGAAGGGTTGTTCCCCAGGAAGACCCGGGCCATACCGCAGGTGGTCAGGATGGCTTCTCCGAGCCCAAGCACCAGCAGCTTGGTCTGCGAGTCATTTTCCTGGACCGCGGCTTTCATCTCGTTCAAGTTGTGGATGGTGACCATCTTGCGTGCGCGCTTGGGACTGGAACTTGACATGGAACCAGAGTATCCCGGAGGGCGAGGCTGGAAAAGGTTACGGAAGGCGCTATTCGCCGCGTCAAACCTGATTCGGGTAAATCGGCACTTCTCGGAGTGGCTGCATGCGGTTCGCGTCTCCAGCTGGCTCAAGCGCTATAATTCGCGCATGAAATCCCTTTATCACGGAATTCCAATTTTCTTAGTCGTGTTGGTGGTGGGTCTGACTTGCATGGGGCAAGCGGCGAGGGCGCAGGCGGCGGCACCGTCCGGCGAGGCGCAGGCGCTGGTGAAACAGGGGCAAAAGCTCAATAACGAAGGCAAACAGGATGAAGCGCTGAAGCTGTACCAGCAGGCGCTCGAGAAGTCTCCAAATTCCTACGAGGCACATCTGGAGTCGGGCGTAGCGCTGGATCTGAAGGGCGACTACGCGGCCGCGCGCGAACATTTGAAGAAAGCGATCGATGTCGCTCCAGCGGACCAGAAGAATCGTGCCGTGCGAGTGATGGCGTTTTCGTGCGCCTTCGAGGGCAACTCGGCCGAGGCGGAGAAATACGAGAAGCAGGTGTTCGACGCGCTGCTGGCGAAGACGGACTTCGAGGCCGCAGCCGGTGTGGCCAATGAACTGGCGCGCATCAAACTCGAGTCGGACGATATCGACGGCGCCGCCAAGTGGTACAAGACCGGCTACGACACAGCCATGCGCAAGACGGACATGAAGGACGCGGACAAGAACCTGTGGGCATTCCGCTGGGCGCACGCCCAGGCCCGTATGGCCGCGCGCCGCGGACAGACCGCAGAAGCGCAAAAGCAGGTTGCCGCCGCGAAAGCCGCACTTGACAAGGCAAACAATCCCGACCAGGCGCCGTTCTTTCCGTATCTGACCGGATATGTAGCTTTCTACAGCGGCGACTACAAGACGGCAATCACAGATCTCGAGCAAGCCAACCAGGAAGACCCATTCATCCTGGTGCTGCTGGCCCAGTCCTATGAGAAAGCGGGTGACGCGGCCCGCGCCCGGGAGTACTACGGCAAAGTGATGGCCAACAACGGACACGGTCCGACCAACGCATTTGCGCGTCCGCTGGCGAGGAAGAAGCTGGCGGGCGGGTAGCGGCAAGGGCTTCTGAACGACTCTCGCAGAGGTCTGCCTGCGCACGGGTGTGCTAGCCAGCCGCCTTAAGCAGTTCGGCAAGCTGGCCCAGGTCCTGGGCGCCGGCGTCGCCGATCACGAAATAGCAAAGGCCGTTGCGGCACCAGCTCCGGACTTCAAAGGAAAGCGCGGTCCGCGCAGACTCGCTTCCGCCGGCCCCTTCCAGTGCTCGCTCCTGGAAAATAAACACCGAAATCTGGTGCTGGCGTATGCGAAAAATGAGTTCCGCTCCAGGCGACTGTTTCACATACGCCACCCTTCCGCCGGCCAGTGCGAAAGGCGAACCTTGCAGCTCCGGCAGGTTGAAGGTGAAGGGAATCTTGCCTTCGAACCAGGGCTTGACCGTGTGCCGGTCGGTGGAAACGACATCGACCGGGTTAGAGCTGGCTAGGGTTGCTACGTGCTGGTCCACCAGCTCGCTCATCAGTTGTCGTTCGCCGCGGCGCTGAGATTGTGTAAGCAGAAAAGCACTGGCGATCAGAACCGCAGCCATTGCAGTCACAACAACCGGAAGCCAACGCCGCTTCCACGAAGATGACCTCGGCGCCGCGATGCTTCTCTGGATGCGGTTGCGGAAGGCCGGATCGGGCGTGAACTTCTGGCCCGCAGCCTGCACCGCGCGCTTCAGCTGAACTCTGCGCAGGCCCTCGGCGGCGCAGCTGGCGCATCCGCGCAAGTGTTCATCCAACGCGCGCGCTTCGGCAGCCGGGAGCTCCCCGTCCGCGTAAGCATCGAGTTTTTCAGTCCAACGCTCGCAGGCCATGATTTACGCAACCATCATCAAGCAACTCAATATTTCAATTCTCTTGCAAGTGTTGCACGGTATTCCGCAAAGCCCGGCGGGCGCGTGACAAACGCGACATCACGGTGCCCATCGGAACGCCCAGGGTTGCAGAAATTTCCTGATACGACATTTCTTCAAATTCACAGAGCAGCAACACTTCGCGATACGGCACGGGCAGCCGGTCCAGAGCCTCCTGTACCAACTGCTGATCCGAGCGCTGCAGCAGGATGCTCTCGGGGGTGTCGCTGGCCACAGGCAGGACCTCATCATCGCTTTCAAGCTCCAGCGGCACGGTCGCGGTTGCCTTCGAACCGGTACGCGAGGTGAGGAACGTATTGCGCAAAATCTGGTAGATCCAGGCGCGAAAGTTGGTGCCCGGCTGGAACGAGCGGAATCCCTTGAGGGCTTTGGCGTACGTCTCCTGCACCAGGTCTTCGGCCTCCTCGCGGTCCTGTGTCAGCCAGTGGGCAAAGTTATAAAGCCGATCGAAGAGAGGCATGGCCAGCTCTTCGAACGACCCCGAGAATGAGCGCTCTTCCGACACCCATATAAGAGTAAACCAGCGAAGGATCGTTTTATTCCCAACCCTCCAAAATAACTTTTCCTTGGAATAAAAGCTTGGGTTGCGGGTTCTGAACCGTGAAACCAGAACGAACTGGACCTGGTTTTGGAAGGATGGAAAGGAAAAATATGGAGCAGAAAAACCAAGATGCAATCCTGTTCGACCAGCAGCGCGACGGAATCGACCGCCGGGGATTCCTGAAATGCATGGCCTGGGCCGGCACTGGAGCCCTCTGTGTGCTGCAAGGCGGAGTGTTGAAGTCCTATGGCCTGGACGATCCCGCGCACATCGCAAAAGCGGCCCGCGGCGAACTCAGTTTCGTTCAGATCAGCGACAGCCACATGGGATTCAACAAGCCTGCGAACACCGATGTGGTCGCGACCCTGCAGGCTGCGGTCGCCAAGATCAACGCTCTGGCCATGCCTCCGGAGTTCATGCTGCACACCGGCGACATCAGCCATCTCTCCAAACCGGGCGAGTTCGATACGGTTGACCAGATTCTTAAATCCGCACCCACGAAGGACGTGTTCTTCGTTCCCGGTGAGCACGACGTTCTCGAAGATAACGGCAAGCAATACCTCGAGCGTTACGGAAAGAACACCAGGGGCGCCGGCTGGTACAGCTTTGACAAGAAGGGCGTGCACTTCGTTGGACTGGTCAACGTGATGAACCTGAAGGCTGGAGGCATGGGTTCGCTCGGGGCGGAACAACTGGAGTGGCTGGAGAACGACGTCAAACATCTCTCCAAAAGCACTCCCGTAATTGTGTTCGCGCACATGCCCCTGTGGAACATTTATCCGGAATGGGGATGGGGCACCGACGACAGCGCGCAGGCACTTTCTTACCTGAAACGTTTCGGCTCGGTGACCGTCCTCAACGGACACATTCATCAGACCATGCAGAAGGTCGAAGGCAACATCACCTTCCACACCGCAACCTCAACCGCGTTCCCCCAACCGCATCCGGGAGCAGCACCTTCGCCCGGCCCGATGAAGGTCCCGGCGGAGCAGTTGCGTAGTCTGCTGGGAGTGACCGATGTGACCTATGTCCGCAAACGTCACGCCCTGGCATTGATCGATTCCACGCTCGAATAGTCGGACCTTTCACGCCCAGAAGAAAATAGTCACATGACTTTCAAGGAGGAAGAAATGAGAAAAGGCAGCTGGATCATTTGTGTCGCAGCGTCAATGGTGCTGGCCCTGGCAGCGCTCCCAACCATAGAGAAGTCGCTGGGCGCGTCCCCGCCAGCCGTGGAGGTCAAGATTGACAACTTCAGCTTCACGCCGCCCACACTCACCGTGAAAGCGGGAACGCAGATCACCTGGACCAACGCGGACGATATTCCGCATACCGTGGTCAGCGACGACCAGAGATTCAAGTCCAAAGTACTCGACACGGACGAGAAGTTCACCTTCACCGCCAGCCAGCCGGGCACGTACTCGTACTTCTGTTCGATTCATCCGAAGATGACCGGCAAAGTGGTTGTGGAGTAGGCGGCCAAATGAATCCCTTTGATCCCAAGGCGGCATTGCTGGCGAAACATGCGCAACACGTGGTGCTGGTGCACTTTCCGATCGCCCTCTTTATGACCGGGGTTCTCTTCGACCTGGTGGCCCGATGGACGAAGGAAGTCACGCGGCAGACAACACTGGCGGCAGCCTCACGACTCAACATCCTGGCCGCTGCCGTTTCGGTGTTACCCACGCTCGCTACCGGCATCGCTGCCTGGGAGTGGCAACTGGGTGGGCACAAACTGAAAGGAATGCTGCTTCTCCACGTGGTTCTGGGCAGCGTATCGGGTCTTCTTATCTGCCTGGTTGCAGGGATGCATCTTCGGCGGAGCAGGGGCGCAGGTTCTTCGCTTCCACGTTACTACCTGCCCCTGCAGGTCCTGACCGTCGTGGTGGTTGCGCTTACTGCTCACGTCGGCGGTTTCGTGAGCGGTATCAATGTTCCTGGCTAGTGCGCCGCACCGGCGCCATTGAGGCATGTTTAAGCAAAGTTGCAGGGTGCCCATCCAAGCTCTGCTTGGGCGGGTTTTTGGTTCCCAGATAATCCCACGCGACTGGCCAAAATCCCCACCCTGGTCGCAAAGAACGCGACTAGAATGGGGCACCCTCGGCTCTTCATTTTGAGGCCGAACCCAGACGCCTACTGCACTACCAGCACAATCTGCTGAGTGCGTGAGGCCGAACCCGAAGTCGCGGTTACGGTGAGGTTGTAGGTGCCGGCCGGAGTCCCGGTGGTGGTCGAAGTCGTGCTGCTGGAGCCGCAACCCAACTGGAACACGACGAGAGCGAAGAAACAGCTCAGCAGCGCTGTCATCAGCACGCGCCGCCGTCGCGACTTCCTGCCGCCGATGCCCGCGCCCAGCAACGCCAATCCTGAAACCGGGAATAGCGCGGCATAGAACGGCCCGCCGATGGGGAACAGGCTGGCCGGAGTGGTCACGCGCGCCGTGGTGTTGACTACCAGCTGGCGGCTTTGTGGACCGCTATTCAAGTTGGTGAACGAGGTGCCGTTGGGAAAGGTCAATTGTGCGCCGGTGGGCGCGCCGGAGGCGGACAATGTCACTGTTTCCGGAAAGTTCCCGGTGGGAGTGACGGTGACGGTGAAGGGTGCGGGTATGCCGGCAGGCACGGTTGCCGTCAGCGGAGAAACGGCAACACTGAAATTATTCACGACTGCAACCGCGGGTGGCGGAGCCGGAGTCACCACGGTCGGCGTACCGAAAATACTGACTTTCCCACCATCGCTCACGGAACCAGGCTGGGGCGGCGTGGCAGGCAGCGTGGGAGCCAGCACCACGGTCACGGTCGCGACCGCTCCACCGTTCAAGGTTCCGACCGTGCAGGTCACGGTGCTATTGGTCACCGGCGCGGGACAACTCGATTGCCCGGGAACACTGTTGGCGGAAACAAAAGTCGCGTTGGACGGTATGACGTCGGTAAAGATGATGCCGGTGGTCAGGTCCCCATTGTTGGTGATCTTGTAGGTGAAGGTGACGTTGTTTCCCACGCCGACCGGATTGGGCGCCACCGTCTCGGTGAGGGCCAGGCTCAGGGTGGGACCCAGTTTGGTCAGGAACACGTCGGAGCCGCCACTAGGACTGCCTTGGATGGCGCTCGCGGTGGTGGGGAAGTTGCCCGAGGCGGTTTCGCCCACAATGTAGCTGCTGCCCTGCGAGTCGGCGGCAATGCCGGTCCCGAAATCGCTGGCGCCTCCGCCCAGATAGGTGCCGTAGTGGCCCAGGGCTAGGGTCGAAGTCGCCGTGGTATCAATGCGCGAGACGAAAGCGTCCACCGCTCCGCTCAAGCCCGCCTGAATGGGATTGTTGGGAGTCGGAAAGTTGCCAGAATTGGTCCAGCCGGCAATGCGCGCACCCTGCAGGCTATCCACTGCGATACCCAGACCCACGTCCGTGCCGGAACCACCCAGATACGAAAAGTACGTAAAAGGCAAAGTGGTGGTGGTGCAGGTTGAGCCCGTGCACGGCGTTCCAAATTTGGCTACGAAGGCGTCGCTGGCGGTGACTCCCGTCGGACAGGGGGAAGGGTTCGCGGGATTGTCCAGGCATCTCTGAAAGGGCGTGGTGGTGCTCGGAATGGTGAAATCCGTCGAGGAGGTCGAACCGGTGATGTAAACGCTCAGTCCGGAATCGAGAGCGATGCCGTATCCCACATCGCTTCCGGTGCCGCCCAGATAGCTGGAGTAAATCAGCTGAGCCCCCGAGGAAGCAGCCGGATTGATCTTGGCGACAAAAGCATCGGGAGCAGTCACGCTGGTGGAGCAACTGGGAGGGTTCGTAGGAGGCGTTGCCGGCGGCGACGTGTCGAGACAGCCCTGGTAGGCGTTAAGAATGGGAAAGTCCGTGGCCGTGTTTCCCGTGTGCTGGAAGTTGGTCCCGCCCGTGATGTACACATTGGCGTTCGCATCCACGGCGATTCCACCGCCCAGGGTGACGCCGTTGACCGGATCGCCCCCACCAAAGTATGTGGAATACACCAGGCTGGGAAATCCAATCAGCGTGGAGTCAACCTTGCTGACAAAAAACTGGCTGGTGCCCAGGGAAGCGGTCTGAATCGCGCCCAGTGTGGCGGGAAATGAATGGGTCGCGTCGGGCAGGTCGGTGGAAGTGGTGGTGCCAATGACGTAAATCTTGTTTCTGGGATCGAGCGCCACTCCGCGCGCGGACTCTGTTCCGTTACCCGAAAGATAGGTGGAGTAAAGAAGTGTCTCCCCGACCGGATCCAGTTTGCTCACGAAGGCATGCGCGCCCGCGCCGGAACGAGTGGCCTGAAAAGCCGACGCCGTGCTGGTGGGAAAATCACTGGAAGTCGTCGTGCCCACCACCACCACGTTGAATGCGGAGTCCGCCGCCACCCCGGCGGTGGTATCGACGCCGTCTCCACCCAGGTAGGTGGAGAACACAACCGCGGATCCCGCCGCGTTCAGCTTCGTCACAAAAACATCGGGGGCCACGGCCGGCGCGGTCTGAAATGCCGGAGGCGTAGCCGAGGCCGCCGGGACAACCGGAAAGTTTGCCGACGTGGTGGTGCCTGCGAAGTAGATATTGGAGGAGGCGTCGATCGCGATGGCCGGACATCCTGAAGGCGGCGAAAGCACTCCCGCGATCACGACGCCCGCAATGCCGGAACAAGCTTCACTGCCGCTGCCGCCAAAATACGTCGAGTAGGTCAATACCGGATCAATCACCAGGGCGCGGCGGCGATCATAAGCTGCGAGGTCGAAGCCAACCTTGCCGTCCTCCCGCAAGGCGAAGCGTCCCGCGACCGGGCGTTGCTCGGATCCAAATCGCTGGTAGATACGCGGAGCGTTCAGCCGTACTTCGCCGTTGCCGGTAGCCAGAACCAGATTGCCCTCGCCATCGAGCCTGGCTTTTTCCTGACCCTGGAAGCGCCATGCGATGGCGCTGGGGTCGGCGCCGGGAGCGACTTCGAAGTCGTACTCCAGTTGGCCCTGGTTGCCGTAGTACACCAGATCGACGCCGGGATAGACATCCTGATATCGCACGCGGGCAAATTGCGGAATGTCGCGGTGCCACTTCGCCGGGTCGTTGCCCACGAAATAGTTGCTCCTACCGGGGAGTGGGCTGGCCCCAGTGGCTGCCGCGGCGCGGTTTGCGCCAGCCAACTGCATGCGCACGACTGATGTACCCGAGGATGACGGGTTCGAGGACGGCGAGCGGAGAGCAAGAATCGCCTGGTCCGGCGTCAGGAACAATCCGTAGCCGGCTCCGCGCGCCAGAAAGTTGACCCGCCGTTCGGTCTGACCCTGATTGGGCTCAAAGCGCAGTGGGAGCTGGCCCAAATCAACCTGGACGCTGGGGCGGTTCGAAGGAACATCAGAAGCGGCCAGAATTTCCGTGATGGAGGCGCTCCGGCCCGTAGCGGTCAATTGCCACGAAGCACTTGACCGCAGAGCCAACCCTCCTAATAGCAGCAACCCGAAGCACAGCAGGACAGGGCTATATCTTGTTCCCAACGCCCGGAAATTCAATGTCACTAGCTCCTCCGAATATCCCAATTCATGGAAGGAAAGAAAGACGGCACGCAGGCGACAGCCCGGCACACTCCCGCCATGCGGCATGCGTACTTGTCACCAGAATAAGGGCAAAAAATTAAGTAACTACTTAAACATCTGACGGATAGCCTGTCAAGCCGCGCACCAGCCGCTCGCCCTGCGATGGTCAGATGCGGCCAGCAACTGCTCGAGATGCCGAGGGGAAACACAAAACTGCGGTTGCCCCGGAAGGAATCCGGAGATTGTGGTCAAACCGTGCGCCGATCTGCAAACTTTTTCACTCGTAAATATGAGGAGAAGGGCAGAGCCTGGCGCAACTCGTTAATGGCTATGATCGAAATGCCTTCTCTTTGGCTTGGCCCTGATGGCAGCGCGCGTGCATCCATCCTTACTTCGCATTAGTCTGCAATGTAAGCTTTAAGGATCCTCCCCCGGGGCCCTCCCCACTGCTGTCGCATTAACCGAGTCTGTTCCAGGTAGTTTTTGCGCTTGCAAACCATTGCTGAATAAGTAAATCTGGCATCACTGGTTGTTTTATCACTGGAAGGTGCCCGCCGTCCGGGGTGAACTTTTGGGTGAATCAGGATTCATGCATCTGCGAAGAGACAGTTCGATGCAAGCTGCGGGTCAGGAACGACGTACCATGCGACGCTTCGACATGCGTCTGCCAGCATCGGTCCGGGTGGCGGGCAACGGTCTCAGCGACCTGTTGACGGAAACTCAGAATGTAAGCGCGCGCGGGGTCTTTTTTTATCTGGATCGTCCTCTGGCCGAGGGCTCCCGCATTGAAGTGACCATGACGTTTCCGCCCCACGTCACTCTTACCGAACCGGTGCGGGTGCGCTTTATCGCCCGGGTGGTGCGGGTGGAAAGCTCGCCGTCGGTTTCCAGCATCGGCGTGGCCGCGATGATCGAAGAGTACGAGTTCCTGCGCTCGAGTGCGGCGGCAGAGTTCAGCAGTGGCATGCGGTAGCAGCATTTGGCACTTGGCCAAATCATGGTTCGAACTGGATTTGCTGATTGCTATCTTCCCGCCTGATTCAATTCCCCAGTCTGCTTGCTTCGTGGTTGTGACGGGTCCGCATCAGGTCTTGGAAAACCTAAGTCAAAGGCGTCGAACAGGAGTGTCCGACCCACACACGGACTGGTGTTGGCCAACTGCCAAGTGCCAGGTGCTATTTCTTCAACTCCGCAATCTCTTTGCTCAGGCGTTGATAGCGCCGCACCAGAGTGCCGAGGTAAACGATGTGGATGATCCAGGTGGCGGCGTAGGCGGCATAGAGAAAATTCATCGTGGGCTCCGGGGTTCAAGCAGGGCTTCGAGAGCCTGAGTTTCTTCAAGTTCTCTCCGCAGAATCTCCAGGCGATAACGGGACCAGCAAACCAGCCCGGCAAAGCAGAGGAAGGCCAGCCAGTTGATCAACAGCACCTGCAACATACGCGGATCAATCGAACCTCCACCGCCGATCACGGGTTGAGGGTGCTGAGTGCGGAATATCCAGATGGAGAAATACACCAGCGGAACATCGAGCGCGCCGAACACGGCCAGGGCCGCGGCCAGGACCGGGGTCTGCCCGCTGGTGGAAAAGCGGCGCAGCATCAGGTAGCTGATGTAAATGAGCCAGAGCACCAGGGTGGAGGTCAGGCGAACATCCCAGGTCCACCAGATGCCCCACACCGGACGCGCCCATAGCGGCCCGGTCACCAGGACCACGGTGCAGAACACGACACCGACTTCGGCGCTGACCACAGCCAGCGCGTCCACCCGTTCGCGCGAGAAATATTTCTTAATCAGAAAATACAGGCCCGCGATGGCAAGCCCGGTAGTGGCCACCGACGATGGTTCCATGCCCTGCGGCAGGGGATGAATCACGAAGGCGGCAACGCAAGCTGCGATCGCGATGGCGATGACCGTCCAGTTCGTCACCTTGTCGGCGACCGGGTTAGAACGCACCAGATACTGGATGGAGCACACAAAGTTGATAAAGAACAGAAGGAAGGCCGTCCACGCCGACGGCACGTGATAGTAAAAGATACGCTGCACGTTCCCCATGGTCTGCTCCGTAGGAGCGGCCACGAGCGCTTCATAGAGCGCGTAGCTCAGCAGGACAGCAGTGAGCAATCCGAAAATGGGGAAAAGACGTCGCATGGTCATTCGGCGTTCAAAACCAGTTCGAACAAAAGCAGGCAAACGATAGTAAACACCACGTTGTAAGTGCTAAGCAACACAATCCAGAATTTCGCGGAGAGTTCGCCCGTCAAAATGGCTGTGGTTGCATTCACCATGGCCAATAACGCGGGAATCGAGATCGGAAACAAAAGCAGCGGCAACATGATCTCGCGGCTGCGAGTGCGCAGCGACATGGCGGCAAAAAAAGTACCGTTCACCACCAGCGCCCAGGTTCCCAGCGCGGCAATAGGAAGCAACTGCCAGGCCGGACCCAGCGCGCGCAGCTTGTAGAACATGATGAACAGCGGCGTCATCAGGATTTCCAGTACTGCAACGAAAATAAAATTGCCCAGCGCCTTGGCCAGGAAAAGCGAATTGGCCGGGGCCGGCGAAACCCTATAGGCGTCGAGGACCTGATTGCGCAGTTCGCGCGCCCAGGTCTGGTTGAGCGCGACCACGGCGGCAAAAAGAAACGCCACCCAGACCAGCCCGCCGGCAATCTGCCGCGATTCTTCGGCGTTGGGGTCGAAGGAAAAGCTGAATACCACGACCACCAGCAGCGAGAAAAACAGCATGGAGTTGATGGCGTCTTTCGATCGCCATTCCAGGCGCAGGTCTTTGGCTAATGTCGCTCCGGTTACGCCCGATGGAATCGCCGATGTTTTGCTCATCGCGTCTCCACGGGCTGGAGCTCGCGACTGCGATGCGTGATCTGCCCGGCTTCCATCCAGACAAATTCGTCGGCGGCTCCCTCCAGCAAGGCGGCCTGGTGGGTCACTACAAAAATCGTCTTGCCATTGTCGCGCATCTGCGCCAGCAGCGCGACCATGGCGCGCGCCGAGCGCACGTCCACGTTAGAAAAAGGCTCATCCAGCAGCAGGATTTTAGGATCGTTGAGCAGTGCGCGCGCCAGCGACAGCCTCTGGCGCATGCCCTGCGAGTATTGCGCCACCGGACGGGCCAATGCGGGATCGAGACCCAACGCTGTCATATTGTCAGCATCCCGCGAGGAATCCGCGAGCCCGTAGAGCCGCGCGAAGTAGCGCAGGTTTTCCATGCCGCTCATTTCGTCGTAGAGCAGCGACGGATGCGCCATGTACCCCAGTTCGTGGCATACCGATCGCACGTCTGTGGCCCCCAGAATCGAGATGCTGCCGCGGGTCGGGTGCGCCAGTCCGGCGAGCGCGCGCAGAAGTGTCGTCTTCCCTGCTCCATTGTCGCCGAGGATTACGTAGAGCCGTCCTGCAGCAAATTCAGCGCTGACTCCGCGGAGCGCCGCGAAGCGGCCAAACTGCTTCACCAACGCTCTCAGCGTAATGATGGGAGAAACATCCACGCCAAAGGAAGATACCACGTAGGGGCGGGTGTCCTCACCCGCCCGGCGGAGCGAAGCTCCGCACGGTTGGGAAGGGATTGGGATGAAGAGAGCCGGCCGCCAGAAGATTCAGCCCGCAAAACCGGAGGCGAGCTTCGCCCGCCCGGACGAGGTGGTCCGGGCCTACGTGGCTTTACATGGAGGATTGTGTGCCGGGCTGCTGGGGCGCGTATTTCGAGGCGCACTTGGCTTGCAGCTGCTTGGCGTGGAAGACGCCGTCGCGGCCAAAACTGCCATCGGCCAGGGCCTGGGAGTTATCTTTGAAAGTGTCCGGAGGCGCTTCGGTTCCGCTGTAAACCACGGGCAGGAGCTGATCGTTTTCTACCAGCGAAAATTCCACGCGGGTGCCCGTGCGTTTGATCGAACCGGGCTGGACATTCCCGGCCACGCGCAAATGCTTGGTGTAAGCGCTGTCGCCCATGCCCCGCAGTTCCTTGATGGTGACGTAATAACTCTTGCTCTCCTGCACCCCGGTGTACGCCAGATAACCCATGGAGAGCAGGATCAGCGCCACGGCCCCGCCGAATTTAAGATATTTCCCGGTTTCGCCCGCCATAAATAACCACCAACATTAAGACTCTATTCCTGCCTCTGGCGCGGGTCAAGATGTCCGGATGGCCGATATAATGCCACCAGTCCCTGTATTCCAGCGAGGCCTGATGATCCATCCCTGGCATGACGTGACCCCCGGCGACAAATTGCCGCAGGAGTTCTACAGCATCGTCGAGATCCCTTTCGGATCGAGCGTCAAGTACGAACTCGACAAGGTCAGCGGCCTGATCAAGCTGGATCGTGTGCTCTACTCCGCCGTGTACTATCCTGCTAACTACGGCTTCATCCCCCAGACCCTCGCGGAAGACGACGATCCTCTCGACGTGCTGGTGCTGTGCCAGGAGGCGGTGGTGCCGCTCACGTTGATTCACGCCCGCACCATCGGGTTAATGACCATGATTGATACTGGAAAGAAAGACCACAAGATCATCGCGGTGGCCACGCAGGACCCGGAGTTTAACGCTTACCAGGAGGCGGCGGAGATGCCTCCCCACCGCTCGCTCATGCTGCGGCGCTTTTTTCAGGATTACAAGCAACTGGAAGGCAAAGCGGTGGAAGTGGATGAGATCCAACCCGCGGCTGAGGCCTATCCCATCATCAACGATGCCTTGCATCGCTACAGCGAGCAGCGGCGCAAGGGCTTCAAAGGATTCGGCGGGCACTAAGGATTTGGCTTTTCCCTGGTGTTCGGCTTTCCGAGGGCAGGATGCCCTCGGGACAGCCGGCGGGACGCCGGCGCTACCTTCCGAGCCGCCAGTATCTCGGACCGTTTGGACTGTGTGGCCTGTTTGGACTGTGTGGTCGCGGGCGACTCGCCCGCGGCTTTTGACGTTGACGCCAATCCTCAAGCCCACGGCCTTTGAGGTTGAACTCGAACTACGCGGGCGAGTCGCCCGCGGCCACACAAGTTCACACAGGATTAATGCCGCGTCTTGCTTAGTTCTTGCCCAGAGCTGACAGCGCCGCTTGTTCCCGGCGGGCTTCCTGGGCGGGGATGAAGTCCGCGTCGGCATTCTTCCAGAGTTGCAGGAGTTGTTCGTAAGTCCGGGCGGCCGCCGCCGGATCAGTCTGGGTTTGTGCCCGCGCCGTTCCCAACAGGCAGAGAGCGTAGTCGGGGATCTGCGATGTCCCGTTCGCGCCTTCACCCAGGGAGATGGCACGATAGCGAATGCCGGGCTCGAAGTCCGATACGGCCTGTTGCGCATTCTTCAGCTCTAAAGATGCCCGGCCCTGCAGGTGAGGAACCTTCGACACCAGCAGGTAAGGAGCGGCGGAAGACAGAAGTCCGGCCACCTGCTCGGGGTGATGTTGCATCAGTGCCACAGCGGCCTTCACTTCAGGCAGATAGATTTCATTGACCAGCGTATTGTTGGGCACTTCCGCGGCCAGGCGTTGTAATTCCGCAAGCGCCGGGCCGGTCTCGCCGCACAGGGCCAGGGCCAGCGCCGCGTCAGGGACAGTCGCGGTGGACTTGTCAAGCGCCAGCCCCTGGTGGGCGGACTCGCGGGCTGCGGAGCAGTTTGAAACCAACGCATCGTGCACTGCTTTGACCGAATAGAGTCCGCCCGCGGCGTCGGGCAGGTGTTGCTGTTCGGCTCTCTGCGCCGCGTGCTCCCACAGCCGGTCGGCGTCATGCATCTTGCCCATGGAAAAGTAAATGGTCGCTGCGCCCGATTCGATGGCAAACCCGTCGGGACGGACGGCAGCCCACTGCACGTGCTTGTCCCAGTCCGGCCGGTTGGACAGGAAATCGTCCGTCATGGCATTGCTGTGGTAGTTGGTGTCGTCACTGCCGCCCTGGTCCATCGCTTCTTTCAGGTAGCGCTCGCCTTCCTGCAAGCGGTCCATGCCAATAAGCATCCCCGCCGCATTGTTGGCGGCAACGTTGTTCCACTTCGCAATTTCCCAGGTCTTCTTGAAGCCGGCAAGGGCTTGTTCCATGTCACCCACGAGCCCGTAGGCGTTGGCCAGGTTGTTCCACGCGGCAGCATCTCGCGGATAGGTCGCGACAAAGAGTTTGTAGGATTGCAGGGCCTTGGGCAAATCGAATTGCTGCAGCGCGTATTGCGACTCGATGTACATGCGCTCGCGCTCGGTCACGCGCTCGCGCAGGTCATAAGCTTTCTTCAGATACTCGATAGCTTTGGTGAACGCGCCCTGGTTGCCGTAAGCCACACCCAGGCGCGCGTATCCCATGGCAAAACTGGGATCGAGCCGCAACGCCTCCTGATAGAACGACGAAGCCTGAGGAAAGTCCCGGCCCATGCGATGCTCATCCTCGCCCAGTGAAAACGCGTGGAAGGCCTGCAGCGAAGTTGTGGTCACATTGGTATAGGGCGTGGAGAGCTTCTGGATCGAAGCCATCGATTCGCCCAGACGCGCCCGCATTGCGGTGGCGGCCTTCGAGACAGCCTGCAGAACCGCCGTTTTATCCGGAGCGGTGACCTGCTCGCGCGCGAACACTTCTCCGGTGGCGCAATTTACCGCATTGATCGAAATCACATAGGACGATCCCAGATTGGCAATGGTCCCCGAGAGATAGGCCTTCACGCCCAGCCGCTGACCCAGCTGTTGCGCCAGCTCAGGCGTAATTCTTTGCGCGCCTGACTGGCCCAGATACTGCAAATTACTGTGCAGTTCAGCATCGCTCACCAGTTGCAGCAAAGGAGATTGCTCGAGCTGAATGGCCAACGCTTCCTTCAGCGTCGAATCGAAGACCGCGTCCCCAGTCTGATTGGTGAAGTCGGCAAGGATAAGCTGGTCTTTGTCCGTCAGTTGCACGCTTTGATGCTTGCGCCAGTAAAATCCGCCGGCAATCAGCGCCAGCAGGAGAACAATAGCGCTGGGAATCATGAGCCTTCGCCACAATGGCCTCGGTCCAGCAGGCTCGGGGACTGTCGCGACGGCGCCCGAGGAGGCCGGGGCCACGGCGCGCGCCGATCCACTGGTTCGGTGCGCTGGGGCAGATGTGCCTTCCACAGCCGCGGCGCTTCCGCTGTACGCCTGCTCGGAAGAGGAACTGGCCGCGGAATTGTGTCCGGACTCCAAATCTCTCTTCAGACGCCGCAGCTCCGACTTGATATCAACCGCATGCTGGTAGCGCAATTCGCGGTCTTTCTCTAAAGCGCGATTGATGACGTCTTCCAACTTGGGCGGCAGGTTCGGGTTCAACCGGATCGGCGCCAGCGGCGCGCGGTTCATGATCGCGTCAAAGATCACCCCGGAAGTTTCCCCACGAAACGGGACGGCGCCGGTGGCCATCTCGTAGAGCACGATGCCAAAAGAAAACAGGTCGGTACGCGAATCGAGGGTTTTCCCGCGCACCTGTTCGGGCGACATGTAAGCCACGGTGCCCAGGGCCGATCCCGGACTGGTAAGGTGCTGCTGCGCGTTCGCGTCCTCGGTTCTGGTCACGTCCGTGGGATTAAGGGCCCGGTTCCCTTCGTGTGCCACCTTGGCGAGCCCAAAGTCGAGAATCTTGGCGGCCCCACGCGTAGTGATAAAAATGTTTGCCGGCTTGATGTCGCGGTGAACAATCCCTTTGGAGTGCGCCGCGTCGAGTGCCTCGGCCACGTCAATGCCGATCGAGAGCAGCGTCTCCATCTCCAGCGGCCGGTTGCCGATGAGATGTTTCAGGGTCTCGCCTTCCAGGTACTCCATCACGATGAAGGCCTGGTCGCCCTCTTCCCCGATGTCATGAATGGTGCAGATGTTGGGATGATTGAGCGCGGATGCCGCCTGCGCCTCGCGCCGGAAGCGGGTGAGAGCGGTAGGGTCGCGGGTAACGTCCTCGGGCAGGAACTTGAGGGCCACGAAGCGATGAAGGCGCGTGTCTTCAGCCTTGTAAACCACGCCCATCCCGCCACCACCGAGCTTCTCGATCACCCGGTAGTAAGAGATGTTCTGACCGATCATTTCGCCCATGAAGAGGTTGCCCGCAACGCCCGAAGCCAGACTTCAGTGAGCCATCTTAGGGGGAGGGTGTAAAGAAAGTCAACGCAGGGAGGACAAACCACGCAGGGACAGCTGTCCTCAGCTGTCCGGCGGAGCAACGCTCCGCTTGGTTGTGCGTCTAGAAAAACACGTCGAGCTTCGCTCGACCGGACAGCTCAGGACAGCTGTCCCTACATGGTTCGTGATCACAACTGCCTCACCACACCCGGCAGGCGTTCTCCCTGACCATGGGCTGGCCGGCCTTGCAGTTGAACGCCTTCTGGAATTCGGGCATGTTCTGCACCACGCCATCGACGCGGTATTTTCCCGGCGAATGAGGATCGACGCTGACTAGCATGCGGGAGTATTCCGGACGCCGCTTTTCGCACCAGGCACGGCCGAAACCGAGAAAGAAACGCTGCTGCGGGGTGTAGCCGTCGATGGTTTGAGCGGCCGGGCCCGCCTTTCCGTCGGCGATCATTTGCTCCAGGGCCATTAGCGCGACGCGCGCGCCGCCGTTGTCAGCTGTGTTTTCGCCCAGGGTCAGCTTGCCGTTGAGTTTCAGGTCGTCCACGGCGACGAAACTGCTGTATTCATCGGCGATGCAGCTGGCACGCTTTTCAAACTCGGTGCCGTCCTGCGCCGTCCACCAGTCGCGCAGATTGCCCTGGGGATCGAACTTGCGGCCCTGATCGTCGAAGCCATGCGTCAGTTCGTGACCGATGACGATTCCGATGCCGCCGAAATTCATGGCATCGTCCGCCTGCTTGTCGAAGAACGGCGGCTGCAGAATGCCGGCCGGAAACACGATTTCATTCCGCGGCGGACTGTAATAAGCGTTCACCGTGGGCGGCGTCATTTGCCATTCATTGCGGTCCAGCGGCTTGCCGATTTTGGCAATCTGGCGTTTGGCCTCAAATTCGTTGGCGCGCAGGAAATTTCCCAGCAGGTCGCCCCGCACGATCTTGAGCGAACTGTAGTCGCGCCAGACATCGGGATAGCCGATCTTGTTGCGGATGGCGTCGAGCTTCACTTTGGCCTGCTTTTTCGTTTCCTCGGTCATCCAGGGCAGGGTGCGGATGTCCTGGTCCAGACTTTTTTCCAGCGCATCCACCATCTTCAACATGCGTTGTTTGCCATCGGCGCCGAAGGCTTGTTCCACGTAGCGCTGGCCCAGGGCCTCGCCCAGTGCGTTATCCGTGGCGCTCACGCAGCGCTTCCAACGCGGTTTGATTTCCGACTGCCCGGTCAGGGCCTGTTGCATCTTGAAGTTGGCGTCCACAAAGGGTTTGGAAAGCCAGGGGGCGGAGCCATCGAGGAGATGCCAGCTTACATAGGTGCGCAGGGCGTCGAGGGATTCCGACTCGAGGACGCCATTCACCTGCTTGAAAAAATCGGGATTGGAAACATTCAACGCGGAAAACTTCGGCGTGCCCATGGCGGCGAAGTAACGATCCAAATGAAAATTGGGCGCCAGGGCGATGGCCTCGGCGCGGGTCATCTTATGGTCGCGGGTTTTGGGATCACGGCGTGCGGTGCGGTCCATGGCAGCCTTGGCGAGAGCCGTTTCGATGCGCAACACGGACTGGGCGGAATCCGCGGCCTGCTTGGCTGATTGTCCGCTCAGCGTAAACAACTGGGTCGCGTATTCCACCAGGCTGGAGCGCGCCGCCGCCATCTTGGGATCATCTTTCAGATAGTAGTCGCGATCGGGCAATGAAAGACCGCCCTGGTCAATGTAGGCGATCACCTCGCTGGCATTGTGCAGGTCAGGTGAGGAATAAAAATTGAACAGCGGATTGGGCCCCAGCAACTGAACCCGAGCCACGGCTTCGATCAGCGCAGTCTTGTCTTTCGCTCCCGCGATACGTTTGAGTTCGGGGGTCAGGGGCGCTGCGCCCTTGGCGTCAACGGCGGTTTCATCTATGCAGGAGCCGTAGTAGTCGCCGATTTTCTGGCTGATGGCATCGCGACCAGCGCTGGCGGCCGAGGCTTTCTCCAGGATCTCGCGCATGACCGCGGAATTTCTTTCGCGAATCTCTACGAAGCTTACCCAGGAAGTCTGGTCGGGCGGAATTACCGCCGTCTTCAACCAGTTGCCACAGGCATACTGGTAGAAATCCACACAGGGATCGACGGTTTTGTCGATGGTGTCGAGATTGACCACTGGTTCAGAAGCGGTCTGGCCGAAGCTGGCTACGGTCAGCAAGGCGATTGCCGGCAGAAGGAAAATCGGGCGCATGTTTAACCTCGTAAAACAAACTGTTGATTTTAGGGCCTCGGACTTAGACGGACAAGCCGGGAAAATGTTATGTGTAGCGCCGGCATCCTACCGGCTGGCTCGGGGGCATCCTGCCCCCGAGGGCGGGCAGGATGCCCGCCCGACAGCCGGCGAGACGCCGGCGCTACAAGAACAATTCATCTCTGCTATCGCGGCGTATAATCTTCGAAGAGACGCGAAGGAAAAATTGTCATCATGACTTCCACGAACGGCAGCAATGGACACAGTGTTCCCCGGCCTCGGGCAGAGTGGATCGCCAGCCGCAAATCCAGCAATACGGACGGAAATTTTTCCCAGATGCGCTACGCGCGCCGGGGAGTCATCACCGACGAGATGGCGTACGTCGCGCACCGCGAGAAGCTCGCGCCGGAACTGGTGCGAGACGAAGTGGCTCGCGGGCGGATGATTGTTCCCGCCAACATCAATCATCCCGAGCTCGAACCGATGTGCATCGGGGTGGCCTCGCTGTGCAAGATCAATTCCAACATCGGCAACTCGGCTGTGACTTCGAACATCGAGGAAGAGCTTAAAAAGCTTCACACTTCGGTGCACTTCGGCGCCGATACCGTGATGGACCTCTCTACCGGCGGCAACATCCACGAGATTCGCGAGGCCATTCTGCGGCACTCACCCGTGCCCATCGGCACGGTCCCGATTTACGAAGCCATTTCGCGAGTCAAGCGCATTGAAGACCTGAACAAGAACGTGATGCTGGAAGTGATCGAAGAGCAGGCGGAGCAGGGCGTGGACTACATGACCATCCATGCCGGCGTGCTCATTCAATATCTGCCCCTGGTTTCGAAGCGCATCACCGGCATCGTCAGCCGCGGCGGCGCCATTCTGGCGCAGTGGATGGCCCATCATCATAAGCAGAATTTTCTGTATGAGTGCTTTGACGAGATTTGCAAGATCTTCATCAAACACGATGTGTCGTTCTCACTGGGCGACGGCCTGCGGCCCGGCTGCATTGCCGATGCCAGCGACGAGGCCCAGTTCGCTGAACTCAAAACTCTGGGCGAGCTGACCAAGAAGGCCTGGGAGTACGACGTGCAGGTGATGATCGAGGGTCCGGGCCACGTGCCGCTGGACAAGATCAAAGAGCAGGTGGACAAAGAAAAAGAGCTTTGCTACGAAGCACCCTTCTACACCTTGGGCCCGCTGGTGACTGACATCGCGCCCGGATACGACCA
>Ga0207706_10001430_pt1 | contig 23903 bp, 24 predicted proteins | sample KBSC53metaG_FD_184318 | JGI IMG/M metagenome (GOLD analysis project Ga0207706, IMG submission 184318) | Corn rhizosphere microbial communities from Kellogg Biological Station, Michigan, USA - KBS C5-3 metaG (SPAdes) (version 2) | ecosystem: Host-associated > Plants > Roots > Rhizosphere > Soil ... | reverse complement strand
GTGAAATACGTCGCCTTCCACCGCGGCCTGGCCGACGAGACCGGCTGGTTCGCGTGGCAGGAGCTGGTCGACCACGGCTTCGGCCAGGTCGCCCGCGACGACGGCGTCGCGATGCTCGAGCGCGGCCGCTCCGGCGGATCGTCGCCCGTGCCGGAGCCGAGCAAGCGCGTCGTCTTCTGCGAGGGCTGGCGGGAGGGGTCGCCGAGCTACCGGCACGCCGCCTTCTGGGCCCGCGGTCCGGTGCGAGTCCGCCTGTCGACGCGTGACCCGGTGCGCCTGAAGCTCTCCCTCCACGGCCAAGCGGTGCGCGCGCTTCGCGTGACGAAGCCCACGTCGATTCGGCTGGCTGGCACGGCGTGGCGGCTGGTCTATGTCGACGTCAACCGTGCCGACCGCGGCTTGCGCGTGCGCGCCGAGCCCGTCACCTGACCCGCATTTCCTCGAACTGATACGGGTAGTCGGCTTCGGGGTAGCTGTGGCTCGGCAGCGTCGGATAGTGCGTCCCGAGCACCTGGTTGAAGACGTAGCGCAGGACGTTGACGGTGTTCGGCGGCCCCGGCACGCGCGGCTTTGGCACGCCCGGGAGCGAGAGCGCAAGCAGGCCCTTGACCCGGATCTGCTTCATCGCGCGCTCGCCGAACTGGTCCTCGGCCTGGAAGCCCTCGTCGGACACGATCACGATCACCGGCGGCCGGGAGGAGTTGGCCCGGATCGCGTCGACGGCTCGTAGCAGCTCGCGGTTCACGTACTCGAGCTGGCGCAGGAAGTAGGGCATGCCGACCGTCGACCCGAGGGCCGCGTCGGAGGCGTACGGGAAGTCGACCGGCTGACCGTGGGGGCCGAACACGTACGGGTCGTGCGGCAGGAGCGTGTGGAAGAGGACGAACTTCGGTCCCGGCTCCTTCGTAACCTCGTGCAAGCGCGAGAACCCCGTGTGGACGCTCTCGCGGAAGCGCCGGTCGGTCGCGGAGCGGTCGAAGCCGATCGGCCCGCCGAACACGCGCAGGACGCTCTTCTGCAGCCAGAGGTTCTCCAGGCTGTCGGGCACAGCGGCCGATGAGATGTCCGGGTTCCCGGTCGGGAACGTGACCTCGTCGGTGTCCAGGTGCACGTAGCGGTAGCCGAGCGGCTCGAGCAGCCGTGCGGCACGGTTGTCTGCGATCAGGCGGCGCACGGGCCGGACGTCCTGCGACTTCGAGCCGAGGATCTTCGGCAGCCCGGTCAGGTAATCCATGTTCACCTCCGCCGCGATGTTCGACTCGCTGTCGGAGTAAGGGCTGCGCTCGTCCGGCGCGATCGCAAAGCCCCGCCGGCGAAGCGCGTCGAGGAAGGTCGTGTCCGTGTGGTGGAAGTACTGCCGCAGCACGTCCGGGCGCGGATAGTCGTCGGGCACCAGGACGTAGATGTCCCGCAGCCGCGAGCGATCCTGTGCCGGCGGGCTGGCGAGCGGGCGCGGCCAGATCCGCGGGTCCGTCGCCGAAAGCACGGGATATCGAACCTGGTAGGTGACGATGCGAATTGTCGGACCGGCAACCAGCACGACCGCCGCCACCGCGAGGACGACCGTCACGCTCCAGGCGTCGCGCGTCGTCCGCGCAAGGGTGACCACGACGACAACCGAGGTGACCGCCCACAGCAGGACGTACCACCAGCCGGCCGGCCCCCAACCGGCCACTGCGCCGTAGTAGAAGAACGCGATCACGAGCACCGAGGCCAGGACGGCCGCCTTCGCCGCGTCGCGATAGGCAAGCAGGGCCAGCCCGAACGCGCCTAAGCCGGCAATCACGCACAGCGCCAGCGGCCACCAGAGCGTCCGGAGCTCGACCTCCGTCTGGTTCTGAGCGAACAGCGACAGGAGCGGGAAGACCGCGAAAAGGACGGGGATCACGAGCAGGCCGAGTCGCTTGGACGCGGTCACGACCGGCCGAGGCTAGCGCGCTCATCATGAGCGGACGATGAGTGTCGCGGCTAGCTGAAGCGCTCGAGCAGCACGCCGTGCCGCAGGCCCTGGTCGCTGACCGTGAGCGAGTCGCGGCCGAGCTTCGCGAGCACGGTCCGAACGATGCAGGCACCGGCGAGGATCACCTCCGCGCGCTTGGGCTGCAGGCCCCGGATCCCGCGCCGCTCCTCGGCGTCGCGCGTTCGGTAGAGCTCGATCTGCCGGTCGACCTCCGCGGCCCCGAGCTCCAGCCCGCGCACGCGGCCGGGCTCGTAGCGGTCGAGCCCCAGCTGAACGCCGGCGAGGTTGGTGATCGCGCCGCCGATCCCGACCAGGACGTCGAGCGGCGGCCGGCCCTCCAGCGGCCCGAGCTGAGACGCGATCGCCTCCCGCGCCGCCGCGACCGTCTGCTCGTCGACGGCCCGATCGAGCCCGAAGCGCTCGGTGACCGGCACCGCTCCGAGGTCGAGGCTGAAGCGCTCCTGCACGCGGCCGTCCTGGCCGAACGTGAACTGCGAGCTCCCGCCGCCGGTCTCGAACACGCCGAGCCTCCCCGTGCCCAGGTGCAGTGCGTCAGCGGCCGCGAGGAACGAGAGCCGAGCCTCCTCGTCGCCCGCGATCACCTCGACGAGGACGCCGGCACGCTCGCGGACGGCGTCGAGGAACTCGTCCGAGTTCGCAGCCTGGCGCAGGCCCGCGGTGCCCACCACCGCGATCTCCTCCGCGCCGGCGCGCCGCGCCTCCTCGGCCAGCTCGGCGATCGCGTCAACGGTCCGACGGACCGCCTCCTCGCCGAGACGCCCGGTCTCGTGGATCCCCTCCCCCAGCCTGGTCATCTCGGAGCGGTCGACGACCGTCCGCCACTCACCATCGTCGAGGCGCTCGCCGACGTTCAGCTTGACCGAGTTCGTGCCGACGTCGATTGCCGCGTAGCGGCGCGTCACTCAGCGGGCTGCGCGTGCTTCGCGAAGTACCTCAGCGCCTTGCGGGTCTTCGTCTGCTGCTCGCCCGAGAGGTCGACGCCGGCCTTCGCCAGGAACGCGCGGCTCTCGGCCGCGACCTGGAAGGCCTCGTTCGTGGCACACCGGGTCGAGAGCTCGAGCACGCGGGAGCCGTCCGGGTAGAGCCACATCTCGCCGACGATCCGGCGTCCGAGCTCCTCCGGTTCGATCCGCCCCTTGAGCACGAAGATCGGGCCGAGCACGGCCAGGTCGTCCAGCGCGATTCCCTCCGGCGCATGTGCGGCGTAGAACGCGCGCTGCTCCTTCGAGAAGAGCTTCCGCAGCGGGCGCTCGCCCGCGAGGGTGCTCCGTACGGCGGTCGCGCGCAGCGGCCGCTTCAGCGAGCCCGAGCAGACGAAGCCGCCGGGGAGCGCGTCGACCTCGACCCGGAAGCCCTGCGACTCGCGCAGCTCGGCCGGAACCTCCGACGGCACGACCGGGCGCAGCTTCACCACCGAGTCGTCGCCCTTGCCCTGGATCCGGCGCGCGCGGACGACGACGCCGGCTTTATCCAACGTCAGCTCCGGCGTGTCGAAGAAGAAGACCTGCCGGATCTGCGCCTGCAGAGGATCCATCCCCAGCGCCGCGACCGTGGAGGCGTGGTCGAGCTCGGGCACGGTCAGCTTCAGCTCGACGCTGTCCGAGTCCTTGGCGAGCTCCAGGAACTCCGCCTGCTGCTCGTCCGTGAACCTGGGCGAGGTCGTCGTGGCCATGTAGATCGCCTCCTCCGTCGATGAGCGCCTGAGAAAGCGTACGCCTAGCGGGAACTCCCTGCTCAAAGGGCACGACGTTGCGAAATGATGTCGCGACCAACGGCGGTGCTGCTGTGAACTCAGAACCGTTCCTCGGCCCACTCTGGCGTGCGGCGGGTGGGGCTGGCTCCGCGAGCCTCACGACCGTTCTCATCGCCTTCGCCGCCAACCTCCTCGTCGCCGTCGCGAAGTCGATCGCAGCGGTCCTGACCGGGTCGGCGTCGATCCTCGCCGAGGCGGCGCACTCGTGGGCGGACACCGGCAACGAGGTGTTCCTGATCGTCGCCGACCGTCGCTCACGCCGGCCGCCTGACGCCGCGCATCCGCTCGGCCACGGCCGGGAGGCATACGTGTGGGCGCTGCTCGCCGCGCTCGGCCTGTTCGTGGCGGGCGCCGCCGTCTCGGTCACCCACGGCGTGCAGGAGCTCTTGCATCCCGCGCCGGCGACCGACTTCCTCATCGGCTACGTCGTGCTCGCAGTCTCGTTCGTGCTGGAGGGAATCTCGCTCTGGCGCTCGGTCCGGCAGGCCAAGCGAACCGCGAAGGTGCTGGAACGTGACGTGATCGGCGCGGTGATGACCACCAGCGACCCGACGCTTCGAGGCGTGTTCGCGGAGGACTCGGCGGCGCTGATCGGCCTCGCCATCGCGGCGGTTGGGCTCGGCGCGCACCAGCTGACAGGCTCTTCGACCCCGGACGCCATCGGCTCCATTCTCGTCGGCGTCCTGCTCGCGGCCGTCGCGACGTTTCTCATCGACCGGAACCGCGAGTTCCTGATCGGGGAGGAGACCACTCCTCAGGTACGCGCGGCTGCGATCCGGGCGCTGCTCGCGGAGCCCGAGGTCGCTCGCGTGACGTACCTGCGCCTCGAGTTCGTCGGCCCTCGCCTCGTCTCGGTGATCGGCGACGTCGACCTGACCGGGGACGCGACCGAGTCGGATGTGGCCGTCCGGCTTCGCGCGCTCGAGGCGAAGATCGACGCGTCTCCCGCGGTCGCCGGCACCGTGCTCAGCCTGTCCGCTCCGGACGAGCCGTCGCTGAAGGGATGAACCGCCGCGCCGGCCGTCAGGACATGAACGGCATGAGCTGCGCGGGCATCGTGACGAAGGGTCGCATCATGTCGCGGTCCTCGTGCTCGAGGATGTGGCAGTGGTACATGTACCGGCCGCTGTAGGCGGTGAAGCGGACGGCGATCTCGACGATCTCGTTGGGGTTGACGCGCACCGTGTCCTTGAGCCCCCGCTCGTTTTCGTCGATCGCGTGATCGAGCTCGTCGTCCGGGTCGCGCTCGAGCGTGACGACGGCAGCGAGGTCGCGCTCGCCGATGCCGCCTTCCGGGATCTCGTAGCGGATCGGGCGACGGGCCAGGAGCTGGAATGGATCGAGGTGGAGGTGGATGGGGTGGGTGTCGCCCGTCAGGTTGATCAGCTGCCAGACCTCGTGCTCGCCGAGCATCGGGAAGAAGGTCGTGGCGTCTTCGAACTGGGCCGCGACGACGCGGTAGTGGGTGGTCTTGTCGCCGTCGATGACGCTCACCAGCGGCCCGTCGTCCCCGTCGGCGGCAACCGCGAGCTCCCGCATCGTCAGCATGTTCGGCTCGCCGTCGAGCTCGCGCTCGACGAGCGCGATCGCCCGCCTGCGGACGCCGGCCAGCGCGTCCCAGGCAGGAGGCTCGTAGTCGATCGCGAGCTCGCGCGGGAGCGGGCGGCGGCTTGCCGGCTCGCCTACGACGCGGAAGCGCAGCACCTGGGGATACGGAAGCAGGCCCTCGGGGTCAGCGGCATCCTCGGCGTCTGCGGCGGGGAAGGAGGAGCCGTCGAACGGCGCTGCGGCGGTGTTGAGCACCGTCAGCTCGCTCCCGGGTGCGAGGTCGGAGAAGTCCACGAGCAGGTCGGCGCGCTCGGCGGACGCGAGCGTGAGCCCGTCCGCCGGTACGGACACCGGGGCGCGGAGGAGCCCGTGGTCGGTCCCGATCTGGGTGACCCGCTCGAGCTCCGGAGCGCCGTCGCGCAGCAGCACGAGCCGGTACGTCCGAGCGTTGGAGCCGTTCAGCACTCGCAGGCGGTAGGTCGCGGGCCGCACGTCGAGGACCGGCCAGACCTTGCCGTTCACGACCGTGAACGGCGGGAACGCCTCCATCACCTCCGGGTCGGTCTTGTGGACGAGCCGGCCGGTCAGCCGCCCCTCGTCGTCGACGTCGAAGTTGCGGTCCTGAATGACCAGCGGCACCTCGAACGGTGGTCCTTCCGGTAACCCGAGCTCGCGTTCCCGGTCGTCACGCACGATCCACAGTCCGGCCAGCCCGGCGTAGACGTCGAGCTTGGTGATGCCCATCACGTGGTCGTGGTACCAGAGCAGCGCCGCCCGCTGATCCATCGGGTAGTGGAAGACGGCGGGCTGGCCGGGGGCGAAGAGGTTCTCGGCCCAGCCGTCGGACGAGGCGGGCGTGAGACCGCCATGCAGGTGGACGACCGTCTGCCCCGTCAGCGCGGCCGCGTGGGGGTCCGGCACTCCGCCGCTCAAGCCCGGGAGACACTGCACGGGCACGCCGTCGGCGTCGGTCGGCTGCGGGGCCAGCGTGTCGGAGACAGGGAACGGGCCTGCCAGCTCGTTCCGCCACTCGACCGTGACCGGTTGCCCGCGCTCGGCCTCGATCGTCGGGCCCGGATACGTCCCCTCGAAGCCCCAGATGCTCGAGGTGGGGAGATCGCGGTGGAACCGATGCTCGCCCGCCCGGATGGGCACGGTCAGCCGGCCGTCGTGCTCTGCCACGAGGCGCCGCGACGGGATCGGAAGAGGATCGACGAACGGAGCGAGCGGTGCCGCCAACGCACGCGTCACGGGCTTACATGCCCATCGCGTGGTACCCCGCGTCGACGTAGAGCGTCGTCGCGGTCACGTTCTTCGCCTCGTCCGAGAGCAGGTAGGCGCCGGCGGCACCCACGTCGTCGGCGTCGATCGGGCGGTGCAGGGGCGAGCGCTCGTCGACGATCGACTCCATCGTCGGGAAGCCCGCGATCGAGCGTGCGGCCAGCGTCCGCACCGGGCCGGCCGAGATCGCGTTCACGCGGATGTTCTTCTGGCCGAGGTCCCAGGCGAGGTACTGCACCGACGAGTCGAGCGTCGCCTTGGCCACGCCCATCACGTTGTAGTGCGGCACCGCGCGCTCGCCGCCGAGGTAGGTCATGGTCAGGATCGAGCCGCCGCCCGCGGCCTCCATCAGCGGCTCCGCCAGCCGCGCGCACGCGACGAGCGAGTAGGCGGAGACGTCGAGCGCCATCCAGAAACGGTCGCGCGGCGTGTCGGTGAAACGGCCCTCGAGATCCTCGGCCGCCGCGTACGCGACGGAGTGCACCAGCAGGTCGAGCTGACCGCCGAACGCCTCTCCCGCCTCGTCGAAGACGCGCGCCAGGTGCTCGTCCGAGCGAACGTCGCACGCGGTCACCAGCGGCGACTCCACGGTTTCGGCGAGCTCGCGGACGCCCTTCTCGATCCGCTCGCCCTGAAAGGTGAAGGCGAGGCTCGCGCCGCCGTCGGCGAGCTGCTTCGCGATCGCCCAGGCGATCGAGCGCCGATTGGCAACGCCGAACACGAGACCGCGCTTGCCTGCGAACCGACCTTCCATGGTGGGCGAGTCTAAGCGCTTAGAGGTACATTGCTCGCCTTGCGCCGCCCACTACTTCTCTCGCTCCTCGCGGCGCTGCTCGTCCTTGCGACCGCCTCCGCCGCAGCCGCCGGGCTGCGCCCGATCCGCCTGCCCCACCGGGGCGAGACGACTCTCAAGCGCGTTCGCCACGGCGTGCTCCGCATCCCGCGCGGCCAGGCGCGTGGACGCGTGACCGTGCTCGTCGGCCTGCGACTGCCGCCGCTCGCTCAGCGCTACGGTCCGGGCCTCTTCGCCTTCGGCCCGCGCAAGAAGCTCGACGTCGCGGCCGGCTCCTCGCAGGCCTACCTCGCCCGCCTTGCGCGCGCCCAGGCGGTCGCCGCCCGCGCGATCCGCCGCGCCGTGCCGAGCGCGAGGATCTCGTACCACTACCGCACGATCCTCGACGGGATGGCCGTCAGCCTCCGCTACCGCGACCTGCCGCGGCTGCTGCGCGTCGGCGCGGTGCGCAAGGTCTTCCCGAGCGTCCGCTACCACCTCGACACGGACAAGAGCCCGTCGGTGATCCGCGCGGACACGTTCTGGGCGAGCACCGGCGGCCGCGGCCAGGGGATCAAGATCGGCGTGGTCGACGACGGCGTCGACGCGACGAACCCGTTCTTCAACCCGGCCGCCTTCTCGTACCCGACCGGCTTCCCCAAGGGCGGCAGGAAGTGGACGACGCCGAAGGTGATCGTCGCGCGCGCCTTCCCGGGGCCCGGCTCCGGGCGGCAGGGCCACCTCGCGCTGAACCGCCAGGACTCGTTCCACGGCACGCACGTCGCCGGGATCGCCGCCGGTGTGGCGGGCACGGTCGTCGCCCCCGGCCCCGACCATCCGGCGGTCAGCGGGCTCTCGGGCATCGCGCCGCGCGCGTGGATCGGCAACTACCGCGTCTTCAACGTGCCCGTGCCGACCGGCGGGCTCGACGCCTTCACGCCGGAGATCGTGCTCGCCTTCGAGGCGGCCGTGAACGACGGCATGGACGTGATCAACTTCTCCGGCGGCGGTCCCGAGATCGACCCCGCGAGCGACGCCCTGATCGACGCGCTGAACAACGTCGCCGCGGCGGGCGTCGTCCCTGTGATCTCGGCCGGGAACGACCGCGACGACTTCGGCGGCGGCTCCGTCGGCTCGCCGAGCAACGCGCCGGCCGCGATCTCGGTGGCCGCGGTCTCGAACCTGCACGTCTTCGGCACCGAGCTGACGGTCACGGCCGCGGGCGCGCCGGCCAACCTGCAGCACATCCCGTACGCGTTCAACGCCCGCGTGGCGCCGGCCTGGATCGCCGGGCAGACGCTGGTCGACGTCGGCACGATCACCGGCACGACCGGCCAGCCGGTCGAGCGCCACGTCTGCTCGCCGCCGGGGTTCGACCCGAACGACTCACGCTTCACCTCGCTGCCGGCCGGCTCGCTGTCCGGCACGGTTGCGCTCGTCTCGCGCGGCGGCTGCACGTTCGCCTCGAAGATGGAGCGCGTGCGCAAGGCCGGCGCGACCGGGATCCTGCTGGTCGACAACCGCTTCGGCGAGGCGAACTTCATCACCGTCGACCTCGGCTTCCCGGCCGGGATGGTCTCCGACCTCGACGGCGCCAACCTGCGCACGTACATGGCCGGTCAGGGCGGCCGCACGACCTTCCGCTCGAGCGCCCTCAGCGACCCGAAGGAGATCGACACCGGCCGCAGCGGCATCATCACCAGCTTCTCCTCGGGCGGCCCCACCAACTTCGACCACAAGCTGAAGCCCGACGTCGCCGCGCCGGGCGGGCAGATCCTCTCCTCCACGCTGACCGAGTTCGCCGGCGCGCCATTTGCGGTCTTCGACGGCACGAGCATGGCCGCGCCGCACGTCTCGGGCGCCGCCGCGCTCCTGCTGCAGCAGCACCCGGACTGGTCGCCGCAGCAGGTGAAGTCGGCGCTGATGACCTCGGGGCAACCCGCGTGGGGCGACACCGCGCGCACCAAGGAGGCCTCGGTGCTGCTCGAGGGCGGCGGCCTGATCGACGTCTCGGCGGCGAACGACCCGAAGCTCTTCGCCGAGCCCTCGTCGCTCTCGTTCGGCTACCTCAACACCGACGGCCACGCCGCCCGCAAGCCGCTGCTGCTCGAGCTCTCCGACGCCGGCACCGGCGGCGGCGCCTGGACCGTCTCGGTCGAGCCGCAGTCCGCGACCTCGGGCGCAACGATCGCACCGTCGACCTCGTCGTTCACGATTCCGCCCGGCGGCACGGTCGACCTGCCCGTCGTGGCGACTGCGACCAGCTCGGCGCCGACGGGCGACGACACCGGCTTCGTCGTCTTCACCCGTGGCAGCGACCGCGTCCGCGTCCCGTACTACTTCAGGGTCTCGTTCCCGCGGATCGGCCTGGCGCCGCGCGACACGATCAAGCTCGACCAGATCGGCGACACGAGCAAGGGCACGAACTACGTCAACCAGTACCGCTTCCCGACCGAGCCCTTCGGCCCGCCGCCCGACTACAGCGGCAAGCCGTTCAACGAGGACGGCGGCGAGCGCGTCTACACGGTGCGGGTCAGTGAGCACGCCGCGAACGCCGGGGTCGCCGTGGTCGCCAGCGAGCCGAACGCGCTGGTCGAGCCCTGGTTCCTCGGGTCGTTGAACGAGGACGACGTCCAGGGCTATGCCGGCACGCCGCTCAACGTCAACGGCCTGACCTTCGAGTACCAGTTCGACAACGGCGCGGCCGCGGTCGACTTCCCGCACGAGGGCCGGTACTTCGTCTCGGTCGACTCGCGCGCCGACCCGTACACGGACCTGCCGCTCCGCGGCCAGTACCTGCTGCACTCGTGGCAGAACGACGTCACGCCGCCACGCTTCACGGTCCTGACCAAGGTGGTCACCCCCGGGCGGCCGCTGATCGCGGGGATCGTGAGCGACCGCGGCGCCGGGGTCGACCCGCTCTCGCTGGTGATCGGCTACAAGCAATCCCTGCTGCTCGCCGCGCTCTACGACCCGGGCTCGGGGCTCGTCCTGTGGGCGCTCGACGGCGCACCGAAGATCGGGGTCGGCAAGACGCCGATGCTCGCGATCGCCTCCGACTACCAGGAGTCGAAGAACATCGATCAGGCGGGGAACGTCCTCCCGAACTCGGTCTTCCGCAGCTTCCCGCTGCGGGCCGTCACGCGGCCGACGCTGACCTGGCTGCTCCCGCGCCCGCGCGCTTGCGCCACCGGCGGCCTGTTCGTGCTCGCCGGCGCCTCGCACGGCGTGCGCTCGGTCAAGTTCTTCGACGGCAAGCGCCTGATCGCAACCGAGCGGCGCGGCAGCGAAGGCCTGTTCGCGACGCCGTGGCGCACCGCGAAGGCGCGCGCCGGCCGCCACGTCCTGCGCGCGGTCGTGACCGACCGGCGCGGGGCGACGGCCTCGGCCACCCGGCGCGTCCGCGTGTGCCGCTAGCCGTCGTCACCGGCGGCTCGAGCGGAATCGGGGCGGCGGTGGCGAGAGCCCTGCGCGGGCGCGGCTGGGACTGCGTCCTGATCTCGCGCAGCGAAGAACGCCTGCGCCCGCTCGCCGAGGAGCTCGGCGCCGAGTGGGAGCTCTGCGACGTCGGCGACCGCGAGGCGGTCGAGCGCACGGCCGCCGCGGTCGTCGAGCGGCACCCGCGCATCTCGCTGCTCGTCAACAACGCGGGCGTCCCGGGCCGTGGCGGCTTCCTGCGCGCCTCGCCGGAGCGGATCGAGGAGGTGACGCGCACGAACTACCTCGGCGGCGTCTGGTGCCTGCGTGCCTTCCTGCCCGCGCTCGAGGCGGCCGCTCCCTCCGACGTCGCCAACGTGGTCTCGGTCGCCGGCACGGTGGCCGCGGGCTCGGCCGGGCCGTACACGGCCTCCAAGCACGCCCAGCTCGCGTTCTCGCGCTCGATCTCGGCGGAGCTGCGGCCGCGCGGGATCCGCGTGCACACGATCCTGCCCGGGTTCGTCGAGACCGAGGGCTTCCCCCAGCGCGAGCGCTTCGGCGAGCGTGTCGGCGCGTTGGTGGCGGAGCCGGAGCTCGTCGCCGAGCGGCTGCTCGACGCCGTCGAGCGGAACCGGCGCGAGGTCTTCGTCCCGCGCTGGTATCGGATCGCGCCGCTGGCCCAGGCGCTCGTGCCCGGGCTCGTCGCCCGCGTGGCAGCGCGTGGAATCCGTCCGGCAGGAGACTAGGATCCCTCCATGGGTTCGCTGTCCGCCGCCGACGCCGTCCCGGTCGCCGAGTTCCGCGCCGCGTTGCGCGGCTTCCTGCGGACCTCGGAGCGGAACGCGCGCGCAGCGGGCCTCACGCCGCAGCGCTACCTCCTGCTGCTGATGATCAAGGGCGCGCCCGACCAGAGCGAGCAATCGACCGTGACCGAGCTCGCAGAGCGCCTGCAGCTCGCGCAGAGCACCGTCACCGAGCTCGTCAGCCGGGCCGAGGAGATCGGCCTGGTCGAACGCGAGCGCTCGAGCGAAGACGGCCGCATCGCGATCCTGCGCCTGACCCCGGAAGGCGAGCGGCGGCTCGCCCAGGTCTTCACGAGCAACGAGCGCGAGCGGCAGGCATTGAGCCGGGCGTTCGAGCATCTCCAGGCGACCGGCCTGCCGACGTAGGATCCCGCGATGGCCGTCGAGATCTACTACTGCCCCACCTGAAGCGGCTACGACGAGAGGGCCGCGAGTCTCGCGACCGAGCTCATCGCCGACGGCTTCCAGGCCCGGGCGGTCCCGGGTCAGAGAGGGCAGTACGACGTGATCGCCGACGGGCGGCTCGTCTTCTCGAAGGCGGAGACCGGGCGCTTCCCGGACGACGGCGAAGTGCTGGTGCTTCTCGGGCCTTCGGCCACCTGAACCTCGTCGCCTAACCTGACTGGCGTGCGGATCGACTTCCTGTTCTGGCGCGAGTGCCCGTCCCACCCCGAGGCTCGAGCGTTGCTTCGTGAGGTGCTGGAGGAGCGCGGAGTCGAGGCCGAAGTCGTCGAGCGCGAGGTACTGACCCAGGACGACGCAGAGGAGCTCGCGTTCCCCGGCTCGCCGACCATTCGCGTCGACGGACGTGACGTCGATCCCGGCGGCGCGGGCGGGCGCCCGTCGCTGACCTGCCGCATCTATCACCTGCCCGACGGGCGCGTCTCGCCCGTTCCATCCCGTGAGCAACTCGAGGAGGCCGTTTCATGAGCGCTGTCCTGGGAGCCGAGGCTCCGCAGTTCGACCTGCCCGGCGTGGACGGGCAGAGCCACTCGCTCGACTCGTACGCCGACGCCAACGTGCTCGTGCTCGTGCAGTCGTGCAACCACTGCCCGTACGTGCAGGCCTGGGAGGGCCGGCTTTCCGCGATCGCGAGCGACTACGCAGACCGCGGCGTGCGCGTCGTCGCCGTGAACTCGAACGACGTGGTCAGCCACCCGGAGGACTCGTTCGAGGAGATGCAGAAGCGGTCGCGAGAGCAGGGCTTCACCTTCGAGTACCTCTACGACGAGCCGCAGGCCGTCGCGCAGGCGCTGGGGGCCGAGCGCACGCCCGAGGTGTTCGTCTACGACCGGGACCGCCGGCTGCGGTACCACGGCGCGATCGACGACAACCGCGACGAGACAGGCGTCTCACAGCAGTACCTGCGCGACGCGCTTGACGCTTTGCTCGCCGGAAGCGACCCGGCCGTGGCCCAGACGCCGGCGGTCGGCTGCACGGTCAAGTGGCGCTAGGAAGCTAGCGCCGTTCGAGCAGGTACCAGCCGAGCTCGGCCACGTAGCCCCTGGGCGCGAGTGACTCCGCGCGCTGCCGCTCGTCGCCCTCGCAGCCGGCGAGCTCGAGGTACGCATCGAGGTCACGCGGCTCGCGCTCTTGCTCGCTGCGCAGGAGGACGAGCCCGTTCGACTCGAACAGCCCGCGCAGGTCGACTTCCGCGAGCACCCGCGAGGTCGACGGGTCGCGTGCCCGCTCGAAGAGGTTCAGCTCGTTGGCGGCCGCCGGGTCGACCGGTGCGATCTGGTCGATCACCAGCACGCGCCCGCCGGAACGCGTCACGCGCACGAGCTCGGCCAGCGCGAGCTCCGGCCGCGCGATGTGGTGCAGCGTGCGCAGCGAGCCGGCCAGGTCGAACGAGCCGAGCTCGAACGGCAGGCTCGTCGCGTCGCCCTCGACGAAGCTGACGTTCGGGTAGCCCTCCGCGCGGCGCCTGCCCTCCTCGAGCAGCTCTGGCACGAGGTCGAGCGCGACCACCTCGCGCACGTGCGGGGCGAGCGCGAAGGCGAGGGCGCCCGGGCCGCTGCCGGAGTCGAGCGCCCGCTCGTCACCCCTCGGTGAGACGAAGCGGAGAACCTTCTCCTCGAGCTCCGCCGCTCGTGCGTCCTGCAGCGCGGCGACCCGCTCAGCCGTCTTGGCGAACCGCTCCCGCGTGGCGTCGTGCATAGTCGAGGGCCTCCTCCCTGGTGGCGATCGTACCCGCGGCGCGCTCCTCCTCGATCTCGGCGAGCAGGCGGCCGATCTCCGGGCCGGGCGGCAGGTCGAGCTCGTCGCCACGCAGCAGCGGCTCAGCCGGATCGGCGGCGCGGGCCTCCTCGACGGCAGGCGCGAGCTCGGAGGCGCCGACGAAGGCGAGCGCCTCGAGCGCCCACGGCTCCACGGCTCGGCGGAAGCGGTGGATCGCCCGCGCGTTCGGCTCGGGAGGCTCCGCCCGCAGCAGCGCGGCGGCGAAGCGGCGCAGCTCGTTCGAGACTGGGAAGCGCCGCAGCTCCTCGCCGAAGACGGCCACCAGGCGGTAGTCGGGCGAGTCCCAGCGGTCGAGCCGGTCGTCGATCCGGCCGCCCAGCGGCGCGAGTAGGCCGAGCCCGTCGAGCCGCCGGAAGCCGCCCGCCGAGAGCCGTTCCAGCTCGGCGACGATCCGCTCGCCCGCCGGCTTGGTGACGAGCTCCGCGTGGCGGCGGATCAGCGCCTCGGTTTCCGGGACGATCCGGAAGCCGAGCTCGTCCTCGAGCCGCACCGCGCGCAGCAACCGCAACGGGTCGTCCTCGAAGACGCCGTCCTGCAGCGCCCGGATGCCGCTCGCGGCGAGGTCGCCGAAGCCGTTGTACGGATCGCGGAACTCCTCACTCCCGACGCGCTCGGCAATCGCGTTGATCGTGAAGTCGCGCTTGGAGAGATCGTCCTCGATCGACCCCGGCAACGGCGTGAAGTCGACCGTGCGCCCGCCGTCCAGCGCGACCCGCCACGCCCCATGCCGTTCCGAGAGCAGGAAGGGCGCGCCGCCGACCCGCTTCGCCAGCTTCCGGGCGGCCGCTCGCGGCTCGCGCACGGCAACGTCGATGTCCACGACGGGCCGGTCGAGCGCCTGGTCGCGCACCGCGCCGCCGACGACCCACGCCTCGTCCTCCGCGAAGAGCTCGTCGAGGACGTCAAGCATCGACCACCGTCCGTCGAGCCCGCCGAGGGTCGCTGTTGATCCGGGAGGTGAGCTCGTAGTTGATCGTCTCCGCCACGCGAGCGTGATCTTCGGCCAGGACGCCGTGGCCGAGGATGGTGACCGGCGCCCCGACGGGCTCCTCGTGCTCGAGCTCGACGGCGAAGGCGTCCATCGAGACGACCCCGATCACGCGCCTCGGCTCGCCGCTGACCCGCACCTCCGTGCCGGTCAGGTCGCGGCGGAAGCCGTCCGCGTAGCCGACGGGCACGATCCCGATCCAGGTCGGCGTCTCGGCGACGAAGGCGCGGCGGTAGCCGGTGCTCTCACCCGCCTCGAGCCGCTTGACCTGCGCGAGGTAGCTGCGCCAGGAGAGCGCCGGCTCGAGGCCGTCCGCGGCCGGGTCCTCGCCGAAGGGCGAGAGCCCGTAGAGCGCCACCCCGCAGCGCGCCGCGTCGAAGCGTGCCGACGGGAGCCGCAGCGCGGCGGCGCTGTTGGCGACATGCCGCATCAGCTCGCCGTAGGGCTCCGTCGCCTCGCGGAAGCGCTCGATCTGCTGCTCCGCGAAGACGGGGTCGGAGTCTGCGGTCGCGAGATGGGTCATCAGGCCGACAACCTCGGGACCGAGGGCCGGCAGCTCCGAGAGGCCCCACCGCCCCATCCCCGTGTCGAGCTTCACGTGCACGCGCACGCCGTCCGGCAGCTCCTCGCCCCAGGCGACGAGCTCGAGCCGCGCGTCGCGCGCGTCAGCAACCTCGCGGCTGGACGAGGTCGGCCCCATCACGAGGATTCGCGCGAGCGAGAACTCGGCCCGTAGCTCGAGCCCTTCGGCGACCGTCGCGACGCAGACCGCACCGGCGCCCTCGTCGAGCACGGCTCCCGCGACGTCGACCGCGCCATGGCCGTAGGCGTCGGCCTTGACCACCGCCCACAGCTGCGAGCCGTCGAGCACGCGCAGCAGTGTCCTGGCGTTGCGCCGGACCGCGCCCAGGTCGACGGTCAGCTCAGACCGGTGCATCGAGCACCAGCGGCAGCGCGGCCACCACGTCGCTGGCGACCGCCCCGGACTGCGGGATTGCCCGCGAGGCGAGCTGCTGCGCCGCCGCAGCGGCCGCTGCCGCCGTGCGCGCGTCCACACCCTTCGCCAGGAAGGCCGCGACGATCCCGGTCAGCACGTCGCCGCTTCCCGCCGTGGCCAGGGCCGGCGTCCCGAGCGAGACGACCAGCACGCCTTCGCCCGGCGAGGCGACGAGCGTGTCAGCGCCCTTCAGCAGGCAGACGCAGTGGAAGTTCTCCGCGGCTCGTTGCACGGCTTCGAGCCGGTGCGCGGAAACCCAGTCGGACTGGACGCCGAGCAGCCGCGCGAGCTCGCCTTCGTGCGGGGTGAGCACGGTCGGCGCTTTCCGCTCGAACGGCTCGAGGTCGTGCAGCCCGTCGGCGTCGACCACGGCCGGGCGGTCGAGCTCGGTCAGCAGCCGCCGCACCACCTCGCGCGGCCCGGGGCCGCGGCCGAGACCGGGCCCGAGCGCCAGCGAGCCCGCCTTCGAGGCGAACTCGGCGATCGGCTCGATCGCGCGGGTCGAGATCAGCCCGTCGTCCTCGGGGCACGGCAGCTTGACCGCCTCGAGCAGGCGCTGCTCGAAGACGGCGAGGGTGGAGTCGGGCACCGCTACGGCCACGTAGCCGGCGTCGGCACGGAAGGCCGCTTCGGCCGTGAGGCTCGGCGCGCCGGTCAGGCCGCGCGAGCCGCCGACCACGAGCACGGTTCCCGCGGTGTACTTGTTCTGCTCCGCGCTGCGCCGGGGAACGGCGCGCAGGATCGCCGGCGTCACCAGCTTGTGCTCGGTCTCAAGCGCGTCGAGCCCGATGTTGGCCACGACCACCTCGCCGGCCTGGAAGCGCCCGGGCGCGACTTCGGTGCCGACCTTCGGCCCGTGCATCGTCACCGTCACGGTCGCCCGCACGCAGGCTCCGGCGACTTCGCCCGTGGAGGCATTGACGCCGGAAGGCAGGTCGACCGCGACGACGGGCTTGCCGGCAGCGTTGATCGCCTCGATCGTCCGGGCCGCGTCCTCGCGCGGCTCCCCGTGGAAACCCGTGCCGAAGAGCGCGTCGATGATCACGTCGGCCTCGACGATCGGCGCCTCCTCGGCCGGGCGCGCGATCTTCGCGGCCGACTCGAGCACCTCGAGCGCGATCCGGCCGTCGCCGCCGTTCGCGCCGCGGCCGCAAACGGCCACGAACCGAACCGCGTCCGGGAAGCGGCGCATGGCCTCCTCCGCGACCGCCCGACCGGCGCGCGCCATCAGCTCGTCCACGTCGTGGCCGGCCTCGGCCTGCTTCATCTCCTCGGCGGTGTAGAGCGGGTCAAACATCCGAGACGAGAGCCACCGCCTGGGCGAGCTCGCGCGAGTGGGTCATCGAGAGCTCGATCTCCCCCGCGCCCACGCGCTCGGCCCACGCCTTCGTCTTCCCGCTCAGCGTCACGCCCGGCTTCGGCCGGCCCGCGATCTCGATCTCGCGCCAGGTGAAGCGGACGCCGGAGCCGAGCGCCTTGCCGACCGCCTCCTTGCCCGCGAACCGCGCCGCGTAGTGCTGCGGCGGATTCGGCTTCGAGTCGCAGTACGCGCGCTCGGCGTCGGTGAAGCAGCGCTCGCGGAAGCCCGGGTAGCGCTCGAGGGCACGCGCGATCCGCGGGATCTCGATCAGGTCGACGCCGACTCGCATCGGCCCAAACTCTACGTCGCGGTTTCGATCCAGCCGGGCAGCGCCGCGATCGAGGTGATGATCCCGTCCGGCTGGACGCGGGCGACCTCGACCGTGTCGGGCCGGAACTTGCCCGTGCGCACGAGCACGGTCTTCAGGCCGCAGGCGTGCGCTCCCGCGATGTCGGCCTCGATGTCGTCGCCGACCATCCAGGTGAGCTCGGCGTCGGAGTCGAGCGCGTCGAGCGCGGCCTGGAAGTAGGCGGGGCTCGGCTTGCCGAGCACCGTCGCCTCGAGCTCGGCCGCGTACTCGAGCCCGGCGACGAACGCGCCCGAGTCGAGCAGCGGGCCGCGGGCGGTCTGCCACCAGCGGTTCTTGTGCAGGCAGTAGAGCTCGGCGCCGGCCTGCAGCTCGGCGAAGGCGCGGGCGAGGTTCATGTAGCTGAAGACCTGGTTCGTCTCGAAGGTCTCGTCGGCGCCGCCGATCAGGACTGCGTCGGCGCCCTCGCCGACGAGCTCGATCTCGCCCAGGTCCTCGACGATGTCCGGCATCGTCAGCGCGAGCACCCGCTTGCCCTTCAGCGCGTGCGCGGCCGCCGTCGGCGTGGTCTGGAGCTCCTCGTCGGCCAGCTCGATCCCGAAGCCGCGGATCTGCTCAGCCAGCCGGCGGCGCGAGTGCGTGGTGTTGTTGGTGACGAAGCGCAGCCGGTGGCCGTTCTCGCGCAACTGCTGCACGGCCTCGGCGGCGCCGGCGATCGGCGCGCCGGAGACGTGGAGAACACCGTCGACGTCCAGGAGAATGCCTGCCATGGAGCGCGAGTCTATTCAGGTGACCCGGTCGGTCTCATTGCCTAGAAACGAGATCGAGCTGCGCTTCTCACGCTCGAGCGGGCCGGGCGGCCAGCACGCGCAGAAGAGCGACACCCGCGTCGAGGCGAGCTTCGACGTCGAGGCGTCCTCGGCGCTCTCGCACGCGCAGAAGCGGCGGGTCATCGCGAAGGCGGGCCCGGTGCTGCGCGCGGTGGCCCAGGACGAGCGCTCACAGTGGCGGAACCGCGAGCTGGCGACCGAGCGGCTCGTCGAGTCGCTGCGCGAAGCCTTGCGCGTCCCGCGCCGCCGTCGCCCGACGAAGCCGACGAAGGCCTCGCGCGAACGCCGCCTGGAGGCCAAGCGTCGTCGCGGCGACACCAAGCGCCTCAGGCGCCCGCCTGACTGACCCTGAAGTTCTTACGCCGGCCTTACGAGTCCCTTACGACGCCGTAATCGGCGCTTGACACGGGCTGCCCACGATGCGGGTGTCCCTTTCCTGACAAGGAGTCGTCCCATGCGAAAGCAGATCCTGCTCGGCGCTCTTCTCGCCGTCACGATCCTCACCGTCGGAGCCTCGGCGTCCCTCGCCGCCCGCTCCAACGGCACGGCGCTCTTCATCTTCAACGGCCGGATGCTCGCCGACGCCGGCAGCGGCTCGACGATCTCGGTCGACGTCAACGGCGGCAACCGCGTCGCGCTGAAGAAGCTCGTCGGCCAGAACGACAACGCGAACTTCGCGGTCGACGCGCACACTCAGTACCTCCGCTGGACGCACGGCGTCCCGACCGTCGTCACCGAGTCGAACCTGCTCGCGGGCGACCGGGTGAGCGTGCGGATCGTCGCCGACCGCCAGGCGTCACTCGCACAGATCGAGGCCACGGCCGCCCGGCGCGTCGCGGACTCCGGCCAGCCCGGCCGCTTCCCGAGCCAGCCGCTCTGGCTCTTCCGCGGCACGCTCGATGCACCCGCGTCCGCCGGTCACCTGACGCTGCACATCGACGACGGCAACCTGCGCGCCCTCCGGGCGATGCTCGGCCAGCCGCTCGACCAGACCTTCCGCTACGACCGGCACACGATCTTCGTGCTCTGGCAGGGACGCGTCCCGACGCTCATCTCCCCCGGCGCGCTGCACCCCGGCGACCGGATCTCGGTGCGCATCCGCGCTCCGCGGTCGTACTCGCTCGCCCAGGTCGAACAGGTGCCGGCGAACCACGTCGGCGACCACGAGCCGGCCGCTCCTTCCTCCTAACCGCTCCCGCTCACGAGAGAGGCCGCACCCGCGGCCTCTCTCACCCTTCCACCCGCGCCAGGAAGCCGCGGACGAGCTCGAGCGTCTCCTCAGGCTGCTCGGCCTGCGCCATGTGGGAGCTCTCCTCCAGCACGACGAGCTCCGAGCCGGGAATCGCATCGTGCGCGACCTCCACGCTCGCCGGCGTGACCTCGTCGTAGCGGCCGCAGAAGAGCAGGGTCGGCGCCTGGATCTTCCCCAGCTCGGGGGTGATGTCCCAGTCCTTGAGCGTCCCGATCACGTGGAACTCGGAGGGCCCGTTCATCGCGTGGTAGACCTCGGGATTGGCCTCGAGGATCGAGAAGCAGTCGACCAGCCAGTCCGGCCACGGGTCGGTCCGGCAGAGGTGGCGCTGGTAGAAGACCATCACGGCCTGCTCGTACTCGGGGTCGGTGAACGTGCCGGCCTCTTCGTGTTTGCGGAGCGTGGCCTCGACGTCAGGCGGCAGCTCGGCGCGCAGCTTCGCCAGCTCGCCCATCCACGCCGGCACCGACGGCGGCGAGCTCTCGACGACGAGCGAGACCAGGCCGTCCGGCTGCGTGGCGCCGTACTGCATGGCGAGCATCCCGCCCCACGAATGGCCGAGCACGTGCACGCGGTCGAGCCCGAGCGCCTCGCGGACGACGCCGAGCTCCTCGACGTACAGCTCGGGCGTCCACATCGAGGCGTCATGCGGCTCCTCGACCGCCGAGTTGCCGGCGCCGAGCTGGTCGTAGAAGACGACCTGCCGCTCGTCTGCCAGCGCCTCGTACGGCTTCATGTGCAGCCAGTTCGCCCCCGGGCCGCCGTGCAGGCAGAGCAGCGGGATCGCGTCGCCGTCCTTCGGCCCGACCGAGCGCCACCAGGTCTCGTAGCCGCCGAACGGGATCCGGCCTTCCGCCTCCATGCGGTCGTTATATCTAGGCTGCAGCGCTGATGCGGCTCTGGGGGTCATTGGGCGGCGGACGCGACATGGCGGTCGATCTCGGAACGGCCAACACGCTCGTGTTCATCCGCGGCAGGGGAATCGTGCTCTTCGAGCCGTCCGTGGTCGCGATCTCGGAGGAGACCGGCAAGGTGCACGCCGTCGGCGCCGAGGCCAAGCGCATGATCGGCCGCACTCCCGCCTCGATCCGGGCCACCCGGCCGCTGCGGCACGGGGTGATCGCGGACTTCGAGGTGACCGAGGCGATGCTGCGCCACTTCATCACGCAGGCGGCCGGCTCGCGCTTCGCCTTCGCCCGGGTCGTGCTCTGCGTCCCCAGTGGGATCACCGACGTCGAGCGGCGCGCCGTCGACGAGGCCACCCGCGTGGCCGGCGCGCGCACGGTCTACCTGATCGAGGAGCCGATGGCCGCTGCGATCGGCGCGGGCCTACCGGTCGGCGACGCGGTCGCGAGCATGGTCATCGACGTCGGCGGCGGCACGACCGAGGTCGCGGTCATCTCGCTCGGCGGGATGGTCGTCTGGGAGTCGATCCGCGTCGGCGGCTACGAGATGGACGACGCGATCGTCGACTACGTGAAGAACATGCACAAGCTGCTGATCGGCCAGGAGACCGCCGAGGTGGCGAAGATCGAGATCGGCTCGGTCTCGCCGAGCGACGACTACAGCGAGACCACCGTCGCCGGCCGCGACCTCGTGACCGGGCTGCTGCGGCGCGTGACCGTGTCCAGCGCCGACCTGCGCCGGGCGCTCGAAGCCCCGGTCGGCCGGATCGTGTCCGCGGTCAAGGACACGCTCGAGCGAACGCCGCCGGAGCTCGCGGCCGACCTCGGCGTGCGCGGGATCGTCCTCGCCGGCGGCGGCTCGCTGCTGCGGGGACTGGACGAGAAGCTGCGCGACGAGGTCGGGCTCCCGGTGCAGCTGGCGGAGTCGCCCCTGACCTGCGTCGTCGAAGGTGCGGGCCGCAGCCTCGACGAGCTCGAGACGCTCGACCGGGCCGCGAAGGCTCAGCGCAAGAGCCGCTCCCGCCGCTAGCCGCGCGGCAGGAGCGCGAGCAGCCGTTCGACCGCACCAGGGCGTGCCCGCGCCGGCGCTGCCAGGAAGCCCGCCAGCCGCTCGGCCTCCTCTTCCTCCAGCGAGACCGCCGCCTCGGCCACGCCGTCTGCGCTCCAGACGCTGAAGCGGACGTGCGGCTCCTCGGTCAGGTAGCGCGAGACGCGCAGGGCCTTGCCGGCGTCACGTGGGTGAGGCCGAAAGAACTCGACCAGCTTGCGCCGCTGCGGCGCCGCGCACCAGGGGCAGAAGCGGTACGCCGCCTCGAGCTCCCCTCCGCACTCACCGCACGCGCGCATGTTGCCTCCTGGTACCCGAAAGGGGGATCTTCGCAAAGTAGGCGCAGGTTTCGCCACCTTCCGGGCCTCTTCAGGGTGTCCCCAACAGGAGGAACCGCATGACGCCGCTTCGCGTCTTGATCGCCGACGACCACCAGCTGTTCGCCGAGACCCTCGGCCTGACCCTCGACTTCGACGAGCGCGTCGAGGTCGCCGGCTCGGCCCGGAACGGCAAGGAGGCCGTGCGCCTGGCGCTCGAGCTCCAGCCCGACGCCGTGCTGATGGATCTCGAGATGCCGGTGCTCGACGGCATTCACGCGACGCGGTTGCTGCGGCGCCTGCTCCCGGCGTGCCCGGTGGTCGTCCTGACCGCTTCCCTCTCCCCCGAGGACGCCCACCGGGCACGCACCGCCGGCGCCGCCGGCTACCTGACCAAGGGCTGCTCGGCCGAGCACGTCGTTGGCGCCTTGCTCGAGGTCGGGACTTGTGTTTTCAGCCGCGCGGCCGACACTGAGAGAGAAGCTGCACAGCTGCACCAGGTCGCTTAGCCATGAGTGCCGCACCCTCATTCCGCGAGTCCGCCGCGCTCGACGAAGCCGCGCAGGCCGGGGTGCTCTACGAGCGTTACGCCCGCCAGCTGCAGAGCTTCTGCCGGTCACGCCTGTCCTCGCGGGAAGAGGCCGAGGATGCTGTCCAGCACACGTTCCTCAACGCCTACCGCAGCCTGCGCAGCGGCACCCGTCCGCGCGCCGAGGCAGCGTGGATGTTCGCGATCGCCGCGAACGTCTGCCGCGAGCGGCGCCGCTCGGCCTGGCGGCGGAGCCGGATCGAGGTCGTCTCCGACGACGGGCTCGTCGGCGACCGCGCGGCCCCGGAGCGCTCGCACGAGGAGCTGTCGGGCGTCGCCGACGCGCTGGCCGAGCTGACGCCGAACCAGCGCCGCGCGATCCTGATGCGCGAGTGGCAGGGACTGTCGTACCGGGAGATCGCGGACGAGCTCTCGTTGACCGAGAGCGCGGTCGAGACGCTGCTCTTCCGGGCCCGCCGCTCGCTCGCGCGCAAGCTCGACCGCTCGCGCGGGCGCGTGTGGGGCCTGGCGAATCTCGGCTCGTTGCTGGCCTGGGGCAAGAGCCTGCTCGGCGGCACCGCGGCCCAGGTTGCGGCGGCGACGCTCGTCATCGGCGCAGGCGTGACGGCCGCCTCGCCGGTCGTCCGGCACGAGGCCGCCGCGACGACGCCGGTTCGCGCCGCGCAGACCCGGCAAGCCTCGGCCAAGCCGGCGAGAGTCTCCGCGACGCCGCACCGCGTCCGGCGGGCTGCGAAGCCGTCCCTGCAGCCGCGCTCGAAGGTCGAGCGGGCCAAACCGGTGGCAGTCACAGTGACGGGCACTGGGGGTGGGACGCCGGCGGCGCCAGCGCCCGTTTCCGCGCCCGCTCAGGCCAGTCCAGCACCTGCCCCGACCCCGACGCCGCCCGTGACCGCTCCGGCCTCGCCGTCGCTGCCGAAGGTCGAGGTGCCGGCCCTGCCACCGGTTCCTCCGGTCCCGTCGCTGCCGACGCTGCCTCAGCTGCCGCCGGTGAGCGTGCCTAGCGTTCCGCTGCCGGTTCTGCCGCCGCTGCCGAAGCTGCCGTAGCCGCCTCGAACTTCGCCCGGCAGCCCGGGCCGCAGAAGAAATACGTCCGGCCGCCGCGCTCGGCCGTCAGCGCCGTGCCACGGTCGACCGTCATCCCGCAGACCGGGTCGCGCGCGCCGCGCCGCAGCGTCAACCCGAACAGCGCGGCCGCGATCAGCGTGAAGACGATGTTCAGCACGGCCGTGTAGTTCCAGCTCACGCCGCGCTCCACGATCGAGTCGACCGACGGCCGGGTCGAGGGCACGAGCCCGAGCGCGCTGAAGATCCCGTCCACGGCGAGCGCGGCGACGACCATCGCGCCGAACATCAGCCCGACGACGATGCTCGCCACCCGCCAGCCGTAGTAGCGGCCGTAGACGAGCACCAGCGGGATGATGATCAGGTCGGCGTAGATGAAGGCGATCACGCCCGCGAACGAGATCCCGCCGCCCCAGAGCACTGCCGCCAGCGGGATGTTCCCGACTGAGCAGACGAACGAGAGCACCGCCACGAGCGGCCCGACGAGCACG
>Ga0207706_10001426_pt1 | contig 23912 bp, 21 predicted proteins | sample KBSC53metaG_FD_184318 | JGI IMG/M metagenome (GOLD analysis project Ga0207706, IMG submission 184318) | Corn rhizosphere microbial communities from Kellogg Biological Station, Michigan, USA - KBS C5-3 metaG (SPAdes) (version 2) | ecosystem: Host-associated > Plants > Roots > Rhizosphere > Soil ... | reverse complement strand
GTCGAGCGCCGGCTGCATGACGAGCGGTTGGGTCTCTTTGGCTTCTTCGCTTGCAACAACGTGATACATTGCCGCTCCTAGCAACGCCTCGACTCATCGCTACCTTGGCCACCCGTCTCTCAACTATGCCTTGCGACGCCCGCTGGACCGGTAGAACCTGTTATCTTTTATCATCGAAGAGCAGCTTGCGTGCCAGCTTCTCGCAGTCTGAAGAGGAGAGCGCATTTGCGAGGAATTATTAACACGGCAGGCGAAACGTAGACCCGGTTCGACGAAACCGTCGAAACGATCGACCAAACGGTCGGTCTATTGATTGAAGATCTGTTTGTGACGCCATATTCGTAATAATTATTTGATTGTGACGCCCCGGGTACCCGATAATTTTCTTGAACGGTGTGATGCTTCAAAATCTGTAACACTCTGTGCAAGAAATAGTTCCATGTGGAGATGCTTGCGAACGAACTAATACGAGCGGTAAACGCCCTGACTTATGAAAACTTATCTCAAGATGTTTGTCATTATGCGAAAAATCAATTTTTTCGATTGCTCAATTACAGTTTCGGAATACCCCCTACGTATGCATAGAGTTCTGTTCAATATAGGACGCGTTTTTAAGTAATACGTAAAAGAGGCGCCTTAAGTGTGATAAATGTCGAAAAGCTTGCCGCCGCGGCCCTTGGCACAGCCGGTTGGACGTGATCTCTTTTCCCCTTCGCTGCTTGCACCAGCGAACAGCGATTTAAGTGAAGCTTGCCTTAGACTTTGGAAAGCGGCGAGTAATGTCCACGGACACCGTCGCGCAAAGCGGAAATTTAGAGAGACGGGATTAATCCGGCAGGGAGACCGACAACCGTGATAGTAAAGGGCGAGAGGCGCAAACAGAAGCGACGCGAGCAGATCAAGAAAATGGACGCTCTCTTAAAAAAGTTAAAGGTGGTGTGCCGGCAAACCCGACTGGCAATCGAGGAGTCGTTGCATGAAATCGAGGCGAACCCAGAAAAGTACCCTGACCGCTCGGATGTGGAGCAGTTGATGGCGGAATTAACAGCACTGGACGACCGGCTAACGGACGTCGCGGCGAAAGGCGAGGCGCGGCTAAAAAGAATCCAGGTTGTAAAGTAGCCAAGCACTCTTCTGGCATCGTCAGGTTGAGCAGCCGGATACGATTTGGCCCGAAATCTATTCTATCTCGATGGAGAGCGTAACCGAGCAAATCTCGGATATTTACGTTAATGTCTTCCACCACGATCAAGACACAACCGGAGTATGAGTTGTAGATCGCGCTCGCGGCTAGTGATGAATTGTCGTATAACAAAATCGGGGCAGCGTGCGGAAAACAAAAGTAAATGGAAAATCGACCGGCCTTGGCACACCGTCTTTGCATCCCTTGGTGGCCTCTTCGGGCTTGGCGGCTCTAGGGCAAACAAAAGGCGGATTGAATGGCTAGGGAACGAAAATCGGATAAAATCAAAGCGGCGACTGCATCGGAGTTGAGTGAGAAGCTAGGTCATAGCGAGCGGCAGATTGCCAAGGAAGTAGGGCAACCGGCATGAACCATTCATACGATTCTAATGTGTGGAGGCGTATGGTCGGCGGTCACTTCCAGCACCACGAAGAATTGCTTCAACGTTTCTGGTACGCGCTAAAAACGCGTCGTGAGCGAGTCGATACTCGACCTCTGCCAAATAGGACGCCAGAATCAAAACGATGTTGAGGAAAAGAATTTCGGTTCGTCCTTCAGAAGGCTTATGCCGGTCAAAGCTATTGCGTCGTTATAACCAATTCTTCATCTGGACCGAAATCGTGTCGAACTTAGAATGATTGGTTGTAGCAGTCGCAGTTCTTTCCAAAACTCGTCTCGTACTTCCTTTTCCAATTTCGCCCTCCTTTTCACGCCCGCGGATGTGTGTTCGCATGCGCAGTCTTAACTGCCGGATCGCGACGGCGCAATAAATTTCGATTGTGCTGATCGACGCATGCCCGAGCAGCCGTTGGAATCAACCAAATATCGGCACCGTTCTCCGGATGTGCGTTGCCGCTGAATGCCTGAAGGCGTGCTGGTTGACGCTCCCATCAATCTCGCTTCCGAAATCATGTCGGCGCCGGACGAACTGAACCAGGAAAATGCGTTGCTTCCTTAAGAGAGGTATTGGGAAAGAAGTGAATTTTGAACTATTTCGGCTAAGGAACTGCTGAACCGCCAGATCATCAGTATCCCCTACATTCTAGACGGCTATTTACCCAAGGGCGTGTTGGCGATTTGATTGACTATATGAAGACCGGCAAAAGCACGCTCGTTTATCGGCTCATTGTCTGTATCGCCCGGTTCTAGGGCAACCTGAAGCCCACAAAATTATCCTCGTGGTGATCGATCCGTTATCCCGCTTTTGGAATGTGCAGGACGAAAAACAACAACATGGAAGTGATTAGAGAGGTTTCGCCCTAAGTGCGCTCAAGGAAGGCCGGCGTGTTATAATCAGGAGCAGCGACCTTGAGCAATTTCTGGAATCGACGCCGATAGAAACAATCTGCGATTGACGTTTGCCTTACTTACGGACGATATGGCATTATGCCATATTCATAATGTGAGCAGAGACGAGTTCAAGCGACTTCGCCGCTCCGCCGGCCACACCCAAAGGTCGCTCGCAAAAGCGCTCGGTGTTCATCTCCGGACGGTTGCTAGATGGGAACTGGGTGAAATCAAGATTCCAACGGTCGTAGAGCTGGCTTTAATGTACGTTGCCGAGAAGGCAGGAAAGAAAAAAAGACGGCGATAAGCCATGGCAAAAGAGATCTCGAGCACAAGGGCAGAAATGGCGCGCGGCCGTTTCGGCGGAATTGAAACAGGCAATCAAGGCGGTGTCAACGCCGAAGTTGGAACAAAACCGGAACATTTTTTTTGTGAGAAAGGGACGTGGACTCGGAATCTTTCCAAGACTCAACTGGAGGCGGCGAGCGGATTCGAACCGCTGCATCGAGGTTTTGCAGACCTCTCCCTTAACCACTTGGGTACGCCGCCTTGCTCCGTTAGCTAACACGAACCTTTTGCGACTTGCAACAATGTCCTATTTATTGACAAGACTTAGTGAAACACGTAATTAAAAAACCGGTTTACGAGGAGTTTTCCAATGGCAACAATGATTACCAGCGATTGCATTAATTGCGGCGCATGCGAGCCCGAATGCCCAAATAACGCAATCAGCCAGGGTGATCCTGTTTACGTGATCGATCCACAGCTCTGCACCGAATGCGTCGGGTTTCATGATTACGAAGCGTGCGCTGCGGTTTGCCCGGTCGATGTGTGCGTGACCGATCCGAATAATATCGAGTCCGAAGAGGTGTTGATCGCCCGTGCCCGCGCTTTGCACCCGGAAACGGATTTCGGCAACGGTTTTCAATCGCGATTCCGAAAAGCTCAAAGCGACGGCGCGGCGGCGGCAACAGAGAAACCGGCGCTGGCTGAGCCGAAACCGGCTCCTGTTCAGACCGCCGCAGCGAAACCGGCAAGTACACCGGTGACTGCGGCGTCATCTGTTGCTACGCCGGTGCCGGTGGCTTCGCCGGTAGCCCCTGCCGCCAAAGCGGCTGCGCCAGCGGTTGCTCCCCAAGCCGCAGCGATAAAAACTCAGCCCCGACCGAAGAAAACATTCGCCAAGGAATTACCGATTGGCTTCGAAGAAGCAGAAAAACAGTTTGCCGGGGAACGCAGCCGTCTCACCGGCGGCGTTCGGCTGGCGATTATTCTATTACAGCCGGTGATCGGGGCGTTGCCACATGGCGTTAAGAAACGGCTCGAGCTGGCAATGCAGACGCCCTTGTTCACTGCGGCCGGAAGCACTGCAGTCAATATAGTTCATAACGCGCTGCTCTACCCACTGGCGTTTATCGCTGTAGCGGCGCTCATGAACGGGCCGGAAATTATATTCAGCCAAGATATCAACAAGTACATTCTAATCGGACTGTTGCTTGCTGGGCTCGAAGGCGTATTTCGTCTAAAAGATGGTATTTTTAGCGCTAAGCCAGCGAACGAAATGAAATTTCTGGCCTCATTTTACGGAGCGCCACTGGGCGTTGTCGCGGCACCCTTGCTGGAACGGTACACTGGACTTGTACGTGATATTCCCGTTCCGGTCCAAGGATTCTACTCCGAAGGATTCGTCGACAAGGTTGAGCGGGAACGGCGCTATGGCAATGTGTATACGGTCGAGGATCGCGGTAAGTCGTTTCTCGTGCGCATGGAATTTCCGCGGTATGTTCCTGATATTGGCATTGCCGAGCGCGCGCGGCTGCCCGACGAAATGCCCGATTATGACTACGATCTCGCACTCGGCGATGAAGAGTTGATCGTCAAGGGTAAGTGCACCGATGAAAATGTGAGAAAAATCTCTTCCAGCATCGGCGCGTTTCCACCGGAATTTACGACGGTCATTCCGCTGCACGAGAGAATCGCGGGGTTTGTCCATCACTTTGATAACAAACTTCTCGAAGTGCTTCTAGTAAAAGCTTGAGCCAGCTCGACACCCATTTGAGAGACAGAATCGATACCGACCCCAAAATAGTCACCGGCCAATCGGAAGCAGCTCACGGGCAGATGGCAGCCGATGGCGCCTTACTATTGTCCGAGACTCTGTATTTCCGACCGATCACCACAGCCGATCTTGACGAAGTCATGGTGATCGAGCGAATGTCATTTCGTTTTCCCTGGAGCGCAGGGTTTTTTCTTCAAGAGCTGCAAGTGCCCTGTGCCCGTTCCATCTTGGCCGAGCTTAGCAATCGGACCGTAGGCTATATTTTGTTCTGGTTGCTGCCCGATGCCATAGACATTCATAACATTGCGGTTCATCTGGAGTACCGCCGACGCGGCATCGCGCGCGCACTTCTGGGCGAGGTCATCGACGAAGCTAAGCGCCAATCATTCACTCGAGTGATGCTTGAGGTTCGACGCTCAAATACGCCGGCTCAAACACTTTACCGACGGCTCGGATTCGCAACGACAGGCATTCGCAAAGGCTACTATTCCGATGACGGGGAGGATGCCCTAGCGATGACTCTGGACATCACGTGAAGAATCGTTGGGCACAAGAAACGGCTGCTATCACTTACAGCAGACGTGGATATTTCACCTGTAAACCGTTGTAAGGTAGTTTTTTTCGCGGTTTGCCCACTGCCCTTGACGGACTCTCCTCCTCTGGTATATAAATTATTTGTTGCCCGAATAATTTAGCGGTCAGACCACCGACCGCTAATTTTTTTGACTGCCATCAACTTGGGCGAAGAGAGCGGCATGCTGGAGACCCTTCACGCAAACCCTCAATTGTTTTCTTTGCCCTTCAGTACGTTTTTTAACCGTCGTTATTCCCGTCAACTGAGCCCCTTCGATCGTTTTGCTGATTCGATCCGGCAGAGTTTCTTTAAAAACGCTGATAGTCTTCGGTCCAGGAGGAGATCCCTATGTTCAAGGTAGGAGAGAAGGTCGTTTACCCCGCCCACGGGGTGGGTGAGATTGAAGCGATTCGCAGCCACGTGATATCGGGCACGGAAAAAAAGTTTTACATGCTGAGAATTCTCGAAACCGACATGAAAATAATGATTCCGATCGACAACGTCGAATCGGTGGGTCTCCGCAAAATTATCGATCGCGCCATGGTCATGAAAGTTTACAAGGTGTTGCGTCAGAAAAAAGTCGAAACGGATCAGCAGACCTGGAACCGTCGCTATCGTGAATACACTGAAAAAATCAAAACCGGATCGATCCTCGAGATCGCAAAAGTGTTGCGCGATCTTTTCGTCCTGAAGGGTGACAAGGAACTTTCGTTCGGCGAGCGAAAGATGCTTGATACGGCGCGTAATCTCCTGGTCAAAGAACTTTCAATCGCACGCTCCCATTCCGAGGAAAAGATCATGGAGGAGTTGCGGCACATCTTTACGCACTAGATCTTCTTGGTCCCTAGACTGATCAAAAGAGCCGAGAACCCCCTCTCGGCTCTTTTGTTTTGAGGCATCATGCGCGTCAGTGCCATTGTCCTCGCTGCGGGCGAAGGGCGCCGTCTTGGCGGTGCCGTCCCAAAAGCCTTTGCGCCGATCGCCGGTCGTCCCCTCGTGCTTCGAACTCTCGAGCGAATTCTTTCAGTGCCGATGATCGAGCGAGTCACGTTGGTCGTGGCCGCCGCTCAGCTCGAACGCTGCGAAGCGCTCCTCAATGCCGACCCGGCTCTGCGGAATCGACGCTGGCATTTACAGGTGGGTGGGGCGACACGCCAGCAGTCGGCCAAGCTCGGTTTGGAAAATGTCGGCGCCGACAACGAGCTCATTTTGATCCATGATGCGGCGCGACCGTTTGTCTCCGCGGAACTGATCGTCCGCTGTATCGAAGCAGCGCTGCGCCATGGCGCGGCGGTGCCCGGATTGCGGGCGCACGATACGATCAAGGTAGTCGCTCAGGATCACTGGGTTGAAAGAACGCTCGAACGTGCTTCGCTGTGGGAAATCCAGACGCCACAGGTTTTCCGGCGCGAGCTGATCGTCGCCGCGCACGACAATGCGGCGAGTGCGAAGCTTGATGTCAGCGATGATGCGCTCGCGGTGGAGCGGTATGGCAAGCCGGTTTTTGTCGTTGAAGGCGAGCGACTGAATTTTAAAATTACCGTGCCCGAAGATGTCTGGCTCGCTGAACTTTTGTTACGTGAGGGACGCGTTTCCTAGGCGGATTTGTTTCGCAATACCTCATTGAGGCTGCCGCTGCGAAAACCTTGCAGGTCGACGCTCACGTAATTGAAACCCACTTCCTTGAATTTGCTGACGATCGCTGCCCGGGTGGAAGTGTCGAGCATGCGGTCGATCTCGTTCGGCGCGAGCTCGATGCGCGCGAGATCGCCGTGATAACGCACGCGAAACTCGCGAAAGTGCAGTTGCTTCAAGAAGAGCTCGCAGGCGCCCACTTTGCGCAGCTTCTCGAGGTCGATCTCAGTTCCGTACGGAAAGCGCGAAGAGAGGCACGGACTCGACGGTTTGTCCCACGTCGGTAGAGCCAGCGCCTGGCTGTAACGCCGGATGTCATTCTTCGTCATCTCCGCTTCGACCAGAGGATGGCGGACACCCCATTCATTCGCGGCCTGCAATCCGGGCCGGTGATCGTGCAAATCGTCCAAATTTGTCCCGTCGACAATCGTGCTGATACCGAGCTTATCCGCTTCCTCGCGGCAAATGCGATAGAGTTCGTCTTTGCAGAAAAAACAGCGGTTGACCGGATTTTTGGCGAATAATGGATTCGCCAATTCATGAGAATCCAGGACGATATGACGGCAACCCAAATCCGCAGCAAAATTTTTCGCAGCTTCGAGCTCGCCGGGAGGCGCGGTGGGCGAAGATGCGGTCAGAGCGACAGCGCGATCGCCGAGAGCTAAATAGGCAGTTTTCAGCAAAAACGTCGAGTCAACGCCCGCGGAAAACGCCACCAGGATTGTTGGCTGCTCGCGCAGGATTTCGGTCAGTCGTTCAAGTTTCGGGTCCATTTTTTGTCGCTGAAAAGATCCGTGCTCAAATAGTGTTCACCCTTGTCCGGGAAGATCGTGACGACGATGTGACCGGCTCCAAGGGTCTTGGCCACTTTGAGGGCCGCGCAACACGCCGCGCCCGAAGAGATCCCGACCAGTAGACCTTCCTCGGCCGCCAAGCGACGCGTGTAGCTCGTGGCATCTTCATCGGTGACGGTGATCACCTCATCGAGAATTTGCCGGTTCAATACCGCGGGAATGAAACCCGCGCCGATGCCCTGAATTTTGTGAAAGCCCGGTTCTCCGCCCGATATCACGGGTGAAGCTGCGGGCTCGACGGCGCATATTCGGACGCCCTTCATTTTCGGCTTAAGAACCTCGCCGACGCCGGTGATCGTACCGCCCGTGCCCACGCCGGCAACAAATGCATCGATGCGCTTAAACTGCTTCAGCAGTTCGACCGCCGTCGTGCGCCGGTGAATTTCTGGATTCGCCGGATTATTGAACTGCTGCGGCATAAAATAGTCACTGTTTTGCTCCAGCAACTCTTCGGCTTTATGAATCGCGCCGCCCATGCCTTTCGTGTCCGGAGTCAAAATCAGCCGCGCACCGTAAGCGCACAATAAGCTCCGCCGCTCCTCACTCATGGTGTCGGGCATGGTCAGGATGAGCCGGTAACCCTTCACCGCGGCGATGAGCGCGAGGCCAATGCCTGTATTGCCGCTGGTGGGCTCGACGATGGTCGCTCCCGGTTTGAGCTTGCCCTGGCGTTCCGCTGTCTCGATCATGTTAAGACAAATACGGTCCTTAACCGATCCCCCGGGATTAAACGACTCCAACTTAGCCCAGACTTCCGCATCGTTTTTCCCAGGGAGCGCCTTGAGTTTAACAACAGGAGTGGAGCCGATCAGATCCAGAACGGATCTGGCGCCGTTCAAGTTTGTCGCAGGCAATGTCACTCGTCTTTCGTCAGGGGCGAGAAATTCGATTTAAGCCTTAGTGAATGCTATATTCTCACCCCAACAAAGTCAATGAAATCACTCCCTAACACCACTCGGGTCGTGACCCAGCGAAATGTCTGCGTGCTTTTTCCCGGCGCGCTGGGCGATTTCATCTGCTTTGTGCCGACGCTCGAGCTGCTCGCGGAAGCGGCGCACGTCGATGTTTACGCGCGCAGCGAGTTCGCCGATCTTGTGCCGGAGGGAATCACGGTTCATTCCCTCGAACAATCGGCAATCCGAAAGCTCTTCACAGCGGAAGTTGACACTGACGAGGAAGCGCAGAGTTTCTTCGTCAATTACGCAACGGTTTATTCTTGGCTAGGGAGTCGGCAAGCCGATTTCGTCCGGCGGATTACCGCAGCGTCATTCGGCAGAGCACAAATTTTTCCGTTTCGTCCCGCCGGGGCACGTATCCATCAGGTGGATCATTATCTGAGTTGTCTTCGTATCGGTGGAACGTTAAAAGGGCAACCGGCGATTCAGCTCCGCGCTGAGGCGATCCGGTGGCGCGCGGATTTCTGGAGAAAGCACAAGCTCAACGGCCATCCCGTGCTTGTGATCGGAGCGGGAAGCGGGGCGCGCGAAAAGAATTGGCCCGAGGAATTTTTTGTTCGCGTGTTGCGGTGGTGGCGGACGGCAACGGGAGGAGATGTCGTTTTGCCCGTCGGCGTAGTCGAACAAGAACGCGGCGGTATCGAGCAGCTGTCGCGTCACTGCGTCACAATCTCGGGATTGCGTTTAGCGCAACTGGCGGCGCTCCTTGCTGGTAGTGATCTATATCTTGGCAATGATAGCGGCGTGTCTCATCTTGCCGCCGCAGTTGACGTTAGGACGGTGGCTTTGTTCGGTCCTTCGGATATTGAACAGTGGGCGCCGCGCGGCACGAGAGTGACCCTTGTGCGACAGTCTTTCGATTGTTCGCCTTGCGAAACTTCTGCGATGAAAAGCTGTCCGCATCGCTCTTGCCTGACGGCGCTGTCACCTGATGAAGTGATTCAAACTTTGGCACAGCTGCCGGAGGTGCTTACCTTGACACGAGGGTAGCCAGGGATTACATTTTGAGACGAGAAAGATTGGCAAAACGAAAGCAAAAGCAGCGGTTTAGATTGCTCGTATTTGTCAGCGGCAGATAATTACGAAGCATTGCAATTAGGAGATAAGACACCTGGTAATCGGACGGCTTGGGAGTCGCGCGATTCCAGGTTTTTTTTCGTGCCATTTCGGAGTTGAACCATGGCTGATGAAGAATCCAAACAGGCGGGCAAAGGGTTTACTGTGCAGGATCGACGACGTTTTTCACCGGATACGGGTGAAGCACGGGAGGAAGCTCCAGAGCAAGCTCCTGAGCGAGCCGAGACTCAGCCGAAATCCAGCGAAGAGCGGCACGAATCGAGCGGCCAGGGCGCGAGCGGTGAGGCGTTGCCGGAGATTAACTTTTCGACCTTTGTTATCGGTTTGAGCACGCAAGCGCTCATGCATCTCGGTGAGATTGCCAACCCGGTGAGCGGCAACGTTGAAATCGATGTGCCCACGGCGAAGCAAATGATCGATATACTCGGGTTGCTGAAAGACAAAACGCGGGGAAATCTTAATGCGAGCGAAGATCGGCTGATGGAAGACATCTTGTTCGATTTGCGCATGAAATACGTCGAGGCGGTCAAAAAACGATAGGAGCCATTCGATGAAGCTGAAAGAGATCTGGGGTGGTGGCGTGGGCCTGAAGGGGGCCGTGTTAATCGCCTTGGTTTCGCTCGCTATAGGACTTGGGATCAGTGGCAGCCTCGATTGGTTGGCGCCCAGCCGGGCAGTCAACATGTTGGGAGATGCCGGCAATAGCGAAGTCCGAACAAGCGCTGGCCTGCCGGACTTTGTCAGCTTGGCAAAGAAAATGCGGCCCGTGGTGGTCAACATTTCTACGACTCAGGTTAGCGAGGGGCGGGGTGGTGCATCGCCTGAGTTTGGCAGCCCGTTCGGCGAGGAGGATCCTTTCAATGATTTTTGGCGGCGTTTTTTTGGCGGGCCGATGCCGCGCGGTCCGCAGCGGCAGCGAAGTTTGGGCTCCGGATTTATTATCGACGGTGACGGTTCAATCCTCACCAACAATCACGTCGTCGAGAATGCCAGCAAGATCGTCGTCAAGCTCTCCGATGATCAGGAATACGAAGCCAAGGTTATCGGGCGCGATCAGAAAACCGATATCGCTATCATAAGGATCGACGGCAAGCCGAATCTTCCCGCCGCCAGCCTGGGCGACTCGGATAAGCTCGAAGTCGGCGAATGGGTCGTTGCCATCGGTAATCCATTCGGCCTCGACAGCACGGTGACCTCGGGCATCGTCAGCGCCAAGGGCCGACATATCGGTCAGGGCCCATACGATAATTTCATTCAGACCGATGCCTCGATCAACCCCGGCAATTCGGGCGGGCCGCTGATCAATTTGCGCGGCGAAGTGATCGGCATCAATACCGCTATTTTCAGCCGGACCGGCGGTAACATCGGCATTGGCTTCGCGATTCCGATCAATCTTGTCAAAGAATTGCTGCCGCAGCTACGCGGCAAAGGCAAAGTGACGCGCGGATATCTCGGCGTGCTGATCCAAAAAGTGACGCCGGAAATTGCCGAGAGCCTGGGAATGGATAAAGCCTCCGGCGCGCTGGTTGCCAACGTTTCGAAGGATGGACCGGCAGACAAAGCGGGTGTGAAAGTCGGCGACGTGATTGTCGAGTTTGATGGCAAGGAAGTCAAAGATTCGGGCGATTTGCCGATCCTGGTGGCCCGGACTGCCGTGGATAAAAAAGCGCGGCTGAAAGTGCTGCGTGACAAAAAAGAAGTCATGCTTACGGTCGCGGTCGGCGAACTCAAGGATGAAGAAGTGGTCGCGACGGCACCGGAAAAAGGCGAGTTGGGATTGACGGTTCAGCGCCTCACGCCGCAAATGGCCGAAAGTTTGGGACTGGAAAAATCGGAAGGTGTTGTCGTCACCGCTGTGGAGCCGGGGAGCGCCGCCGATGAAGCGGCCATTCGCCGTGGCGACATTATTTTGGAAGTCGATCGTAAGACGGTTCGCAATCTCGACGAATACAAGAAAGCCATCGCCGGTGCGCGCAAAGGGCGCGGCGTGCTGTTTCTGGTCAGGCGCGGCGATAATACACTCTTTCTGGCGCTCAAGCCTCAGCGCTGATCTCTTCAATAATCTACTCGACGCGAACGAGAGCGGATTTAGATCCGCTCTCGTTGCTTTTGCGTCGGTTCTGCGCGAAAATTAGCCATCCCGAGGCGTAAGTTTGACACAATCCAAGCTCCGATTTCTTAGTATTTCTCTTGTCGTTCTCTTGGTGATCACCTCCACTGGGCTGGTTTTCGGCGCATGGTACTTGAAGCAGTTGGAAAATACGGTGACGGAAAAGTTCGAGGGCAGAAAATGGGTTTTTCCGTCAAAGATTTATTCCGACAGTTATCTCTTGTATGTCGGCGCCCCGCTGCGCTCTGAGAATTTGATCGAGAAGCTCCGCCGGCTGGGTTATTACGCCACAAGCGGCGAGTTACGCGCGAAGGGTGAATATCGCGTTTTGCGCTCCGGCACGATCGAAATTTATCTGCACGATTTTGCTTTTCCCACCGAGCAATTCAAAGGCGTGCCGGTCCGGCTTTCGCTGCAGGGCAATTTGGTGGCGCGCATCGAAAATATTGCTACCGGACAGGAAATGTTTTCGCTCGAGCTCGAACCCGAGCTTGTCACCGGGCTTTACGAACGGATCTGGCAGGAACGCAGGCTGGTCAAGCTGGCGGATGTGCCGCCGCTGCTGGTGAAAGCGATTTTGGCGGTTGAAGACGAGCGTTTCTACAGGCATCACGGTATCGACCCGGTAGGGATTATGCGCGCGATGTGGGTGAACCTTCGTACCCTGAGCTATCAACAGGGCGGGAGTACTTTGACGCAGCAGTTAGTGAAGAACTTTTTTCTCTCCGATGAGCGCACGATGAGCCGGAAAATTCCCGAAGCGATCATGGCGCTGATCGCGGAGCGGAAGTATTCGAAGGACACCATCCTGGAAAATTATCTGAATGAAATCTACCTGGGACAAAAAGGCTCGCAAGGAATTTTCGGGGTCTGGGAAGCGGCACAATTCTATTTCGCCAAGCCGCTGTCCGATTTAAGCACCAGTGAGTGCGCACTGCTCGCAGGACTGATTCGCGCGCCCAATCGGTTGTCGCCGTACCGCAGTTATGAGGCGGCGACCCGGCGCCGTAACGTCGTGTTGGCCAAGCTCCTCGACGATCAGATTATCACGCGCAAGGAGTACGATACGGCGCTCCGGGATAAGCTCCCGCAGCGCGCGCTGGTGAAGGTCACCAATGATGCGCCTTTTTATGTCGACTATCTGCGTCGCGAGCTGGAAGAAAACTATTCCAATGCGGTTCTTACAAAAGAGGGGCTGAGAATTTTCAGCAGTCTTGATTTGCCGCTGCAAAAAATCGCCGAGCGAGCTCTCACGGACGGCTTGAGTAAGCTTGAAGCCGCGCATCCGGCGCTACGTCGGAAAGGTGAGGAGAGCCTGGAGGGAGCGATTGTGGTGCTGCGGCCGCAAACTGGCGAGATCAAGGCCATGGTGGGCGGACGGAACTATTCCAAGTCGCAATTCAATCGCGTGTTCCAGGCAAAGCGCCAGCCGGGCTCGGTCTTCAAGCCATTCGTCTATCTCGCCGCGCTTATGTATGGTGGACAAAGCGGGATTAAATATACGCCCGATACGATTATCAACGACAGTCAATTCACCTGGAGCTATGACGGCAGGGATTGGCAGCCGAGCAATTATCGCAACGAGTATTTCGGGGCGGTGACCTTTCGCCGCGCTTTGGAAAATTCGCTCAACTCGGCGACCAGCCGGGTGGCGCAGGACGTGGGGATCCGGCGCGTGCGTGACATGGCGCATCGTCTTGGCATCCAAAGCTCTTTGCCGGCGGTACCGTCGCTTGCTCTCGGCGCAGCCGAGGTCACGCCGCTCGAAGTGGCGGTTGCGTATTCAACTTTGGCCAACGGCGGCGTACGACCGCGCCCTTTGGCGGTGCGGAATGTGATTGATCAAAATACCAAAGTGTTGGAGAAGCGCGACGTTCGAAGCGAGCAGGTGATTTCTCCCCAGCTCGCTTCCACGATGAATGACCTTCTCAGAGGAGTGCTCGACCGAGGGACGGGAGCGATGGCGCGACGCTGGGGCTTTACGCGTCCGGCAGCCGGAAAAACCGGCACGACCAATGATTACAAGGATGCGTGGTTTGTCGGTTACACGCCGGACTTGCTGGCAGTCGTTTGGGTAGGTTTTGACGGTCCAAGTAAGTTAAACCTGTCGGGGTCAGAAGCGGCGCTGCCAATTTGGACTGACTTTATGAAGAGCGCTACGGCCAGCATGCCAGTCACCGATTTTGTTGCGCCTGAGCCCATGCCGGGCAGCGAGGAGGCGCCGAACAGTTGTCCACCGGGACCGGAAGGTACCATCGTTCCCTGCCCACCAGCGGCCGTGCCCGCGCGCGGCGCTTCGGAACCGCTATGATTGTTTCCGGCCATGGCTGGCTTTGATCGTCGACCTTTTTTTTCCGCTCTCAGTATTGCTTCGCTATTGACGTGTGCGGCATGCGAGCCGCCGCGGCCATACCGAATTCCCGTTCCGCCAACCAGTAATCCTGTTTTACGGACTCCACCGCCCGCGCCGTCTCCTGTTCCTTCTCCTCTGCCGTCGCCCGACGAAAGCGCGCGAAAGCCGCTGCCTCAGGAACCAAAGATTCGCGAGCAGGACCTCAAGGATAAGCCGCAAATCGAGCCCGGTCCAGGCAAAGAGACGAAAGAATCTGCGTCATTACCGAGTGCCGGCGAAATTCCGGCTGCGCCAGAGGCAACGCCGCCACCTCTGCCCGATGACAGCTCGTTGCTCGCAAAGATTACCCCCGCAGTCACGGCGCAACGCGCCGCTTCTTTGCGTCTCACCGAAGAAGGAAAAAAACTTCTCGATAGCGGCGATGCGGCAAGAGCGCTCGCTCGACTCGAAAAAACCATCGTCATCGATTCGACCAACGCGTACGGCTATTTCTATTTGGCCAAGGCGCAGTATCGCCTCGGACGTTATCGGGAGTCGCTCAATTTTCTGGATATTGCCGAGTCTCGGTTGCGTAACGAGCCGTTCTGGCTTGCAGAAGTTCATGCCCTCCGTGGCGAGAATTACCGAGCCCTCGGTCAATTTCAAAGTGCCGAAGCAAGCTATCAACAAGCCGTGCGTCTGAACTCCGGAAACCGGACGGCGGCTGATGGTCTGCTCCGGCTGCAAAATGATAATTCGCCGTCGGGAAAGTAGGTTTCGCCTTATGCTGACCCTTGGAGTGGAAACCTCCTGCGATGACACAGCGGCAGCGGTGTTACAGGACGGCACAAAAATTCTCTCCAACATTGTCTCTTCACAGGATCAAGTGCATGGAGCGTACGGCGGTGTTGTGCCGGAGCTCGCATCGCGCCAGCACATCAGAAATGTCTTGCCGATTATCGATGCCGCGCTTGCAAACGCCGGCGTGAAATTAGCGGATTTAAACGGTATCGCCGTGACCTACGGTCCGGGTCTAGTCGGGTCTTTGCTCGTGGGACTGTCGCTTGTCAAAGGCATTTCTTTTCGTTCGGGAATACCTTATGTCGGTGTCAATCATCTGGAAGCGCACTTGCTCGCGATCCAGCTGGAGCATCAGGTGGCGTTTCCTTACATCGCACTGCTGGCTTCGGGCGGCCATACGCTCCTGTATCGAGTCGACAACGTCGGCGAATATCTCCATTTGGGCGGGACTCGCGATGATGCGGCCGGCGAGGCGTACGATAAGGTCGCGAAAATGATGGGGCTTGGTTATCCCGGCGGACGAATCATCGACAACCTCGCCAAAGAGGGCAACCCCGAGGCGATTCGGTTTCCGCGCGCCAGGCTCAAAAAAAATTCCTACGATTTTAGCTTTAGCGGGATCAAAACCGCCGTATGGCATTATCTCAACGGCGGTGATCGGGGGCAGTGCCAAGCGGCAAAACAGGATGTTGCGGCAAGCTTTCAAGAAGCGGTCGTCGACATGCTAGTCGATCCAACCATCAAAGCTGCCGTGGCGCACGGAATTGGTCGAATCGTTCTTTCTGGTGGAGTTGCGGCGAACAGTCGATTGCGCGTCAAAATGACCGAACGGGCCAAGGACGATCAATTACAAGTCTTCTATCCGGCACCCAAGTTCTGCACCGATAATGGAGCGATGATTGCTCTGACCGGCTATCATTGGCTCAGGCGTGGCCGTTGCAATGATTACGCGTTGAATGCGGATGCGGATTTAACTCTTTAAATTTCGTCTCGGCAATCTCTACTGGACCGTTGAAGTCGTGAGCAGTGTTCCGCATGCTTTGACTCTTGGGCGCGGAAGCTATCGGCCGGATGACTGCCAATCAGCGGCACTATCATTTACCAGCTTGACACAGTTTTTTAGCCAGCGGTAGCCAAGCGTTGCGAGTTCTCCGGCGACGTGTTTCTATCTGTAGCTGCCTTACAAATACAATGACGACTCTTTACGAGGAAGTTCGCACGGTCCTGCGCGGCTCCGATTTCACACCGAGAAAAAGCCGCGGACAGAATTTTCTGATCCACGAGCGCGTGATTGATAAAATTATCGATTTACTCGATCCTCAACCGAATGATGGCGTTGTCGAGATCGGTCCTGGGCTTGGGTTTTTGACCCGTCGGCTGCTCGAACGCACGGGGCAGGTGTGGGCGGTCGAAGTGGATCGGTTTTTGGCGGAGCAATTGCGGCACAGCGCTTTGGGCGCTGATCCCAGGTTCCACCTGATTCAAGGCGATTTTCTTGAATTTGCGCCGGCCGAATTCCTGCCGACAATGCCAGTCAAGCTTGCCGGAAATCTTCCTTACAGCATTGCCACGGCCGTATTGTTTCGAATTTTCGAAATACGGGAGCAGTTTTCTCTGCTCGTTTTGATGCTGCAAAAGGAAGTCGCCGACCGGATCATCGCCAAACCCGGCACCAAGGAATTTGGCGCGCTCTCGGTTTGGTGCCAGATTCACGGCCGGGTCACGGGCAAGCTACCGGTTTCACCCGATGCGTTGTTTCCACGGCCGAAGGTGCGTTCGATGGTGCTCAAAATTGAATTGTTTTCTGAGCCGCGGATCGCGCCCGCAAATTTTCCGGCGCTGCAAAATTTGGTGCGCGCGGCGTTCGGTCAGAGGCGCAAGACCTTGGGCAATGCGCTGGCAGCCTATTTCGGGCAGCCACGGGGTGCAATTGAAAGCTGGCTCCGCTCTGAAGAAATTGATCCCACCCGCCGCGGGGAAACCTTAACCGTGGATGAATTTATCGCCTTGGCCGCTGCTTCACGAGCATGATTTTTTGCCTGCTAAGAGCGATTGCTGATTGCTTCCTGCTAACTCAAGATGCCGGAATTGCCTGAAGTCGAGACCGTCTGCCGAAGCTTGCGGCCGCACCTACTGGGGCGAACGATTGTTCGCGTGGAGGTGATTGATGCTCGCTTGCGCATGCCGGTCAATCGGCGCGCATTGCACAGCGTTGCGGGCCGGCGAGTCGAAGAGATTGCCCGTACGGCCAAATATATTTTGCTCCACTTATCAGGCGGCGTCGTCTGGATCTTTCATCTGGGCATGTCCGGAAAATTGATCTGCGTCAAAGCCGAGACGCCGCGCCGCAAGCATGATCATATCATCGTCCGGCTCGATAACGGCGCCGAGCTTCGCTATCACGATCCGCGCCGGTTCGGCTTGAGCATTGTCTGCCGTCGTGAGCAAATGCTCGAGATGCCTCAGTTGCGCCATGTCGGAATCGATCCATTTGATCCTCGTCTCACGGCCGATTATCTGTTCAGCTTCACGCGCGGATCAACGCGGCGCATTCGCGATCTCCTGCTCGACCAGCAGATTGTTGCCGGACTCGGAAATATTTACGCCAATGAGATCCTTGCGATTGCCGGAGTCAAGCCGACAGCGCGAGCGCATCGGCTCACCCGTAACCAGGTTAAGAAGATTGCCGAAACGATTCCCCGCCTGCTCGGGGATGCGATTCGCTGGTGCGGTACGTCATTTTCCGATTATCGCGATGCCGACGACCGCTCGGGAGAGTTTCAAAACCATTTGCGCGTCTACGATCGCCACGGCGAGCGCTGTCGAGCCTGTTCGCGCGTGATCAAGCGCGTGGCCATTGGCAACCGCAGCGGTTACTACTGCCCAGGCTGTCAGAAGTAGGCCGGCGTCCAAACCGTTCAAACGGTCAAGTCACCGTTTCGCACGTTTCAGGATAGACGGATGATCGCATTTTTATGACCGCAGGTTCGCGTTCCAATCAGGGAGTGCTTTCGCCGCTGCGGCATCGTGATTTTCGGGTTTTCTGGATTGGACTGATCCTGTCGAGCGTTGGTAGTCAGTTCACCCAGGTCGCGATGGCATGGCAGATCTACGAGCTCACCAATTCGCCCTTGCAGATAGGATTGATCGGATTAGTGCGGGCGGTGCCGCAAATGATCATCCTGCTGTTTGGCGGTTTGTTGGCAGACGCGATGAACCGGCGCAAATTGATGATGGTGACCCAAGGCAGTTTATTTTTTGTTTCGGGAGCATTGGCGCTATTAAGTTCCAGCGGGCAGGTCACGCCTGCAAAGCTGTACGCGGTAACGGCGCTCCTGGCATTATTCGGCTCTTTGGAATCACCCTCGCGGCAGGCGATCGTGACCAACCTCGTGCCCGCAGAAGACCTGTCGCGCGCGTTAGCGATTTTTAGCAGCCAGCGGCAGATCGCGACGATTGCCGGCCCTTCGATCGCCGGAATCGTGCTGGCGTTCGCCGGTCCAGCGGCGTGCTACGCCGTCGATGCCATATCCTGGTTGATCATGCTCGGCGCGTTGGCTCTGATCCGCACCCAATTATACGAACGCGGCGGCTGGCGTAACATCACCCTCAACTCGCTGCGGGTAGGATTTCAATTTGTCTGGCACCACGCCGTGATCTTTCCGTTTCTGATGATGGATTTCGGCGCCAATATTTTCGGCACCGTCCGGTCGCTATTTCCGATTTATGCGCGTGATATCCTGAGCGTCGGGCCGGAAGGGTTGGGCGTGCTCTACGCCGCCAGCGCAGCCGGCGCTTTGCTCGGCGCGATTGGCTTCAGCTTCTGGGGCGGAGTGCGTTGTGCGGGCCGGTGGATTCTGGTCGGCGTGGCGGTTTATGGTGTATGCCTGGTGTTTTTTGCCAAATCGCATTTATTTTGGCTGTCAATTCTTCTCTTGGTCGGCTCGGGTATCGGCGACACGATCAGCGCCATTCTGCGCGCGACGATCAACCAACTCAGCACTCCCGACGATTTGCGCGGAAGAATGGCCGCGATCAACAGCATCTTTACCAACAGCGGCCCACAGCTTGGGCAATTTCAAATTGGCGCGCTGGCGACTGTTGCCGGGGCGGAAGTTGCCGCGATGAGCGGCGCGCTGATGATCCTTATGATCGTCGCCGTTCTGCTCGTGCGTTTTCCAAACCTGAGAGATTATCAACTCAGTTGAGCCTCGTTGGGCCTAATGTGGGTAGGCTGAACTGCGTTTCCGTTTCAACCGTCATTCCGGGCAAGCGGGCGTAAGCTGGCGCGACTCGGAATCCAGGAACTCAAATTAGATCCGGATGCCGGCATCCGCCGGCATGACGGCAAAATACTGGATGATTGGTAGATGGACAAATAGATCGACTTACGCTTTTGCAGCAGCGCCTGCGCCGTTACCTTGCTGCTTGATGACATTCATCGCCAGGGAAATCATCGAGCCGACATCGCTCAACGTCGCCGGTAAGACCAGGGTATTCCCAGCTTGAGCGAGCTTGCCGAACTCGACCAGGTAGTTTTCCGCGACGCGGAGTTGCACCGCCTCGAAGCCACCGGGTTGCTGAATCGCTTCAGCGACTTTTCTGATGCCATTCGCCGTGGCATCGGCAATTGCGAGAATCGCCGCTGCGTGTCCTTCCGCTTCGTTGATCTGTTGCTGCTTTTTGCCTTCCGAAGCCTTGATCGCCTGCTGCTTTTCGCCTTCGGCGCTATTGATCGCGGCGTCCCTCTGGCCCTCTGAGGTCAAAATCAACGCGCGCTTCTCGCGCTCGGCGCGCATCTGTTTTTCCATTGCGGCGAGAATATCCTGCGGCGGCGTGATGTTTTTGATTTCATAGCGCATCACTTTGATGCCCCACGGTTCTGAAGCTTTGTCCAGTTCGCTCACTAACTGAGTGTTGATGTTGGTGCGCTCTTCGAATGTGCGATCGAGTTCGATTTTGCCAAGCTCGCTGCGCAGCGTCGTTTGTGCCAGCTGGGTGATACCGAAAATATAATCGGCGATGCCATAGGATGCCCGCTCGGGATTCAGCACTTTCATATAAAGCACGCCGTCGACGGACACCTGGACGTTGTCGCGGGTGATGCAAACCTGCGGCGGGATATCGATGGCCTGCTCTTTGAGCGAGTGCTTGTAGCGAACGACATCGAGGAAGGGCACCAGGATATGAAAACCGGCGCTTAGAGTCCCGCTGTACCGCCCGAGTCGCTCGACCACATACGCGCTCTGCTGCGGCACAACCACCGCGGTCTTGGCCACGACGAGAATGACAAGGAATGCCAAGGCTATAACGACGATGAATCCGCCCATAAGCGATCTCCGTTCTAAATCGTTTCGGCTCGCACGAAAATAGTCAGCCCTTCGACTCGCTCGACTTTACAGCGTTCGCCGCGGGCGAGCGGCCGGCCGCTCACATTTCGCGTATTCCACGGGGTGCCGCGCATTTCGGCTTTGCCAATGCCGTTGACCGAAATGTCATCAAGAACGACAGCCGTCTCGCCAATGTAGGTGTCGACTCGGTCCATGCTCGGCCCGCGGGTGAGTTCGAGAAGCTTTTCCCGGAAAAACCAGAGTGAAAATACCGAAATGATAGAGAATAAAACAATTTGGAACCAGATCGGTCCGGCCGCTTCGAACACAGAGAGCAGGCCCACAGCAATGCCGCCGAGGCCAAAAAAGAGAATGTAAAAACCGCCCGGCGTAACGAGCTCGGCAAGGAGGAGCACGAGACCGAGCAGGATCCAAATCCACCAGTCCATATTTTATGCCGGTCGAAGGTAGCCGAGGTGGGTCGGAATTTCAAGCTGAGGCGATTGTGCTGACCGTCAGCGCAACGGTAGCCGGCGAAACTTCTTCTCGATCGCAAACAGCTTGATGAACTCGCCGAAAACCTGGTCGCTGAGATCGTGTAAGCGGCGGATGTGGAGCGCGGTTTCCGCGTGAATTCGCGCGGGATTAATTCTTCCCCCAAGAGAGGCGATCTCGATCTGGTTTTCCTGCACGCGAAGCCAGCGCTGGATCATGCGCTCCTCGACCTCGAGGTGAAACTGAAAACCGTAAACGTTCGAGGTGTAACGGAACGCTTGATTCGAGCAAAGCGAGGAAAAGGCGAGATGCCGGGTGGTTTTCGGAATATCGAAGGTTTCGCCGTGCCACTGAAATATTTTTTCCGATGGTGCCCACGTGCCGAGCAACGGATCATTTTTTGCCTCCTCAGTCGGTGCGATGTCGTACCAGCCGATTTCCTTTTCGCGATTGGGGTAAACGGCTGCGCCGAGGGTTTTCGCGATCAACTGGGCGCCCAGACAAATGCCCAAGACGGGAAGATCTCGTTTCATTGCCTCTTCGATCAAATGCATCTCGGTGACCAGGTGCGGTAAGCGGTCGGAATCATTGACACTCATCGGCCCGCCCAGAATCACCAAGCCGTCATAGCCATCAACGCTCGGTTGCGCATCGGGATGGCGCGAGAAATTGATATAGCGAATTCGGAAACCGGCGCGTTTGAGCAAAGGATCGAGTGTGCCGAGGATCTCGTGGGCGACATGTTGGAGAACGAGGAGCCTTTTCACAGGAAGAATTATAACGGGCCACCCAAAAAAAATGAAATCACTGTAACGCTCAATCATACAGAGCGCGGCCGGTGGCGCTGACGGTTTTCCGATGATAGGAATTTACTTTAGCGTGAACTTCCAATGAAAAACGATGAGATCAACGCGGCGTGGGCGTATCACAACGGCACGAAGCATTCGCTTCGAAGCGTTCGCGAGGGCCGCCATTTTCTCGACTGGGAGAACCAGCCGCTTCCTTTCAAGATCTATCGCCACCTCGAAGCGCTGCGCTTGCCTGAACATCTGTCGTCGTCAGGAGTTCCGGCGCTCTCGGCGCTATCCACGAGCACTTCAGATGAGGGACGCGCGGTTCTAACGCGCCAGAGCTTGGCGGAAATTCTGTTTCTGAGCGCTGGCATTACCCGGCGCAGAACTTACCCGGGCGGTGAAATGTTGTTTCGCGCTGCCGCCTGCACCGGCGCGCTCTATCACATCGATTTGTATATCGTTGGCGTGCTCGAGGATCTCAAGGCGGGCGTCTATCAGTTCAGTCCGCAAGATTTTGCACTGCGGAAACTTCGCGACGGCGATTTTCGCTCAGTGCTCATCCAGGCCTCCGGCGAGGAGCCGTCGATCGCAACGGCGTCATGCGTCGTTGTTTGCGCTTCCACGTTCTGGCGCAATGCATGGAAATATCAGTCGCGCGCGTACCGGCATTGTTTTTGGGACACCGGGACGATCATCGGCAACTTATTGGCCGCGGCGTCAGCACGGGAAATTCCAGCAAATGTTGTGGCAGGCTTCGTCGACACGGCGGTAAGCCGGCTTGTGGGCTTAGATGTCGGGCGCGAGGCGCCGATCGCGCTGGTGGCTCTGGGCAACACGGCGCATCCGGCGAGTAAGGCGGCGGTGATCGTCGAGCCATTGGGTATAGAGACCGAGCCGCTTTCGAAAACAGAAGTCGATTACCCGGCGATGAGAAGAATGCATGAAGCTTCAGCATTACCGAGCGCAGCGGAAGTGACAGCCTGGCGCGCTGGAACCACATCAGTGCAAGTCCAAAGCACCAATCTTGATCGCCAACAGATTGGTCGAACATTTGCTCTACATCCATTGGACGCTGCCGCGCTGCCGAACGATTCGATCGAAGATGTCATCGTGCGCCGTGGTTCGACGCGTGAATTTGCCCGCGAACCCATTGCGTTCGAGCAGCTCTCGACCGTGCTCGAGCGGGCGAGCGGCGATCTTTCCGCCGACTTTCTCACCGCATCGGAGCCGTCGCTCAACGATATCTATTTGATCGTCAACGCAGTGACAGGGCTGCCCCCGGGCGCGTACTTCTTTCAACGCGCGCAGCGTATGCTTGAGTTATTGAAAGAAGGTGATTTCCGCCGGGAAGCCGGTCATCTCGGGCTCGGTCAGGAAATTCCAGCGGATTGCAGCGTCAATATTTATTTTCTGGCGGATCTCAATCGAGCTCTGGCGCGCTTCGGCAGCCGCGGCTACCGCGCGGCGCAGCTCGAAGCAGGAATTATTGGCGGAAAGATTTATCTCGCGGCGTATGCGCAGCGGCTCGGCGCCTCCGGACTTACGTTTTTTGATGATGACGTGACGGAATTCTTCTCGCCGCATGCAGCCGGGAAGAGCGTAATGTTTTTGGTCGCGTTGGGAAAATCAGCAAAAAAGCGAATCGGCTAGTCTTGGCGCAGTTGCGGCAATCGACGGCGTTGCTGCGCTGATCAGCGATAGCTCATGGCGCCGCGGGGCACCAAAACGTCAATTTCCGTAGGCATCGGCAGGGCGTCTTTGCTTACCGTAAGCGTGTCTGAATTCAACATGCGTGTCTTCATGCCCGCGCTAAACTGCTGAACCAGATATGGGCTGTCGCGGTGATGCATCGGAATCGCGATCTTTGGTTTGAGCTGAGCAAGAACTTCTCTCGCCAGATCGGGTGCCATGGTGCGGCCTCCGCCGATCGGCGTCAAGGCAACATCGACTTTGCCGAAGGATTTGATCTGTTGCTCATTCAACTTTTGGCTTAAATCGCCAAGGTGAGCAATGCACAATGTGCCGAGGTCGAAAACGAAGGCCGAGCCCTGAATGCCCTCGATCACTTCAGCGTTCTGGTGGATGGGGACATTATAGATGAGAGTATCCTTAAAGCTGGTGCTGACCCTATTCCAATCGGCGCCGTAGTTCTTGAGCCCGCGGAGGATGACCGGATTCCCGCGCACGATCTGCACGGCGTTGTGGTTGAACATTTCTTTGCCCACGGTGACGACATCAGCGGACACATTGGGGTTGGGGTACCATCCCGGTCCCAATGGATCGGTCACGATCCGGGTACCCTTGCTGGTGGTAATCAGAAAAAAGTTGTGTCCGAAGTACTGAATCGTCGCGTCCACATTGGCGGCATGGGCAACAGAGCCAAAGCCCCGCGCCACCTCAGGATCGCGGCAAGCGGAATGCGCGA
>Ga0207706_10001425_pt1 | contig 23916 bp, 19 predicted proteins | sample KBSC53metaG_FD_184318 | JGI IMG/M metagenome (GOLD analysis project Ga0207706, IMG submission 184318) | Corn rhizosphere microbial communities from Kellogg Biological Station, Michigan, USA - KBS C5-3 metaG (SPAdes) (version 2) | ecosystem: Host-associated > Plants > Roots > Rhizosphere > Soil ... | reverse complement strand
TGACCCAGTCGAACTGGTTGCGGATAGACGCAAGGAGCTCCTTGAAGCGCTGCGATCCGAGCAGCTCGGCGGCATTGGGTGGTACGCGGCCAGCCGTCATGACCCAGAGGCCCGACACGCCGGTCAGATGCACCGCGTCGCTCGCCTTCGCGTCTCCGACGATCGCATTCGAGAGGCCTGGTTCCTGGTCCTGCGCGATGACCTCGTGCACGCGCGGGCGACGCAGATCGCCGTCGGCTAGCAGCACGCGCTGACCAAGGTGCGCGAAACCAATAGCGAGATTGCTCGCCACGATCGTCTTTCCCTCTCGTGGTCCTGAGCTGGTGACGACGATGACGCGGCAACCTTTCTCGGGCGAGGAAAACAGGACATTGGTGCGAAGCGCGCGGAACGCCTCGGCGAAGTTCGGCGGGACGCCGCTGCTCAGGAGCGGCTCCCCGTTGTGCCACGTTTTGCCAAGCGCAGGAATCAAGCCGATGGCCGGAAGGCCGAGGTGTGTTTCGATTTCCTCCGGCGTTTTGATACGGCTATCGAGGTATTCGAAGAAAAAGGCGATGCCGCATGCGAGGAAAAGCCCACCGAACAACGCCAGCGCCAGGCTCAGGAACACTCGCGGCGACGCTGCCTGTCGCGGCACCTCGGCGCGATCGACCACACGGATATTGCTCGACTTGAGTTCCCCCGCGACGCTCGTTTCCCTCGACCGTTGCATGAGGCTCTGGTAAATCTGGCGGCCGCTCTCTACATCGCGCTCGAGGACGCTGTACTCGATCGCCTTGCGATTCATGGCGAGAGCTTCGCCTTTTTGCTGGTTGAGGGCGGCGGTCAAGCTGTTTTCCTGGGCGAGGGCCGCTTGGTACTCGGTGCGCACCGCTTGCACGACCTTGGCGATTTCCGTCTTGAGCGCCGATTGGGTGTTCTGAATTGCCGATCGGATCTTCACCATGTCCGGGTGCCGGTCGCCGAGTCGCTCGCCCAACTGAGCCTGTTGCCGCTGGAGAGCCGCGAGCTCAGACTTCTGTTGCTGGATGAACGTGTTGCCGAGAATCGCCGGGAACGTGTCGAGCAGCGTCGGATCCTGAGCGCCTGCTTCCAGTTGTCGGTACGTCGCCTCCTTCAGCAGCCGCTCGGTCTTGGCACGCGTGACTGCAGCGTTCACGTCAGCGAGCTTCTGCACCACGATGTTCTGACGATCCTCGAGTGAGATCGCATCGTTCTGCTCGCGATATTTCTGGAGCGCCAGCTCCGCCGTCTCCACTTGCCCACGCTGCTCGGCGAGCTGGCCTTGTAGCCAGTCGCTGGCGTCTCGCGATGCAGTGAACTTGTAAACGAGGCTCTGCTGAATGTAGTTCTCGGCGATGCTGTTGGCCACAGCCGCCGCCTTGGCGGGATCCTGGAGACGAAACCGAATGTCCACCAGGCGGCTGTTGCGCACTGGAGCAATCGTCAGGTTCTCCAGAAAGACGTCTATCACGCGCGACTGCGTAGCGCTTTGATCGATGGGCTCCGGAATTGTTGCGCCCCTGTCATGTGCAAACGGTACGAGACGTCGCACCAGCGCGCCGATCTTCGAGAAACGGCCGTCAGGGTCGCTCAAGAGCGGGCTGTTCCAGAGTTGCAAATCCTCGATCGTGTCTCTTGCTAACGTTCGGCTTTGCAGGACGTTGTACTGGGTCTGGTAATAATCGCTCTGCGCCTGCGCCTGGTCGATCACTTCCTTGAAGGAGACGATGTTCGGGGCGTTCGACTCGATCAGGATGCGGGTCCGTGCCTCGTAGACCGGCGTGGTCGTGAAGATCTGAACTATCGCCGCCAGCAGGACGAGCAGAAACATCGTCGACGCCGCCCATCGCCGCTTGTAGAGCAGTCGAACGTAATCGAGCAAGTGCACGTCCGCGAGCGTGCGTTCGTACACGGGACCTCGCTGGGTCGCTGTCATCGCGCGCGCCGGAGACCCGGCGGGCGGTGCGGCACCATCGGCATCGTGCTCGAAACGTTCGGAATCTGTCATTAAAAGTACCTCTCGGGAACGATGATCGTGTCGCCGGGCTGCACGATGTCATCGAGCTTCACACGCAGCTCGGTTCTCTTGCCCTCCAGCAGGCGCGCGATTCGAATGCGGCTCATTGCCCCTCTGTCCGTGACTCCCCCGGCCAGCGAGAGCGCCTGGAGCACGGTCACGCCGCTTTGCAGCGTGTAGGCCCCTGGATTGTGGACGTGCCCGAACACGTACACGAGTTCGGCGCGGGGAACGAAGATGGTATCGCCGTCCCGGAGAGTCGCATTTTCGGAAAGCCGACCACTCTGTAGGGCTTTGACGTCGACGCGGATCACGTCCGCGCCGTTCTTCTGGTCCGGGAGTAGAGGTCCGCTACTCCGGCTGCCATCAGAGGAACGCACGATGAGCGCTTCGCCGGCGGCGTGCTCGGTTGTGGACCCGGCGCGCGCCAGCGCCTCGATGAGCGTCATATCTCCCACCAGCGGATACGGGCCAGGAGTGCGGACCTCTCCCACGACGAAGATTCGCTGACTGCGATACTGCTCCACCGACACGCTGACCTGCGGATTCTTGAAGAACCCGTCCGACAGCTGTGTACGCAGGGCCTGCTCCACGTCGCGCAATGACATGCCACCGGCCTTCACCCGCCCGATCAGCGGAAAGGTGAACGTGCCGTCGGCTTCGACTGTGTACTTGCCGCTGAGGTCCTGCTGATCGAAGAGCGTAATGGCCAGCACGTCCTGCGGGCCGACGATGTAGTTGTTGACCTGCGCGTGCACCGCGAAGTGGAGGAGGAAGAGCGGCAGAAGCGTCGCCAGAACGCGCCGAGAATGTTCAGCGTCCATATGTCACCGACAGACCGGTTCGAAAGCCTTGATACTCCCGCAAGCGAATCGCGGAGCGGCGGTGCTCCCGATCGATGTCGATACCGACGCGGACGTCGGGCGCAAGCCGATATCCGACGCCCCAGCCCAGCATCCCCACACGATCCACGCGATCGGGCAGGGAACTCGGCAGCCAGACTGCCGCGCGGTACGCGAACCGCTGCGCCCCGAGGCGTGCCCTCACGTCCCACCGCAGCGTCAGCTGTGGGGTGACGGTCAGCATGGCTCCCGTCACCACGTAGTACGGGTAGGTCGGCTCCCACGAGTAGTCGACATCGCGAGCACTGGTCACCTCGAGCTGAGTGCGCGAACGAATCCTCGATGTTGCAGCAACCGAGGCAACGATACCGGAATAGAGCGGGAAATCGCCGCCTATTCCGGCAAATCTTCGATAGCCGACGCGGCCCCGCCCGGCGATGAGTGCAGTGGGCGCGAGGTCGAACCCCGTATCGATGCGCCAGCTGTTCGCGTCGCGCGCAGGCGTGTAGACGAAGCGGTCGTGCGCTTGTTCCCCAGACACGACCCACGTCGTCAGCGCTGTGAGGGCATAACGGAACTCGCCGCCGAGCGCGGTCGTGTTCCGGTCGAGCAGCTCGCGCAAATTGCTTCCGAGGTACAACGCATCCGGCTCATGGTTGTAGGTGCTGTAGCGCGCGTTCACGCCAACGCGCGTCCGGCTGCCAACGCGCACACCAACGCCGGCACCGAGATCGCTCGTGATACGTCGGTACCGCAGATCGATCTCGTACCCCCATCGTTGCCGGCCGGATGCGGCCGCAGCGGTGATCCAGGGAGTCACACGGTTGCCGCGGACTTCGAAGCGCGAGTCAACCACCCCGTCCACACTGCGCTCGCTCGCGTACTGGTGGAAGTACATGAGGTCGGTGCGCGTAAAGACGTGGAGCCGTGAGCGTCCCGCGCGCAGCCAGGTGTCGAGCATCGGGGATACGGTGAAGGTGAGGTCCCGTCTCGGATCGTCGAAGTCGTTGAAGACGTTGGTGTCGACGCCGAAGCCGGTCAGCGCGATCGCCGGAGAGAGGCCAATCGGGCCGGTCTGGAAGCGCGCATCCTCGATGGGATCGTCAGGCGTCTGCGCGGACAGGGAAGCAGACAACACACTCGTCAAGAGGAGACCGGCGAGCGTGCGATACACCTAAGACTCTCCAGGGCCAACGACTCGACACGTTATCGCGGCCATCCTCTCGATCGGGCCATCCGGGCGTTAGCGGGATCCGCTGGCATCAAACTGCGTGGGAGTGGGAGTGGGGGTGCTGCGAGTAGCAGAGCCGCCAGAATCACCAGATGCGACTATCGCCGCAGTACCCGCTGCCGCAGCAGCGACGCCCAATGCCGTCAACACACCCCACTTCTGCCAGTATCCCGCCACGTCGGAGGTACAGGTGATGCGCACCGGCTGCGTCGTCGCATTGAGAATTACGCTCGAAGTCCCAATCACTTTGCCGTCATCCACACACTGCAGTGTGTATGTCTCATAGCGAGCCGGTGGAAAGGTGAATTCGCCGTTTTTCGTCGACACCGTCTTGCCGACCACGACACCGCTCGGATCCAGGAGCTGCATCGTGATGTTCGAGAGCCGTCTGCCACTGGACGAGGCGACCGACCCGGAGACGATGGCTGACCCCTGCAGGACGACGCCTCCGAGTGTCCCGGGCGCTTGTGTCTGGGTCTGGGCCCAGACGGAGGTGACGGGGAAGCACACCAGAGCACAAGCCAACGTCAGGCAAACCACCTCTTTCATGTCGGTTCTCCGTGCCAGACTCGAGACTCCGGAACGCAACCCATTGAGACGAATACCACGTCAGCGTCCATCATTGACGGCGCGTCGCTGCGGCTTCGACGAATGTTCCGTCGCCGTCGGGATCCACTTCGACTCGCAGGACAGTTCCCTGTGGACTATACAGGAAACGCCGGTTCGGCGTGCCGCGGAATGCATCGTCGAACGATGCCATGACGATCGACGGTGATTGGCCCGCAGGGGCGTGAGCGTCCACGGCGTAGGTCTCCCACTTGTCTGTTCGTCCATCGCCGTTGGTGTCTTCCTCAACGCGCGCGAGCGACTCACTTTGGTAGTACTCGGTACGATTGAAGTGTCCATCGCCGCGAGTGGACATCTCGATTCGTTCCATCGCGCCATCCTTCGCGAAGAACGCGATCGAATCCATGACACCGTTGTGTTGACGGGAGAAGCCGACCCTCTCGAGACGACGATCCGCATTGTAGAACTCCCAGCGATCGATGATCCCGTCCTCGTCCTCGTCTACTTCGATGCGTTCGACATGGGTTCCGTCCATGATGCCGACGGCGTCGTTGCGTCCGTTGTGAGTTGTGTCGAACTCGATTCGCTTGAGCCGGCCGCTCTCGGGGTCGTACTGCGCCACGGTGGTGTCGCGCGGAGACGACGGGGCGGCAGAACAGGCAGTAAGCATCACAGACAGGACTGTGAACCCGAGGGCCACAACTCGACCGACAAGAGAACACGCAGGATCAGGCACCGCTTCGCCTTCTGACTTACAGTCCACGGGCCAGACCGCAACCTTGTTGGACAAGAGGTCGACTCCCCAATGGGGGAACCCAGCCTTGTGCGAAACTGAGGGAGCGATTGTTAGTGGACGAGTTCGTTTTGTCAATTGCTGTGTTTCGTCGTTGCGGGAGCGTGCACGCATGAACGCAGAGGGAGACGAAGCGAAATTTGTTGCTGAGCTTTGCAACACCATAGCTCAAACGAGAAGTTACTGTTGAGGCGCGTCAACGTCCCACTGCCGATCATGTAGCGCTTGCTGATCCGCCACAGAGTTCGTGATGCAAATTACTCGAGTGTGCGCCCTGATCGTGCCGATCCTCCTGCTCGCAACTCTTTCCGCCCAGGCGCAGTCTGGATCCGGTGGACTGGTCACCACTGCAGGAGTGCATGCGATCGTTCTGGGCGGGCCGGCAGGGACAGTTCGGGTCTACGTGTCCTCGGATGCTGCACCTGGTGACTCGATTGCAGGCGTGGTCGTTGCCGAGCCAAGCGGAGTGACGCCGCAGGAACGCGAGGTCAATCTCCGGCGACTCGGCGGGTTCGTCCTCGAGTTTCAGACTCAGCGTACGCCAGTCTCGAACGGCAGGTATCAGTGGTCGATTCCGAATGCGCTTCGCACCGGGTCGGGCCAGCTGCTGCTGCGTGACCCGGACGGCCAGATCCTTCTGCGCTCGACGATTCCAATCGACCCGGTTCCTGTCCCTCTCCCTCGCGCCGTGGCTCAGACTGACTTCGAAGTGCCGACGGAAGGAGAGACGGGGAAGACCGCGGTGATTCGCGGCCGGTCCGATCGCGAGCTCACCGACCACACGGTCACGCTCGGCGGGACTAACGCGGAGCTGTTGGCGAAGTCGCCGCGACAAATTGTGTTCCGTGTTCCGGCAACCACTGTCGGGCCCAGTCCGCTTCGTTTCACCGCCGGCGAGCGTGTGATCAATCGGACGCTCCGCGCGTTGCACGTGCGACTGGTGTCCTCCTCGGCGCAACTGTTTCGTGGTCAGCGGGCCGATCTGAGCGCCACCGTCAGCGGCCTGAGTGGCATCAGCGAGCCAGTCATGTTGACCATCGTCAATCACTCTTCGGCGAGCGTGCGAATAGACGGCATCAATCGGCCCATTACCATTTCGCCCGGCCAGGTCACGCCCGGAGGCACCTTCGCCGTCAATCGCCGAATTACAGGAATCCAGGCTGGTCCGTTTCAGATCTCTGCGAGCGTTGGGAAACCGCCGCTATCCCAGTTCGATGCGGTTCGCAGTACGGCATCGATCATGGACACCTGGCAGGCACGGACCGGGGTCGCCATCAGCGCGGAAGCGAGTGACCTCGTTCAGCGTTCCGTGCTCGGCACTCGAGGGGAGCTGGACGAGTTTCTGAGCCAGCAGCAGGCGAATCAAGGTGACGTGCGCGAAGTGTTTGCCGCGATCCTCTCGCACTACTGTTTCGATCTTCGTGACGCCGGGATCGCGCGGAGCCGGGCCGAGTTCCGCCCCTCCCTCGGGATCGTTGTCAGGCCCGTGCTTTTCCAGCAAGGGAGTCAGGGGCAAGGGAGTCAGGGGGACGCTGGTATCACGGCGAGCCTGGTACAACGTCTATCGCTTTCGGACATGGTGTCGCGCCTGACGAGTCGATTCACGGCGAGGCAGGCGGCCGGATACCTGTTCGTCAGGTCGATGCCTCGTCAGGCGCCGATTTCGATTGACGGGCAGCGGGGGAGTGAACTCACCGACCGTCGCTTGATCGCGCCGGTGGGGGAGCACGACATCGTCATAAGGACGTCGCAGACGTGCCGGCAGCGCGTCACGGTCACCGCGTTTCGAACCGAAGTCGTCGAGTGCGTGCAGTGATAGACTCGGGCAACCTTCACTTCAGCTCGTTCTCGACGGACCACACCACTCGAAATCCCAAAGAGGGATCTCGTACCTCGGGAGCGCTGCGGTAGCGGTTCGCGCCCCGAAGGTCGTACGCGATATTCAAGAAGGAGCCTCCGCGCACGACCCGCGCTGAGCCAGCCGCAGGTCCAAGGGGATCCTTCCGCTCCGCGGCGGTGTAGTCGCCCGACCAATCGCGGCACCATTCCCACGCATTGCCGGCAAGGTCGTAAACCTGCTCCGGCGTTTGTGCCCGGCCTTCGCGAGCTGCTCGCAAGGTGGAGCCGCATTCCTGAAAATTGGCGCGATCACATGTGGGCTCTTCATCGCCCCACGGGTACTTTCGCCCGTCCGTTCCTCGTGCGGCGAATTCCCATTGTGCCTCGGTCGGCAGACGCCCTCCAACCCAGGCCGCGTATGCTGCGGCCTCGTACCATGACACATTCACGACGGGATCGGTGTCCCGAGCGAGCCGATCGTGATTCGGATCGAAGCGACGGTAGTCGGCGTTCGTGACCTCGTGATCGAGGATGTCGAACGATGATACGGTCACGCGGTGCTGCGGATGCTCGGGCGCGTCTCCCACACTCTCCGGACTTCCCATGAGCAAGGGACCGCCCTTGATGCGAACCCGACGGTTCAGCGAGGCCTGTTCCCAGTTGACAGCCGTGAGTCCCTGTTCGCGGTTGAAGCGCTCGGTGATTGCTGCCCGCAGGGTTCGTGACTCGCGACTGAGCTCTGGATAGCGAATCGCGACGTCGTCCGCGGCGAACATCATCGCGGCGTATGCCTCGCGAGATCGCACTCCGTTCTGGAGCTGTTCTTCAATCGCGGCGAGCCTTGCTCGTGGCAACGCCAGCAACTGCCCCGGATCGTCGCGGTCTGGCAGACTCGCTGCAAGAAGAGCCAGGGCCTGCTGGCGTACGCGATTGTCGCGGCCAGTCAGCAGCCACCACGGAGTGACATACGCAGCGACAAGAATTGCCGCGACGGCCCACGCGCGTCGCTGTCGTGCGATGCGCTTCTTACGCGAGCGCTGGATAGGCTCGACCAGCGTGTCGTGGCTCAACTCGTAGAACACGCCACCCAGGTGAGGCTCGGGACGAAGAAGGCGCGCATCGACAAGCTGCCGCAGGGTGTCCGCGGACACTCCGTGCCTCTTCTCGATTTCTTCCTCCGCCTCGGTCAAGCGTCGCCCGGCACGGCTGATCAGCCGTTGCTCGCATAACCGTCGGACTCGACGACGCTTCCCGACGTCGATCGATGCGAGCGTGCGGTCGTAGAACTCCTCCAGGATGCGCTGAAGCTGGTTTTCGCCGCCGAGGTCGGTCTCGCCGACTTGAACCCGGGCGCCATCGGTACGAGCGAGTCGGGTGCGCACCTGCTGCTCGACGTATTGACACACCAACTGCAGTTGCGCTGGCTCGACCTCGTTGCCTGTCACGGTTTCATCGCGCTGCCGGCGACGCGCAAGAAATGTGAGGATGCGCTCAACGGCGCCGTCCGTGTACTCGAACGGCGGTGTGTCGAAAGTCGGGTCTTGCAGTGCCGCCGGTTGAACGATCGCTTCGCGAGCGTTCTCCGCGGCCAACGGACCGATCCGGAATCGACGTTGAAGGATGCCTGGAATGTCCCTGGCAAGCTCCTCCAGGTCGGCAAGATAATCCTCCCGCACCGAGAGCACGATCTTGACCTGTGATGCGCTCGTATCCGGCGCCGCTACTCCATCGGCCGCAGCAAGCGGCTGCCGACGCTGAGTCCGACCCCGCACAAGCTCCGCCAGTTGTGAAATGAACTCTCGACGCGGCGCAGGACCATGCAGCGTGAACAACTCCTCGAACTGATCGAGGATGAGCACCGGCTTCAGGAGATCGTCGTCACGCGACCAGAACTCGGCTGACTGGAAGAACCCTGGAACGTCGTGCCCCTCGGCTCCCACGATCTCGGCCCCCGCGGCCCGCACCGCCGTACGAACACCATCGAGAAGTGCTGCGACTGGTCCCTGTGCGTAGTCCGAAAGTCTGATGGTCATCGGCAGGTAGCCGCGCTCGAACAGCGGTCCCACGAGGCCGGCGTTGAGCAGCGACGACTTGCCGGTTCCGGACTTTCCGAACACGACGACAAGTCGTTCGGCAAGCACCAGGCTGAACAGTGAACGGATTTCGCGATCGCGGCCGAAGAACGTCTTTCGGTCGGCCGGGTCGTATTGATAGGGCGCAGTCCCCTTGTATCGGAGCGGCCGATGGTTGGCGCTGCGAAGCGGTTGGACTGTTGCCCGGGCTCGTCGAAAGGCGAGGAGGGCGCCGGCCGCCACTCCAGCAATGCCTCCCAGGGCAAGTGCCTGCGCTTCGCGATCTCCTTCGGCGGTCAGCGAGAGTAGCCACAGCGACGCCGCGACAATCAGAATCGATGCGAGGACGATCGCGAGCCGCGTGCGCGAGGGTGCGATCCGCGAGCCGGAATAGACGGCGACACAAGTGCCCAATGACAGGGCCGGGATCGCAATCCACGAATCCTCGAAGGTGTTCAGCAGCAGGATGCTTGCGACCAGACCCGCCAACATCAGGGCAATCACCGCCAGCGGAAACGCCAGCCAGCGCAGGATGTTCAGTCTCATCGACCTCGGTGTCTGCACGACGTCTCCTCAGCTGGCGCTATCCGGCAGCGCTCTGACGCTTGATCGCGCGGACCAGTTCGCTGAGGCCTTCCGGTTTTCGGAGATCCACCGCATGGAACTTGGCGAGCGGCTCGAGCAGTGGTGCGTCGTCGATGCTGACGGGCACGATGAAATGACCGACGAGGCGCAAGTCGTCCGCCTGGAGTGCACGTTTGATCTCCTTGTTCACGTACGAGGCTTCACGACTCTTGGCGACAAGTGCCTTGCTGTTCAACACCAGGAAGTAGTCGACTTTCTCGATCGTCGCCGCGATCAGGTCGTCCCAGCGGTCGCCGCCTCGCAGGGCGTCCTGGTCCAGCCAGGGCTCGAGCCGCGCCTTCTTCAACGCATCGTGGATTTCACTCGCTTTCTTCTTGTCTTCACTCGCGTGACAGATGAACACCGTGGGACCGCGGCCCGGGCCGGACGTCGCCGTGGAGCTCTCCGATCCCGTTTTCGCCATTCGCGCTGGGCCACCGGCCTGGACGTACCGATCGCGCAGCTCACTAACGAACGCGACCGGATCGGTGTCGACCAGCTCCATCTTGAAGTTGTCGCGGTAAAAGAAGATCGCGGGGTCGCCCTTCGTTTTCTGGTCGCTCTCGCCGGCCTCAATCGCCTCGACAGCAAAGCCACGGCTATCGGGACGCAACACCTTCAGAACGTGGAAGAGAATGCGCAGATACCACTGCCTGAGGCCAAAGCCGAGGAACAGGAAGAGCCGTCCGTGAGTCAATCCGGCATTCAAGTCATTGGGCAGCGGCGGATCGTGCGAGATCAGGTGCGCCAGGAAGTCGAGCAGCTGTAACTCGGTCAAGACCACGGAAGGGGGCTCGTCGACCCGCCCGTACAAGTGAAAGAGCAGCGGGGCGTCGACCGATGCCTCCGGGAGCAGTTCCTCGTTCCTGCCGCGGTAATGATACCGTTCGACCGACGGCGTCTTACCAGCGCGTCGCAGCGCAGCTTCCATCAGCGGGTCGAGTCCGCAAGTGACAATCAGCCGCAACGGCAGCTCGGCGAGCGCATCGTGGAGTGTTGACGGTCGTTCCAGCCATTCACGGTGCCACTCGCCCAGATGCATTTCCAGCGCGAGCTCGTCTTCGCGAGCAACAAAACGCTGGGCAATCCACGCCAGATCGCTGGAGGCCGGATCGAGCCCGCTCAGTCCGTCATCGCCCAGCGCTTCGAGCAATCTCGCGGCAAGCGACTGGGCGGGAACCTGTCGCGGCGCACCAGGAGTGTCGGCAGGAAGGTCCGGGCCCAGGAAGAGGATGCACTCGCCGCGTTCGATTCCGTAGAGAAGCTTGTTCCAATTCGCGAAGGGCATACCGAACGAATTATGCGTCAGGCCTGTTCTGCGTGGAGCCTGTCACATTCCTTCGCCGAGCGGCACCACTTGAATCGCCGCGTCGCGCACCTCCTCGAGGAAGCGGTTGAGCGTGGAGCCTTTGAGCAGAATCTCCCAGCGGCTGCGCGCCGTCTGCCCGAAGATCACATGGGTGATGCCCTCGCGCTTCGCGAATTCGATCAAGCCGTCCGCCGCGCGATCGGCTTTGACCCGGACCACCGTTGCGCCAAGGCTTTCGGCCAACACGATGTTGCGATGCAGCGCGTCTCGATCGGCGGGTGTGATCTTGCCGGGCGCCTCTCGAGGCGTTTCGACGTAGACCGCATACCAGCGCGCGCCCAGCCGGCCGGCGATGCGTGAGCCGATGCGAATCACGCGCGGTGCCTCGGCGTTCGAGCTCATACAGACCATCACGCGCTCCGGGATGAGTGCCGGCTCCAGCCCCTCGCGCTGCCGGTGTGACGCGGCTTTGTCGCCGACTTCGTCGGCGACGGCGCGCAGTGCCAGTTCACGGAGCGTCGAGAGGTTCGTCTCGCGAAAGAAGTTGCTGAGCGCCTGCTCGACCTTCTCGGGTTTGTACACCTTGCCCTGTCGCAAGCGGCTTTGCAGTTCCTGCACGGTCACATCGACGTTCACGACTTCATCGGCGCGATCGAGAAACGTGTCAGGAACCGTTTCGCGCACTCTGACGCCGGTGACGCGGCCGACGGCATCGTTGAGCGTCTCGAGATGCTGAATGTTGACCGCCGTGAGGACGCCAATGCCCGCATCGAGGATCGCGCCGACATCCTGGTAGCGTTTCTCGTGTGCGCTGCCCGGGACGTTCGTGTGCGCGAGCTCATCCACCACGCACAACTGCGGACGACGCCTCAGGATGGCATCGAGGTCCATCTCCTCGAGCACCACGTCGCGATATTCGATTCGCCGTCGCGGCACGATTTCCAGATCGCCGATCTGCGCTTCAGTCTCGGCCCGCCCGTAGGTCTCGACGAATCCCACGACGACATCGACGCCCTCGCGCCGGAGCGCATGCGCATCCTGCAACATCGAATAGGTCTTGCCGACGCCTGGCGCGGCTCCGACGTAGATGCGGAGGCGAGCGCGCTGATCGGCCTGGAGCTTGGCGAGCAGCTGTTCGCCGCTGGATCGGGCTCTCTCCGGCATCACGTCATGCTACGCGGGATACGCCAAACCCGGCGATGGCCTTAACGAACTCTTTATGACTTTTTGCCGAATCCTTTAGCCGCAGGACAGGTAACGTGTTTTCAGGCAGTACGCCCGGGAAAGTATGCCGCAACACGTTTCCGACGATGGTCCGATCGTGATCCCCGCAGTGGAGCTCTCGGGATCGCAAGCCGATCGCCTGCGAGCGCTGGAGGCGTCCATCGTCCGCTTGCAGCAGTTGAAGCTCACCCTCGTTGGGGATGCGTCCCCTCACGAACCTCCATCCGAGCTGCACGGGCCCTACCTACACGCGCCCGTCTGGCCGTGGTTTCTGGCGGGGTGGATTACTGGCGCACTGTTCGTCCTCATGTTTGTCTTCGCCCGCCTGCTCGCATAAGACCCCTTACAAACTCTTTATGGACTCTTGCGCGCTTTCTTACGCCGCCGGTCGCGATCATGTACTCACCGAGCGAGGTCCCTGATGTTCGACCTGATTTTCGTTGCTCTAACCATCCTCTTCTTCGTTGCCGCCATCGGCTACGTAGCCGTATGCGATCGACTGATGAAGTGAGGCGAGACATGGGCGTTGATTCCGTCATCGGATTGATTGCCAGCGTCCTGCTGCTTGGCTATCTCGTCGTGGCGATGTTGAGACCGGAGAAGTTTTGACATGACTCTCAACGGATGGCTTCAGATTCTGTTCTTCCTGCTCGCGGTCTTCCTCGTGACACCACCGCTCGGCAGCTTCATGGCGCGCGTGTTCACGCGGCAACGGACGTGGCTCGACCCGATCATGCGGCCATTCGAGCGGCTCGTCTATCGGACGACAGGGGTGAACGAGTCGCACGAGATGCGCTGGACTGAATACGCGGTCTCCGTGCTGCTCTTCAGTGTCGTCTCGATGCTGGTGCTGTATTTCATCCAGCGACTGCAGGGAGGCTTGCCGTGGAACCCGCAGGGATTCGGAGCTGTCGCTCCCGATCTCGCGTTCAATACGGCCGCCTCGTTTACGACCAACACGAACTGGCAGGCGTACAGTGGCGAGTCGACGATGAGCTATCTCACGCAGATGGCGGGGCTGGCGTACCACAACTTCGTTTCGGCCGCCGTCGGCATAGCGGTTGCCATCGCCTTCATTCGCGGCATCGCTCAGAGGGAGAAGGAAACCATCGGCAACTTCTGGGTAGACATGACGCGCGCGACGCTCTGGGTCCTGTTGCCACTTGCTATCGTCGGTGCGCTCTTCCTCGTATCGCAGGGCGTGGTGCAGAACCTGAAGGCCTACGACCACGTACAGGTCCTCGATCCACAGACCGTGACGACGAAGGATGCGGCGGGCAAAGAGACCACGACGCAGCTCACGGAGCAGGTGATCGCGCAGGGCCCGGTTGCATCGCAGGAAATCATCAAGCAGTTCGGCACCAATGGGGGCGGCTTCTTCAACGCGAACAGTTCGCATCCGTACGAAAACCCGACTCCGCTGTCGAACTTCCTGGCGATGTTCGGCATCTTCGCGATCTCGTCGGGTCTGACCTACACGCTCGGCTCGTTGACTAGTTCTCGCCGCCACGGATGGGCCGTATGGGCCGCGATGGCGTTCCTGTTCTTGTGCGGTGTGACGGTCGTGTACTGGGCCGAAGCGAACGGCAATCCCATGTTGACCGCAGCCGGTGCGAACCAGGTCGCGAGCGAGCTGGCACCGGGCGGAAACATGGAAGGGAAGGAGGTCCGATTCGGGATCGCCAACACGGCGCTGTTCGCCACGGCCACGACGGACGCAAGTTGCGGGGCCGTCAACGGATGGCACGACTCGTTCACGCCGCTCGGTGGTCTGGTCCCTCTCGCGAACATCCAGTTGAGCGAGGTCGTCTTCGGCGGAGTGGGCGCAGGGATGTATGGCGTGCTCGTTTACATCATCCTCTCTGTCTTCATCGCTGGATTGATGGTCGGCCGCACTCCTGAGTACCTGGGCAAGAAGATTCAGGCATTCGAAGTGCAGATGGCGATGCTCACCGTCCTGATCTCCTCGCTCCTGATTCTGACCTTCACCGCCATCTCGTCGGTGTCGCCCGAGTTCGGCACATCGAGCATCGCCAACGCAGGGCCCCATGGCCTGTCGGAGATGCTCTACGCGTACTCCTCTGCGGCTGCGAACAACGGGTCGGCGTTCGGCGGCATCAACGTCAACACCAGGTGGTACAACACCACGCTCGGTTTGACCATGCTGTTCGGCCGCTTCTTCATGATCATTCCGCCGCTGGCTATCGCTGGCAGCCTCAGTCGCAAGAAGCTGATTCCGCCGTCGCTCGGCACGTTCCCCGTGACGACACCGCTCTTTTCGAGCCTGTTGGTCGGTGTGATCGTGATCGTCGGCGCGTTGACGTTCTTCCCGGCGCTCAGCCTCGGGCCGATCGTCGAGCACTTCCTGATGAACAACGGGCAGGTCTTCTAATGGCTACTCAGACTACTGCAAAGGCGCTCTCCATCTGGGATCCGCAAATCGTTCGCCGCGCGATCTGGGATTCGTTCCGGAAGCTGCATCCACGAACGATGGCGCGCAACCCCGTGATGTTCGTCGTCGAGGTCGGCAGCGTGCTGACGACATGGCGCCTCATACAAGACGCGATCACGGGACGTCCGGAGCTTGGATTCGAGTTCCAGATCACGTTCTGGCTTTGGCTCACCGTTCTCTTTGCAAACTTCGCGGAGGCGATGGCTGAGGGGCGCGGCAAGGCGCAGGCGGAGACGCTGCGCAAGGCGAAGACGGAAACGGTGGCAAAGCGCGAGCGCCCGGGCGGCGCTGCTTACGACGCCGTACCGGCACCCGCACTGCGGAAAGGTGACATCGTCCGCGTGTCAGCGGGTGAGGTGATCCCAGCGGACGGCGAAATCATCGAAGGCGTGGCTTCGGTGGACGAGAGTGCCATCACCGGCGAGTCGGCACCAGTCATCCGTGAATCGGGAGGCGATCGATCGGCGGTCACGGGCGGCACCCGTGTGCTCTCCGACTGGATCCGCGTCCAGGTGACCGCCAATCCTGGTGAGACCTTTCTCGACCGCATGATTGCGCTTGTCGAAGGCGCCGAGCGCCAGAAGACGCCGAATGAGATCGCGCTGAACATCCTGCTCGCCGGCCTGACGATGGTCTTCCTCATCGCCGTGGCGACACTTCAGCCGTTCGCCCTGTATTCGGGATCGCCGCAGTCCCTGTTCGTTCTGATCTCGCTGCTGGTGTGCCTGATTCCGACGACGATCGGCGGCTTGTTGTCTGCCATTGGGATTGCCGGGATGGATCGCCTTGTCCAGCACAACGTGCTGGCGATGTCAGGCCGAGCCGTCGAAGCGGCCGGTGACGTGCACACGCTGCTCCTCGACAAGACGGGCACGATAACGCTGGGCAACCGGCAGGCGACGGAATTCGTTCCACTTCCGGGCGTGAGCGAGTCGACGCTGGCCGATGCCGCGCAACTTGCCTCACTGCCTGACGAAACGCCCGAAGGGCGCTCGATCGTCGTCCTCGCCAAGGAGAAGTACCGCTTGCGCGGCCGCGATCTCTCGGAGCTGCACGCGACGTTCGTGCCCTTCACCGCGCAGACGCGGATGTCCGGTATCGACGTGCTCGCATCGCGCCCGGCGATGGTTGCCGCGGGCGGCGGCCGAACGGCGGTCGTTGCCACCGATTTCCGCGAGATTCGCAAGGGTGCGGCGGACGCCATTCAGAAGTGGGTCATTTCGAAGGGCGGCACGATCCCGGACGCATTGGCTCCCGTGGTCCAGCGGATTTCGCGGGCTGGTGGCACGCCGCTGGTGGTGGCCGATGGCCGTCAAGTGCTGGGCGTCATTCACTTGAAGGACATCGTCAAGGGCGGGATCCGAGATCGGTTCGCGCACCTGCGTGCGATGGGGATCAAGACGGTGATGATCACGGGCGACAACCCGCTGACCGCGGCTGCGATCGCATCCGAAGCGGGTGTTGACGACTTCCTCGCGCAAGCAACACCGGAAGACAAGATGGCCCTCATCAAGCGCGAGCAGGCCGACGGCAAACTCGTGGCCATGACCGGCGACGGAACCAACGATGCGCCGGCGCTGGCGCAGGCCGATGTGGGTGTGGCGATGAATACTGGCACCCAGGCCGCGAAGGAAGCCGGCAACATGGTGGACCTCGACTCGAACCCGACCAAGCTGATCGAGATCGTCGAGATCGGCAAACAGCTGCTCATCACGCGCGGGGCGTTGACGACGTTCTCGATCGCCAACGACGTGGCCAAGTACTTCGCGATCATTCCGGCCATGTTCCTGGCGACGTTTCCGATGCTGAATGCATTGAACGTCATGGGGCTGAGGACGCCGGAGTCGGCGATCCTGTCCGCGGTGATCTTCAACGCCATCATCATCGTCGCGCTCGTGCCGCTGGCGCTGCGCGGCATCAAATACCGCCCGATTGGCGCGGCCGCGTTGCTGCGGAGCAACCTGCTGATCTACGGGGTGGGCGGAATCATCGTGCCGTTCGTCGGTATCAAGGCGATCGACGTTGTGATCACGGCGGTCGGACTGGCTTGACGTCGTCGGCGGGTCTCGAGACCCGCCTGGAGACCGCAAATGAACTTCTCACGCAATCTCATCGTCGCCACGTTGATGACCATCGTGACGACCATCATCCTGGGACTGATCTACCCCCTGGTGGTAACCGGTCTCGCGCAGGTGCTGTTCCCCGACCAAGCCAATGGTCAGTTGATCGAGCGGAACGGCACAATCGTGGGGTCGCGGCTCATCGGCCAGGGATTCTCGTCTCCTGGCTATTTCCGGTCGAGACCATCGGCCACGACCGTGCCGTACGATGCCGCGAACTCGGCGGGCAGCCAGTACGGCCCGACGAACAAGAAGCTGATCGACGCCGTCACTGCCAACGTCGAAGCGGCACGGAAGGAGAACCCGAACGTCCCCGTGCCCGTGGATCTGGTGACGACATCTGCTTCCGGATTCGATCCACACCTGTCGCCAGCGGCTGCCGACTTCCAGGTCCCGCGTGTGGCCCGTGAACGTGGGATGTCGGAGGATGATCTCCGCCAGCTGGTGGAGGCACACACGGAGGGTCGTCAACTTGGCTTTCTCGGCGAACCGCGAGTCAACGTCCTCGAATTGAATCTCGCCCTCGATCGCGAACGCCCGTTGAAGAGATAGCAACGCTGGCCGGACTCGATCTCTAACCACGAAGGACACGAAGACACAAGGCCACGAAGATCGCGAAGGTCACGACGCGACAAATCATGGAGCCGCGCAAAGACGGAGTTATTCCGCTGCGACGATCATCGCGCCACGCCGGGGCCGCCCGATCGGGCGGCCGACGGATAGCGCGGCGGCCAATCGCAAGCCCCAGACAGTTCTCAGTGGGCTTGTGATTGGCACGGCGCGCTATTCATCTGAGGCGCAGCCTCAACGGCGTGGCGTCTTCGCGTCTTCACGGTTTGTCAACTTCGTGTTCTTCGAGTTCTTCGTGGCGTTCGTGGTTGAGGCACTAATCGAGGACTTCTCTCAACTCGCAGGGCAGCTTTCTGATAGACCTTCGGAGTTGGAGATCGTCGCAAGACACCGCGAAGCTACACATCTGCGAATCGATAACCTACCCAAGGCTCGGTGAGGATGTACTTCGGCGCCGACGGATTCGGCTCGATCTTCTTGCGGAGAGAACCCACCAGCACGCGCAGGTGCTCCGGCTGGCCGGCGGCGTGTGGCCCCCAGATCGCCTTGAGGATCACGCGGTGCGTCAGTACGCGACCCGGGTGCTGAGCGAGGTAGGAGAGCAGCTCGAATTCCTTGGGTGTGAGACGAACTTCTTCGCCGTCTCGCAGCACGCGGAAACGTTCGCGGTCGATGACCAGGCCGCCCCGCACGATGGGCTCGCTCGAGGGCGACGGACTGTCGACGCGGCGAAGCGCCGCACGGATGCGCGCGAGCAACTCTTCGGCTCCGAACGGCTTGGTCACGTAATCATCGGCCCCTGCATCGAGAGCCGCCACTTTGTCGCCTTCAGCGCCACGAGCAGAGAGCACGAGGATTGGTACGCTGGTGTCCTGGCGCATTTGTCGGCAGACGTCCACGCCGTCCATGTCGGGGAGGCCAAGGTCCAGGACGATCAAGTCAGGTTTGTCTCGCTCGACGACGTCGAGACCCGCGCGGCCGGTCATGGCCGAAAGCACGTCGTATCCGCGCGCACGTAGAAGGGGAGAGACCGTGCCCAGGATGTTCGGCTCGTCGTCCACGATCAAGATACGGGAGGGCATTATTGAGGCACCGGCGCTCGACGGACGTTGCCAGGTACGACGATGGAGAATCGTGCGCCGCCTCCGGGGACGTTTTCCGCCCATACACGCCCGCCGGCCGCAGCGAGCAGTCCACGCGTGATTGAGAGTCCCATTCCTGTCCCGAACGTTGTGTGCCGTGCCGTGTGTCCCCGGTAGAAACGCTCGAATAGATGCTCGAGCTCCCCAGAATCGAGGCCAGGGCCATGATCGGTGACGGACACGTGCAGGCCGTCGGGATCCACGTGCGCCTCCACGACGATCTCGCGATCGGACGGCGAGTACTGTGCGGCGTTCTCGAGAACGTGTGACAGCGCTCCCGACGCAAGCCGCGGATCGATTTCAACCTCCAGATCGCCCGGCGCGTCCACCCGTACTGATCGTTCCTCGAGCAGATGTCTGACGTGAGCCATCGCCGCGTCGACGACGTCCTCTGCCGTGACCCAATCACGGTCGACGCGGATGGCGGCGGCATCGATTCTGGCCATGTCGAGGATGTCCTGGAACAGGCGGGTGAGCCGGCCGAGCTCCGAGATCGCGGCGCGGGCTTGTTCGCGGCGATCGTCAGGGGACAGTTCGTCGCGCAGGTTCTCGACCGCGACCCGGATCGCGGTAAGGGGAGTACGCAGATCGTGACTGAGCGACGCGAGCAGCGTGGCGGCGAGATCAGCTTTCTGCTTGACGAGCTCCGCGGCATCGCGCTCTGCGAGAAACTGCGCGCGTTCGATCGCAATCGCGACCACGCCGGCAAGCGCATCGAGGGCCCCGATATCGAGCGTCGATGACGACGCGGCGAGTAAGCCGACCGCCTTCGTTCCGTGGCGAAGCGGGACAATCGAAATATCTTCAGCCGGTCCTGCGCGCATGTGCCCGCCATATGCGCGTTGTCGCGCGTCGAATTCGACCACACCGCGTGCCTTGGCGAGCGCCATGTTCAACGTGCCGTCGTCGATGACGAGATCCTCGCTCGCGCCCTGATACCGTCGCCAGCCCTGTTCAGCAGGAAGGCAGATGGCGACCTTCACGAGTTCGAAACGGCGTGCCACATGGCGTGCCAGAGCCTCGATCGCTCCGCTGGTTTCCGTTGTCAGAAGTACGTCGCGCGTCAGATCGAACAAGCGAGTGACTTCATTGCGGCGCGCGATCGCTTCGCGCGCGCGCGCTTGCACCGCCGCTGAGAGATTGCTGGCGATGACCGCGACCACGAGGAACGCGAAGAGCGCGATCCAGTTCTGGGCGTCGGCAATCGTCAATGTGCCGAGGGGTGGCAGGAAGAAGAAGTTGAACGCGACTGTCGCCGCGATTGCGGTGACCGTGGCGATCCACAACCGTCCGAAGGTTGCTGTCGCCAGCACCACCAGCAGCAGCGCCAACGCCACCGTGGTTGGACTGACCTCGGGAAGCGCTCGTAACCCGACGACGATTGCAGTTATCGCGAGCGCGCCGCCGAGCAGGACAGCGAAGTCGCGAGTGGGAAGCGGCCGAACCCTCGGCATGCTGATCCATTCTGCCATTCCGCGCTACGTGCGGAAGGCCGTCACGGATTTCTTATGGACTCTTTATGCTTTTCTTAGCCGAATGAACGCTAACGTTCGTGACGGGCATGCACAGCGTCACGTTGGCGACTGGCGAGGTTCAACCCGAACAGCTCAGCGCAGTCATGGCGGAGTCTTTGGCGCTCGAGCACGTGCGCGTCTTCCGGCAGCTCCTTGTCGTCCGCTGCGGAGTCATTGCACTTGGAATCGCTTTCACCGGCCTGATCCTCGGGCTGCAGCATTCGTTTGGCTACTGGTTCAGCATGCTGGTCTTTCTTGCGGCCCCAGCCTGCACCTGGGTCGTGGAACGCCGTCGCGAAGGGCAGCTCGCTCGCCGGCTCCAACTGATGTCTGAACCGGCCATGGACGTGGTGGCCACGCCGTTTTGTAAGAAAGTCGTAAAAAGTTCATAAGTACCGGCCGCGCCTGCCGTCGGCGGCACGAACGCCGACCGATAATTCAAAGAGTTGTCCAACTCGCTTTCAACCTCGGCATCCACGGAATCCCGGTCCACCGTTCACGCCCCCGGCTCTCGCAGCCGCTTGTTGCCACTGACGTTGACAGCGTTGGGTGTCGTCTATGGCGACATCGGGACAAGTCCGTTGTACGCGATGCGGGAATGCTTCTTCGGCAGCCATCCAGTCCCGCCCACGCACGAGAACGTCCTCGGGGTCCTGTCACTGATTATTTACGCGCTCGTGCTCGTCATTTCCGTCAAGTACGTCGCCATCGTGATGCGCGCAGACAACCAGGGCGAGGGCGGCATTCTCGCGCTGACGGCGCTCGTGCCTGGACTACGAGGCGAACGAAGTAGCTCGCCGCGCTTGGCGGCGGGACGCCCCGTGCTGATTGCGCTGGGAATCTTCGGCACCGCCTTGCTCTACGGCGACGGCATGATCACGCCGGCGATCTCCGTTCTCAGCGCGGTTGAAGGGCTCGAGGTCGCGACGCCACTGTTCCGCCCGTACGTTGTGCCGCTGACAGTCGCGATCCTGGTCGGGTTGTTCGTGATCCAGAAGTACGGGACTCATCGAGTCGGTGGCCTGTTCGGACCGATCGTGATCGTGTGGTTCCTGACGATCGCTGCACTCGGAATCAGTTGGATCGTTCGAGAGCCGGTGGTGCTGGGCGCGTTCGACCCGCGCCACGCCGTCACGTTTTTCAACAGCAACGGCCTGACCGGTTTCGCCGTGCTCGGCGCAGTGTTCCTGGTCGTGACCGGCGGGGAAGCACTCTATGCCGACATGGGGCACTTCGGAAAAGAACCGATCCGCCTGGCCTGGTTCGTGTTGGTGCTGCCGTCGCTGCTCTTGAACTATCTTGGGCAGGGCGCACTGCTCCTGAACGACGAGAAAGCGACGCATCCGTTCTTTCAACTGGCGCCGACGTGGGCGCTGCTTCCGCTGGTGGCGATTGCCACTGTTGCGGCGATTATCGCCTCACAAGCGCTGATCTCGGGTGCTTTCTCGATCACGCGACAGGCCATGCAGCTGGGACTGGCGCCACGCCTCGATGTCGAGCACACCTCTCCCCACGAAATCGGCCAGATCTATGTTCCGCAAGTGAACTGGGCCTTGATGTTCGCGACGGTGTTCATCGTCATCGGATTCGGTTCATCGAGCGATCTCGCCGCTGCATATGGCATTGCCGTCACGCTGACCATGGTCATTACCGTATTGCTGCTGTACGTGGTGATGACCGAGCGATGGTTGTGGCCGATACCCGTGGCGGCATCGGTCATGGCACTGTTTCTCGTGATCGATGTTGCCTTTTTCGCCGCCAATGCGTTGAAAGTGCTTCAGGGTGGCTGGGTGACACTGGCGGTCGCCGTGGCGATTTTCATCCTGATGACGACCTGGAAGACCGGCCGTCGACTGGTCGCCGAACGGCTCACCGCGCGGGCGATTCCGCTGGACGAGTTCATGGCGACCGTCGAGAAATTGCAGCCGGTCAGAGTCCCGGGAACGGCCGTCTTCATGACGGCGCAGCCGACCGGCACGCCGCCAGCACTCGCGCACAATCTGCGTTACAACAAGGTTCTGCACGATCACGTCGTGGTGCTGACCGTAGTCACCGCGCAGGTGCCGCACGTCGCCATCGACGATCGCCTGACGGTGCAGCCGCTCGGGCAGTCCCTGTTCAACGTGCGCATCCAGTACGGGTTCATGGACGATCCCAACGTGCCCGACGCGTTGCTTCAGGCACGTGAACAAGGGCTGCACATCGACCTCAACGACACGACCTATTTCCTTGGTCGCGAAACCATCATCGTGGCAGCGAGACAAGGCATGGCCGTGTGGAGAGAAAAGCTTTTCGTCCTGATGGCGCGCAACGCCGTGCGCGCCACGGCGTTCTTCCGGCTGCCAGCTGAACGCGTCGTCGAACTGGGAGTCCAGGTGGAGATGTAAGACTGCGCCGTGAGGCTGGTTTCGTTTCCGTGTAGCCGGGTTCTTACTTAGTCCCTGGTTCTTGGTGCCTGGTCCGTGGACTCGCGCAGGTCAATTGAAGACCGCGTCAGGCCGCGCGCTCTTCGTGCGAAGTCTCGGCAGCGGGTTCTTCGATCTCGACAGACTGGACGGGCGACGACGTAATCTGCTTGGCACCGAGGCCGAACTCGATTCGAAGACCGACGAGGATCCAGCCCACCTTCAACGTGCTACCCCCAAACGTTGCGCCTGACACCCGCACGACCGTTGGCTCCGGGAAAATCCCGCCCGCGGCGAGGACCAATTGGCGAGAGCCGTCCAGCACCGTCAGTCGATAACGGGAGTGCCGTGTCTTCACGATGAGTGTGGATCCGGCGTCGAGCGCATACACTCCAACGCCATCTTTCTCGTTTGACTCTCGTGCGAACCCGTCGAGTGTGCGGCAGCTAGGTACCATCGCGTCCTCCGTTGCGCTAGAGAGAGGCAATTCCGTTGCCACTCCACCAGCGCGCTGGCAGGGCAGAATAGCAGGGGATTTTCGAGGATTTCGCCCAGCATTGCGCCGGTGGTGGGAATTTCCCGCGGCGCCGCGAACTCGTTCCCACCTCAGCCCGTCGAGTCAAGTGCCGATATAGCGTCGCGAATGACGGGGGAATGTGGTCCTTCGTCCTTAGGCCTTGGTACCTGGTCCGTCCTTGGTTCCTCGTCCTTGGTCCCGCCGCCGCGCGGCCGAGGACCAGAGGCGCGCTAGCTCCAGCACATGGGGAGGTCGTCGTGCACGTCACACGGGTTCCCCTTGATGACGGGCGGGTCGGCGGGTGCACACGTTTCGGAGTCCTCCACACCAACCTCGCCGTCTTCGACCCAGTCGGGCGGAAACGCCGTGTGCAGGACGTCGACAGTCAGATTGAGCCCAGTGTCGAGAAGCACGAGATCGCGGCCGACTATTCGATACTCGAGTTCGCTTGGCAGTTCAGGGAGCGCCAGAAGAGCGGCCCTCCACATGACAGCGACGTCAGTCCCGGCGTACCGTTGGGCGAGTTCGATCAAACAACGGAAGTGGGCGGCGACACGAGGTGTGAACACGGCACCGTGTTGAATGGTGCCGTACGCCTCGAAGATCGCAGCGCGATGGGAGCGGCGTGCGCGCGCGGATTGCTCGAGATAGGCGTTGGACAGCGGGGCCATCGGG
>Ga0207706_10001423_pt1 | contig 23955 bp, 23 predicted proteins | sample KBSC53metaG_FD_184318 | JGI IMG/M metagenome (GOLD analysis project Ga0207706, IMG submission 184318) | Corn rhizosphere microbial communities from Kellogg Biological Station, Michigan, USA - KBS C5-3 metaG (SPAdes) (version 2) | ecosystem: Host-associated > Plants > Roots > Rhizosphere > Soil ... | reverse complement strand
GCGCGAGACCGACACGATGGACACCTTCGTCGATTCGTCGTGGTACTTCATGCGCTACTGCGACCCGACCAACGACGACAGGATGGTCGCCGAAGGCACGCAGTACTGGATGCCGATGGACCAGTACATCGGCGGCATCGAGCACGCGATCCTGCACCTGCTGTACGCGCGCTTCTGGACCAAGGTGATGCGCGACCTGAAGCTGGTGAAGGTGGATGAACCCTTCACCAAGCTGCTGACGCAGGGCATGGTGCTGAAGGGCGCGTTCTTCCACAAGCCGGCCGATGCGGGCAAGAACTACTTCTGGGAGCACGAGGTCGAGGTCGTCATCAACGAGCACGGGCAGGTCGTCGGCGGCAAGCTGAAGGCCGACGGCACGCCGCTCGAGTACGAGATGACGACGATGTCGAAGTCGAAGAACAACGGCGTCGACCCGCAGGAGCTGATCGACCAGTACGGTGCCGACACGGCCCGCCTGTTCGTGATGTTCGCCTCGCCGCCGGAGCAGACGCTGGAATGGAACGACGCCGGTGTCGAGGGCGCGCACCGCTTCCTGCGCCGCGTGTGGGGCTTCGGGCAGAAGAACGAAGCGCTGCTGCGCGAAGCCGGCCCGGTCGAGGGCGGGCTCAACGCCGCGGCGAAGGACCTGCGCCGCGAAGTGCACAAGGTGCTGAAGCAGGTGACCGCCGACTACGAGCGCATGCAGTACAACACCGTCGTCTCCGGCGGCATGAAACTACTGAACGCGCTCGAGGGCTACAAGCACGACGGCAGCGCCGGCTCCGCCGCCGCGCTGCGCGAGGGCTTCTCGGTGCTGCTGCGCGCGCTCTACCCGGCCTGCCCGCACATCACGCATGCGCTGTGGCAGGCCCTGGGCTACGCCGCTCAGCATGGCGACCTGCTTGACGCGCCGTGGCCGTCGGTCGACGAGGCCGCGCTGCAGCAGGACGAGATCGAGCTCGTGCTGCAGGTGAACGGCAAGACGCGCGGCGCGATCAAGGTGCCGGCCGCCGCCGACAAGGCCGCGATCGAGGCGGCCGCTGTGGCCAGCCCCGACTTCACGAAGTTCTCCGAGGGCAAGCCGGCGAAGAAGGTCATCGTCGTGCCGGGCCGCCTGGTCAACGTCGTCGTCTGAGCACCGACACGATGCCGATGCAACGACGCACGCTGCTCGCCGGCCTCGGCGCCCTCCTGCTGGCCGGCTGCGGCTTCGAGCTGCGGCGGCCGCCGACGATGCCGTTCCGCACCATCCTGCTGACCGGCTTCTCCACCCGCTCGCCGCTGGCCGAGGAGCTGCGCCACACGCTGGCCGGCGTGACCGGCGTGGTCGACACACCCGACCGCGCCCAGGTGGTACTGGAATCGCTGACCGATGCGCGCGAGAAGGTGGTGGCCGCCTCCACCAGCGCGGGCCAGGTGCGCGAGGTGCAGCTGCGCGTGCGGCTGAAGTTCCGCCTGCGCACACCGGCCGGGCGTGAACTGCTGCCCGCCGACGAGCTGCTGCTGACGCGCGACATGAGCTACAACGAGACCAACGCGCTCGGCAAGGAACAGGAAGAAGCCCAGTTGTACCGGGCGCTGCAAAGCGACATCATCGCGCAGCTGATGCGCCGCCTGGCCGCCGTGCAGATCTGATCCGATGCAACTGCGTTCCGACCAACTGACCGCCCAGCTCGCCAAGGGGCTGAAGCCGGTCTACACCGTCCATGGCGACGAGCCGCTGCTGGCGCAGGAGGCTGCGGATGCGATCCGCGCCGCCGCCAAGGCCGCGGGCTACACCGAGCGCAAGGTCTTCACCGTCAGCGGCGCGCATTTCGACTGGGGCTCGCTGCTCGGCGCCGCGCAGGCGATGAGCCTGTTCGCCGACCGCCAGCTGATCGAGATCCGCATCCCCTCGGGCAAGCCCGGCAAGGACGGCTCCGAAGCCCTGCAGCGCTACTGCGAGGCGCTGAGCGACGAGGTCGTCACCCTCGTGCAATTGCCCAAGCTCGACCGCCAGCAGCAGAGCAGCGCGTGGTTCACCGCGCTCGACGGCGCCGGCGTGTCGCTGCGCATCGACCCGGTCGAGCGCCGCGCGCTGCCGCAGTGGATCGCGCAGCGCCTGTCGGCCCAGGACCAGCGCGTTGAAGAAGGCGAGGCCGGGCAGCAGACGCTGGCCTTCTTTGCCGACCGCGTCGAAGGCAACCTGCTCGCCGCGCACCAGGAGCTGCAGAAGCTCGCGCTGCTGTACCCGCAGGGCACGCTGAGCTTCGAGCAGGTGGAGTCGGCGGTGCTGAACGTCGCCCGCTACGACGTCTTCAAGCTCGGCGAGGCCGTGCTCGCCGGCCAGGTGGCGCGCGCGCTGCGCATGCTCGACGGGCTGCGCGCCGAAGGCGAGGCGCCGGTGCTGGTGCACTGGACGCTGGCGGAGGACATCCGCGCGCTCAAGCGTGTGAAGGACGCCATGGCCGAAGGCAAGCCGCTGCCGATGGCGCTGCGCGAGCAGCGCGTGTGGGGCGTGAAGGAAAAGCTCTTCGAGCGCGTGCTGCCCAGCTTCAGCGACCACACGCTCGCGCACCTGGTCGAAGCAGCCCAGGTCTGCGATGGCCTCGTCAAGGGCCTGAAGCACCCGGGCTGGCCGCTGGACCCGTGGGAAGGCCTGAAGCGCCTGCTGCTGCTGCTGTTGCAGCACACCTCGACGTCGCCCGGCATCAAGCGGCGCCTGCCGCTGGCGCTGCCCGCCTGAGGCCGGCTGCGATGAAGACGCTGCTGCTCCACGGCATCCTGCTGGGCAGCAGCGCCTGCATCGCAGCGCCGGTGAGCATCAGCGTCACCGATGCGCAAGGCCAGCCGCTGGCCGACGCGGTGGTCTCGGTGGAGGTCAAGGGTACGAAACCGAGCGCGGCGCCGGGCGCGCGCGCCGACCTCGCGCAGCGCCAGCGCGCCTTCGATCCGAAGGTGCTGGTGGTGCAGACCGGCACCGCCGTGTACTTCCCGAACTTCGACACGGTGCGGCACCACGTCTACTCGTTCTCGCCGATCAAGACCTTCGAGATCAAGCTGTACGCCGGGACGCCCGCGGCGCCCGTGGTGTTCGACAAGCCGGGCGTCGCGGTGCTGGGCTGCAACATCCACGACCACATGCTCGCGCACGTGGTCGTGGTGGACACGCCCTACTTCGCCCGCACCGACGCGCAGGGCCAGGCCACCCTGCAGCTGCCCGCCGGCGAGCACGCGATGAAGGCCTGGCACGCCCGGCTCGGCGAGGGCGTGGCGCCGTTGCAGCAGTTGCTGCAGGTGCCCGACAGCGGCGCTCGCAGCAGCATCGCGCTGCCGGTCAAGCCTCAGTAGCCGCGCGAACGCTCGACGCGGTGGGCCACCGGGCGGCCCGCATACCAGGCCCGGATGTTGTCGGCCGCCACGCGCGCGGCACTGCGAGGGTCGGTGAGGGCCGCGGCGTGCGGCAGCAACGTGACGCTCGGGTGGCGCCAATATGCATGATCCGCCGGCAGCGGCTCGGCCTGGAAGACATCGAGCACCGCATGGCCCACCTGCCCCGCGTCCAGCGCCGCCAGCAGGTCATCATCGACCACATGCGCACCGCGCGCGAGATTCACCACTGCCGCACCGGGCCGCATCGCCTGGAAGAAGCGGCGGTCCAGCAGACCGCGCGTCGCCGGCGTCAGCGGCAGCAGGTTGACGACGATCTCGCTGGCGCCGAGCAGCCCGGGCAAGGCCTCGAGGCCGGCGCAGGTGTGGAGGCCCGCCTCGCCGGCCGGCCGCGCCGCCTGGCTCCAGCCGTTCACCGTGTAGCCCAGCGCCGCCAGACGGCGCGCGACCGTCAGGCCCATCTGGCCCAGGCCGAGCACCGCCACGCTCACTTCGTCGGCACGGCGCTGCGGCAGCTGGTGCCACCGCCCTTCGCGCTGCTGGCGCGCATAGGTGAAGAAGCCGCGGTGCAGCGACAGCACGGCCCACGAGGCCGTCTCGGCCATCGCGGTGCTCATCATGGGATCGACCATGCGGGCGATCGGCAGCTCGGGCGGAATCGTCGGGTCGGCCAGCAGCCGATCGACCCCGGCCCACAGCGACTGGATGAAGCGCAGCCGCGGCAGCCCCTGCAAGGCGCCCGCCGGCGGGTTGGCCACCACCGCCACCTCGGCTTCCGGCGTGGGCGACACGTGCCAGGTGGCCTCGGGCAGGGCGGCCTTCAGCAACTGCAGCCATTCGTCGCGCTCGGCAGCGCCGAAGCTGCCGCTCAGCAGGATGTGCATCGCCGCCTCAGTGCGCGAAGACCTGGCTCAGGTCGTCGAAGGCCTTGATCTCCAGCGCGTTGCCGGAGGGATCGAGGAAGAACATCGTCGCCTGCTCTCCGACCTGGCCCTCGAAGCGGATGTGCGGCTCGATCACGAAGGCGGTGCCGGCCTCGCGCAGGCGCTCGGCCAGCGCGCGCCACTCGGCCATCGGCAGGATCACGCCGAAGTGCGGCACCGGCACGTGGTCGCCATCGACCGGGTTGTGCGCCACGGCCGCGTTCGGCGCGAGGTGGGCGACGATCTGGTGGCCGTAGAAGTCGAAGTCGATCCAGCGCTCGCTGCTGCGGCCCTCGGGGCAGCCGAGCAGCTCGCCATAGAAGCGGCGGGCCGCGGCGAGATCGTGGACGGGAAAGGCCAGATGGAACAGGGGCGTGGAGTTCATGCGGCGACTGTAAGCATGCGCAGGCCTAATATCAAACGAGTCTTTGTCGTCACGAGCATCACGAATCGTCATGAATCTGCGGTACCTGCAGACCTTTGTCAGCGCGGCGCAGACCGCCTCGTTCTCGCGCACCGGGGCGCAACTGGGCCTCACCCAATCGGCCGTGAGCCTGCAGATCCGCAAGCTGGAGGAAGCCCTCGGCTGCACGCTGTTCGAGCGCACCGGCAAGGCCGTGCGCCTGAGCGACGCCGGCCGCCAGCGGCTGCCGCAGGCCCTGCGCGTGGTCGAGGCCTTCGAGGCGCTGAAGCGCGGCGAGGCCGACGCCGAAGCGCCGCCCGCGTTGCAGATCGGCGCGATCTCCACCGTGCAGCAGGGCCTGCTGCCGCTGGCGCTGCGGCTCGCCGCGCCGCGCACCGGCACGTTGCGCCTGCAGGTGGTGCCCGGCACCTCCGCCGAGCTGCTGGCCCGCATCGAGGCGCGCGAGATCGAGGCTGCGCTGATCGTGCGCCCCCGCCTCGGCCTGCCCGACGACCTGCCATGGCGCCCGATCATGAAGGACCGTTTCGTCGCGGTGGCGCCCAGCGGCTCGCCGCAAGACCTGCGCACGCTGCTGCGCAGCCTGCCCTTCCTGCGCTACAAGCGGCATTCGAGCGGCGGGCAGTTGGTCGAGCAGTTCCTGCAGCGCCAGCGCCTGTGGGTCAACGACCGGCTCGAGCTCGACGAGCCCGCGGCGCTGCTGCAGATGGTGGCCGAAGGCCTGGGCTGCGCGATCCTGCCGGGCGATCTGCTGCCGATCCGCAGCACGCCGGGCATCCAGGTGCTGCCGCTGCCCGCGCGGGCGCCGCTGCGGGAGATCGGCCTGCTGGCACGCGCCGGCGCACTGAAGCTGCCGGCCATGAAGGCCTTGCTCGACGGCCTGCGGCAGGCCGCGGCGCAGATCCAGCAGCGCTGAGCTTCAGCGGCGAGCGGCCTCGCCGAGGCGCATGAAGGCGTGCAGCACGGTCTGCCGCCGCACCGCGCTGCGATCGCCGGCGAAGAGCAGGCGCTCGGCCATGAGTTGCGGCACGCCGCCATCGGGCGCCACGCCCACCGCCAGCCACACGGTACCGACCGGCTTGGCCGGCGAGCCACCACCTGGCCCGGCGATGCCGGTGACCGCCACGGAGAGTTGCGCGCGCGAATGCGACAGCGCGCCGGCGGCCATCGCCCGGGCCACCGTTTCGCTCACCGCGCCGTCGCGCGCGATCAGGGCCGCGTCGACACCGATCGCCTCCCGCTTGGCCTCGTTGCTGTAGGTCACGAAGCCGCGCTCGAACCAGTCGCTCGAGCCGGCCACGCTGGTGCAGGCGGCCGCGATCAGCCCGCCGGTGCAGCTCTCGGCGGTGGCGATGCGCCAGCCGCGCAAGCGCAGCGCATCGCCCAGCGCGAGCGCCTCGGCCTGCAGTTCGTCGACGTTCACAGCAGCCTCCACAACGCGATGACGATCAGCGTGCACAGCGCGGCCACGAGGTCGTCGAACAGGATGCCGAAGCCCTGGGCCCAGCCCACCGACTGGCCGGGCTTGACCTTGAACAACCGGTCGGCCCAGGCCACCGGCCCCGGCTTGGCCGCATCGAAGAAGCGGAACAGCGCAAACGCACAGAGCTGGCCGATCCAGCCGACGGGCATCACCAGCCACAGCACCAGCCAGAACGCGATCACCTCGTCCCACACGATCGCGCTGGGGTCGGCCACACGCAGCGCGCGCGCCGTGGAGGTGCAGGCCCACCAGCCCACCACGAGCCCCGCGGCGAGCACGATGGCCCACTGCGCATCGCCCAGCCAGCGCTGCAGCACCGTGAAAGCCAGCCACGCCCACAAGGTGCCGGCCGTGCCGGGCGCCCACGGCGAGAGGCCGCTGCCGAACCCGAGCGCGATCCAGCGCGCGGGATGGGCGAGCATGAAGCGCGCGGTCGCACGGCGCGGCGGCTCCGGCGGCGGCATCTCGGCCGCGATGAGAGGATCGTTCATGACTTGAAGTGATCGAAGGCCGCGTGCTGCGCGGCGACGGGCCGTCCTTGGGCATCGACGAGGCGCAGGCCGGGCGCAGACTCGATGCTGCCGATGCGCGTGACCGGGACCCCGGCCTGCAGCGATGCGGCGCGCACCGCGTCACGCCGTGCAGGCGGCGCGGTGAACAGCAGCTCATAGTCGTCGCCGCCCGACAGCAGGCATCGCCTCTGCAGTTCGGGCTCCTGCGCTGCCAGCAGCGCGCTGCGCGGCAAGGCATCGACCTCGACGCGCGCCCCGACGCCGGAGCGCCGGAGCACATGACCGAGGTCGCCGACGAGGCCATCGCTCAGATCGATCGCGCTGCTGGCGAGGCCGCGCAAGGCCAGCCCGAGCCCCACGCGCGGCTGGGGCAGCTCCATCGCGTCGCGCGCCTGCGCGAAACCCGCGGCATCGAGCGCCAGCGTGCCGCGGAACACTTCCAGTGCGAGCCGCGCATCGCCGAGCAGGCCGCTGACGTAGAGGTCGTCGCCCGCGCGTGCGCCGCTGCGCAGCAGCGCCTGCCCTGCCGGCACTTCGCCGAACACGGTGAGCGTGAGGTTCAACGGCCCGGCGGTGGTGTCGCCGCCGACCAGCTCGATGTCGTGCGCATCGGCCAGCGCGAACAGGCCTTGCGCGAGGCCGGCGAGAAAACCTTCGTCGACGCGCGGCAGCGCCAGCGCCAGCGTGAAGGCCAGCGGCTTTGCCCCGCAGGCGGCCAAGTCGCTCAGGTTCACCGCCAGCGCCTTGTGGCCCAGGCGCTCGGGCGCCACGGTCGAGAGGAAATGCCGCCCCTCCAGCAGGGCATCGGTCGACACCGCGAGCTGCATGCCCGGCGCCGGCTGGAGCAATGCGCAGTCGTCGCCGATGCCCAGCACCGCACGCCGCGCCGGCCGCTCGAAGTACTTTGCGATGAGGTCGAATTCGCCCAGGAACATCCGGCGATTGTGCCGCCGCGCCCTGGCCGGATCAGCCGACGCCGTTCTCGCGCAGCAGGTTGGCCAGCTCCACCGCGGACTTCACTTCCATCTTCTCGAACACGCGGGCGCGGTGCACTTCGACCGTGCGCACGCTGATGCCCAGCGCGTCGGCGATCAGCTTGTTGGGCCGGCCCTCGATCACCAGGCGCATGACCTCGTTCTCACGCTCGGTCAGCTCGGCCAGCGCCCGCTCGACGCGCTCCTTCGCACGCCGGCGCTGGATGGCTTCGGCGCTGCTGGCCAGCGCCTGCTCGACGCGGTCGACCAGTGCGTTGTCGGAGAACGGCTTCTCGACGAAGTCGAAAGCGCCGCGCTTGACGGAGCTCACCGCGGTCGGCACGTCGCCGTGGCCGGTGAGAAAGATCACCGGCAGCGTCTGCAGCAGCCCGCGCTCGGCCAGCCGCTCGAACAAGGCCAGGCCGCTGGTGCCGGGCATGCGCACGTCGAGCAGCAGGCACGAAGGTGCGGAGGGCCAGTGCGGGCGGCCGGGCGAGGTCTGCTCGTCGAGCAGCGCCTCGAAGGCCTCGGCACTGGAGAAGCCCTCCGACAGCAGGCGGCGCGAACGCAGCAGCCAGGCCAGCGCCTCGCGCACCACGTCCTCATCGTCGACGAGGTAGACCATCGGCAAGCCGAGCGAAGCGGTGGAAGTGCTCATGGGGTGGTGGCCGCGGCCACGGTCTGTTGGATGGGCAGCGTGAAGCGGAAGGTGGTGCCGCCGCCCGCATCGGGGCCACGGCTCTCGAAATCGAGCGCGCCGCCATGCTGCTCGATCACGGTACGGCAGAGGCTCAGGCCCAGGCCCATGCCTTCGCTGCGCGTCGTGAAGAAAGGCGTGAACAAGTGCTCGGCGACGTCGGGCGCGATGCCGGGGCCGGCATCGCTGACCTCGAAGCGCACGCGCCGCTCCCCTTCGCGCCGCAGCCGCAGCGTCAGCACGCGCTCGGCCAGCGGCGTCGCCGGGTCCATCGCCTGGATGCCGTTGCGCGTGAGGTTCAGCAGCACCTGCTCCAGCATGGTGCGGTCGCACACCACCTGCGGCGCCGGCCGCGGCACGTCGACCTCGATGCGGGTACCGCTCTTGCGCGCCTGCAGGCGCACCAGCGGCAGCACCGCATCCACCAGCTGGTCGGCACCGATGGCTTCGCGCGAATGCTCGCGCCGCCGCACGAAGTCGTGCACGCTCTTGATCACGCGGCCGGCGCGCTCGGCCTGCTCGGCGATGCGCGTCATCGCCTGGCGCACGAGCGGCAGCGTGTCGTCGTCGGGCTGCAGCAGCATGTTCATCGAGCCGGAGGCATAGCTCGCGATGGCCGCCAGCGGCTGGTTCAGCTCGTGGCTCACCAGCGAAGCCATCTCGCCCATCGTCGCCAGGCGGGCAGTGGCCTGCAGGCGGTCCTGCTGCTGGCGCGACAACTCCTCGACACGGCGCTGCGCGCTGATATCGAGCACCGCGCCCATCCAACCGACCTGCACGCCGGCGCCGTCGACCAGCGGCGCCTCGAAGATCATCACCGGAAAGCGCTCGCCGTTCTTGCGCACGAACACCGTTTCGATGCCCTCGCGCGCGGCATGCGGCTCGTCACGCGGGGCTTGGCGCTGGCGCGCCTCTTCCATCGCGTCGGCTGGCCAGTACGGCGGCGGGTCGGGTTGCATCAGCTCGTCGGCGCTGTAGCCGACCATCGCACAGAAGGCCGGGTTCACATAGGTGATGCGGCCCTCGAGATCGCGAGCGCGCAGGCCGGTGATCAGCGAATCCTCCATCGCCTTGCGGAAACTCAGCGCCTCGGCCAGTGCGGCCTCGGCGCTGGCGCGCTTGCGCACGTCGCGCAGCAGCAGCACGACCACCGCATAGAGCGCGAGCGACAGCCCGAGCACCAGCGCGGTGGTCAGGTTGGGGATCAGGCGCGGCCGCCCTTCGGCGCTGTCGACGCGCAACTGCAGTGCCGCCCCGGGCAGGTCGACCAGGCGCGCGGCATGGTAGACACCGGCCCCATGCGGCGCGCCGGCACGCGCCAGCCGCGTGCCATCGCCCTCGACGAACGACAGCTCGTGAGCCCGCGCCTGCTCGGCCGCCGCCACCGTCTCGAGCACCGTGTTCAACGCGAAGCTCGCGACGAGGTACGCCGCGTCGTGCGCAGCGGGCCGCATCGGGATGCAGACGTCCATCACCTCGAGACCTGGGCCGTCGGGCTGCGGCACGTGGTAACTGCGCGAGAAGCTCGGCATCGCCGAACGACGCGCCGCCGCACAGGCGACCTCCGCACCGGCCTCCTGCGAGGCGCGCGGCATCTGTGCGAACAACGGCAGGCGATAGGGCGTGTCGACCGCGGCGACGATCTGCAGCTGCGGCGTGCGCCGCTCCAGCCGCAGCAGCTCGTGGTGCTGCGGCAGCAGGCGGGCCGCGTCCGCGCGCCATTGCTCGGGCGTCGTGTCGTTCCACAGCAGCGCCTGCAGCCGCTGCACGTGCTGCGACAGGTCGCGCTTGACCTCGATCGCGGTTTCGGTGGCGACCTGCTCGACCCGCTCCTGCGCGCGCGCCGCCTCGTAGTTCACGCTGAGCATCACCAACAGCGCCTGTGCGACGAGCAGCAGCGCGACCAGCGCCACCCACGGCAACGCTCGCCGCAAGCGGCGCGGGCGGCGCGTATCGGCCGGCGGGGCGGGAGCAGGCAGGAAGCTCATGGAGGTCGATCGAGTATGGGTGGCGGCCCTGCCGCCCCCGGTACGCAATTTTGCGCATCGGCCCGCCCGCGGAGGTGGCGCACACTGACACGCGAAAACCGACTCCTACAATCGTTTCCCTGTTCGCTGCCGAAAGATCCGCGATGCCCAGCTACGAAGAAAAACGCGCAGAACTGCGCCGTGCCGCACTCGAGTACCACGAGTTTCCCACCCCCGGCAAGATCGCGATCGCAGCCACCAAGCAGCTGATCAACCAGCGCGACCTCGCGCTGGCCTACTCGCCCGGCGTGGCCGCGGCCTGCGAGGAGATCGTCGCCGACCCGGCCAATGCCTTCCGCTACACCTCGCGCGGCAACCTCGTCGCGGTGGTCACCAACGGCACCGCCGTGCTGGGCCTGGGCGACATCGGCCCGCTGGCCTCCAAGCCGGTGATGGAAGGCAAGGGCGTGCTGTTCAAGAAGTTCGCCGGCATCGACGTCTTCGACATCGAGATCAACGAGAAGGAACTCGACAAGCTGGTCGACGTGATCGCCGCGCTCGAGCCCACCTTCGGCGGCATCAACCTCGAGGACATCAAGGCGCCGGACTGCTTCTACGTCGAGCGCAAGCTGCGCGAGCGCATGAAGATCCCGGTCTTCCACGACGACCAGCACGGCACCGCCATCGTCGTCGGCGCGGCGCTGCTCAACGGCCTCAAGGTCATCGGCAAGGACATCAAGCAGGTCAAGCTCGTCACCTCGGGCGCCGGCGCCGCGGCGCTGGCCTGCCTGAACCTGCTGGTCAAGCTGGGCCTGCCACGCGAGAACATCTGGGTCACCGACCTGGCCGGCGTGGTCTACGAAGGCCGGGTGGAGCTGATGGACCCGGACAAGGCCCAGTTCGCGCAGAAGACCGACCAGCGCTCGCTGTCACAGGTGATCGAAGGCGCCGATGTGTTCCTCGGCCTGTCGGCCGGTGGCGTGCTGAAGCCGCCGATGGTGGCCAAGATGGCGGCGCAGCCGCTGATCTTCGCGCTCGCCAACCCCACGCCGGAGATCCTGCCCGAGGAAGTGAAGGCGGTGCGCGACGACGCGATCATGGCCACCGGCCGCACCGACTACCCGAACCAGGTCAACAACGTCCTGTGTTTCCCGTACATCTTCCGCGGCGCGCTCGATTCGGGCGCGACGACGATCACCGACGAGATGGAGATCGCCGCGGTGCACGCGATCGCCGAGCTGGCGCAGGCCGAGCAGAGCGAGGTGGTGGCGGCGGCCTACGTCGGGGCCACATTGAGCTTCGGGCCGGAGTACCTGATCCCCAAGCCCTTCGACCCGCGCCTGATGATGAAGATCGCGCCAGCGGTGGCCAAGGCAGCAGCGGATTCGGGTGTGGCGCTGCGGCCCATCGCCGACCTCGACGCCTACCGCGAGAAGCTGCAGACCTTCGTCTATGCCTCGGGCACGACGATGAAGCCGCTGTTCCAGATCGCCAAGCGGGCCCAGCACAAGCGCGTGGCCTACGCCGAGGGTGAAGAGGAGCGCGTGCTGCGCGCGGTGCAGGTCGTGGTCGACGAGAACCTCGCGCGGCCCACCCTGATCGGCCGGCCCAACATCATCGCGCAGCGCATCGAGAAGTTCGGTCTGCGGCTGCAGGCCGAACGCGACTACGACATCGTCAACACCGACTTCGACCACCGCTACCGCGACTACTGGCAGACCTACCACCAGATGATGGAGCGCCGCGGCGTCACCGAGCAGCTCGCCAAGATCGAGATGCGGCGCCGGCTCACGCTGATCGGCTCGATGCTGCTGCACAAGGGCGAGGTCGACGGCCTCATCTGCGGCACCTGGGGCACCACCACAACGCACCTGCAGTACATCGACCAGGTGATCGGCAAGCGTGCCGGCGTGAAGACCTATGCCTGCATGAACGGCCTGATCCTGCCGGGCCGCCAGGTGATGCTGGTCGACACCCATGTCAACTACGACCCCACGGCCGAGCAGATCGCCGAAATCACGATCCAGGCGGCCGAAGAGATGAAGCGCTTCGGCCTGATCCCTAAGGCGGCGCTGCTGTCGCACTCGAACTTCGGCTCCAGCAACCAGCCCTCGGCCGTGAAGATGCGCAACGCGCTGGCCATCCTCCAGGAGCAAGCCCCCTGGCTCGAGGTCGACGGCGAGATGCACGGCGACACGGCGCTCGATGCAGCGCATCGCCAGGAGGTCATGCCGCGCAGCACGCTGACGGGCGATGCCAACCTGCTGGTGATGCCGAACATCGACGCCGCCAACATCGCCTACAACCTGCTGAAGACGGCCGCCGGCGGTGGCATTGCGATCGGCCCGGTGCTGCTTGGCGCGGCCAAGCCGGTGCACATCCTGACGCCCTCTGCGACGGTGCGCCGCATCGTCAACATGACGGCCCTGACGGTGACCGACGCCAACGCTGCCCGTTAATATATTTTTGCGCAGCGCACGATATGAGGAACATGGCGCTCATAGCGCCATGTAAGCGCCTACTCATACCCTAGAAAACCTGCTCCAATTTGAGGCAGCGGCTTGAGCTTTCCCGGCCGTTTCGGTACCATTTTGGTTTCAGATTTCAGGGTTAACCCGTGGGTCAGGCCGTTCGGTCGCTGCTGGAGCAGTCTCTTCGCAAGTGGGGGCTTGCTGTTCTAGGCACCGCGGCCATAGCCGGCGCGACGCTCCTGCCTGCCGAAGCCTCCTGGGCCAAGCGGGCCGCCGACGAAGCGCCCACAGTGCAGCTTGCTGCATTGCCGCAGGAAGCCCAGGCCACCGAACGCCTCATCCGCGCCGGCGGTCCGTTTCCTTACGCAAAGGACGGCAGCACGTTCGGCAACCGCGAACGCCTGCTGCCCCGGAAGCCGCGCGGCTACTACCGCGAGTACACGGTCAAGACGCCCCAGGCGCACGACCGCGGACCGCGGCGCATCGTATGCGGCGGCACACCCCCGACTCGCCCTGAAGCCTGCTATTACACCGACGATCACTATGCGAGCTTTCGCCGCATCGTGCAGTGATCACGGCGGCAACGGTTTTGTGTGACTCCTGGAGGAACGTGGCCATGCTTTTGCAGACCGTCCGTCCCAACATCGTGCAGTCCATCCGAGCGTACCGGGTGGACGACCTGATGCAGACCGCGCAGGCGGCTGGTCAGCATTTCCTGTACGCCAATCTGTCCGAAGCTCAGTCGAAGCAGGAGGTGCTCGAGAGCATCGCCGAATCCTTCCTGTTCCCGGCGCACTTCGGCAAGAACCTCGACGCGCTGTACGACTGCATGACCGACCTCGTGCACAAGTCGGGCCAGCAGCCGGGCTTCGTCGTGGTGCTCGAGCAGCTGCCGGACAACCCGCGCTTCGATCGTGAGGCGCGCGAGCAGCTGCTCGACGTGTTCCGCGACGCGGCCGACTTCTGGGCGGAGAGAAAAGTCCCATTCAGGTGCTTCTATTCTTTTCAGTAGCCCGCTCCCAAGAAAACGGGTCATGGGAGCGGGCGACGGAAGTGGCCCCGCAAGCGACCGAAAAGCCGAAGAGCACCTCGAAGAACGCACCCAATGCGAACTTCGGCATGAACATGCCGATGATGAGCAGCGCGTTCGACACCGCGATGTGGCTGAACGCCGCCTGACCCGGCAGCGTCTCCACCGAAAGAGCAGCCACCGGCTGCTCTTTTCGTTTTCAGGCCGTCAGGGCCGAAGCGAGCGCGAGGTACTCGGCCACCGGCACCTCCTCGGCGCGGCGCTGCAGGTCGAAGCTGCCCCCGAAGCCGCGCTCCTCGAGCCAGCGTCCGAGCGAATGGCGCAGCAGCTTGCGGCGCTGCGAGAAGGCTGACGCGACCAGCTGGCCCAGCAGTTCGCCGTCCACCACCGCCGGCTGCGGCAACGGCTGCATGCGCACCACCGCCGAATCCACACGTGGCGGCGGCTCGAAGGACTCCGGCGGCACATCGATGATCGACTCGATGTCGTAACGCCACTGCAGCATCACGGACAGGCGGCCATAGTCCTTGCTGCCCGGGCCGGCGGCCATGCGGTCGACCACCTCCTTCTGCAGCATGAAGTGCTGGTCGACGATGTGCCCCACCGATTCGAGCAGATGGAACAGGATGGGCGTGGAAATGTTGTACGGCAGGTTGCCCACCACCCGCAGCCTGCGGCCGCGCTCGGCGGCCAGTGCGGTGAAATCGACCTTCAGCACGTCGGCCTGCACCACGTTGAGCTCGGGCCGCTTGGCCAGGCGTGCAGCGAGGTCGCGATCGAGCTCGATCACCGTGAGCTTGCCGCTGCGCGCGACCAGCGGATTGGTCAGCGCCCCCAGGCCCGGGCCGATCTCGACCAGCTGATCATCGGCCTGCGGGTCGATCGCGTCGACGATCGCATCGATGATCGCGTCGTCGGCCAGGAAATGCTGGCCGAAGCGCTTGCGCGCAATGTGTTTCACTGGGGCGGTTCGCGGTATTCGATGTACGCCCGGTTGCGCAGGTCGCGCACCCACTCGGCGTAGGCTTCGTCGAACTTCTGCTCACGCAACACGTTGCGCGCCTGCTCGCGCACCTGCTTCGCGTCGAGCGCCACCTCGCGGCGGTCGATCACCTGGATCAGGTGCACGCCGAAGCGCGAGGTCAGCGGGTCGGAGATGCCACCGACCGGCAGGCGGTTCATCGCCTCCTCGAACTCGGGCACGAAGCTGCCCGGCGAGGTCCAGCCCAGATCGCCGCCCTGAGGCGCGCTGCCATCTTCCGAATGCTGGCGCGCCAGGTCTTCGAAGCTCGCGGCGCGGCGCTCGATCTGGCGCTTGTATTCGGCCAGGCGCTTGACGGCGGCCTCGGCCGGCAACTGGTCGGACGGGCGCAGCAGGATGTGGCGCGCGTGCGTCTGCGTGACCTTGAAGGCTGTGCCCTCGCGCCGCTCGATCAGCTTGAGCACATGGAAGCCGGCCCCCGTGCGCAGCAGCGTCGGCGCCACCTCGCCCGGCTTGAGGCCGCGCACGGCCGCGACGAACACATCGGGCAGCCGGCTCGCCGGCTTCAGGCCGATCTCGCCGCCGTTTTGTCGGTTGCCATCCTCCGAGACCTGCTTGGCGACGGTGGCGAAGTCCTCGCCGGCACGGACGCGCTCGAGGGCGGCCTCGGCGCGAGCCTTGCGGATGTCGACCACCGCCTGCGCCGCGCCATCGGCCACCGGCACCAGGATCTGCGCGACGTTGTATTCGATCTCCGAGGCAGCAGCACCGCGCTGCTTGTCGACGAACGCGTCGAGTTCGGCATCGGTGATGCGGATGCGGCCCTGCACCTCGCGCTCGCGCACCCGCTCGACCAGCATCTGGTCGCGCAGGTTGGAGCGGAAGCGGGCGTAGTCCATGCCCTCGCGGCGCAGCCGCTCGCGCAACTGCGGCAGCGTGAGCTGGTTCTGCGCCGCGACGCTCTGCACCGCGCGGTCGACCTCGGGCTCGTCGATCCGCACGCCGCTGTCGCGGGCGTAGGTGACGAGCACGCGCTCCTCGATCAGCGCATCGAGCACCTGCTGGCGCAGCTCGCCCTCGGGCGGCAGCTGCGCGCGGCTGCGCGCCGCGTTCTCGCGGATGCGTGCCAGCCGCTGCTCGACCTCGCCGGCGGTCACCAGCTCCTGGTTGACGACGACCGCGATGTGGTCGCCGCCGCGCAGTGCGGGCGCGGCCGGCGCCTGGGCGGCGCACAGCGCCAGCAGCAGCGCGGCGCAGGTCCGGCGGGTCTTCTGGAAAGGGGATGATTCAGTCATAGATCTGGCTTGCGGAGGGTTCGGTGCGCTCCTCGCGCAGCAGCCGGTAACCCGCAATATTGTCCTTCAAGACCTTCAGCGGGTTGGCCCCCAGGTTCAGCTTCGACAGCCCGACGAATTCGAGCTGGATGCCCACGCGCGTGGTGGCCTCGGTGCGGCCGGTGGACACGCGCTCGGCAACGATGCGGCCGATCCAGCAGCCGGCATCGTATTCGAGGCCGATCAGCGAGTCGGTGAGCCGGCTGTCGCGCTTGTTGTAGTTGAGCCAGCCGACGCTGTACCAGCTGCCGGTGCAGGCCCCGCCGCTGCCGCTGCCCGGCTTGCGCGCCGGGCCGTAGATCGGCCACTGCCAGCCGATGTCGACCTGCTCGCTCGCATTGCGCGTGTAGCGGTAGTGCATGCTGACGGTGCGGAACGGCCCCGGCGAGTAACGCACGCCCATCAGCGAACGCGTGACGCGCGAGCTGTCGGGGCTGTACTGCAGCGAGCCGTCGAGCGTCCAGCGCGGGATCAGGGTCGACGAGGCCAGCAGCAGCACGTCGGAGAAGCGTTGGTCGGTCGGGCCGCCTTCGGTGGTCAGGCCGCCCTCGGTGGACGGCGTGATCTGCTGGGTGCGGAACAGGTAACGCTGGGCGATGCCCAGGCGCATGGTCTCGGCGCCGGTCTTCGCATCGAGCCAGCGCGTAGTGACACCGGCTGTCAGCTGGTGCGCATCGGAGACGCGGTCGACGCCGGCGAAGGCGTTTTCGCTGTAGACCGAGATGTCGTTGAAGTCCTTGCCCACCGCATCGAAGTTGGGCAGGCCGGCCTGGTTGCGGTACGGCGTGTTCACGTACAGCAGGCGCGGCTCCAGCGTCTGCCGCATCGGCTGGCCGAACCAGCGGCTGTCGCGCTCGAACACCAGGCCGCTGTCGACACTGAGGGTGGGGATCACGCGCGACGCACGCCGGCGGCCGTCGGCCATGGCGTGGTCGGTGGCGTAGCTCGCGGCGTTGACCGTCAGCTTGGGCGTCAGCCAGCCACCGGGGATCGCGAACGGCCAGCTCAGGCTGCCCACGCCATGCCACCGGTCGCCGGTGAGGCGGCCAGCGGTGTTGACGGTGTCGGGCAACGTGAAGCGGTTGAACTCGGTCTCGAGGCTGTATTCCAGGCCGCTGCCGGCCCAGCCGCCGACGCGGCCGCTGCCGCGCATGCCGACCTGCGGGCTGCGCTCGTAGGGTGCGTCGATCAGGCTGGTGGGATCGGCGTTGTTGAGTACCTGCCAGCGCTGCACGCGGGCGTAGGTGAGCCAGTCGCTGCCGGCGAACGTGAAGCTGCGGTCGGCGAGCGCATCGAGCGGCAGCAGCCGCGGCGTCAGCGACGGCACCGAGCGCGGAAAGTCCTTCCAGTAGGCATCGTCGGACACCCGCAGCAGGTCGGCCTGGTAGTGCAGGCCCATGAGGGTGTCGCCCTCGTGCTGGAACTGCAGCGAGTGGCGCTCCTCGTGGCTGACCCGGTCGTCCGGCAGCACGTTGAGGTCGACGAGCCCGTGGAAGCTCTCGGAGAGGTAGCGGAATTCGGTGTCGAGCGCGAAGCCGCGGCGCGTCATCACCGTGGGCGTGAAGGTCGCATCGCGGTTGGGGGCGATGTTCCAGTAGTACGGCACGCCGACGACGAAACCGCTCTTGGTGTCGAAGTTCATCAGCGGCGGCAGCAGGCCGGACTTGCGTGCGTCGGTGAGCGGGAAGCTCATCACCGGCGCGCCGAGGATCGGCACGCCGTAGAAGCGCAGCACCGCGCCTTCGGCGACACCGGTGTTGGTGTCGAAATCCATCTTCACCCGGTCGCTGCTCAGCAGCCACGGCGGGTCGCCGGAGCCGTCGCGCGGGCAGCTCGTGTAGGTGGCACCGACGGTGTCGACCCGGTGCTCGCCCAGGAAGTCGATGCGCTGCGCGTGCCCGCCCGCCTGCGTGGCGGCGAAGAAGTAGTCGGGCTGGTCGAAGAAGCCCTCGAAGCGCTGCAGATGCAACTGCACCTCGGGGCCGCTGAAGATGTTGCCCTCGCGGCTGATGCGCACGTTGCCGCGCGCCTTGGCGAGGTCGTCGGCGTTGTCGTAGCTCAGCCGGTCGGCGCGGATCACCGTGCCGCCGCGCCGCAGCTCGACATGGCCCTCGGCGACCGCATCGAGGTCGGGCCGGGCGCGGATCTCGTCGGCCTGCAGGATCACCGGGAGCTGCGCCTCCGAGCGCGCGGAGGGCGCCTGCAGCGACGGGGTGGGCCGCAGCGCGGTGCCGGGCAGGATCTCCGGCCCGCTCTGCGCGCGCGCGATCTGCGCGGCCAGCAGCATCACCGCGGCGGCCAGTGGCGTGCAGCGGTGCAGGGACTTCGGCGAGGTGAGCGTTCCGAGGGGCAGCAAGACAACCGGGAAGTGAGAGCGAGACGCGCGAAGCGGCAGCCGCGGGTCGTGCGGAACTGCGCATGCCCCGCGGCTGTCGCACAGGGGGCGGTTTGTAGAATCGATTATCCATGACCGCATCTCCCACTGCTCCCGCCCCGGTCGCCTGGACCGATCCCGCTCGCCAGGCCGCGTTCGAACGCTGGTTCGCGCCCATCGCCCAGGCCCGCGGCCTGCGCCCCGAGACCTTGCAGCCGGCTTCGGCCGACGCCAGCTTCCGCCGCTACCTGCGCGTGCTGTCGGCCGGCGATTCATTCATCGTGATGGATGCGCCGCCCCCGCACGAGGACGTGCGGCCTTTCGTGCACATCGCCGGGCTGATCGACGCCGCCGGGCTGCATGCGCCCGAGGTGCTCGAGCGCGACGAGGCCCAGGGCTTCCTGCTGCTGACGGACCTCGGCACCTCGCTGTACCTCGACGTGCTGAAGGACGCACCGGGCAAGCATGCCGACACGCTGATGCGCGACGCGGTCAAGGCGCTGGTGCAATGGCAGACCGGCGTCGATGCGCAGACGCTGCCGCCCTACGACACCGCGCTGCTGCAGCGCGAGCTGGATCTGTTTCCCGAGTGGTGCGTCAAGCGCGAGTTCGGCGTCGAGTGGACGGAAAGCCAGCAGGCGCAGTGGCAGCGCGTCTGCCAGTTGCTGATCGGCAGCGCGCTGGCCCAGCCCACGGTGGCGGTGCACCGCGACTACATGCCCCGCAACCTGATGGTGGCCGATCCCAACCCCGGCATCCTCGACTTCCAGGATGCGGTGCGCGGCCCCATCACCTACGACATGGCCTCGCTGCTGCGCGATGCCTTCCTGTCGTGGGACGAGGAGCGCGAGATCGACTGGGCGGTGCGCTACTGGGAGCAGGCGCGCAAGGCCGGCCTGCCGGTGGGCGACGACTTCGGCGAGTTCTGGCGCCAGCTCGAGTGGATGGGGTTGCAGCGCCACCTGAAGGTGCTGGGCATCTTCTCTCGCCTGAAGCACCGCGACGGCAAGGCCCGCTATGCGGCAGACCTGCCGCGCTTCTTCGGCTACGCCACCAAGGTCGCGATGCGCTACGTGCAGCTGCAGCCGCTGCTGCCTCTGATCGAGCCGCTGAGCGGCACCGCGGTGGAAGCAGGCTACACCTTCTGAGCGCCCGCGTTCACGAGGTTTCGCAGCCGGCGGCGGCGAGCCACGGGTCGCGGTCCTCGCCGCCGAAGGTCTCGACCAGGAAGTCGAGGAAAGCCCGCGTGCGCGCCGGCAGGTACTTGCGCGTCGGCATCGCCGCGTAGATCTGGAAGTCCGACAACCGCCAGTGCTGCAGCACGCGTTCGAGCACGCCCTCGAGCAGCGCATCCTCCAGCATGAACGACGGCAGCCCGACGATGCCCATGCCGGCCAGCGCAGCCGCGAACAGCGTGTCGATGTGGTTGGTGCTCAGCGCACCCTGCGGTGCCACGGTGACGGGCTCCTCCGCCTGCGCCGCGCCGTCGCTGAACACCCATTCGCGCGGCACGTGCTGCAGCACCGGCACCAGGCATTCATGGTGGGCCAGGTCGCGCGGATGCAGCGGCCGGCCGCAACGGTTGAGGTACTCGGGCGTCGCGCAGACGATCACCTCGGTGCGCGCCAGCAGCCGGGCGACGAAATCGCCCTTCAGCGGCCGGTCGCGGCCGCTGATGATGATCGAGACATCGGAGCCTTCGTCGGCCGAATCGATCATGCCGGGCCGCGCCTCCAGGTCGATCGCCACCTTCGGGTAGCGGGCGCGGAACACCGGCAGGTGCTTGGCGAACTGGTGCGCCGCGAAGGGCGGCGGCATCAGCACGCGCAGATGACCGCGCGGCTCGCGCGTGGCCGCCATCGCCAGCGCCTCGGCTTCGTCGAGCTCCGACAGGATCTGGCGCACGCGCTCCAGGTAGGCCTCGCCGACCTCGGTGAGCGCGAGCCGGCGGGTCGTGCGGTTGAGCAGGCGCACGTTGAGGTGCGCCTCCAGGTCGGCCAGCAGCCGGGTCACCACCGCCGGCGAGAGATCGAGATCGCGCGCCGCCGCCGCCAGGCTGCCGAGCTCGACGACCTTGGCGAACACGCGCATCGATTGCAAACGGTCCATGGGAATCGCCTCTCAGAGATTATTTCTGATGTCGCAAGCATTCATTGAATCGTCGCCAGTTTATCTACAAAGGAGCAAAGCCTACAGTTCATCCCATCGATGAGCCGCCGCCAACAGGACGACTCAAGCGAGTCTCCCAAAGCTGTTGGATCCCAGGAAGAATCGCCATGAATGCCAAGCAACTGATCGTTCTCGCCACCCTTGCCACCGCTGCCGCCGGCTCGTTCGCCGGCCCGATCGGCGATGTCTCGGTCGAGCGCAGCAACTTCGTCTCGACCCGCGCGCGCGCCGAGGTGCAGGCCGAAGCCCGCCAGGCCCGCCACACCGGCGAGCTGATGAGCGCCGCCGACGAAGGCGCCGTGCCCGCCGCCGCCACGAGCGTGCCGCGCGCGGCCGTGAAGACGGATGTGCTGCAGGCGCGCGCCAAGGGCGAGCTGGCATCCGGCGGCGACGTGGTCGCCGTCGCGCTGCACCCGGCCCGCCGCTTCCGCGTGAACTGAACGCGACCCACCGTCGCAAAAAAGCCCGCCGACCGGCGGGCTTTTTCATGGGCGCGCCAGCTCAGGGATGCGCCGCCATCACCTGCGCCACTGCCGCGGTGAGCTTCTTACCGTAAGGCACATGCAGGAACTCGTTGGGGCCATGGGCGTTGCTCTTGGGTCCGAGCACGCCGCAGACCATCATCTGGGCCTTCGGGAAGCCCTGCTGCAGCATGCCCATCAGCGGGATCGTGCCGCCTTGGCCGATGTAGCCGACGGGCGCGCCGAAGTGGATCTGCGAGGCCGCGTTGAGCGCGTCTTCCATCCACGAGGTGAGCTCCGGCGCGTTCCAGCCGCTGGCGCCGAACGCGCCGGCGCGGCCATCCGGATGGAAGGTGACCTTGGCGTTGTAGGGCGCGTTGTCCTCGAGCAGCGTCTTCAGCTTGAGCGCCGCCTCGTGGCCGTCGACCAGCGGCGGCAGGCGCAGGCTCAGCTTGAACGCGGTGAACGGCCGCAGCACGTTGCCGGCGTTCTTGAGCTCGGGGAAGCCGTCGACGCCGGTGACCGCGAGCATCGGCCGCCAGCTGCGGTTGAGCAGCCCTTCGACCGGGTCGGTGGTCACCGGCAGCGTGGGGCCGCCGTCGGCGCCGCAGGCCCAGGGGTAGTTCTTCCAGAACTGGTCGCCCAGGATGGCGGCCGTGGCGCGCGCCTGCTCGATGCGCGCGGCCGGGATCTCGCAATGGAAGCTCTGCGGCAGCAGCTCGCCCGTCTTGCTGTCTTCGAGCCGGTCGAGCACCTGGCGCAGGATGCGAAAGCTCGACGGCACCACGCCGCTGGCGTCGCCCGAATGCACGCCCTCGGTGAGGATCTCGACCTTCAGCGTGCCGGTGACGTTGCCGCGCAGCGAAGTGGTGAGCCAGAGCTGGTCGTAGTTGCCGGCGCCGGAGTCGAGGCAGACGACCAGGCTCACGTTGCCCAGCCGCGGCTTCAGCAGGTCGAGGTAGGCCGGCAGGTCGAAGGAGCCGCTCTCCTCGCAGGTCTCGATCACGCCCACGCAGCGCGGGCGCGGCAGGCCCTGCTTGTCGAGCGCCATGATCGCCGTCAGCGAGGCATAGATCGCATAGCCGTCGTCGGCGCCCCCGCGGCCGTAGAGCAGGCCGTTCTCGTACTTGGGCGTCCACGGGCCCAGATCCTTGCGCCAGCCATTGAACTCGGGCTGCTTGTCGAGGTGGCCGTAGAGCACGATGGTGTCGCCGCAGCCCGGCTTGGTCGACGGCACCTCGAAGAAGATCAGCGGCGTGCGGCCCTCGAGCCGGATCACCTCCAGTTTCAGACCCGGCACTTTCTTGCTTTCGACCCAGGCGGCCGCATCGCGCACGACGCGCTCGATGTGGCCGCTTTTCTGCCAGTCGGCGTCGAACATCGGGCTCTTGGCCGGAATGGCGATGTAGTCGGTCAGCGCGGGGACGATTTCCTCGTCCCAGGTGCGGGCCGCGAAGTCGGCCAGTGCGGAGGCTTCGTCGGGCTGCAGCGGTTGCAGGGGATCGCGTGCGTTCATGTGAGGATGACCCGTCTGGGAGCCACGGCCAAGCGCACAACGCCTCTCGTGGAGGCCGGGCCTGGCGAGGCCGGATTGTTGGAACTGGAGCGACGAGTTTAGGCGCCGCGCCCGGCGCCCGCGACCTTGCTCGGGGTTTGCCCCCAGTGGCGGCTTAGGGCCTGCTAACGCTATTGGAGGGCTCACGTGACCCAGGAAACGGGCGCCATCAAGGCGCAAAGCACAGCCGGGGTGGTTCCCCCGGCGAGCATTTGCAACGCCGAGGGCGCCCGTTTCCTGGGTCACCCGCCGGGCTCGAGGAACAGGGGGCGCATGCCGTCGTTGCTGGCTCGTTGTGTGCAGTGAGCACACCGCCTCGCCAGCGCCTAGGCCTGCGCCCCCTGTTCCTCGAGCGTGAGCCCTCCAATAGCGTTAACAGGCCCTAGTCCTTGATTGCGGCGTCGATCAGCGCGGGCAGCGCCGCGACGCGGTCGGCCAGCTCCGGCGGCAGCGCGGCGTTGTCGGCCAGCCAGCGCGAATCGCTGAACTGCACTTCGGTGTCCTGGTCCTGCGGCGACCGCACCCACACGGTGAGCGGGAGTTGCAGCGCCGCATCCTCGGTGGCCTGCACGACCGGCGTGTGGGCCTCGTCGGTGCCGAGCACCAGCATCAGGGTGGGCTCGGCTGCCGGGGCCGCCACGCTGGGAGCCGGCGAGGTGAGCCTGGCGAACACCGGCATGCCGTGTTCGCGCGCGGCGCGCTCGATGCGGCGCGCCGTTTCGTTCAGCGAATGCCGGCTGTTGCGCTTGGCCAGCGATTCCGCGCTCAGCACGGAACCTTGCGCCGCCGCGGCCAGCACCGCAGCCGCGCCGCCTGTGACCCACCAACGCCAGGGCTTGGGCATCGCGACCTCCTTTGCAGACAGGCCGGACAGTATCGGCAGACCCGATGACAGCGGCGTGTCGGACGCGTGAAGTCTTGTAACCCCGGGGGTCAATGCAGGCCGCTGAGCGCGGCGAGCCAGCGGCCGAGCTCCTGCAGCACCTGCTGCTGCTCGGGCTCGTTGAAGATCTCGTGGAACAGCGGCTCGAAACAGCGCGTGCGCACCACGGCGGCGGGCGCCGCATCGGCGAATGCGCGGCTGCCGCGCGGCGCAACGCAGCGATCGGCGCCGGCGTACATCAGCAGCGTGGGCAGGGTCCAGCGCGCCGCGCGCTCGCGCACCAGCTCGCCGCCGTCGACGATGAAGCGGGCCAGCCTCGGCGTGATGCGGTCGTGCACCAGCGGATCGGC
>Ga0207706_10001421_pt1 | contig 23962 bp, 19 predicted proteins | sample KBSC53metaG_FD_184318 | JGI IMG/M metagenome (GOLD analysis project Ga0207706, IMG submission 184318) | Corn rhizosphere microbial communities from Kellogg Biological Station, Michigan, USA - KBS C5-3 metaG (SPAdes) (version 2) | ecosystem: Host-associated > Plants > Roots > Rhizosphere > Soil ... | reverse complement strand
CTGGCGGATAGCTTGTGAAGCGGCATTTCGACCCATTCACAACAGGGCCAGACCATCCTATCATGACCCAGATCAACGAGAAGATCGCCATCCGTACAGAGGGCGATATCGGCTTCATCGTCAGCGACAATCCGCCCGTCAACGCGCTGGGCATCGGCGTGCGGCAAGGGATGGCCGACGCGCTCGAGACGCTGAACGCCGACCCGGCGGTCAAGGCGATCGTCCTTTATTGCGTGGGTCGCACCTTCTTCGCGGGCGCCGACATCACCGAATTCAACAAGCCGCGCCTGTCACCCACCCTGCAGGACGTGATCGCGGCGCTGGAAAGCTCGGCCAAGCCCGTAATCGCGGCGATCCACGGCACAGCGCTGGGCGGCGGGTTGGAAACGGCGCTGGGCTGCGCGTTCCGCGTCGCCGTGCCCTCGGCCCGGATGGGCCTGCCTGAGATCAATCTCGGCCTGTTCGCGGGCGGCGGCGGGACGCAGCGCCTGCCGCGCCTCATCGGCCCGGAAAAGGCGCTGGAACATTGCCTCTCGGGCAAGCCGATCGGCGCAAAGGCCGCGCTCGACCTTGGCATATTGGACGCGGTCGAAGAGGGCGAGCCAGCCGCGATCGGCGCCGCCTTCGCGCGCCGCGTGATCGACGAGGGCCTGCCCGCCGTTCCGGTCCGCGATCGCGACGACAAGCTCGCCGCGACCCGCGCCGACCCGACCGCTTTCGAAGCGCTGGCCAAGAAGCTGACCGCGCGCAGCAAGGGCCAGGCCGCGCCGCAGGCCAATATCGATTCGATCCGCCGCTCCTTCACCATGGGCCTGGACGAGGCGATGGCGATCGACGCGGTCGCCAATCGCGAATTGATGTCGGGCAGCCAGTCGCGCGCGCTGCGCCACCTGTTCTTCGCCGAGCGTGAGGCCGCGCGCATCCCCGGCCTGCCCGAGAGCGCCAAGGCGCGCCCCGTCGCCAGGGCCGCGATCATCGGCGCGGGCACGATGGGCGGCGGCATCGCCATGTGCTTCGCCGGCGCTGGCCTGCCCGTGGTGGTGATCGACACCACGCAGGATGCGCTGGACCGCGGGCTTGAGCGGGTGAGGGGCAATTACGCCACATCGGTCAAGCGCGGGTCGATCACGCAGGATCAGATGGACAAGCGCCTCGCCCTCATCAGCGGCGCGACCGATCGCGCTGCCGCGGCCGCCGCCGACATCGTGATCGAGGCGGTGTTCGAGGACATGGACGTCAAGAAGGAGATTTTCTCCGACCTCGAAAAGCGGGTGAAGCCCGGCACAATCCTGGCATCCAACACCTCCGCGCTGGACGTGGACGAGATCGCCGCCGTGCTGGAGCGGCCGCGCGATTTCGTCGGCATGCACTTCTTCTCGCCCGCCAACGTCATGAAACTGCTGGAAGTGGTCGTCGCGAAGGACACCAGTCCCGAGGCGATCCTGACCGCGATGGCGGTGGGCAAGACGATCGGCAAGGTGCCCGTCTATTCCGGCAATTGCGACGGCTTCATCGGCAACCGCATGGTCGCCAAGCGCTCCGCCCAGGCCGAGCGCATCCTGCAGCAGGGCGGTTGGCCGCAGCAGGTGGACGCCGCGCTCACCAATCTGGGCTTCCCGATGGGGCCGCTCACCACCAACGACATGTCGGGCCTCGACATCGGCTATTCGATCCGCAAGCGGCGCGGCACACCCTTCCCCATCGCCGACGCGATCGTGGAGAGCGGGCGGCTGGGGCAGAAGACGGGCGCTGGCTATTATCGCTACGAGCCGGGCGACCGCACCCCCTATCCCAATCCAGAGACCGAGGCGGTCATCATCGCCACGTCGGAAAAGCTGGGCATCACCCGCCGCGAGATCGCCGAGGAGGAGATGGTGGAACGCCTGCTGTTCCCGCTCATCAACGAAGGCGCGCGCATCCTGGAGGAAGCGATCGCGCTGCGCGCCTCGGACGTCGATCTGGTATGGATCAACGGCTATGGCTGGCCGCGCCATCTGGGCGGGCCGATGTTCTACGCCGACGAGATCGGCTTGCCGCGGATCGTTACCAAATTGCGTGAGATGGCGGCCGAAACGCCGGGCGACCCGTCGCTTCAGCCCGCCGCGCTGCTGGTGCAACTCGCCGACAGCGGCCAGACCTTCGCGCAGTGGCAGAAGACCCGCGTCGCCGGCTGAGAAATATACAGATTCAACAGGGATTTTCGGAGATTATCATGAGCGACACCAACGAGTTTCAGCGCGACATCGACTATAGCGAGTTCGACTTCTTCAACGTCGAAATCGGCGAGGACGGCGTCACCGTCATCACGATGAACGATCCCGACAAGCTGAATGCGGTGGGCCCGCACAATCACTGGCAGATCGAAGACATCTGGCTGAAGCTGGCGCGCGACGAGCGGGTCAAGGTGATCGTGCTGACCGGCGCTGGCAAGGCGTTCTGCGCGGGCGGCGACATCAAGATGATGGCCGATCGGGCGCAGACCGAATATGGCCTGAAATACGCGCTGCGCGTGCCGATCAACACGCTGCGCATCTGGGACCAGATCCTGATGACACCCCAGCCCATCATCGCCGCCGTCAATGGCGACGCCATCGGTCTTGGCACGTCGCTCTTCGCCTTCTGCGACATGAGCATCGTCGCCGAGGACGCGAAGCTGGGCGACACCCATGTCCGCGTCGGGCTGGTGACCGGCGACGGCGGCTCGGTGATGTGGCCGCTGCTGGTCGGCCCGCAGAAGGCCAAGGAATATCTGATGCGCGGCAAGCTGCTGAACGGCAAGAAGGCCGAGGAGATCGGCCTGGTCAACTATGCCTTCCCCAAGGACGACGTGCTGGCCGAGGCGCTGAAGATCGCGCGCGAGATCGCCAGCCAGCCGATGTGGGCGGTGCGCTGGTCCAAGGCCGCGGTCAACAAATGCATTCGCGACCAAGTGAACCTGACCGGCGAACTGTCGATCGCCTATGAAGCGATGACGATGATGACCGCCGACTACAAGGCCGCGACGACCGCCTTCGCCAACAAGGAAAAGCCGGTTTTCAAGGGCTATTGACCGATCATGGCCGGCTATCGTGACACGGGCGCCATCCGGGCCGTCGCGGTCGTGGGTGGCGGGGTCATCGGCAATGGCTGGGTCGCCGCCTTTCTGGGCAGCGGCCGGGCAGTCCGGCTGTACGACCCCATGCCGGGCGCGGCGGACCGGACCCGCGCCCATGTCGCTGGCGCGTGGAACCAGATGGTGGAATTGGGCCTTGCCGGCGCAGCGGATGACTGGGCGGCGTGCCTGTCCTTTTCCGACACACTGGCCGGTGCGCTCGACGGCGCGGATTTCGTGCAGGAAAGCACGCCCGAGCGCACCGACATGAAGCAGGCGCTGTTCGCTCAGATGGACGCGCTGGCCCCGGCCGACGTGCTGATCGCCAGCAGCACGTCCAGCCTGCCGATCACCGAGCTGCAGGCTGGGCTGGCGGGGGCGCACCGCTTCGTGCTGGGCCACCCGTTCAACCCTGTGCATCTGATACCCCTGGTCGAGGTCGGCGGCGGCGAAGCGACCGCGCCCCACGCGGTCGATACCGCGCTCGCCTTCTACGCCGCGATCGGTAAGCAGCCGATCCGCCTCAACCGCGAGATATTCGGCCATATCGGCAATCGCCTGACCGCCGCGATGTTTCGCGAAGCGGTACGGCTGGTCGCCGAAGGCTATGCCAGCGTGGGCGACGTCGACAAGGCGACGAAGCACAGCTTCGCGCTCAAATGGGCGATCCAGGGGCAGTTCGCCTCCTTCCATACCTCCGGCGGCGCGGGCGGGCTGGCGGAGTTTCTCCCCAAGTTCGGGCCTGGCATCATCAAGCGGTGGGAAACCATGGTCGATCCGCCGCTCGCCGACCCCGCCCTCCAGGCGATGCTGGTCGCCCAGATGGACGACGCGGCGGCCGGGCGCAGCGTCGCCGAGATCGCGGCCGAGCAGGATGAAAAGCTGATGCGGATGCTGAAGCTGCTCTCCCCTGCCGGTGACGAGAAATAGCCGGAAGTCGACGATAAACATCCCCCACTCCGGCCCTGTTTCGTGGTATGATGGGCCATCGCATAACAGCGCGATCGCGACGGTTCCCCTGAACCGTCACCGGCCGCGATGGAGAGGAGTATGTAATGAGCGTTGATGTCATCAATCGCCCCGAGGCCGAAGACCTGGACACGCGCGACGTCGTCGCGAAGGGCGAACTGCAAAGCTGCAACCATCTGCTGGACGACCCGGAGGCGCTGAACCGTTTCTATGAGGACAATGGCTATATCCTGCTGCGCGGCGTGTTCGATCCCGCCAGCGTAGCGCGCGCGCGCGACGAGATGCTGGCGGTCGCGGCCCAGATGGGCCTGGTCGAGCCGGGCGATCCGACCGGCCGCTGGACCGGCAAGCCGCTGCCCGGCAGCATGGAGGAAAGCCCGCTCTATGCCGGCATCGCCAAGCGGCTGATCGAGGACCCGGCCAATCTGGAGGTGATGGAAAAGGTGCTGGGCGAACCCGCCTGCTCTGTTCCGATCGTGCAATATCGCACTTATCCGCCCCACAGCAAGCTGGGCACCGTACACCAGGACGGCTTCTATAGCCCGGGCATCCAGGATTATCGCCCGGTCTGGATCACGCTGACCCCCTGCACCCGCGACATGGGCGGGCTGGCAATCGCGGTCGGCCAGAACAAGCGCGGCTATTTCCACAACGTCGGCAAGCCCAATCCCTTCCCGATCCCGCGCGACGCAATCCCCGGGGACAGTTGGGCGACGACCGACTATATGCCGGGCGATGTGCTGGTGGTACATCCCAGCACGCCGCATTGCGGTCTCGCCAACACCAGCGATCGGCTGCGCATCTCCTTCGATTCCCGCGTACAGTCCGCCGCCAATCCCAGCGCCATCGCCGCGACCGTTACCGGATTCACCGCCGACAGCGTGACGGTGAACGCCGAGCGCGTCGGTGAAATCACGCTCAAGGTGGACGAGGACAGCTATTTGCGGCCGGTCAATCCGGGCGTCCGCGAAAAGCTGGCCGATTTCACCGGCTACATGAAGCGCGGAATGCGTCTGACTGTCGTGCGCGACGGCGACCGGGCGGTGATGCTGCGCAAGGCAGCGGAAGGATAAAGGGACGGCGCGCGGGTTCCGCTCTGATGACGAAGGGGAGGCGCACAGCCTCCCCTCTTTTCGTCCCCTCAGGCCGCGACCGGATAGACGCCGCGCTTTTCCACCAGCCGCGCCAGATGCCAGTCGCGATCGCCCAGCAGCGCGTCGATCGCGGTCAGCCGCTTGAAAGCGTGGCCAACCTTATATTCCGCCGTAATACCGATGGCACCGTGCATCTGCACCGCTTCCTGCCCGACCAGGCGGCCCGACTTGCCCATCTGCGCCTTGGCGGCGGAGATGTTGCGGCTGCGCTGGTCCGCGTCGATGTCGAGCGAGAGCGCGGCCAGGATCGCCATGCTGCGCGACAGTTCCAGCTGCATCAGCATGTCGACGGCGCGATGCTGCAGCGCCTGGAAGCTGCCGATCGCGACGCCGAACTGCTGGCGCGTCTTGAGATATTCGACGGTGACGTCGAAGGTCTCAGCCATCGCGCCCACGCCTTCGGCGACCAGCGCGGCGGTCGCCTCCTCACAAACGCGCGACAGGATCGCCTCGCCTTCGCCCTCCGCGCCGATCAGCGCGTCGATCGGCAGTGCGACGCCGGACAGGGCGACGGCGGCAACGGGCACGCCGTCATAGCCGCGCGCGTTCTCGATGGTGACGCCGGCGGCCTTCGCATCGATCAGGAACAGCGACATGCCCTTGTCGGTGACCGCGCTGACGACCAGCGTGTCGGCGCTCGCGCCGTGCAGCACCGCGATCTTCCGCCCGTCCAACACCCAGCCGTCGGCCGATCGCGTTGCGATCGAGCGCGCAGCAAGGGTGTGGCGCGGCAGCCCCTTTTCATTATGGGCAAGCGCCAGGATGCGCGAGCCGTCGACGATTCCCGGTATGACGGCGGCGCGCTGGTCGGCCGATGCGCCATGGCGCAGCACCCCGCCCGCCAGCACGACGGTGGCGAAATAGGGCTCGACCATCAGGCCGCGTCCCAGCGCCTCCATGACGACCATCATCTCCACCCCGCCGCCGCCAAAGCCGCCATCCTCTTCCGCGAACGGCAGGGCGAGCAGGCCCATCTCCGCAAGGCCCGCATAGGCCTCCCGGCTCCAGCCCTCGGGCGTCTTGAGCGCATGTTCGCGCTTCTGGAAATCGTAGGTTTCCGCTACGAACCGCGTGACAGTTTCCTGAAGCATCTTCTGCTCGTCGGTCAGGTCGAAATCCATGGCGTGTCAGAGCCCCAGCATGGTCTTGGCGATGATATTCTTCTGCACTTCGTTCGATCCACCGAAGATCGAGACCTTGCGCATCGTGAAGTAGAAGGGCGCGGCCGCGCTGACCCAGCCTTCGTCCGGGTCGTTGGTCGCGTGATCATGGTCGGGCATCGATAGGCCGGCGGGACCGGCCAGCTCCGTCACCAGTTCGGTCATCCGCTGCTGCATCTCGGTGCCCTTGACCTTCAGGATGGAGGCGGCCGCGTTGGCGCCGCCGCCATGGGCATCGGCCGCGACGACGCGCAGCTGCGTGAGTTCGAGCGCGCGGAGCTCCACTTCCACCTCGGCCAGCTTGTGCGCCAGCCGGCGCTGTTCCTCTTCACTCAGCGTGCCGTCCTCGACCAGCCGGGTCTCGAGCGCGCGCAGCTGCGACAGGCGCTCCTTGGACAGGCCGATGCGGGCGATGCCGCTGCGTTCGCTGCCCAGCAGATGCTTGGCGACGTCCCAGCCCCGGCCTTCCTCACCGATGATATTTTCCACCGGCACGCGGACATCGTCGAAGAAGACCTCGTTGGCGTCATGCTCGCCGTCGATCGTCTCGATCGGGCGCACGGTGATGCCGGGCGTCTTCATGTCGACCAGCAGGAAGGTGATGCCCTGTTGCTTCTTGCCGCTGCTGTCAGTGCGGAACAGGCCGAACATCCAGTCGGCATGCTGCGCCTGAGTCGTCCAGATCTTCTGGCCGTTCAACACATAATGGTCGCCATCGCGCACCGCCGTGGTCTTGAGGCTGGCGAGGTCTGACCCCGCCCCCGGCTCTGAAAAGCCCTGGCACCACCAGATGTCGATATTGGCGGTCGCGGCGAGGAACTTTTCTTTCTGCGCGTCGGTCGCGAACTTGCACAGCACCGGGCCGATCATGTTGACGTTGAACGGCGATCCCTCAGGTGCGTGGGCCAGCGCCATTTCCTCCTGAAAGATGTAGCGCTGCGTCGGGGTCCACGCCTGGCCGCCATATTGAACCGGCCAGTGGGTGACCGCCCAGCCGCGCGCGTTGAGTATGCGCTGCCAGCGCACCGTGTCCTCCTTGGTCAGGTGATCGCGGTTGATCATCTTCTGCCGCAGATCGTCGGGCAGGGCGTCTTTCAGAAAGGCCCGCACTTCGTCGCGGAACGCCGTTTCCTCGGGCGTGAAGTCCAGTTTCATCGCGTATGTCCCATGGATTTATGCGCTTTCCCCAGCAACCCCAAGACCTTCAAGTCAACGGTCCTGCCAAGGCTTCACATGGCCGATATCATGCCGACAGGTCGAACAGCACGCGACCCACGCCCGCACCCCGGCCCTCGCGCGCAAGGGCGATCGCCTCCCCCGCGCGGGACAGCGGCACGATCGCCCGTATCGGCTGGACGACCGGTCGGTCGCGCAGCATCGCGAGCAGGTCGGCGAACAGCGTCCGCACCCCCGCCCCGCCCAACGCCTGCTCGGCGGGACGTAGGCTGAAACCGGCGATGGACAGGCCCCCGCCGGTCAGCAGTTGCGACCGGACGGTGAGCGGTTCGCCCGACAAATGACCAAAAACAATTAGCCGGCCGCCGGGCGACAGGCATTGCGCCATCCGGCCGCTTGCGGTCCCGGCCACGCAGTCGAGCGCGGCGCGCACCGGCCGGCCACCGGCGGCGTCGCGGACACGCTCGGCCAGCGCCTCGCCGTCGATCAGAGCGTCGGGCAGGGCCGGGTCGGCGCGGCGCACGATGTCGATGACACGCACGCCGATGGGCGCGGCGAGCGCACGGACCCAGCGTGCCACCGCCGATCCCGCGCCATTCTGGATGATGGCGTCGCCCGCACATACGCCTGCGTCGCGCAGCAACAGATGGGCGGTCGGCGGGTTGATCCGCCACATCGCCGCCTGCACCGGATCGGCGTCGGCCGGCAGAGCGATCAGATGGCGGCGCGGCACCAGCCGGTGGCGACACCAGTTGCCGCGGCTGAGCGGCAGGACGCGGTCGCCCGGGCGCAGGTCGGCAACCTCGTCGCCGACCGCCGCCACCACCGCCGATCCTTCCGCGCCGAGCGGATCGTCAGGCGGCAGGGTAAAGGAATAACGGCCGTCGATCGCCAGCAGGTCGGCCGGGTTGATCGGCGCATGGACCATCCGCAGCAGCACGTTCTGCCCCCGCGGCGCAGGCGGCATCGGCATGGGCATCGGCTTGACCCGTCCTGTCTCCCCCGGCAGGACCGCCAGGTTCATCGCGGATGCGCCGGGCCGGCGGTCAGGCGAAATGCCGCCGATAGCTGGCGATCTTCACCGTTTCGGGCATCTGCACCACATTATTGTGGTTCTGGTCCATATTGCCGTCCTCGATATTGAGATCGGCGATATGGTCCTTGCGGCTGAGCAGCAGGTCGAGCATGTCCTGGCCGCGCGCGGCGATGACCGACGGTTCGGCGATGATGCTGATCGTCAGACGGTCCATGTTGCGGCCGAAGGGCAACAGCACCGCGACGCAGCCCACACCGTCGCGATCTTCCTCGATCACCCAGCCCTTTTCGCGCAGGGTGGCGAAATCCGACAGCAGTTCGGCGACCCGGACGTGGCGCGACAGATCGGGTTCCTCGGCATTGAGGCGATGGACCGCCGAGCGGATGCCGTCATTATGATAGCTCGACAGCAGCAGGCGCCCCTGCGTGCTGTGCAGGATCGGCAGTTCGTCGCCGGCATGGGCGTCGAGCGCATTGTCGCTGTTGCCGTGAATGACGTGCAGATGCTGCAGGACATAGTTGGAACTGGTGGACAGGACCACCGTCTCGCCGGTCAGCTTCGCCAGGTCGTCGATCGCCGAAAGCACCGGGCCGCCCCGGAACAGCGACGGCTTGACCCAGGCGCCGAGCAGCGCGACGCGCGCGGTCGGGCTGAAGGTCCGGCGCACGCGGTTATAATGCAGATAACCTAGTCGGGTAAGGCAACGCAGCAGTTCCGACGTACTCGATTGCGGGTAATTGAGCGTGCGCGACATTTCCATCACGGTCACGACTCGGCGATCCTGATCGAAATATTCCAGGATCTCCAACACGCGGTGCGCGGATTTAATGGTCCGGGATGCGCTGGTGGCCATGGCGTTCTCTCCTCGCGTGGATGCGTGGAATCGCATCCGATCCAGCCTCTCGATAATATATCACGGATATGGTGTCCAACGATTTTTCGAATTGCGTTCGATTTTTCGAATGCTATAGCGGGGGCCAAGAGGGATCAAAAATATGCAAGCAAAAAATGTCGAAGTGCGTCCGGCCCGGGGTCCCCGGGCGATAACGCGCGTTCTCGATCTGCTGGCGCTGCTCGCGGGCAAGCAGGACGGAATGAGCTTGGCGGAACTGAGCGCGGTGATGGCGGTGCCCAAAAGCACCTTTCTCGACACGCTTCGCGGCCTTTCCGACCTGCAATATCTGTCCTGCCGCGAAGGGCGCTACCGGCTGGGTCCGGCCGCCTATCATTTCGCCAGCCGGATCGCGCGCCATTGGTCGGCGCCCGAAATGGTCCGCACGCAAGTCAGGCAGCTGGCCGAAGCGACGGGCGAGTCGGTCGGCTTTGCAATCGCCGACTGGGAAATCGGCCAAGCCATCTATATCGAGGCGAGGAACAGCCGCCACCCGGTGCGCTACGCCATGCACGCGGGCCTGCGCGCGCCGCTCTACGCCAGCGCCGCCGGGCGCGTGCTGATGGCCTATGCCGATCCCCATCGGGTCGACGCCTATCTTCAGCGCGCGCATTTGCGCCAGCTGACCAGCGGCACGCGGACCAATCCTGACGATATTCGCGCCAACCTGGCGCAAATCCGCGCGCAGGGCTATTGCGCCAGTTTCGGCGAGATGTTGAGCGATACGGCCGCGATCGCGGTGCCGATGATGGGGCCGGACACCGAAATAATGGGCGCGCTGATGCTCGCCGCGCCGCTCGGTCGCATGAAGCTCAACCAGGCACGCTTTCTGGACGCGGTGCTGACGGCGGGACGGGAGGGCTCGGCGGGGCGCTGACGGCGCGAAGCGCCACCGCCCTCGCCGGCCGGCGGGTCAGAACGGCAGGTCCATGAAGCGCATGCCGTTCTCGTACATGACCTTGCGCGTGTCGGCGTCCGACAGGCCCCGGCACGCCTCCTGCGCGAAGACGCGCGGCTCCTCCACGCCTTCGGCATGGGGATAGTCCGACCCCATCAGCACCCAGTCGGCACTGCCCACCCGGCCAATGATCGACTGAAGGTCGTCCTCGGGATAGGCGACGACGGACACATTGCGTGCGAAGATATGGCTCGGCCGCTCCCTGAGCTGGCCGGCGGGCCAGCAGCCATTCTTGGCGATGCCACGGCACTTGTCCATCTTGGTCAGCATGGACGGCACCCATTCCGACCCGTTTTCGGCCGACAGCAGACGCACATTGGGGAAGCGTTCGAAGAAGTTCCAGAAGATGAAGCTGGAGAGCGTTTCGATCACCGGCCGTTCGGAATAGCCGTGCATCCACACGAAGGCCGACTGGCGGATGCGCGACTGCTGCATCCCCTCCCCCCATAGCGCCATATGATCCTTCATGTAGATCGCTTCCGACACGTGGAAAACGACGCGGATGCCCGCCTCGTTGGCAATCGCCCAGAAGGGGTCATGGTCGGGATGGGCCGGCGCCTTGCCGTTATAGGGGCCCATCGGCATCAGGATGAGCTTGGCGCCCTTGGCGATGACGTCCTTGAGCGCCGTGCACGCCTCCCCAACATCGTCAAGCGTCATGATCGGGCAGGAGAAGATGCGGTCGTTGTAATTGTAGCGCCACTGGTCGTACATCCACGCATTATAGGCATTGAGCACCGGATAGGCGTAGCGCGGATCGTCAAGGAAGCTGATCGCGGTGATCATGTTGCCGACGAACAGGATGGACGAGCGCACGTCCCAGGCGTCGAGCAGTTCGACCCGAGCGGCCGGCTCCATCATCGCCGGCGTCTTGGGCACGTGCATGTCGATTTCCGCCTTGCCCTCCTTCATCGCGCGCAGCCATTCGTGCAGCTTGCCCGGCGCGGGCACGCGACCGTCCTCGAACAGGTGATCCGCGCTGATCTCTACCTTGCGCGGGCCGACATACATGGCGTAGTCGCCATCGGCGCCGGTGCGGAAGCTGATGCCATATTTTTCCGCCGCGTCCCGTGGCAGATATTTCGTCCAAGCATCGTCGGTTTCCCAGAAATGGCTGTCCGCGTCGAAAATAGGACCAGAATAGAGCGGAAGATCGGTAACAGGCTTCATTTGCGCGGACATGGCTATCCCTTCCCGAAAACGTCGAACACAGGTGTTGGTCATCCGACCATCGCGCGCCGTCCTCTTGGATCCCGTCGCGCCAACCCCTTCCCTATACGTTCCAGCAGTCATGCCGGATATTGGCGAAACTGGACCCATCACATGAGCGATGGGATGACCATGGCCATCAGATGGCCGATCAGTGCGTGCCGTACCCCCGGCCGGTGGCAGCGCAGTTGACGCTGCGGCGGCTTCACTCATAGGCCGGGCGCGGCAATTCATGGCCGATTTAAGGAGGACGCCGATGGCAAAGCTGGACGAAAAGCAGGAATCGGGCGTCGCCTTCATCAGCGGCATCATGGGCGATGCCTTTGGCGGCGCCTTCCGTGACGCCGCGCAATCGGAACGGTTCGGATCGGACATCACCCGCATGGCGGCGAGCTGGGCGTTCCACGACGCGTGGCAGCAGGACGGCCTTGCCCGCAAGGAAAAGAGCATCGCCATCCTCTCGGCGCTGATCGCCATGCGCCAGTCGCTGGAACTGAAGAATCATGTGAAGATCGGTATCGCCAACGGCCTGACCGCGCGCGAGCTGGAAGGGCTGCTGATCCAGCTGACGCCCTATGTCGGCTTTCCCTGTATCGCATCGGCGACCACCGCGGTGATCGAGGCGATGCGTGAGGCCGGCATTTCGCCCGACGTGCAGACCGCCGAGGAAAAGGGGCTGCTGTGACCAGGGCCGAGGCGGGCGCCCCGGATGTGGGCAACCCGCATTTTTCCGATCTGCCCGCGACGCTCGACCATGTCCTGCCACGCGTGATCGCCCATGTCGCGGCGCGCTATGGCGACACCCCCTATATCGTCGGCGAGGACGGCACGACGACCAGCTTCGCCGGGTTCAACACGCGGGTCGATGCGCTGGCGCGCGCGCTGATCGCGCACGGGCTGGAGCATGGCGAGCGCGCGGCGATCTGGGCGCCCAACAGCCCCGAATGGATGGTGGCGGCCGCCGCGATCGAGAGCATCGGCGCGATCATGGTGCCCATCAACACCCGGTTCAAGGGTGGTGAGGCGCTTTATGTTCTGGGCAAGACGCGCGCGAAGATGCTGTTCACCGTCACCGGCTTCCTGGGCAACGACTATGCCGGCATGCTGGTGCAGGCGGGCGGCGGCGCTGGCGATGAAGGCCCGGTGCGCGACCTGCCCTCGCTCACTTATATCGTCGCGCTCGACGGGACGGGCCTCGCCGACTTTCAGGCGGTGCAGGCCGACGCAGCGGCGCTGGCCATGCGGGTCGCGGCGGTGACGCCGCAGACGATCGCCGACATATTGTTCACCAGCGGCACCACCGGCCAGCCCAAGGGGGCGATGCACAATCACGGCCAGGCGCTGTGGATGCCGGCGATCTGGAACGCGTCCAACGATCTGCGCGCGGGCGACCGCATGGCGATCGTCAACCCTTTCTTCCACAGCTTCGGCTATCGGTCAGGGTGGATCTCGGCGCTGGAGGCTGGCATCACCGTCTATCCGATCGCCAGTTTCGATGCCGAGGCGCTGCTGGAGATGATCGCGCGCGAACGCATCAGCGTGCTGATGGGGCCGCCGACCATCTTCCTGTCGCTGATGGAGCATCCGCGTTTCGGCGAATACGACCTGTCATCGCTTCGCGTCGGCCATACCGGCGCGTCCAACGTGCCGGTCGACCTGATCCGCGCGGGCAAGGAGGTCTTCGGCTTCGACCTGTTCCTCACCAGCTTCGGCCAGACCGAATGTACCGCGCTGGCGACGGTCAACTATCCCGACGCCGATTTCGAGACGGTCGCCAAGACGGTAGGCAAGCCGCTGCCGGGCGTCGAACTGCGCATCGCCGGCCCGGACGGCGCGCCGGTGGCAGCGGGGGAGAGCGGGGAGCTGCTGATCCGAGGACCCAATGTCATGCAGGGCTATTTCGAAGAGCCCGAACAAACCGCCGCCACGATCGACGCGGATGGCTGGCTGCGCAGCGGCGATGTCGGCTGCATCGGCGAAGATGGCAATCTGCGCATTCTTGATCGCCTCAAGGACGTGGTGATCGTCGGCGGCTTCAACGCCTACCCAGCCGAGATCGAAAATATCCTGCGCAAGCATCCCGCGATCGGCGACGTGTGCATCATCGCCTGGCCCGACGAGCGGATGGGCGAGGTGTGCGCTGCCTGCGTGATCCTCAAAGCCGGCGAAACGCTGACGCTTGCCGAACTGACCGCGTGGAGCCGCGAGCAGATGGCGAATTACAAGGTGCCGCGCAAGCTGTTCGTCGTCGAGGATTTCCCGCGCACGCCGCTCGGCAAGATCCAGAAATTCCTGCTGCGCGACCAGGTGAAGGCGCTCCCGGACGCCTGACCACCGCGTACCGCCGGAAAGGGAGAACAAGGCCATGCAGTTCGTGGGCGATTTCTACCAGATCGGCGTCGTCGTGCGGGACATCGACGAAGGCATGGCCCGCTATGCCCGCCTGTTGGGGCTTGGACCCTTCTGGCGGCTCGATACCGATTATGAAGGGCGCTATCGCAACTGGCGCGGGCGCTTCGCGAACAGGAACGCCTTCGCCAGATGGGGCGACGTCTATCTGGAAATGATTCAGCCGGTCGTGGGCGAGGGCAATGCCAGGGAATGGCTGGAGACGCGCGGCGAAGGCATATTCCATCTGGGCTATGCGGTGGACGACCTGTCGCAGCGGCCCGGCGGGGTCGAATGCGTGTTCGAAAGCTGGGGCGCGACCATGCCCGACGGCAGCGCGGCGGTCATCCACCTCGATACGGTGGCGCAGCTGGGCTATTATGTCGAGCTGTCTGACCGGGCGCTGGTCAACCGGCTGAATGCCAGCATCGACCGCTTCCTTGGCAAACAGCCGGGCTGAGCGAGCCGACGCCTCCCCTGCCGGACCCGCCGATGGCGCCGCCGCGCTTCAGGGAAGCAGCGCGCGTAGGTCATGGTCCAGCGCCGCCTGGCCGAACCGGGCGGCATAGGCGGTGTTAACCGATTCGGTCTGGAACCGGACCTCGTTGGTCAGGAAGATGAACAGCCCCCACAGCATGGAACGGCGATAGTCGAGCCAGGACGCTTCGCCGTCCAGCACCGGCCCGCCCGATCGCGCCAGCGCGTCCAGATAGATGTGCAGCAGGTCGCGCTCCCACGCGGCCCGGTCGGCCAGGTCCGCGGCGCAGACGATATGGTAGGACACTTCATGGTGCCAGGCCGTGCGCGCCACCTGCGCGTCGAAATAGCCCGGCGTCCCGTCCTCCAATATGTAAAGATTGCCCAGATGCGTGTCGCCATGGATCAGGCAGCGCGGCTGTTGATGCTGGATGTCGCCGATCGTCATCAGCGCCCGTTCCATCCAGTCACGATCGTGCAGCCGGGTCGATACCGCCGCGCCGCGCGGCGACGCCATATAATGCGACCACACGTCAGGCACGAGATAGCGGCGCATATAATCCAGGCCCCAGCCGTCGAAGCGGCTGGCGATGTCGGCCCAGCGGCCGCCGGGCGCGAAATGGGGCGATTCCCAGGTCGCGCCATGATAGGCCGCCATGGTTTCCATGCGCCGGGCGATCTGATCGAAGCTGTGCGGGCGCAGCGCATCGCAGAAATCGACGCCGGGGCGCTTCAAATCCTCCATGATGACGATCGACTGGTGCGAATTGGGATCGGTACCGGCGAAATAGGCGCGCGGCGAGGGCATGGGGATGATCGGCTGGATGTCGGCGTAGAAGCGCGTCTCGTTCGCGTACATCGCCGCCATCTTGGGGCTGTGCTCCTCGAACCCGCCCTTGACGATCAGCGTCGCGCCGACCTGATCGGCCCCGGTCCCTTTCACGTCCAACCGAACGCGGATCTTGGTGGAGGTTCCCAGGATCACCTCCTCCACCGCCGCCTGCGTCACGGTAAGGCCGGGCAAGCGCTGACGCAGCGCGTGCGTCAGCCAGACCGCGTCCACCTGGTCGGGGGTCAGCGGCAGGGGCAATGCATCGGCGGGATAGGCTTGGCTCATTATCAATATCCTCTCGGCGACCAGCAATGCCAGAAAGGGGACACGAAAAAAGGGGGCGCAGAGTGTCTGCGCCCCCTTGATGTCTTTTGCGCGGTGCGACCCGTCAGAACTTGTAGCCAAGCTCCAAGCCGTAGGTGCGCGGCTCGCCATAGACGCTGTTCTGGAAGCCCAGCCCTTCGGCGATCAGGCCCAGCACGCCGATGCGATAGGTCTTGTTCAGCGCATTGTTGACGAAGACCGCGACCGAGGCGCCCGTTCCGCCGACCTTGAGCAGTTCGGCCCGCGCGTTGACCAGGCCATAGGCCGGCTGGAGGCCCTGGATCTCGAAATCGTCGAGGTAGATTTTCGAGCGCCAGGTATAGTTCAGCACGAGGTTGAGCTGGCCCAGATCCTCGCTGACCGGCGGCGACACGACTGCCGTTGCACCCAACTGGTGCCTCGGAGAACCACGCTGTTCGAATTCGGGAACGCCATTCAGCACCACCCGGCCAGCGCGAATGTCGACCTTCGTATAGGAATAGAAGGCATTCAACCTGAAATTGTCGAACGACAGCGTCGCCTCGAACTCGCCACCATAATTGCGCTGTTTGGCGGTATTATCGATAACCGTGAAGACATTGTCAGGCGTACCATCGCCGTCAGTATCGACCGCAGTGGCGCGCTGTTTCTGAACATCCGATGCATTTTGCAGGAACAGAGCGGTGCTCGTGGTCAGCCGTCCTGAGCCAACGGGGTTGTTCGTTTTCAGCCCGACTTCGAACTCATCGACAAACTCGGGCAGGAATGGGCGAAATGTGACCTCGTTGGTGGCGCGCGTCGAAAAGCCACCAGCACGGAATCCATGACGATATGATCCGTACATGGTGAGATTTCTGCTCGGTTCATACTGAATGGTCGCGTCGTATGTGAGTTCCTTGAAGCTCTTGTGATTAGTGAATGAGCATTGATTGAACGGGACAGTCTGTGTCCCCGCCGTGACGAGATCGGTGTCCCAGAGGCACAAGCCGAGGTTCGGACGGCTCGGCGAAACAGTGATCTTGCGCTTGTCATAATTGTAGCGCAGACCGCCTGAAACGCTGAGTGCGTCAGTGAGATGGAAGGTGCCTGCCGCAAAGGCGGCGGCAGTTCGTGAATAGCCTTCGCCCGGGTTGGCCGATGCGAACAGAAGGGCCGATCCCGTGGTGGGACCCGACGGGCCCAGGGCGCCCATGAGGGTCAACTCGGGCAATGTATTGGCGAGGGAGCCGTCGATGCCCTTTTCCTCGAAATAATAGGCGCCGACGATGAAATCGAGACGATTGTCGAGAGCCTTGCCCTGTAATTGCAGTTCTTCGCTGATATTCTTCGTACGGGCGAATTGATAGGGCGTGATGATGAAGGCGGGAATGCCGTCATAATCCTGCACCTGGTCCCGGCGCTGCTTGCGATAGCCAAAGATGTTTTTCAGTGTCAGGTTATCGTTCAGCTTCCAGGTTGTCTTGTTGGTGATTCCCCAGTTTTTGATATTCTCGTATGGGCCACCGAGCGCGTCCAGATTGCCGCCTTCGCCCGCACCGGTATCCAGCGAGAAGCGGTGCTGCTGGAACAGAGCCTGGGCGGCAGCAAATTGTGCAGGAATATTGGTGGAGATAATTCCCGCCCTCCGCAATGCTTCATAATTGCTAATGGCTGATGGCGTCGAAATCGACGTCAAGAACGAGGCCGTGCCATGTTCCTTCGACTTGTACCAGTCGAAGATGGTCAGTGATTCAATGCTGTCCGAAGGCGCGATAAGCGCGGAGATGCGGAAGCTGTCATAATTCTGGTTGTCATAGTCCAGACCGGTGGTCACTTCCCTGGCCCAGCCGTCGCGCTCATGGGTTTTGCCGGCGAAACGCAATGCGATTTTATCGCCGACCGGAATGTTCACCATGCCGTAAATGTCGTGCATGTCATAATTGCCATACTGGCCTTTGATTTCACCCGCGAATTCACCCAGTTCAGGGTGGTTCGGTTCCACAAGGACGGCGCCGCCCGTCATGTTGCGGCCGAACAGGGTGCCCTGCACGCCTTTCAGGACCTGAACCGACTGAATGTCATAGAAGGTCTTGGCAAAGCCATAAGGACGCGGCTGCACGACTTCGGCAAAATAGGTGCCGACCGGAGGATCGGTAAACAGCTGGGTTTCCTGCGTACGCTGCCCGCGCAGCGAGAATGCCACCGTATTCCGTTGCGACTGGGCGCTCGTTATGCTGAGCGAGGGCGTTTGATATTGCAGGCTCTGGGCATCGGTGACGCCCGACTTTGCCAGTTGGTCCCCCGAAAGGACCGAAACCGAAATCGGGGTGTCCTGCAGGGATTCCTCGCGGCGGCGGGCGGTCACGAGGATGTCGCCGTTCGATGCGCCCTGCGGCTGCGGGGCCACATCGTCCTGGGCGAAGGCGGGCGCGGAAAACGACAGAACGGCGCAAGTAGCGGCGAGATAGTGGCGATAGGTCATAACATCCCCTCTTATCGAACGAACCGGTCATTAGGCTCTGGTTTCAAGGCCGGTTATAGTCTGTGACCTAGCGCCATCCGATACAAAGCCAAGCGGTAGATCAGCGGATGATATGCATCATCAGATAGCCGATCTTTTGCCATCCGGACGCGCCAACCCGAAATACCGATTTAACTTATGCAAATGGCGCCTATCTACTCGTTATTCAGCGTGATGGTGCCATCCTGTTGCGGCCGCACATTGCCCGGCCGGATAGGTTCCTGCGAAATGGCGGATGATTTTACTCATGCCTTGATGCGCCGGGCCCACGCGGCCCGCCGCGCGGCGATCTGTGCCGCGCGCTCGGTCGCGGTGACGCGGGCGATGCCGGCGGGCAGGTTCGCGTCGAGCTGCGCGAAGGGGACGACATCTAGCCGGTGCGCCGGCCCCTGCCCCGCCGGCGCGGCGGGCAGCCCCTGCCAGCGGATCATGGGCAAGAGGTCACGCAGCCCGTCGGTCTGCACCCAGTTGCCGATGCCCGGGTCGCGCGCCGAGATCACCGCCGTGATCCGCCCATCGGGGTCGCGCACCGCCTGCGCCGCGGTCAGCCCGCTCTGCAGCCTGTCCGCATCGATCGAACGATACCACCACATCGCCATCTGTAGGCTGTTATAGGCCGCGCCCGCCGGATCGAAGCGTACGATCGCCGCCTGGTCCTCGGTGAGGTGCAGCCGGCCAAGGCTGGTCGCCTGCGTCACCAGGCCGCCCACGCTGGCGGTGCGGATCGGCTGGGGCATGCTGTTGACCGCATGGCCGGCGGACAGGCGGAAGAACCAGTAATAGAGCGGCACTTCCTCACGCGCGCGCCGCAGCGCCTCGGCCAGCCGGTCCTCCAGCGAGAGCGGCGCCGCCACCGGTGTGTCGATCCGCTCGATCGCCAGATGCAGCGGGCTTTCCGCCGCCCAGTCCATCATGCTGTCGCGCACGAACAGGAATTTGACGCGCGGGTTGGTGGTGAGGTGGTTCGGGCGGCCGGCGGCGGGCTGATCATCGATCGTGAGCGTGAAGCGGCCGTCGGCGTCCACGTCGATCCCGGGCAGCTCGACCGTCTGCACCGTCTGCGACGTGCCCCAATTCTCCACCAGCGTGAAGGAGGCGTGAGCCGGCCGCGCGTCGATGATCCGGCCCGTCACCCGATAGCGCCCGCCATGGGCGATGCCGGCCAGGCGATAGCAGTTGTCGGGATTGTCGCCCCCCATGCGCGCATCCGGCACCACCCCGTCCTGCCAGGCATGGGCCGGCATGAAATTCCGCACGAAGCGTGGGCGGACCGGGCAGCGCGCCGCGCCCTTGAACAGATAATTGCTGACCCAGGCGTCCATCGCCGCGTCGAACAGCGGCTCGACCTGCGGGGGGACGTCGGTGCCATGGCCCACGCGCCACAATTGCGCGCAATGATCGCGCGCGGCCCGGGTTTCGGGCTGCTGCCACATGGCGCGCACTTCCGCCTCCGCGGCGAACTGGTCGGGATTGGCGATCGGATTGGTCACAGGCCTTCCTCCCACAGGCGGGCATGAGCCGCCCGCGCGCTGTTCTCCGCCCGCGCAACGCCATCGTCACGCCGCGCGGGCGGACTGGCGATCAGGCGAAACGGCCCAACTTGAACCGGCGCGAATAGCCTTCGAACGCGGTTTCGATCATCTCGCGCGTCAGGCCGAAGGGTTCGAGCTCATAATCGTAGCGGCCATAGCGGTGGGACGCATTGGACGGGTCCGTCAGCCAGGTGCGCATCCGGGTTTCGAAAGCGGCCGTGAAATCCAGGTTCCAATGACCATAGGCGCGCCGGATGACGTCGACCGGATCGCGCGTCAGGTCGTGGAAGTCGACATGGAAGATGCGCGGATCATCGACCAGCGGATTGTCCATCGCCTCTGCCACCGATGCAGCGATGCTCTCGACGAAGGCGGGGCCGAGCGTCTTGAAGTCGATCTGCCAGTTGGTGATGCCGCCATAAAGCACCGCGGTGATCGCCAGGGTCGAGGGATGGACCTGAAGCGGGTCGCGATGCGGCCAGATGCACAGCGCATCGGGATATTTCTCAAAGAGGGCGTCGAGCGCGAACTGATGATAGATGCCCTTGACCACCCAATGTTTGGTCGGCTGGTTCCATTGCAGCTGCTGGAGGAACTGGCGGTGGAAATCATAGGCGTCGCGGATGTTGCCAGCGTCCAGGATCATCGCAAGCGCGGGTAGCTTGTAGAGCAGCGAGGGATAGGCGTTCTGGAAATCAAGGGTGAAGATCTCCTCGCATTCGATCGGGCAATGGCCGCGCTTGTCCCAATAGGGATGCAGGGTCAGCAGGCCCGGCGCCATCAGCAGCAGATCGTCCAGCTCCCGCGCGGCCAGCTCGATCCGCTGGGGCGTGACGGGCACGTCGCCGGGCGGCGGGCTGGGGGTGTGGGTGTGCCACCACAGCGGCGCGCGCGCACCCGGGTCCTCCGCCAGCAGCGAATGGGTGAGCGTGGTCCCGGTGCGGGCGAAGCCGATGACGAAGATCGGCCGCTCGATCGTCTCCTGCGCGATGGCCGGAATGCGCTTCCGGTCGGCCGACAGGCGCAGCCGGGTAGACAGCAGCTTACGCAGCTGCAATTCGACATCGGCCTGCTGCTGCGGGCGCAGCGGCGGCTGGTCGTTCAGCCAATCAACGAACCGCTCGACCCGCCCGGCCAGGGCCGGGTCGATCGCGTCGAAATTGCCGGCCACGATCTGCGACGTGCGGATCAGCGCCTGCGGGTCGATCCCCGGTGCGGCATCCGCGATATTGGTTGCCCGTTCCGATCGGCTGCGCATTCACGATCCCCACCCTGTTTTATTCACCAAGATGTGTAGTTTTCAGCGTCGTCATGATGTTATGTCAATATCCTCGCGTGTTCAGTTCAGATATGTGAAGAGACGACAAGAACGTTCGTTCTTATTCATCCAGAGCGGCCATGCCGTTCGCCTTGTCCGCCTGCGCGACGAGCGCCTCGGCGATGGTCAGCGACTCGATCATCGCGCGATAATGATCCGGGCTGAGCGCGGTCGGCCACAGGATATGCGGCGCGGCGCGGTCCATCGCCGCCAGCCGGCTCAGCGCTGCCTGCCCAGCCGGGGTCAGTTCGATGAACAGGCCGCGCCGGTCGTCGGGATTGGGCACGCGACGAATGAAACCCAGGCCTGCCAGCCGGTCCACCCGCTTGGCCACCCCTGCCAGCGACAGGAAGAAATAATGTTTGAGCGCGGTCGGCGCGATGCGGTGCGGTGGACCGACACGATATAGGGCGTCGAGCAGCAGCACGTCGCCCGAGGTCAGCCCCTCCGTCGCGGCGGATCTGGTCATGTGCCGTTCCATGCTGCGCGCCAGCCGCAGCAGCCGCGTCGTCACTGAATAGGACTGGACCAGGACGGGATCATAGCCAGCCGCCCAGGCCGCGAGAGCGGCGTCGAGCAGGTCGGACGGCGGCGCATCGACGTCCCCCACGGCGCCCGACATCACAACGGCGGCCTCACCCGGCGCAGCACCGGCGGGCGGGGCGACATCGGTCCGGAAGGCGGGACCGGGCGCGAGCCGACGGTCGGGCGACCAGCGCAGCACATCCGCGTCGATCAGCTGGTCGACGCAACGCGAGGCGGAGGATTTGCTGGCATAGCCCCACAGCGTGGCGAGCCCCGCCATCGAGGGGATGGTGCGATGTGCGGCATAATGCGCCTCCAGCGCGGCGCGGCACACCGCCAGGCCGCGCCTCCTTTCCCCAGCCTCTGCCCTTTCCGTCATGTCGCTACAAAGGCACAGGGCGGGCGACGCCGCAAGGGGGCGCCTGCCCGTCCCACGATCGGCGACGACGACGGCGGTCGGGACGGGCGCGGCGCGATCAGGCGAAGATGCTGTCGCCGAATCGCTCGCCATGGCGGATGAGATCACCATATTGCTTTTCGATGCACATCAGCCGGCGAAAATAATGGCCGATCGCATATTCGTCGGTCAGCCCATAGCCGCCATGCACTTGGATGCCGTTGCGCGAGACGGTCTGGCCCGCTTCGCCGATCACCAGCCGCGCGGCGGACAGCGCGGCGGAACGGGTCGCTTCATCCTGATCGGCATTGGCGAGCGCATGATAGAGCATCGATCGGGCCTGGTGCGCGGCGACGAAATTGTCCGCCATGATATGCTGGATTGCCTGGAAGCTGCCGATCGCGGCACCGAACTGCTTGCGTTCCTGCACATAGGCGCCGCACAGCTTGTTCGCCGCCTCCATCGCGCCCACCGCCTGCGCCATCAGGGCGATGGACGCCCGGTCGATCGCCTCGCGCAGCACCGCCGCGCCACGATTGCCGCCCACCAGTAGCGCCGACGCGGGCAGCGCCACGTCGGCGAGGACAATATCGGCCGCGCGCGTGCCGTCGATCAGCGCATAGGCCTCGCTGGTCAGGCCCGCTGCATCGGCGGGCACCAGGAACAGGCCCGTGCCATCCTCTCCCTCGATCCGCGCTGATATGATCAGCTGGCCCGCGCTCGGCGCGTCAAGCGCCATGATCTTCGTGCCGTTGAGGACATAGCCCTCGCGCGACGCGCGCGCGCTCGTGGCGACGAAATCAACCGCCAGCGGGTCTGCGGCATTTTCCTGATGCGCCAGCGCGATGCGCAGCGACCCTGCGGCGATCTCGCCCAGCAATTCGAGCGCGCGCGCCTCGTCCGACGCCTGTTTGAGCACATGGTCGGCCAGGACCACCGTGCTGACATAGGGTTCGGTCGCCAGCGCCTTGCCCAGCGCGATGTTGAGCAACGCCACATCCTCGATCGTGCCGTCGAGGCCACCGGCCGCTTCGGGCACTGGTAGCGCCAGCCAGCCCAGCTCGGCGAACTGCGCCCAGCGCGCCTCGTCGAAACCCGGCGCCCCTTCGCGCTGGTGACGCCAATATTCGACGTCGGCATTTTCGGACAGGAGCCGTTCGGCGCTGTCCAGCAGCATTGCCTGAATGTCGGACTTCGCGAAATCCATGGTCTGTCAGTCTTCCTGTTCAGAGGCCGAAGGCGAGCTTGGCCAGGATATTCTTCTGGATCTGCTTCGAGCCGCCATAGATGGTGGCCGCGCGGTTGATGAGGGCGATTGTCGTGCGGCCCGGCACATAGTCGGGCCAGATGTCAGTGGGCGCCGGCGGCGGCACGGGCGCGGCGTCGAAGAAGCGCAGCGACTTGGCGCCCATCGCATCGACCTGCAGCATCGTCACCTCCTGCTGCAATTCCGACCCGCGAATCTTCAGCACCGACGCGGCTGCGGCTTCGGGCGCGTCGAATTCCTCATGCGCCAGCACCCGCAGCACCGACCATTCGAGCGCCAGCAGGTCCGCCTCGACCCTGGCGAAGCGGGCGCGGAAGGCGGGATCGTCGGCGACGCGGCGGCCGCCGGCATATTCGCCCCGCGCGATGTCCTTGGCCCGGGCCAGCTCGCGCTTGCTCCAATAGATGAAGCTGGACGTGGTGCGCTCATGCTCCAGCAGGAACTTGGCATAGGTCCAGCCCATGCCCGGCTCGCCGATCAGCTGGTCGGCCGGCACCTCGACATTGTCCAGAAACACCTCGCACAGATGCGCCTCGCCGTTGATCTGGGGGATCTGGCGCACGGTGATGCCGGGCGTGTCCATTTTGATGATGAGGAAGCTGATTCCGCGCTGGGGCTTGACCGTCCGGTCGGTGCGCACCAGGAAAAAGCCCCAGTCGGCATGGGCCGCGCCGCTGGTCCAGATTTTCTGGCCGTTGACGATATATTTGCCATCGACCAGGTCCGCCGTCGTCCGCAGCGAGGCGAGGTCGGAGCCCGAGCCGGGCTCGGAAAAGCC
>Ga0207706_10001420_pt1 | contig 23967 bp, 19 predicted proteins | sample KBSC53metaG_FD_184318 | JGI IMG/M metagenome (GOLD analysis project Ga0207706, IMG submission 184318) | Corn rhizosphere microbial communities from Kellogg Biological Station, Michigan, USA - KBS C5-3 metaG (SPAdes) (version 2) | ecosystem: Host-associated > Plants > Roots > Rhizosphere > Soil ... | reverse complement strand
CCTGTCCCCTGTCCCCTGTCCCCTGTCCCCTGTCCCCTGTCCCCTGTCCCCTGTCCCCTGTCCCCTGTCCCCTGTCCCCTGCCGTCAGGCCGCCAGCCGGAAGTGCTCGCCGGTGGAGGATTCGATCGCCTCGACCACGGTGCGGGCCATCCGGTACTGCTCCTTGATCGGCTGCCAGTTCTCGCGGATGTAGGTCTTCAGGTTGCGGGTGCCGCCGGCCAGGCGCACCTCCATCTCCTCCTCGCAGCGCGCGCCCACCTCGCGGATGAACTCGAGCATGGCGTCGTGCTCCTGCCGCACGCGGTGCACCTTGATCATCTCCGAGCGGCTGGGGCGGGTGGCGTCCTTGCTGTAGCCCAGGTTGGCCAGCGCCCGGCCGATGGCGCTGCTCTCGCAGTTCTCCAGGTGGCTGGTGCGGTTCACCGGGTTCTTCCCCTCGACTTCCCGCGCCCATCCGGAGGTGTACACGCCGGCCGCCACCTCTTCGGGCGTGCGGTACACGCGCGCCTCGAACACCACCTCGGGCCCGTCCTCGCGCACCAGGCGCGTCTTGATGCACCCGTGCGGAAAGTCGCGGTAGAACTCGCCGATGCGCTCCTGCACCGGCGCGTACCCCTCCAGATCGAAGCTCATTGCCGCATCTCCCGCTGCGTTCGCTCTCCCCGCCGGCCGATGCCGTCAGCCAGCATTTCATCTTACGGTTTATTTTCGGTTTTGTTCCAGACCATGTCAAGATTGTCGTACCGGCGGAGGCACGACTCGCACGGGGTTGACAGTGTGGAACCCTCGACCTGGCTTTGGGGGCCGTCACCCGCCCGGCTCGTCCAGACCCTCGCCGAACACGTAGCGGCGGCCGCGCCAGAACAGGGTGCCCTTGCGGCCGCGGCGCAGCGAGTTGAGCAGGAGCGCGATCATCCAGAGCAGGCCGATGGGGTGCAGCACGATGCCGTTGCTGCTCTGGCGCAGGCGGATGGCGATGGCGATGCGGATCAGGTGGTTGGCCGCGATCCCGGCCAGCGACGGCCACAGCAGCATCCCGTAGCCGCGCACGGCCTGCACCACGCCCACGTACGGCGCCAGCAGCACGCCGCCGTACAGCACCAGCGACAGCGCGATCCCCAGCGCGCCCGGGCCGCGGTGGTACAGCATCCGGCTCAGGCCGCGCCAGAGCTGGCTGCGGCTGTGGAACATGCGGCCGTGGCCCATCAGGCTCCCGTCGGCGTACACGGCGCGGCACCCGGCGGCCTTGATCCGCCCGCACAGCTTCACGTCGGCCGCCACCTCGCCGGCCACCGACCCCCACCCCCCGGCGCGCTCCAGCGCCTCGCGCTTCACCACCACCAGCTGCCCCGTGGCCACGCGCAGCCAGGGGAAGCGGGTGAGCCACACCAGCGGCATCGGCAGCCAGCACAGGTAGCTCAGGTTCAGCAGCGGCACCACCATCTGCTCGGTGAGCGTGCCGGTGGCCTGCATCGGCAGCGCGCTCACGAAGTCGGCCCGCTTCCGCTCCATCACCGAGCCCAGGCGGTTCAGGCAGGCGGGCGTGGCCACCGTGTCGGCGTCCAGGAACACCAGCACGTCTCCCTTCGCCTGGCGCGCCAGCTCGTGGCAGGCGTGCGGCTTTCCCAGCCATCCCACGGGGAGCTCGCCGCTGCCGCGGAGCACGCGGACGATCGGCTCGGCGGCGGAGAGGCGCTCCAGCACGTCGGCGGTGCCGTCCGTGGACCCGTCGTCGAACACCAGCACCTCGTGCGGCCGCTGCTCGCCGGCCAGGATCGCCGCCACGCAGTTGACGATGCGGCGCCCCTCGTTGCGCGCGGGGATGCAGACGGATACCTGGCCGGGCATCCGCCCCTTCGCGCTGCCGCGGGGCCACACCAGCAGGTTGAACAGCACCATCCCCAGCGCCGCCAGCGACGGCACCGCCAGCAGCCAGAACCAGGCGAGCTCCTGCGGGGTGAAGGCGATCATCCGCGTGGGTGGACGGGGAAACGGCACGCTCCTGCCGGCATCAGCCGCGGAAAGGATGCCGCGGCGCCGCGGCGTTGGAAAGCCCCGCGCGCCCGGGCCCCGCGCCCGGGCGGCGAACCGATCCGGCCGCGCGCCGGAATTCGACCGCTTTTCGGAATGCCTCCGGCCCGGAGCGCCGACAGATCCATCAGCCATCCCAAGGATAAACAAACGCTGTACAGCGGCGGATACGATCCTGGGAATTGCAAAAATCGCTGGACATCCGTCGTCGCCCCGCCGTGGCGGATGCCTTGCCGGGCAAGATACCGGTGACGCTTGCGCGAAAGTTGCTGTCCAGCAAAATTCCACGATTGGAAAAAATGTATCGGCGTCCATACATTTGTGCGCCGGAATTGGACGCGGCCGGCGGAGGGGTTGCGGGGCGGAGGTGAACGGGCCGCGGTGGGCCAGGCGGGACGCACCGCGCCGGGATTCGGCGCGGGTGTGCCTCACGGATCAACGGCAGGACCGGTTCAGATGAGCTATCGCATCAAGCGCGTCGCGCACCTCACGGGGATCAACCCCGCCACGCTGCGCGCGTGGGAGCGCCGCTACAACCTGATCGCCCCGGGGCGCACCGACTCGGGGTACCGCGTGTACAGCGACGAAGACGTGGCCATGCTGGGCCGCATCAAGAAGCTGACCGACGAGGGCCTCACCATCGGCGAGGCGATCTCGCGGGTGCGGCGGGGGAGCGCGCCGCTGCCGCCCACCGCCGCCGCGCCCGACCTGGCCGAGGTGCGCCGCCAGCTGCGCGACGCGCTGCTGCGCTTCGACCGGCAGGGCGCGCTGGGCGCGTGGGACCGGCTGCTGCACCTGCCCCCCGAGCGCCGCGCCGAAGAGGTGCTGCTGCCGCTGATGCGCGAGATCGGCGACCTGTGGCAGGACGGGGTGGCGGTGGTGGCGCAGGAGCACTTCGCCAGCGGCTTCGTGCGCGAGAAGCTGGCGGGGATGATCGCCGAGATCGACACCGGCGTGGCGCCCGGCCCCGAGGCGGTGTGCGCCGGCGTGCCGGGCGACCCGCACGAGCTGGGGCTGATGGCGGCGGCGCTGCGGCTGGCGGCGGGGGGGTGGAAGGTGCTGTACCTGGGCGCCAACGTGCCGTGGGACGACCTGCGCCGCGTGGTGGCCGAGCGCCGCCCCGCGCTGCTGTGCGCCAGCCTGGTGATGCGCACCACCGCCCTGGGCGTGCGCGAGAGTGCCGAGCGGCTGCGCGGCCTGGCCCCGCGCGAGACCGGCGTGGTGATGGGTGGCGCCGGCATCCCCGCCGAGACCGAGCCGGTGCGCGGCGTGCGCTTCGCCCAGGCCATCGGCGACGTGTTCTCGGCGAACTGACGATCGCCGGGATCGATTCCAGGGGATACGACGAAGCCCCCGCGGTGAGCGGGGGCTTCGTCGTTCGTGGATCGTGGGGGACGCGCGTCTGTGGGCCGCTCTCTCATGCGGAAGAGAGAACGTTCGTGCCGGCGTGGGTGCCCGAAGGAACGTTCGTCCGGGCTCCGTTCAGAAACAGCTGAATCTCTCACGGAGGGACGGAGGAACGGAAACAGCTTGTAGTTTCCGTCTTTCCGTTCCTCCGTGAGACCACTGGCAGTTCAGCGGTCATCGAACGTTCGTCCGGGGTGATGATCAGAACGACTGCCCGATGGTGAGGTACGCCTTGGCCGCCGGCCGCTCGCTCAGGCCGTCCAGCGTGGCGGCGCGGCGCACGGGGACGGCCACGCCGGCGCGCAGGCGCATCCCCAGGTTGAAGCCGAAGACGAAGTCGCCGCCGACCTCGGCGCCGACGGACACCATCGGGTCGGCCTTGGGGAAGAACGAGGCGAGCTCGGGGTCGCAGCGCTCGGCGCACCAGGCGGTGCCGGCGTCCACGAAGGCCGTGCCCCAGGTGCGGTCCAGGTAGAGGGGGACCAGGCCGACGCCCCGCTGCACCAGCGCCAGCGGGAAGCGCCACTCCAGCGTCCCCGCCCACGCCCGGTCCCCGAACTGCGACCCCTCGGGCCAGCCGCGCACGAACAGGTCGCGCGTTTCGCTCAGCCCGAACGCGGTGCCCAGCGGCGTCCCCAGCACGTCGCCGGTGATGCCGCCCGCCGAGAAGAGCGGCGTGCGCGAGCCGAAGTCGGCGGCCCCCACCGCGCGCAGCGCCACCACGTGCCGCGCGAACCCCCAGCCGTGGAAGCCGCGGTACGCCTGCGTCCGCCCCGTGACCCGGGTGTAGCCGCGCGTCACCTCCTCGCTGGGGAGCGGCTCCACGAAGCGCCGCCCTTCCACCGACGCGGCGGCGATGAAGCCGTCCTGCGCGCTGATGGAGAACGGGTAGCCGCGCACGGTGGAGGTCCCCAGCGTGGCGATCGCGCCGGCCTCGGCGGGCGGGTCCAGCAGCGCGACGACGGCCGGATTGGGCCCGTCGCTCCACTGCCGCACGCGGTCGCGCACGTTGGCGCCCAGGCTCAGCCAGCTGTACGAGCGGAAGCGCGGGCGCGCGAAGGTGGCCACGAGACTCGCGGAGCGCTCGCGCTCTTCCAGCGTGGTGAGCACGGCGCCGTCGGGCCCGTTCACCTGGAACGTCCCCAGCGCGTCCCAGTCCTGGAACGCCGACACGCCGATCACCGGATTGCCCAGACCGCGGAACAGGTAGCCGGCGCCGCCCTCGGCCCGCCCGTCGCGCGTGTACACCTGCGCGAACGCCGCCCACAGGTGCCGCTCGACCACGTCCTGCCCGCTGGTGGCCACCCCCAGCGCGGTGCCGAAGGCGCCGCTGTCGTAGATGATGGGCTCCCAATACGCCGGGAGCACCGAACGCCACGCGTGATACGTTCCGGCGGGGGCGTCGGCGGAGCGCGTGGGGTCCGGCTGCGGCGCGGGGGCCACGGAGGGGCGCACCGGCGGCGCGGCGCGCCAGGCGGACGGGTCGAAGGGGATGCGGGCGACGTGGTAGCCGTCGGAGCGGTAGTACTGGAAGGCGATCCACCGCCCGTCCGGCGACACGTCGGGCTGGAAGGCGCCGGTGAGCACGCGGGTCACCTGCATCAGCCGCCCGCCCTGCGTGTCGTAGGCGTAGAGGTTGGAGATGCCGGTGCGGTCGGACGAGAAGAGGACGTAGCGGCCGTCCGGCGACCACGCGGGCGACATGTCCACCGCCCGGTCGTCCGTCACCTGCGTGACGACACGTCCGTCCCGGTCGAGGATCACCACGTCGTAGAACCCGCCCTGCCGCCACCGGCCGATGGCGATGCGGCTGCCGTCCGGCGACCAGCGCGGGTCCGCCCACTGCACGTCCAGCGACGCGGGGACGAGCTCGCGCGGGGCCGATCCGGGCGCCTCCAGCACCACCGGCACCGTGGTCCCCGGCGCGCTGCGGATGGCCACGATCCGCCCGTCGCGCGCCACGTCGGGCGCCATCAGCCGCGCGCCGCTGGTCAGCCGCTCGCGCCCGACATCCGCGCCCACGCGGAAGAGGTCGGAGAAGTAGCGATAGGGATCGCGCGCGTCGATCATCGAGGTCACCAGCGAGCGCCCGTCCGGCGCCCAGCTCGCGGACGCCGCGGTGGTGCGCGAGGCCAGGGTGCGCTCGCGGCCGGCGGCATCCACCGTCCGCTGCTCGCGCTGCTCGCGCGCGGTGAAGGCGTCGAACGCGATCACGCTCCCGTCCGGCGACCAGCGCGGGAAACCGGCGTCGTATCCCTCTTTCGTCAGCACCTGCGGCTCCGTCAGCCCCGCGCGGCGCAGCGAGTCGGCCAGGGCGCGGTAGCGCGTTTCCAGCTGGCCCTGCCACTCGCGATAGGCGTCCGAGAAGGAGATGCCGTACGCGCCGCGCGCCGCCCGGTCGTTCAGGAAGGGGACGATCTGCCCCCCGTAGCGCCGCACGAATTCGCCCGCGGCGCTGTCGCCGCGGGTGCCGGCCAGCCAGGTGAGGAACATCGACCCGTAGACGTAACGCGTGTTTCCCCCCGGCCAGCTCGCCGGGTCGCCGGACGTCCGGTCGAGCGGGAAGAAGCGCCCCTCCAGGACGGCGGCGCGCAGCACCATGTCGTGGTACGTCCCGCGGACGCGGCCGGCGCGGGTCAGGCGGCTCTCCAGGTAGGTGGCCAGCCCCTCCTTGGTCCAGTCGGGGGTGGTGGTGTGGGGGAAGGAGAGCGGCGCGCGGCCCAGGACCAGGCGCGGGAGGCGCGGCAGCCCGCGGGCATAGTCCAGGTGGAAGATGTGGGTGAGCTCGTGGGTGATGACCAGGTCGACCCAGTCGTCGTAGAAGGCCAGCGTGGGCTCGTCCACCGGCGGGTGCGCGAAGATGACCACGCGGTTGCGCGGGAACGGCGTGGCGAAGCCGTTGGCGTAGTCCACGTTGTCGGTCACCACCAGGTCGATGCGCCCGGCCGGCGGCCGCACCAGCGCGGCGGAGAGCCCCGTGTACGCCTCTTCGGCGCGGGCGCCGGCGCGGCGGGCCAGCGGCTCCAGCCCCGGCGTGTAGTGCACGCGGAAGTGCGCCGTGGGGATCACGCTCCAGTGCGCGTCGGCGGGGATCTGCGCGCGCGCCGCGGCGGGTGCCAGCAGGAGGGCGGCGGCGAGCGCGGGCGGTGCCAGCGTGCGCGCGGCGAGCCGGCGGAAGGGAGAGGTCATCGGGTCAGGCGGAGGGTGATGGACCGGTGCCGGACGGATCGGTTCGACGAGCGAGCAAGACGGGTTCCGAGACACTTCAGCGCCACCGCCGGCTGTTCACCCCGGTCGAGACTCAGCAACCGCGCGCTGGACTCTTACCCGGGCCAAAGCCGGTAGTCCGCGAAGGCGGACTTCGTGTGGTTGTTCCAGCGATTCGATCGCCCTGCTCCAACCGCCGGGCGTGCGCGCTACCGCGCCCGCCCGCGCAGGAACGCCTCGATCCCCCGGAAGTGCGCGCGGGCGATGCGCTCCTGCACGGCCGGGTCGCGGAGCGCGGCCTCCTGCTGGGGCACCATCAGGAACATCGTCTCGGTGAGCGTGGATGGGAACCAGGTGCTGCGCACCAGCGCCAGGTCGGCCCGCGCGAAGCCCAGGTCGCGCAGCCCCAGCTCGCCGACCAGCTCGTGCTGCAGCAGCCGCGCGAGCTCCATCCCCTGCGGCGCGTTGTAGAACGCGGTGGTGCCGTTGTTGGCGAACGGGTTCACGCCGTCGGGGAAGGCGTTGTTGTGCACGCTCACCAGCAGTTCGGCGTTGGCGCGCTCGGCCATCAGCGGACGCGCGCCCAGCGCCACCGCCGCCGTGTCGGGGCGCGTCTCCAGCACCCGCGCCCCCGCTTCGCGCAGCAGACGGACCAGGCGACGGGCGACCATCAGGTTCGCGTCCGCCTCGGTGAGCCGCGTGGGGCCGATGGCGCCGCCGGGCGGGTGCCCCGCGTCCACGGCGATGAAGCGCCCCGCCAGCGGCCGCGCCCGGTCGATCCGCGGCGGGCGGCGGACGCGGATCACCAGCGTGCCACCGGCGTCGTAGAAGGAGCGCCAGCCCCAGATCGGCTGGTCCGTCTCCAGCCGCGCGGTGAAGACGCCGTCGCGCGGCTGGTCCCACCCCAGGTGGCGGACGAAGGGGTCCTCGGGCCCGTAGTGCGCCCAGTTGGTGCGCGTCTGCGCGCCGAAGACCTCGACCGCGATCGCGTTTCCATCCGCCGAAACGCGGAAGGGGAGCCGGTCCGAGGTGCTGAGCCGCAGGTCCACCCACTCCGCCGCGGGAACCACGCGCACCGTGCCGACCGTCGCCTCACCGAGCGGAGTGCCGGCCGGGAGCAGGCGCAGGCTCTTCGCGTCGATCCACACGTGCACGCCGTCCGCCAGCCGCGCGCGCAGAAAGCCCTCGCGCTCGCCGTCGATCACCAGCCGCGTGCCCACGGGGAAGAACCACTGGTACGGCGTGTTGCTCCCCGGCAGCGCCTGGGCGATCACCGTGCTGTCGGGCCGGTCGCCCGCGGCGATGGCCACCCGCGTCTCGCCCGGGCGGAGGACGCCGACGCCGGCGGGGAGCGGCATCCGCAGCGAGTCGGCGCCGCGGGTGAGCAGGATCACGGCGCCGCCGGTGCCCGCGCCGGCCGGTGCGACCGTGGCGTTCGCCGCACCCGCCGGCGGGGCGACGGACGCGCGGGGCGCGAAGGTGCCGGCGTATTCCGAGAACTCGCGCGGCTGGCCCGCCACGTCCTGCTGGAAGCCCATCTCCCGCTCGGCCACGCGCCGCTCCACCAGCGGGACGGACGATCCGTCCGCCAGCAGCAGCCGCGCGGTGGCGCCGGGCGTGGCGCGGAAGCGCACCGTCACCGGCTCGCTCTCGTTCACCGTGAGCGCGCCGGCCGGGGTGACGCTCCCGGCCACCACGGCGAGCGGCCCGCCGGCCGCGGTCGGCTCCTGGCGCACGGGAACGCGCACGGTGCGCCGCTGCTGCGCCTGCTGTGTCCGCGCGCCGCTGCGCACCTCGGCCACCAGGTCGTACACGCCGTTCGCGGGGACGGGAAAGAAGCCCAGGAACGCGCCGTTCGCCGCCACCTCCACCGGCTGGCCGTTGATGGTGAGCCGCGCCTGCCCGTTCCCCACGCTCCCGAAGATGAAGTTGCTGTCGGCGGTCGCGAGTTGCGCCCCCTCGTCCGGATAGACCACGTCGATCGCCAGCGGCCCGGTCCGCGGCGGCACCGGCGGCAGGCTGCCGTGCCGTGCATCTGCCGAAACGTGGTTGCCGGGACCGCTCTCTCCACGGGTGACGGCGCCCGGGCTGGTGGACGCAGTGGCGCACGCGGCGATCAGGATTGCCAAGGGGGCGACGGAGGTGGACCGTGCGAGGCGGTGCGGCATGCGGTGCGTGGGGTGAGGGATCCGGCTGCGGCGCCGTCGATCGGGTATGCGCACCAGACTAGCGATGCGCGGGCGGCGGCGCGAGGAGACGGCGCGCGATGCGCCGGATGGACGTCGTCCGCCGTTCAGCCGGTCCCCCCTGTCTCCGCCAGCCCGGCCGCGGCGGCCCGGTCGATCATCCATACCAGCTCCCCGTCCGCAGGCCGCAGATTCTGTGCGGGAAGGCGGAAGGGATCGAGCGGGCCCTGCAGCACCTGCCACACGACCGGGGCCTTGCCGCTGCCCAGCGCCAGCATCTCCAGCCGCGCGGCGGCGTTCACCACCGGAAAGGTGAAGGTGACGCGGGGCTCGCCCAGCTCGCGGTTCAGCGCCGGGGCCACCGGGAGCTCCCTCTCGCGCAGCAGCGGGTCGAAGGGGAAGAGCGAGCAGGTGTGCGCGTCGGGGCCCACGCCCAGGTGCACCAGGTCGAAGCGGGGGATGCCGGGGCCGAACAGGCGCGCCAGCTCATCGGCGTAGCGTGCCGCGCCCTCGGCCGCCGGCAGTTCTCCCGCGATGCGGTGCACGTTGGCGGGAGGGAGCGGCACGCGGCGGATGAACGCCTCCCACGCCATCCCGTAGTTGCTGCGGGGGTGGTGCGGCGGCACGCAGCGGTCGTCGCCCCAGAACAGGTGCACGCCCTCCCACGGGATGCGCGCGGCGAACTCGTCCGTGCCCAGCAGCGTGTACATCTCCGTTGGCCCGGTGCCGCCGGAGAGCGCCACGGCGAACCGCCCGCGCGCCTCCACCGCCTCGCGCGCCCGCGCCACGAACGACTCGGCGCCCGCGCGCCCGGCGGCGTGCGCGTCGGGATGGATCTCGATCTTCGCTCTGCTCATCTCCGCTCCTCATCTGCGATGGGCGCCGCATCCGGACGGTCGCGCGCGGGATGATTCTGCGTCCGTCTGTCCGCCCGCGCAAAACGGCGGCTTCATGTACCAATCCCATTGACACATGTGCCACGATGTATCATTGTTCATGGTACATGATGCGGACACGCCAGCAAGGAGGGAGCCGATGTTCAGCCTGTTCTTCGGGGACGATTCCTCTCCCCGCCCCGATCCGCGGCCGGGGAACCTCAACTTTGGCGACGACGTCCGCCGCGCGCTGGCCGGCGCGCGCGAAGAAGCCGTCGATCTGCGGCACCGGCAGCTGGACACCGAGCACGTCTTGCTGGGAATGCTGCGCGACGGCGAGGGCGAGGCCGCCCGGATGCTGGCCGCGCTCGGCGTGGACCCGCGCCAGCTCCGGCAACACGTGATGGGAGTGGTGAGGCCGGGGAGCGGCGGCGCGATGGAGCTCGGCGAGCTTCCCTACGCCTCGGCCGCCAAGCGGGTGCTCGAGCTCACCATGAACGAGGCGGGCGTGACCGGTGCCACGCAGATCACCCAGCGGCACCTGCTCGCCGGGCTGCTGCGCGTGGAGAAGGGCACCGCCGCGCGGGCGCTGGCCCGCTTCGGCGTCACGCTCGACGCGCTGCGGCGCGCGGGCACGGCGCCGGCGGCGCGGATCGGCATCCGCATCGACGACGCGTCGGACCGCTCGATCTACGAGCAGATCGTGGCGCAGGTGCAGGAGGCGGCGGCCACGGGGCGCGCCAGGGCGGGCGAGCGCCTCCCCTCGGTGCGCGCCCTGGCCGACGAGCTCGACGTGGCGCCGGGGACGGTGGCGCGCGCCTACGCCGAGCTGGAGCGCCGGGGCGTGGTGGTGACCGACGGCGCGCGCGGCACCCGCATCGCCGAGCGCGCGGCCGCCGAGCCCGCGCGCGTCGGCGACCTGGCCGGGCTGATCCGCCCCGTGGTGGTGGCCGCCTACCACCAGGGCGCCACCGCCGCCGACCTGCGCGCCGCGCTCGACCGGGCCATGGAGGGGATCTATCCCGATGAGGGCGGGGAGGGATCGCCCGCCTGAGACGCGAGGGTGGATGGGGCGGGATGATCCGGTACGCCGTCCACGCGCGTGGGTGCTCGGTCAGGCGGTCTGCGCGGTGGGCACGTGCGTGATGCAAGGCGCGCTCATGGAACTTCTGATCCCCGGGGCGGCGTGAAATGGCTCGCCTCGCCGCGGTCCAGGGTATCGATGCGGGTGGTGTAGCGCCCGCCGGGGAGCCGCTTGCGCGTGGTGCGCTGATAGCGGTAATCGGCAGAGCGGCCGCGCGCGGGGAGATCTACCTGGCTTTCGGACCAGGTCTCCGTCCACCGACCGTCGATCCAGCAGAGCTCTTCGTGGCTGTGCAGCAGGCCGGCGTGCCCGAACACCGAGCCGGTGCGCACGCAGGGCCGCCTCTCCACCGGGTCGATGTGACTGTCCTCGCTCAGCACGGTGTCACGCACGAACGCGCCACGGTCGGAATCGTACATGAACACGTCGTAGATCTCGTTCCCGGTTGCACCCCAGAAACGGCCCACTTTCACGTCCATCCAGCCGTCCCGGTTCAGGTCCACACCCTGCAAGAAGTCCGCGCCCAGCGCCGGCTGCTCGCCCTCGTCCAGCCGCAAGACCTGGATCGGCCGCGGAGCGGACCAGGCGGCGAACACCAGCACGGAATCGACCCAGCCGTTCTTTTCGCCGATCGCCTGCAGCCGCAGCGCGCGCCCGTCCGGCCCCGGCTTGCAGTCGAACGTGGGCCGCGCGGCGAGATCCTCCTTGGGGAACTGTGGCATTTCCTGGCGGAACGGAGTCAGGTCGCGCACGTCGGTGCGGTTGCAGAGCGGCCCGCCCTGGTGCGTGTGCAGCCGGTCGTCGGCCAGCGGATTGGGCCGCAGCGCGCGCGATGCCGCCGCGATGGACTCAGGGCTGAGCCCGGGCGCCCGCCCGGCCGCGCGTGGCTGATCGGCGCGGCAGGCGGCCAGCGTGGAGGCGGCAAGGAGCGGGGAAAGCCGGCGAAGGCGCATGGGAGCAGGGCCGCGCGGAGGGTGGCGAGTTCCGTCCGCCGCATCTACCCGGCGCGGTGCGGACAGATCCGTCTATCCAGGCCTTGCTACAACTCGCGCCACTCGCGGCCGTCGGCGCGGATCAGCGCGTCGGAGCAGGCGGGGCCCCAACTGCCGGCGGGGTAGGGCTCGGGCTCGCCGGCGCGCGCCCACTCCTCCAGGATCGGGGTGATCAGCGTCCACGCCGCCACCACCTCGTCCTCGCGGGCGAAGAGCGTGGCGTCGCCCAGCATGGCGTCCAGCAGGAGGCGCTGGTACGCCTCGGGGCTTTCCGTCTTGAAGGCGCGGCTGTAGTCGAAGTCCATCGCCACCTGCCGCAGCTCGCCCTGCATCCCGGGCACCTTGGCCTCGAAGAGCAGCGTGATCCCCTCGTCGGGCTGGATGTGCAGGATCAGGGCGTTGGGCGCGGGAGAATCGCCCTCCACCACGTCCAGGATCGGGTGCGGGGCGGGGCGGAAGCGGACGACCACTTCGCTGAGCTTGGCGCCCAGCCGCTTGCCGGTGCGCACGTAGAACGGCACGTCGGCCCAGCGCCAGTTGTCGATCCACAGCCGCAGCGCCGCGAACGTCTCCGTCCGCGAGTGGGGATCGACGCCGGGCTCGTCGCGGTACCCCGGCATCTTCCCGTCCTTGGACGCGGCGTACTGGCCGCGCACCGCGTCGTGCGCCACGTCTTCGCCGCGGATCGGGCGGATGGAGCGCATCACCTTCACCTTCTCGCTGCGGATGCTGTCGGCGTCGTAGCTGGCCGGCGGCTCCATGGCCACCAGCGCCAGCACCTGCAGGAGGTGGCTCTGCACCATGTCGCGCAGCGCCCCGGCCTTCTCGTAGTACCCCGCGCGCTGCTCCACGCCGACCGCCTCGCCGACGGTGATCTCCACGTGGTCCACGTAGTTGCGGCTCCACACCGGCTCCCACACCAGGTTGCCGAAGCGGAAGACCAGGATGTTCTGCGTGGTCTCCTTCCCCAGGTAGTGGTCGATGCGGAAGATCTGCCGCTCGTCGAACACGCGGTGCAGGTCTTCGTTCAGCTTCTTCGCGGAATCGAGGTCGTGCCCGAACGGCTTTTCCACGATGATGCGGCTGAAGCACCTGTCTTTGGGATCGCAGACCAGCCCCGCGCGCCCCAACTGCTCGGCCACCAGCTCCATCACCCCCGGCGGGACGGCCAGGTAGTACAGCCGGCTGCCCCCCGTCCCCTGCTCCTGGTCGAGCCGTTCCAGCGTCTGCTTCAGCCGGTGGAAGCCAGCGGGGTCTTCGAAGACGGAGCCCACGTACTCCAGCCGCGGCGCGAAGCGGGCCCACTCTTCGTCGCCGGGCTCCGTCGCGAACTCGGCCAGCGCGGCGCGCATCCGCTCGCGGAAGGTTGCCGCGTCCATCTCCTCGCGCGCGAAGCCGACCACGGCGAAGTGTTCGGGAAGGAGCCCGTCGCAGAACAGGCGGTAGACGGCGGGGAGCAGCTTGCGGCGCGTGAGGTCGCCGGTGGCGCCGAAGATCACCAGCGCCTGCGGCTGCGGCGTCCGCGCGCTCTTCATGGTCTTGCGCAGCGGCGTTTCGGCGGGCGCGCCGCTGGCCATCGTCACCTGCCCGGCGGTGGGGCCGGACGCGGTGGAAGGGGTGGCGTCGCTCATCCGTGGCTTTCCTTCTCTGCGGCCGTCTTCACCGCGTGCCCGCCGAACTGGTTGCGCAGCGCGGCGATCACCTGCGCGGCGTAGCTCTGGTCCTGCCGCGAACGGAAGCGCATGAACAGGCTCTCGGTGATCACCGGCGCGGGGACGTTCTGGTCGATGGCGGCCTGCACCGTCCAGCGCCCCTCGCCGCTGTCGGCCACCCATCCCTTGATGTCGGCCAGCTCCTGCCCCTCGGCGGCGTAGGCGAGCTCCAGCAGCTCCAGCAGCCAGGAGCGGACCACGCTGCCGTGGCTCCACAGCGCGGCGATGGCGCGCAGGTCGAGCTTGAACTCGCTGGTGTGCAGGATCTCGAACCCTTCGGCGTACGCCTGCAGCAGGCCGTACTCGATCCCGTTGTGCACCATCTTGGTGTAGTGCCCGGCGCCGCTGGGGCCCACATGCAGGTAGCCGTCGGGCGGGGCCAGGGTGCGGAACGCCGGCTCGCAGACCGCCACCGCCTCCTTCGGCCCGCCCACCATCAGGCAGTAGCCCACCTTCAGCCCCCACACGCCGCCGCTGGTGCCCGCGTCCACGAAGTGGATGCCGCGCCCCTGCAACTCGGCCGCGCGGCGCTTGCTGTCGTGGAAGTTGGAGTTGCCGCCGTCGATCAGCACGTCGCCGGGCTGCAGGCTGTCCGCCAGCTTCTGCAGCGTGCTTTCCGTGGGCGCGCCCGCGGGCACCATCACCCACACGACGCGCGGAGCCTCGAGCGCCTGCGCCATCTCCTGCAGCGAGAACACGGGCGTGGCGCCCTCGGCGGAGCCGACCTTCTTCGTGAGCTCGGGATCGAGGTCGTACACGACCACCTGGTGCCCGCCGCCCAGCAGGCGCTCCACCATGTTGCCACCCATCTTCCCCAGCCCCACCATGCCCAGACGCATGTGATCCCCCTGGTTCACCGTGCCTTGCCGGCCGCCCCACCGCGGCCGGTGGGTGCAATTAACGCCGCCGCCGGTCCGTGCGGCAAGGGCGGGCCTCCGTCCGACGGCGATCGGCGCGTGCGGCCGGCGCCGCGGGCCCTCACCCTGGCGTCCAGGCGCGACTGCGTCGCGTCCTGAACGCCTGTCCCTCCCCCAAAAACTGCCTGGGGGAGGGACCCGGGGGCGCTTCGCGCGGCTGTTTCGCGTGCGGATCGAAGCTGGTTCCGGGCACCAATCTCTCGTCCACACCGGGGCCGGTAGTCCGCGGAGGCGGACTTCGTGTGGTGGTTGCCCCCGGCTTCAGCCGCCGGTGCGATCCCTCCCACCCGAGCGACGTCAGTCCCGCTCGCCCGCTTCTCCCCCGGGCCGGCCCGCGGGCCGCGGCGGGGGCGGCGGCTGCACCCAGCCGGGGCGCGCCTCGGGGTGGCTGATTTCGCCGCCCAGCAGCGCGGCGCGCGACACCAGGCCGAAGCCGGCGAGCGCGGCGAGCAGCGTCACGATCGCCAGCCCGCGCGCGGCGCCGCGGCGGCGGCGCATCAGCAGCAGCGTGACCAGCGCCAGGACGGCGGACACGCCGATCACGATGGTGGAGAGCTGCGCGGCCTCTTCGTGCGCGTGGGCCAGGCGGCGCTGGAAGCCCTGCGTGCCGGACAGCGCGTGTTCGGCGGGCTCGCCGGTGAGCTGCACGCCCCAGGTGGCGATGCCGATCAGCACCGCCACGATCAGCCCCAGCCGCAGCACCTCCTCGCTCTTGCGCAGCAGCCCCCACCCGATCAGCAGCGCCGCGAAGATCGCCCCGAACACGGGGACGTGGTTCACCACCAGGTGCAGGTGTGCCGGATTCATGGTTCCTCCCGAACCGTCGGTTCCGTATCGTCGTGCCAGCGAATCGTCCCAACCTGCGCCCACCGGTGCACGCACGATGCCCGGAGTCTCGCGGCATCCGCTGTGGGAGGTGGCTCGACCCGTCGTCTCGCCCGTTTCCGGCGCGGCGGGCGGGGGCGTATATTCGCCGCCGACCCCACGTGCGTTCCCCGAACCGCCCTGTCGCCATGCGGTTGATCCGAATCCTCGCCGCGGCCGCCGTCCCGTTCCTGGCCGCCGCCCCGCTCCACGCGCAGACGGCCGCCCCGCCCGGCGCCGAGGCGGACCTGGTGCTGCTGAACGGGAAGATCTTCGTGGCCGACAGCGGCAACTCGATCGTGCAGGCGCTGGCGGTGCGCGACGGGCGCATCCTGGTGGCCGGGCCCAACGACCAGGCGCGGCGCATGGTAGGGGAGCGCACGCGCGTGGTCGACCTGCACGGCGGCTTCGTGACGCCCGGCTTCAACGACGCGCACATCCACGCGGCCGAGGGCGGGGGCGCGCTGCTGGAGGTGGACCTGAACGGCACCACCTCCATCGCCGAGATCCAGCGCCGGATCGCCCGGGCGGTGGCGCAGGCCGCCCCCGGCGAGTGGATCCAGGGGCGCGGGTGGGACCAGACGCGCCTTCCCGCCGCCGAGCTGGGGCCGGGCGGCTGGCCCACCCGCCAGCAGCTGGACCAGGTGTCGCCCAGCAACCCCGTGGTCCTTTCGCGCGTGGATGGGCACACCTCGTGGGCCAACTCGGCCGCGCTGCGCATCGCGGGCGTCACCCGCGGCACGCCCAACCCGCCCGGCGGCGAGATCGTGCGCGACGCGGCCGGCGAGGCCACCGGCATCCTGCGCGAGGGACCCGCCCGCAGCCTGGTGACCACCCGCGTCCCCTCGCCGGGGCCGGCGCAGATCCGCCGGCAACTGCGCGCGGCGATGGAGCTGGCGGCGAGCACCGGCGTAACCAGCGTGCAGAGCGACGTTTCGCCGATCACCTCGGGGAGCTTCGACGAGAACGACCCGGCGCTCCCGGCCGCCTTCCGCGTGCTGCAGGAGATGGAGCGCGACGACTCGCTCACCTTTCGCGTGTACGCCTGGGTGCCGCTCACGCCCGAGTTCGTGCGGGCGTTCAGCCGCCTGGGGATCCGCGCGCCGTACGGCGACGACTGGGTGCGGCTGGGGATGGTGAAGGGATATACGGACGGGTCGCTGGGCTCGCGAAGCGCCTGGATGCTGGAGCCGTACAGCGACGCGCCCGGCACGCGCGGCCTTCCGCAGCACAGCGACGCCGAGCTGGATTCGCTGGTGGCGATGGCCGACGCGGCGGGGCTGCAGGTGATCCTGCACGCCATCGGCGACGCGGCCAACCGGCAGGCGCTGAACGCCATCGAGCGCGCCGAGCGCATCAACCCGGCGCACGAGCGCCGCCACCGCATCGAGCACGCGCAGGTGCTGGCGCCGCAGGACATCCCCCGCTTCCGGCAGCTGGGGGTGATCGCCAGCATGCAGCCCACGCACGCCACCAGCGACTTGCGCTGGGCCGAGCAGCGCATCGGCCGCCAGCGGGCGCAGCAGGGGGCGTACGCCTGGCGCTCGCTGCTCAACGCGGGCGCCACGGTGATCTTCGGCACCGACTTCCCCGTGGAGCCGATCCGCCCCGTGGAGGGGATCTACTCCGCCGTCACGCGCCAGAGCCGCGAGCACCCCGGCGACCCCCCCGGCGGCTGGCTTCCCGAGCAGAAGCTCACGCGCGAGGAGGCGATCCGGCTCTACACCGCGGCGCCCGCGTACGGCGAGTGGCAGGAGCGGGTGAAGGGAACGCTGCGCCCCGGGATGCTGGCCGACTTCGTGGTCTGGTCCGCCGACCTGCTCACCATCCCCGAACGCGAGATCCTGAACACCGAGCCGCTGATGACGGTGGTCGGCGGGCGGACGGTGTATCGGAAGCCGTAGGTGCGGAGGTGCGGAGGTGCGGAGGTGCGGAGGTGCGGAGGTGCGGAGGTGCGGGGGGCGTGTATGCAGCGGCGCGTGCGATGATCGAAGGCTGAGAGACATCCTTTGATCACCACCGAACGCACTGACGCACCCGTTCCAACGCACTCGCGCACCTGCTGGTTTTCGATCAGTGCGCGTGCTGCGCCCGCTCCGCCGCCTCGGCCTCGCGCTCCTTGCCGATCGAGGCGTAGGCGGCGCGGACGAAGCGCTCGGGAGAGACGGGGCCGTGGGCCCAGCGCGCGTCGAACTGCGCGGTGGGGTGCGCGGCCACGGCCTGCTCCACCGTCTTTCCCTCGTTCACCAGCGCCTCCACGCGGTCGTGCACGGCGATCAGCATGTCGCGGAACTCGCCCAGCTCGCGGATGCTGGCCAGCGGGCCGCGCGCGGGCACGATCGGCTCGATCGCCTGGGGCGCGTCGGAGAAGTTGGTGGCGAACGCAGCCACGGTCTCGGCCACCCCCGCCAGCGTGCCCCCCGCGTCCACGTCGATGTCGGGGTAGCCGTCCATCGTGAAGCTGTTGATGTACAGCAGCCCCGCGCCCTCGAAGTGGATCGCCACGTCCGCGCCGCTGTAGCCGGGGCGCTGCTTCACGCAGTGCGCCTCCTCGCGCCCCAGCAGCACCTGCACCACCTCGCTGTAGCCCATCGACGGCACCCGCGTCCCCGCCGCCAGCGGCGCCGCCGCGTCGCGCGAGGCGCGGCGGATGCGCGCCCGCAGCTCCTCGTGCGCCAGCGCCACGGCGCCCGCCTGCTCCCACCCGCCGTCCGCGAATCGCGGCGCGCCGGGGCCGTCCATCAGCAGCGCGTACCGCACCGGCCCGGCGTGCAGCGCCGCCAGCGCCCGCCGCGCCTTCGCCACCAGCGCGGGCGACTGGACGCCGGCCACCATCGCCCCGGCGGAATCGGCGACCAGCACCAGGTTGGCGCCCTGCTCCGTCACCACGTAGGTGCGCGGCGCCACCTGCACCGCCAGCCCCCCGGCCACGCTCTGCTGCGCCGCGGCGGTGAGGGCCGGCAAGACGGCGGCGATGGCGGAGACCGCCAGGAATCTGCGCTTCATCGGATCGGTCGAGGTCGGGGAGAGGGAGATGCGAAGCGGCCCGCGCCGGCGGCCGCGGTGGAGGAGGGAAGCTACGGACGCGCCACCGCGCGCGTCAAAGTATCGAGACGAAGACGCGGGCCGGGCGGCGAATCCGTCCGCCGCCCGTCCCGTGATTCGATGGTGCGCGAAAGCCCCTGGGTCAGCTTTTCGCCACCAGCTTCACCGTGCGGTTCTGGTCGTTCGAAAACGCGACCTGCGTCACCTTTCCGCTGCTGATCCGCTTGATCGCGATGCGCTCGCTCTTCCCCGCGAACGTCGCGTCCACCTGCAGGACCGCGCCCGCCACGGTGTAGCGGGCGTTCGCGTCGGTGTTCGCGTTGAAGGTCACGCTGGCGGGGCCGTTCTGCGCCGCGGGGTCCCTGTCGGTGAGCTGCAGATTCAGGGTAAAGGTGGAGTGATGGCCCAGGAAGTCGATCTCGCCCTTGAGCGCCGTGCTGAAATCCGAGAAACCGGTGTACGTACCGTCCCCCACGTCGAAGCCGGAACTGCGGATGTCGACCACCAGCCCTTTCCTGGTGCCGGTGGCGAAGAACGGCGGGAGCGTAGCCATGATTGCCTCGCGGATGAAAGAGGACGGATGAACGGGGACGAGCGTGATCGATCCACGATGGACGACGCGGGCCGCGCGTGCACCGCACGACCCGCATCGCATCCGTGTCCCACCCGCCGAGCGTCAGGGATTGGTCCCGCCGCCCGATCCTCCCGAACCGCCGGACCCGCCCGAGCCGCCGCTTCCCGACGACGCGCCGGGGACGTTCACGTTCACGTCCACGTCGTGATGCGTGCTTCCGCCGCCGCGCATGAAGAAGAACCAGACCAGCGCGGCCAGCAGCAGCACCACCACCAGCCCAACCAGCAGCGAGCCCGTGCCGCTGCCGTCGCCCGCGGGGGGCGGATTCACGTTGTTCACTTCCACGTCGGCCATGTGTGCCTCCGGGTGAGCACCCGGGCGTGCGCGTCCGTCGCCGCGCGTAGCACCGGGGCTGTTGGTCACTCGCCCTGCGGCAAACCGTAGATGCGCGCTCCGTGCCAGAGCTGGTGCGGAGGTACGATGGTGCGGGGGTGCGGGGGTGCGGAGGTGCAAGGCGTCGGCGCGGAACCCGGCTGTTTCGCGGTCGATGAGCCTGGGCCGCGGTGCGGGAGGATGTGGATTCGTACCCCCGTACCTCCGCACCCCCGTACCTCCGCACCCCCGCACCCCAGGCGGCATCTTCCGCCGCGAAGGCGGGGGCCCGATATTCACACGTTCCCCCAAGCGCCCCCGATCCACCCTCCCTGACCCGCATTCGCCCAGTGTCTGAACAAACCGCGCGCCCGGAGCCCGGCGCGGCCAAGCGCAGGTACCTGCACGGCACCGAAGACCGGGGCGACTGCGCGCTGGTGCTGACCGGCGGCGGCGCCCGCGGCGCGTACCAGATCGGCATCCTGCGCTACATCGCCCGGCGCTGGCCCCAGATGAGCTTTCCCATCATCACGGGCGTGAGCGCGGGGGCGATCAACGCGGCGCACCTGGCGCAGGCGCACGGCACCTTTCCGCAGGCGGTGGACGAGTTGAGCGCCCTGTGGTGCGAGCTCACCCCCGACCGGATCTTTCGCGTGGACGTGCCCGGACTGCTGGCCAACATGGGGCGCTGGGGGGTGCAGCTGGCCGGCGGGGGGATGCGCGAGAGCCGGGTGCGCGGGCTGGTGGACACCGCGCCGCTCTGGGAGCTGCTGAACGAGGCGCTGGCGCCGGTGGACGGCGAGCTCACGGGGATCGACTACAACCTGGCCCGCGGCACGCTCAGGGCGGTGGCGCTGGGGACCACCAGCTACAGCACGGGGCAGACGGTGATCTGGGCGCAGGGCCGCAACCTGCAGACGTGGGAGCGGCCGTCGCGCATCGCCATCGAGACGCGGCTCAAGGTGGAGCACGTGATGGCCAGCAGCGCGCTCCCCCTCTTCTTTCCCGCGGTGCAGATCGACGACCAGTGGCACGGCGACGGGGGGATCCGGCTCACCGCGCCGCTCTCGCCCGCGCTGCACCTGGGCGCGCACAAGATCCTGGCCGTCAGCACGCACTACGAGCGCACCCGCGGCGAGGCCGACCGCCCGGCGGTGCGCGGCTACCCGCCCCCGGCGCAGGTGCTGGGCGTGCTGCTGGACGCCATCTTTTTGGACGTGGTGGACCAGGACGTGATGCGGATGGAGCGGATGAACGAGCTGCTGCGCCGCATGCCCGAGTCGAGCCGCGACGGGATGCGGGTGGTGGAGCTGATGACCTTCCGCCCCTCGCGCGACCTGGGGATGATCAGCCGCGAGCTAGAGCCGCGCCTCCCGCGCGCCTTCCGCCTGCTCACCCGCGGCCTGGGCACGCGCGAGACCGCCAGCCCCGACGTGCTCTCGATGATGATGTTCCAGGACGACTACGTCCGCCGCCTGATCGAGATCGGCGAAGAAGACGCCGAGGCCCGCCACGACGATCTGGCGGAGTTCATCGAGGGCAACGGATCGTAGGGTGCGGAGGTGCGGAGGTGCGGGGGTAACGGCGAAAGAGGTGCGCGAGTGCGTTGGAACGGGTGCGTGAGTGCGTTTCCGTTCCTCCACAGGCCGCGGCGCTGCGGCCTCAGCCGCCAACGCACCAGCGCACCGGTTCTTACGCACCCTTTCGAACGCACCCGTCGAAGTTTCGCACCCGTTGCAGTTCCCTGTCGCGGATGCTAAGATACCGCCCTGCCGTATCCGGCCGCGCGCCGGCGGCCCTGTCTGACCTGAACGAGCGGGCGAGCTGAGCCATGGCCGACGTGAACGTGAATCGCGACAACAGCGCGGTGGTGGAGGAAGACTACAGCTGGTGGGAAGTGGTCTACTGGCTGGTGGGGATCGTCATGATCCCCCTGGTGCCGATCCTGATGATCTCCTTCTTCACCCCGTTCTCGGGCGTGGGCGCCACCGGCCACTGACCGCCGGCACGCCACCACCCGGCAAGGCCCCGCTCCGGATCTCCGGGCGGGGCCTCGTCGTCTTATGAACTGCAACGGGTTCGCGGGTGCGTGGGAACGGGTGCGTGAGTGCATTCTCGTGGCCGCGGGACGGCGGAAGCCGGCGCACAGCGCGGCACCTCGACGCCCTGGTGCACTCACGCACCCGTTGCGGTTCTCACTCCGTCACGGTGGAGTGCTCGCCCGCGATGGCGCAGCGGCGCACCACGTTCCGCGCGTCGCCGGCCACCGGGCCGGGGCTCACCCGCCGGGTGGAGCGCTGCGCCACCGGCCGCGGCAGGGGCGGCGTCGGCTGGGGCGTGGGCTGCGGCGCCGGGTTCGCGGGGATCGGCAGCCGCGACCCTTCCGCGTAGCGCTCGGCCCGCACCATCAGGTACCGGCCGGCGTTCTCCTGCGTGACCGAAACGGTCAGGTAGCCGCGGTAGCTCTCGGCGGCGGAGTTCTCGTAGCGCCGCTCGGCCCGCAGCGTCTCCTGCCCGCCGTCGTACCAGTTCACGGTGTAGCCCAGCCCCGTCACGGCCGTCTGCGCGCAGCGGAACGAGTCGAACGACGCGATCCCCTCGCTGGTGAACACCCCATTCTCCATCGACCCCGGCCGCGCCGGCACGCACGCGCAGAGCCCCACCGCTGCCAGCAGCGCTCCACCCCGAACCCATCGCCCTGTCCCGAAGGTCATCCCATCCTCCCGTGGCAGTGACGTCCCGTCGTCTCTCCGTACCGCCGCACCTCCGCACCCCCGCACCCCCGCCCCCGCACCCTCAGCGCGCTTTCGCCTGCCGCCCCATGGTGAAGCGGCGGGCCAGCTGCCGCACGTCGCCCATCTCGTCGCCCCACACGCGGCGGTTGAGGACGAGCGTGCCCCGCGGCTGCAGCGTCACCCTCCCCAGCTCCACCGTCTGCGCCACCGCGCCGGTCTCGTCCATCACCTCCACGCGCACGCGGTGCTCGCCGGCGGGGAGGGTGAAGCGGGCCACGGAGATGCGGTTGGGGAGGAGCGTCCAGCTGCGCGTGTCGGCGCGCTCGAGCAGGTTGCCGGCAAGGTTCAGCGCCCGCCCGGCGATCCATCCCACCGTCTCGTCCTTCCTGGTCGCCGCGCGCTCGACCCCGCGGGTCGCCGTCAGCTTCACGATCCCGCGGCCCACCATCCGCGTGAACATCCCCGGGCGCTCGGCCTGCCAGCGGCGCAGCATGGCGGCCGAGACGTCTTCCACCACCGGCGCGTCCGCGGCCTGGCTGTCGACCACCACGCGGACGGCGGGCGCGTCGGCGGCCTCCAGGCGGTACTCGGGCCAGGCCAGCCTCATCACGTAGCCGCCCTCCAGCGCCGCGCCCAGCTGGAACGCCGGGTGCTCGTCCAGCGCCTCGCCCCAGTACGCCTGCTCCTGCACGTTCCCGATCAGCCGGGCCACCACGCGCGCCGCCACCTCGCCGGTCTCGCCGCTGTCGGCCGCGTCGAGCTCGTCCTTGAAGATCGGGACGTGGATGTCTTCGCTGGCGCGGTGCGCCACCCACCCGTTCTCCACGAACACCACCAGCTGCGCCATCCCCGGCTCGGGCTGCATGGCCGCGTGCGCCAGCCGGTAGCGCTGCGCCGCGCTGTCGGCCACCGTGCGCACGCCGGCGTCCATCGCCGCGCGGTACAGCTCGGCGCCCAGCCACTCGGGCGCCTGCGCCTGGTCCTTCTCGCCGCACGCCGCGAAGCTGCGCTCGGCGTTGCGGTAGCTCACCAGCGCGTCGTTGCGCTCGCCCGCGCCGCGGAAGGCGAGCCCCGCCAGGTAGTGGACGAATCCGTCGCTCACGCACGGGTCCTTGCGGTCGGACAGGCGCCCCAGCCAGTCGCTGGCCTTGCGCGCTTCGACCAGGGCGCCGTCGGCGCTCCCCAGCGCCAGGTAGTTCAGCATCCGGTAGTACGGCAGCAGCGCCATCTCGCTGGCCGGCGGCACGTAGTCCACCACCGCGTCGTTCAGCAGCAGCTGCCCCGCCTGCTGGCTCAGGCTGCGGGTGAAGCGGTTCTGCGCCTCGCTCTCGGCCCACTCGAACGCGGCGTTGCTGGCCTCCCACTTCCCCGCGTAGTGATAGACCAGGCCCAGCTGGAGCTGGCGCACCAGCTCGTCGTGCGGGCGGACCCTCGACGTCGGGTCCAGCAGCAGCACGGCACTGTCGGCGTGGCCCTCCATCACGTAGTGGCGCAGCCATGCGTCGGTGCGGCCCAGCGAGCGCGACAGGAGCGGCGAGTTGGCCGGCAGCGACTCGGGCGCCGGCATCCGCGGGTACGCCCCCGGCCCCGCGCACGCCGCCAGGGCGAGCGCCAGGGACGCGCCGAGGAGGGTCCGGCGGGCCGGCCGCGCGGGGCTCATCGTCCGCTCCGCTCCAGCACCAGGATGCGGCTGTGGGCCTCGGCCACCGCCGCGCCGTACTGCGCGTAGGCGTCGCCGTAGGCGTGGATGCGCTCGATCTCGAGCTGGTGCAGGAAGAGCTGGTAGCGGATCAGCGCCTCGTACGGCCGCAGCTGCTTGTCCAGCGCGCGGGCGATGCGCAGCGTGACCGCCGGGTCGTTCGGGCTGATGACGTCGGCCCGGTCGTAGCGGTCCAGCGCGCGGTCGAAGTCGCCCGCCAGCGCCATCTCGTCGCCCTCGCGCAGCAGCGCCTCGGCGCGGGCGCGG
>Ga0207706_10001417_pt1 | contig 23991 bp, 21 predicted proteins | sample KBSC53metaG_FD_184318 | JGI IMG/M metagenome (GOLD analysis project Ga0207706, IMG submission 184318) | Corn rhizosphere microbial communities from Kellogg Biological Station, Michigan, USA - KBS C5-3 metaG (SPAdes) (version 2) | ecosystem: Host-associated > Plants > Roots > Rhizosphere > Soil ... | reverse complement strand
GCGCAACATGGTGACCGGCGCGTCGACCGCCGACCTCGCGGTGCTTCTGGTCGATGCGCGCAAGGGCGTGCTGACGCAGACGCGGCGGCATTCCTATCTTGCAAAGCTCGTCGGGATCCGCCGCTTCGTGCTGGCGGTGAACAAGATGGACCTGGTCGATTACGACCGCGGCGCGTTCGATGCGATCGCCGCCGACTACCGGGCATTCGCCGAGCAGGTGGGGATCGAGGACTGGGTCGCGATTCCCGTCTCGGGCCTCAACGGCGACAACATCATGAGCCGGAGCGAGGCGACGGCATGGTACGACGGGCCGACCTTGCTCGAGCATCTCGACACGGTGCCGCTCGACGCCGCCGCCGATGCCGAAAAGCCGCTTCGGATGCCGGTCCAATGGGTCAACCGGCCGAACCAGAATTTCCGCGGATTTTCGGGACAGATTGCCTCGGGCCGGATCGGTCCGGGGGCGGAGGTGCGGGTGCTTCCGTCGGGCCGGACGACCCGCATCGACCGGGTGGTGACGCAGGGCGGCGACCTCGACGAAGCCTCGGCCGGAGAGTCGGTGACTCTGACCTTCGCCGACGAGATCGACTGCTCCCGCGGCGACGTGATCGCGGCTGCGGGCGACCCGCCCGAGGCCGCCGACCAGTTCGAGGCGACGGTCGTGTGGATGTCGGACGAGGAGCTTCTGCCCGGCCGCGGCTATTGGATGAAGCTCGGCGCGCAGATCGTCACCGCGATCGTCCACGAGCCCAAGTACGAGGTCAACGTCAACACGCTCGAGCATCTCGCGGCGAAGACGCTTGGCCTCAACGGGATCGGAGTCGCGGAAATCGCGACCGACCGCGAGATCGTGTTCGAGCCCTATGCGGTCGAGGGCACCAGCCCCAATAAGGCGCTCGGCGGCTTCATCCTGATCGACAAGCTGACCAACGCCACCGTCGCGTGCGGGATGATCCATTTCGCGTTGAGGCGCTCGCTCAACATCCACCGCCAGCACCTCGACGTCAGCCGCGAGACCCATGCGGCGCTCAAGGGGCAGAAGCCGGCGGTGCTGTGGTTCACCGGGCTTTCGGGCGCGGGCAAGTCGACCATCGCCAACCTCGTGGAGAAGAAGCTGGCCGCGCGCGGGCGGCACACGTTCCTGCTCGACGGCGACAATATCCGGCACGGGCTCAACCGCGACCTCGGCTTCACCGAGGCGGACCGGATCGAGAACATCCGCCGGGTCGGCGAGATCGCGCGGCTGATGGCGGATGCCGGCCTGATCGTGCTCACCGCCTTCATCTCGCCGTTCCGGGCGGAGCGGCACATGGTCCGGCGGATGATCCCGGAAGGCGAATTTTTCGAGATTTTCGTCGATACGCCGCTCGCCGAAGCGGAGAAGCGCGACGTGAAGGGCCTCTATGCCAAGGCGCGCTCGGGCGAGCTCAAGAATTTCACCGGGATCGATAGTCCGTACGAAGCGCCCGAGCATGCCGAGGTCCGGATCGACACGACCACGCTGAGCGCCGACGAGGCGGCGGACCTGATCGTCGACAAGCTGCTGAGCCGGCGGTGACCGTGGCGCGGACATTCGGCATCATCACGACCTGCAAGGGGCGGCTGGAGCACCTCAAGGCGAGCCTGCCGAAGATGCTCGCGCAGAATTGCAATGAAGTGATCGTCGTCGATTTCTCCTGCCCGCAGGGCACGGGGGCATTCGTTGCGGCCAATTTCCCAACGGTCCGCGTGGTGCCGGTCGAAGGGCAGAAGCATTTCTCCAACTGGAAGGCGAGGAACGCGGGCGCGGCCGCGGCGAAGTCGGACGTGCTCGTGTTCGTTGACGCCGACACCAGCCTTGCCGATGGAGCGATCGACTGGATCGCGGCCCATGTGCCGCCGCGCACGTTCGGCTACGTCGACAGCGCGACCTCGCGGGCGTTCAACCAGGGCGGACCCAGGCTTGCCGCCAACCAGCTAAAGGGCTTCCAGGTCATACCTGCGCGCGCATTCCGGCGCGTCGGCGGCTATGACGAGATCCTCGAGGGCTATGCCGCCGGAGCGGATACCGACCTGGAGCAGAGGTTGGCGATGATCGGGCTGACCAGGCGCGCCATCGATCCGCGCATCGTCGAATCGGTCATCCAGCATGACGCGGCAAGCCGGATCGAACATCACGCCTACCCGGTGAAGTTCAGCTATGCCGCCGGGCTGCTCTATCGCGCTGCCAAGAGGACGCTGCTTCGGCTGAACCGCCGCGCCGAGCTTCCGATCGGAGTCAGGCGCAATCTCTACCGGGCGGCGACGCAGGCGGCGAGCGGACTCGATCCGACGCGCGGCCGGGTGATCATGAACGTGAAGCTGGGGCAGGAAGCGATCCTCATGCCGAGGCAGCTCGGTTTCGAGCGCGGACAGCAAACGCTCTCTCTTCAAATGGAGCTGTCGCTCGAAGAGCCCCTTAGCGAGCCCGTGGCATAGCGGCCGCTCGCGGCCCCGCATTGCCCATTGCCGTCGCGGCCACGGGCGCAGGAGCGCTCGGCCGCTCCCCGTCTTCATTGCGGACTTCGAACATGTCGCGCGCCCACTGCCGCATCCGTTCCGGCGCTCCGCTCCACTCCCACAATCCGTCGGCGCCGACGCGGATGTGCGCATCGGGATCGAAGCCGAAGGTCATGAACTGGCGGTTCATTTCCGCGTAGCGGCGGTCGCCCAGATCGCCGTGCCAGAGGTGCAGGATCCGGCCCGGGACCACGCCGAGCTTCCCGCCGACGAAATCCCGCGCCTTCACCGCCCATTTGACGAAATGCCGCGCATAGGCCTGCGACGGCCCGATCATGTGGGGCATGCAGGGCGACTTGGCGACCGCCGCCGCAAAGGCGTGCGCCATGAGATGATCGCCGCTGCCGGTGAGGCAGGCGTCGTAGAAGCCGCACTCGGCCACGAACTCGCGGCGGGCGGCCCAGGCGAAGCCGGTATGGCCGTGATTGTTGAACTTCTTCGTCCGGGCGAGGCTGGGGTCGCGCACGAAGCAGGAAGTGAAGCTCTCGTAGAGCAGGCCCGTGCCGTCGTCGGCATTGTCCCTGTGCATCCGCACCGCATGGCTGAACGGCTGCACAACCATATAATTCTCGAGCGCCGCCGAGGTGCGCTCGAGCCAATCCGGCTCCTTGAAGATCAGGTCCGCGTCGAACCAGCCGACCTTCGTGCAGGACTTGGGCAATTGGGCGACGGCGACGTTGAGCAGCCGCTCCTTCTGCCACATGACGTCGCTGCCGCGGAATTGCAGCACGTTCTCGCCGGGTTCGAGGTCGAAGTCGTCGTCTCCGAAGGCAAGCTCGACTACCAGGACGTTCGCGTCGAACTTCGCCATATTCTCCATGAACGCGTCGAAGTTCCGCCGCTTCGTCTTGTAGCGGGCAGGGTTGAAGTAGGAGGTGATGACGCAGAAATCGGAACTCACATTGTCTCCGTTCGGTGCCTTCGGGGGAGGCGGGCCCAATGGCTGCGCCGCTGCTGAGGTCTAGCCGCGAAGGACCGCTGAAACAACCGCTTAACGCGCCGCGGCGGATGCGGCGCGCAGGTCTTTGTAATCGGCCGCGAACGGGGCATAGTGACCGATACTTGTGTGCAAACGGGTCCTTCGAGGAAAGGTGAGGCGCGATGAACCAGCGCGTGATTGCATCGGCTGTTATCGGAGCAGCCGCTTTCGTCCCGGCCTGGAGCGCCGCCGGCGCACAAGCGAGCGGCGACACGCGCGTGCGCGTGGGGCTCGGGGCCCAGCTACGGCCCGAGTTCGTGGGAGCCGATGAGCGGCAGATCGCGCCTCTTTGGGATCTCGACCTTGCGCGGGGAGACCATGAGTTCGCGTTTGAAGCCCCCGACTACAGCTTCGGGCTGCCGGTCGTTTCGACCGGCGATTTCTCGTTCGGACCTGCCGCGAACCTCGCCAGCAAGCGCGAGAACTCGGACGTCGGCGCGCCGGTGGGGAGGATTCCCGCCACGATCGAGGCGGGCGGATTCGCAACCTTCCAGGTGGCCGGCTCGCTCCATCTTCGGGCCGAACTGCTGAAGGGGATCGGCGGCCACAAGGGGCTCGTCGGAACGATCGGCGCCGACCAGGTCTGGCGCGACGGCGACCGCTACGTCTTTTCGATCGGCCCGCGGGTCCTGATCTCCGACAGCCGTTACCAGCGCGCCTATTTCGGAGTCACTCCGGAGGCCGCCCTGGCCAGCGGCCTTCCGGCCTATCGTCCGAGCGGCGGAGTCCACGGAGTCGCGGCGGCGAGCGGCCTGTCCGTCCAGTTCAATCCGCGCTGGGGGATGTTCGGCTTCGCCCGCTACGAGCGCCTGGTCGGCGATGCCGCCAAGTCGCCGATCGTTCGCGAGCTCGGCTCGCGCAACCAAATCTCCGCAGGCGTCGGGCTGAACTATACGTTCACGATCCGCCGCTGAAGGGCGGTTGGCCGCGTTCGGCCTAGTCGCCTTCGCCAGCGTCCGGCGTGAAATATTTGTCGTACTTGCCCTCTTCGCCCTTGTGCTCGTCGGCGTCGGCGGGGCTGTCCTTCTTGCGGGTGATGTTGGGCCAGTCGGCGGAGAAGCTGGCGTTGAGCTCCAGCCATTTCTCCTGGCCGCTCTCGGTGTCGGGAAGGATCGCCTCGGCGGGGCATTCGGGCTCGCACACGCCGCAGTCGATGCACTCGTTGGGGTTGATGACCAGCATCACCTCGCCCTCGTAGAAGCAATCCACGGGGCAGACCTCGACGCAGTCCATATATTTGCATTTGATGCAGGCGTCGGTGACGACGTAGGTCATGAGTGCTTGGCTCCTCTTGAAGCCTCGCTATGTCGCCGCCTTCGGCTCGTCAATTCCCAGCTCTTCGTAGCAGAGGCGCGCCTCGGGCGCGGGACCGCGGCGTTCGGGGAGCGAAAGGACCCTTAGAATCCGCACCCGGCCGTGGAGGGGTAGGGCGACGACGCTTCCAATCCGCACCTCCTCGCTCACTTTCTCGACGGGCCTGCCATCGATCCGGACGTAGCCGCTGTCGATCACCGCCTGGGCGAGGGTTCGGCTCTTCACCAGGCGGATGCAGTGGAGATAGCGGTCGATTCTCACGTCTTCTTGAGCTTCGCGAGCTCGGCGAAGGCGTGGCCCGGGCGCTTCTGCTCGCCGCCGGGGCGATGACGGCGCCCGCGCCAGCGCCAGGCATCACCCGCGCGGGTGAAGCCGACATCGTTCATCAGCCGCCCGATCGCCTCCTCGTCGAGGCCGATCGAGGTTGCGAGCGGGGCGTCGACGGGATCGCCGCCGCCGGCCGAGCGCACCTTCCGCGCATGGCTCGCGAGCCGGTCTGCGAGGTCGACGCGCACCCACGTCCGGCCGGTGCGGCGATAGGCTAGCGAAGCGCCGCGCGGATCGGCGTCGGCGGCGAGGGTTGCTGCGCCCGCGGCGGGGAGCGTGGGCATGGGTTGGCCCTGCCGCACGGCCAGCAATGCGGCGCGCCATTGTTGCGCCGAGGGTTTCAGCAGCGGGGGAAGGAAGAGGTCGAGCGGCCCGAGCCGGACGCGCAGCCTGTGAAGTGCCTGGCGGTCAGCTTGCTCGAGGTGCGCGATGGCGCTGAGCGCCGCCTTGCGCGGGAGCGCTCCGCCAGCATCGGTGAGCATCGCTGCGAGCGCGCGCACGCCGGGTGAGCTGGCGGGGTCGCTGGCCGCCGCGGCGAGTGTCTGGAGCGAGCGCAAATGTTGACCGACCTGCGCCTCGAGCCATCGTTCCAGCCTTGCCCGAAGCGCCGCGCGGACATGCGCCGAGAGCCGGTCTAGCGGGCGGGCGGTGCGCAGCGCCGGCTCGAGCAGCGAGCGTCCGGCGGCCAGGCGGGCGAGGACGTGGCCTTCCCACGCTACTGCGACCCCGCCGCCTTCCTCGGCCGTCAGCGCGAAGCTCTCGTCGTCCGCCTCGATCAGTGCGTTGGCGCGCCGGTCGAGCTCCTCGCCGAGGCGGCGCTCGGCGGCGGCGAGCAGGAGGCGCTTGTCGGCGAGCCGGGCGGACGGATCGACCCGGAACTCGAATCCGGTGAGATGTCCGATCGGTTCGGGTCCGACGCTGACCTCGCCGTCCGCGGCGACCGTGACCGGAAGCGCATCCGAGCCGCGGGCGCCGATATCGCGAACCAGGACGGCCGTGCGCCGGTCGACGAAGCGCTGGGTCAGCCGCTCGTGGAGCGCATCCGACAGCCGCGCCTCGACCTCGCGCGTGCGTTCCACCCATTTTGCCGGCTCCTTCAGCCAGTCGGAGCGGTGGGCGATATAGGCCCAGCTGCGGATTCCGGCGAGGCGGTCGGCGAGCGCCTCGATATCGCCGCTCACATTGTCGAGCCGCGTGACCTCGGCGGCGAACCATTCGTGCGGGACGTGCCCGCCTTCGCCGATATAGCTGAACAGCCTGCGGACCATGCGCGCGTGGTGCATAGGCCCGACCTTGCGGAAGTCGGGGAGGCCGCAGACCGCCCACAGCCGCCGCGCCTGCGCGCTTTTCCTGACCGCGATCGCGGGGTCTTCGGCGATATGCTTGAGGACCGCGAGGTCGATGGCTTCGGGGGCCGGGCGCAGCACGGGGTCGTCGGGCTTCTCCTCGAGGCTCGCGATCAGCGCCCGGACGTCGGTGAAGTCGAGCTCGGCATTGCGCCAATAGACCCAGTCGATCGGCCGGAAACGGTGATCCTCGATCGCGTCGACTTCCGACTCGCTGAATCCGCCGCTCTCCTCGGTGAGGCCGAGCGTTCCGAAGGTCCCGTCCTTCTGGTGACGTCCCGCGCGGCCCGCGATCTGCGCCATTTCGGCAATGGTCAGCCGCCGGTCGCGGCGGCCGTCGAACTTTTCGAGACCGGCGAAGGCGACATGGGTCACGTCCATGTTGAGGCCCATGCCGATCGCGTCGGTGGCGACGAGATAGTCGACCTCGCCGCGCTGGAACATCGCGACCTGGGCGTTGCGGGTTGCGGGGGAGAGCGCGCCCATCACCACGGCAGCCCCGCCGCGAAAGCGCCGGAGCATCTCGGCGAGCGCGTAGACCTGCTCGGCGGAGAAGGCGACGACGGCCGAACGCGGCGGCAGGCGCGAGAGCTTGACGCTTCCGGAATAGCGAAGCGTCGAGAAGCGCGGCCGGGTGACGATCTCGGCCTCCGGAAGAAGCTCGCGGACGATCGGCTTGAGGCTTTCCGATCCGAGGATGAGCGTCTCCTCGCGCCCGCGGGCCCGAAGCATCCGGTCGGTGAACACATGGCCGCGTTCGGGGTCGATCGCGAGCTGCGCCTCGTCGATGGCCGCGAACGCGAACTCGCGCGCGTCTTCGCCCTCGTTGCCGACCGGCATGCTTTCGGCGGTGCAGAGAAAATAGCGCGCCTGCTGGGGGACAATCCTTTCCTCACCGGTCAGGAGCGCGACCTGATTCTCGCCCTTCAGCCCGACGACCCGGTCGTAAACCTCGCGCGCGAGAAGCCGGAGCGGGAAGCCGATGACGCCCGAGCTGTGGCCGCACATCCGCTCGATCGCGAGATGGGTCTTACCCGTGTTGGTCGGCCCGAGGATGGCCCGGACCGAAGCGTCTGAACGCGGCGCCATAGGTTTCGAATGTGGCAGCGCGCGAGCGGAGCGCAAGGTTCCATGCGGCCAGTCGATGGATTGGCGCCGCTGCGGACTGAAGCTTCATTCGATTGACGCGCACCCTCGTCTCGGACAGAAGCTCGGGCCTGCCGCTGCCGGCACGCACGTTTCAGCCGCCTGTGCCGCGAGCACTCGCCGGCACGCCAATCAGACGATCCGCCGAACGACGAGAGGGATGCGCGGCGGACCATATAAGGACGGGTCATGTCTCGAGTTTACAATGCTGCGACGCGGGCTCTGGTCACCGGAGGTGCGGGATTCCTCGGCTCCCACCTGTGCGAACGGCTGATCGACGAGGGGCATGAAGTCCTCTGCGTGGACAATCTCTTCACCGGAACGCGCGCCAATATCGCGCATCTGCTGAACCATCCACGCTTCGAGTTTCAGCGGCATGACGTCACGTTTCCGCTCTATGTCGAGGTCGACGAAATCTATAACCTCGCCTGCCCGGCGTCGCCGATCCACTACCAGCACGACCCCGTCCAGACGACAAAGACGAGCGTCCACGGCGCGATCAACATGCTAGGCCTCGCCAAGCGCACCGGAGCGAAGATCCTCCAGGCTTCGACGAGCGAGGTCTATGGCGATCCCGAAGTGCATCCGCAAACGGAGGAATATTGGGGCCGCGTCAATCCGATCGGGACGCGCTCCTGCTACGACGAAGGCAAGAGGTGCGCCGAGACCCTGTTCTTCGACTATCACCGCCAGCTCGGGGTCAGGATCAAGGTCGCGCGGATCTTCAACACCTATGGCCCGCGCATGCACCCCAACGACGGGCGCGTGGTTTCCAACTTCATCGTCCAGGCGATCGAGGGGCGGCCGCTGACCATCTATGGCGAGGGCAGCCAGACCCGAAGCTTCTGTTATGTCGACGACCTGGTCGACGGCCTCGTGCGCCTGATGAAGAGCGACGATTCGGTGACCGGACCGATCAATCTCGGCAATCCCACCGAATTTCGCGTGCGCGAGCTCGCCGAGCAGGTGCTGGCGAAGCTCGGGAGCGACGCGGGGATCATCCAGCAGCCGCTGCCCGCCGACGACCCGCGTCAGCGTCAGCCCGACATCACCAAGGCGCGGGAGCTGCTCGGCTGGGAGCCCAAGGTGGCGCTGAGCGAAGGGCTGGACCGCACCATCGCCTTCTTTCAGGAGCAGCTGAACGGCGCCGGCGAGAGCGCATCCGCCCAATCCTGATTTCGCTCGTGGGTTAGCCGAGCCCGCCCTGTTGCCGGGTGGTGACTGCGAACGGGCGGAAGTGCCGCCAGTCGCGGTCGTCGTCCTTGAGCTTCCTGAGCGCGGCCATGCGATTGCTCCTCTGCGGAACGACCTGATAGGCGCGGTTCGCAAGCACGAAGGCGAGCACGGTGCGGATGGACGCCATCCAGACGTCGTCGAACACCATCAGCCCGCCGACCTCGAGAACCTGGTCGCACAAGTAGAAATCCACCAGCACGTCGTCGAAGCGATGGGCGCCGTCGATGAAGATGAAATCGAATTTCTCGCCGGCGCGGATCCAGTCGGACAGCGCATGGATCGAATATTCCTCGAGCCACCGGAACTGCTTCCCCGGCAGGCGGCGAGCCTGGGTCTCTCCGACGCCGTGCCACCAGGAGGCCTGGCACGGATCGAGCGCGACGTGCGAGCCCTCCGGCGGAAGCGCATCCATGATCCAGATCGTCGAGAAGCCGTAGGCGAGCCCTATCTCAAGCGACTTCCTGGCACCGCTTTCGCGAACCAGCCGATTGAGCTCCGCACCCGCCGTCTTGTCGATCCTGGTGATCCGATCGATTTCCACCAGCCCGTCCGCGCCGCGCAACTTTGGCTCGGTGTACATCTCATGGAGGATGGCTTCGGCTTCAGAACTCAACATTGCGCGCAAGTCTCCCTTGGCATGGCGACCGAGAGCCTCTCCCGACGAGGGCTCCGACGAGGATCGCGCTAGAGCATTGTCCTCGTCGAACCAATCCGCGCCGTCCGGCGCCGCTTTAGGGCGGCCTTAACCTTGTTTCTGCATTGCTTGCTCCGTGTTCACGTCACGAAGCCACGTGCATCCGCTGCGGCGGTCGCTTGCCGATGCCTGGCCGAGGCCGGGCTGGAAGAGCGCCGGCGCGCTTGCGCTGGTCTGCAGCACGGTCGCCTGGGCGTCGCTGCCGCCGGCGGGCGGGCCGCGGATGGACGATCAGCGGCAGTGGCAGGCGCTTGGGATCGCCCCGCTTTCGAGCGGAGGCGCGACCGGAATGGCGATGGCGCCGACCGAAGCGGCCGAATCCATTGCATTCGCCCCCAGGCGCGCATTCGTGCCGCAGGCCGAGACGCAGCCGGCGGCGCAGGCCGTCGCCGTTCCGGCCGGACCCATTCGAATCCGCGGCCAGGCGAGCGAAGGCCTGTACTGGTCGCTCCGCGCGGCCGGGGCGAGCCCGCAGGTCGCAGCGCAATATCTGGCGGCGCTCGCGACCAAGATCGACGTCGGCGAAGTCGGGCGGGGCGACAGCTTCGACCTTGTCCTCGGAAGCAATCACGCGCTGCTCTATGCCGGGCTCAGCCGGGTCGGGGACTCCGCGCTGCAGCTCGTGCGGTGGACCGCGGGCGGACGCAGCGAATGGATCGACGCCGCCAATGCCGAGCGCCCGGCGCCGGTCGAAAGCGGGATGATCATGCCCGTCGACGGACACATCACCTCTTATTTCGGCTATCGCTACCACCCGATCCTCCACTTCAGCCGATTCCACGCGGGGCTGGATATCGGCGCGAGCTGGGGCAGCCCGATCGTCGCCGCGGGCGACGGGCGGGTCATCGCCGCGGGCTGGGCCGGCGGCTACGGCCGCGAGGTCCAGATCGCGCACGGCGGCGGACTCGTCAGCCTCTACGGCCATATGAGCCAGATCGCCGCCGAACCGGGCAGCTACGTCCATCAGGGGCAGGTGATCGGCTATGTCGGCTCGTCGGGCCTTTCGACCGGGCCGCACGTCCATTTCGAGGTCCGGGAGGGCGGGCAGCCTGTGAACCCGCTGGGAGTCCGTCTCGTCAGCGCGCCCGTGGTCGACCAGCATCTCGCGGCCGCGGTGAAGGCGCGGCTGAAAATGCTCCTGAGCGTCGGCGCCGCCTAGCGCTCGGCGGAGGGCCGCACCGCTCGCCGGTGATGCGCTTTTGCAGCCCTTTGGCGAGATTGCGCGTGCCGTTCAGCATCCAAAACGGACGCTGGCGATCAACGCCCGTGGCCCCGCCAGCGCTTGATCGTGCGGCTGATGATCCCCGCCTCGTCGCCCGTCTCGCGCCACAGGCGGGCGAAGCTCGGGTCGGACGAAGCCGGCCTTTTCTCGGGCTCGAGGTCGTCGAAGCGGACTCGGATCGGGATCGCGACGCCCTCGCCGCAGACGATGCACTCGCGGTTGCGAAGCGCAGGGATCGCGTCGAGGAAGCCACGCGCGCCCTCGGGCATGGCCGCGCGCACGCAGGCCTGGTCGCGGTCGTTGTTCAAACGCATCGAGACGATCGTGCCGCACTGCGACAGCACGCCTTCGGCCAGGTCGGACGGACGCTGGGTGATCAGGCCGAGGCTGACGCCATACTTGCGGCCTTCCTTGGCGATGCGCTCGAGGATCTTGCGAACCGCCTGGCCATTCTCCTGGTTCTCGTCCTTGGGCACGTAGCGATGCGCCTCCTCGCAGACGAGCAGAAGCGGCTTCTGCGCCTCGGTGCGCGACCAGATCGCATAGTCGAAAACCATCCGGGCGAGGACCGACACCACGACCGACGTGATCTCCGACGGAACGCCCGAGACGTCGACGATCGAGATCGGTCGGCCCAGGCTGGGCAGCCGGAAGAGCTTCGCGAGGAGCGCCGGCATGGTGTCCGACACGAGCATGCCGGAGAACATGAAGGTGTAGCGCGGGTCGGCGCGAAGCTCCTCGAGCTTGGTCTTGAGCCGCTGGAAGGGCAGCGAATCGCCTGCGCGATCGAGCTTGCCCATCTCGTTGACCAGGATCGTGTGGAGATCGGTCAGCAGATAGGGGATCGGGCTGTCGACCGTGACCTTGCCGAACTGGCTCATGTCCTTGCCCTTGGTGCGCGCGGCGAGCAGGCACTTGGCGAGAATGTCGGCGTCGCGTTGCCGGTCCTGGCCGTGCGTGGTCAGGATGACCTCACAATGCTCCTCGAAATTCATGAGCCAGTAGGGGAGCTGGAGATTGTCGACGTTGAACAGCTCGCCGCAATTCTTGAACGCCGCCGAATATTCGCCGTGCGGGTCGATCATCACGATATGGCCCTCGGGCGAGAGCTGCGAGATCCGGTGAAGGATCAGAGCGACCGAGGTCGATTTGCCGGTACCGGTCGAGCCGAGCACCGCGAAATGCTTCGAGAGCATCGGATCGACATAGAGCGCGCCGCGGATGTCGTCGGTGGGATAGACGGTGCCGATCTCGATGTTCGGCTCGTCGCTGGCGGCGAAGACCGAGCGCAGGTCCTCGGTCGTCACGGGCATGACTTCGGCGCCCGGGATCGGGTAGCGGGTCACGCCGCGGCGGAAGCTGCTGAGCCTGCCGGACGAATCGCGGCTGCCCTCGCCGAGGAAGTCGACGGCGGCGACCAGCTCCCCGTTCGTGTCGCCGCGGAGGGTGCGGACGTTGGCGATGAGCCAGCAATTGCCGACGACCATCTTCACCTGGCTTCCGACCTGCCCCGACATGGCGACGGACGGGTCGGAGTGCGTCTGGAGCGCGGTCAAGGCGGCGCCGTCCATCCGGATCTGCGACCCGGAGCCGGCGATCTCGACTACCCGGCCGATCGCAGCGAGCTTGCCGGGCGAGGACTTGGCCGGCGCGGGCGTCGCTTCCTCGCTGAAGCTGCTGACTTCGTTCAGGAATTCGCGCAGGTTCGGCTGCTCGTCCATTATTCACACACTCCCGGGCAATGTCTTTCAGGAGAATGCGCATACCCGCGAGCGGTTAAAATTAACTTAGGCCAACCGCTTAGACCCGCCTGCGGAACGCGACCGCGGCCGCCCATCCGAGCCCCAGGGACAGAGCGACCGAGGCGAGCCCGTAGGCGAAGCGGTGCCGCCTCGAGGCAAGCCAGACGTCGCGCTCGAAGCCCGACTTGTCGATCTGGATGTCGCGAGTCGCGACCGCGACCACTTTTCCGCTGTGCTTCGCATCGGCGCCCGGCTCGATCAGGAACGTCTCCGCGGTGTAGGTCCCGACTGGCACCTGGCTGGGGATGGTGACCAGGGCGCGGTAGAGGATGCCGTCGCTAATCTCGACGCCGTGCGGGTTCTGCGAATAGAGGCCTTCGCGCGTCCTGAGGTCGAGGAGTCCCGCCTCGAAGTGCCGCTCGCGCTCCGGAAGCGAGCCGCCACCCGGCGAAAGCTGCAGATTGTGCACTCCGAGCTCGTAGATCGAGGCCGTGCGGTCATCGACGAGATCGCCGATCGGCCGCGAGGACGCGACCGCGTAATAGCTCGGCGCGGAACGGAACCGCGTCGAATCCGCGTTCATCCAGATGCCCGCGATCTTCTCCTTTTCGCGAAGCAGGATCGGCTGCACCGGCCCGCGAAGGACGACCGCGATCTCGGCGGGACGCTCGGGCTTTCGCCCATCGGGGTAGGCGATCGCCCCGAACAGCAGCAGCTGCGCGCCCGAGAAGCTGTAGCGGATCTGCACCTGACGGGCGGAGATGTCCGGCACCAGCGTCGGCTTGTCGGCCGCCATCAGGAGCGGCGCGAGCAGCGCCAGCGCGAGGAAGGAAATGCGCGCCTTCACAGATACTCGATCGAGAAAATTTCGTCGGGTCGCCAGGCGAGGCCGAGCAGCATCCGGAGCCCGACGAGGAGGATGATCACGGCGAGCGCGAGGCGCAGATAGTCGGGCTTGATGCGCAGCGTCAGCAGGGCGCCGTACTGGGCGCCGACCACGCCGCCGACGAGCAGGAGCCCGGCAAGCACGATGTCGACCGAGCGCGTCGTCACCGAATGGACCATGGTCGTCGCGGCGCTGACGGCAAGCACCATCGCGAGGCTGGTGCCGATCACCACGCGCGCCGGCATCCCGAGCAAGTAGATCATGGCGGGCACGATGATGAATCCGCCGCCGATCCCGAGCAGCACGGTCATGATTCCCGCCCCGAAGCCGATCGCGAGCGGGGCGACGGGCGAGAGGTAGAGGCCCGAGCTGTAGAAGCGCCAGCGCAAGGGGAGCGAGGCGACCCAGCGGTTGTGTCTCGGCGCTTGCGTCTCGTGCGTCTTGCGGGCGACATAGCCGAGGGCGACCAGCGCGTCCTTGAGCATGATCGTCCCAATCCAGCCGAGGATCAGCACGTAGAGGAAGCTGATCACGACATCGATCTGGCCGCTCGCCTGGAGCATCCGGAAGATCGCGACCCCGACCAGCGAGCCCAAGAAGCCGCCGACGGTCATCACCCCGGCCATCTTAAGGTCGACCCCGCCGCGGCGCATGTGAACCATCGCCCCCGACACGCTCGCGCCGGTGATCTGCGTGGTCGCCGAGGCGACGGCGACCGTCGGCGGGATCCCGTAGAAGATCAGAAGCGGCGTGGTGAGAAAGCCGCCGCCGACCCCGAACATCCCAGAAAGCACGCCCACGCCGAAGCCCAGGAGGATGATGAACACGGCGTTCACGGCCTGGCCGGCGATGGGAAGGTAGATGTGCATCGGGCGGCGGCGAGACTAGCCGCAAAGTGCCGCCGCGGCCAAGGTTTGCCGCTAGAAGTCCCCCGCGAGGGTTATCGCTGGTCCCGAGCCCGGCTGCGCGTTGCCTGCCAGCCGCTGGCGCCAGTCGAGGTGCACGCGAAGATTCTTGCGAACCTGCATCGTCACGCGCGGGCCGGCATCGACTCGGTAGAGCCCGGGCTGCGCTCCGCCCCAGACGCCGAGGCCCGCGGAGAATTGCTTGTACACCGGCCGGGTGAGCGTCAGGCCGCCGTCGATGAAGCGGTCGCGGCTGTGGAAACCGACGACCCCGCCCTGGAGATAGGCATCGAGGAGGAAGCGCATCGGCATCGGCCGGTCGTAGACCCCGCCTTCGAAGAACAAGGCAAAGGCGCTTCGCCCGCCGCCGTAACGGCCGATGCGCTGCCGCCGTTCTGCGTCGATCCACAAGGGGATTCCGGCGACCGGCTGGATCCTGACCCCCGCCGCGACTTCACCGCCGCGCCGGCCGACGTCGGACGAGCTGCGTAGCGTCGCCGATACCTGGCGGTTGAAATTGTAGGTGAGCCTGGCGCCCGCCTGGCTTGCGCCGAGCGAGCCCGCGCTCGCCAGCGACTGGGAGCCGGCGACGCCCGCCGACTGCGAGCGAAGGAGCGCCCACGCGGTCAGCTGGAGGCGGTCGATCCCGCTCTTCTTGAGGGCCGCCGGAAGGCTTTGCGCGGGCGCGACGACGCGCGACTGGAGCGGTGGCATCGACGTCGCGGCGATGCGCGACAAGGGCCATTTGTCGAGGACCGGGATCGGCGAGAAGAATTGCGCGCGCGGTTCGGGGAGCGCGTTCGCAAGGCGCGTCGGCCCCGCGCTGACGGCGGAGGGCGGATAATAGACCGGCACGACGACCGTCCGCGGCTGCGGCGCGGGCGGTGGCGCTTGCAGATAGGAGAAGCCCGCCGCCTGCAAGCCGGCCGAAGCGGCGTCCGCGGGCGCGGCCGCAAGCGGCTCGATCGGCGGGAATTGGGTCGGGATCAGCGGCGGCGGCTTGGCTTCGCTGGGATCGATCCCGAAGATCTCGGCGCCGGGAAGCGCATCCAGCGTCGCGGCCCGGAACGTGCCCCACCCGACCACGGCAATGCCGAGAAAGCGCAGCGATGGCCTCACTGCGGCAGCTCCGCGGGGAAAATGTGGCGGGTCTTGTCCCAGCGCGTCGCGCCGCCGCCGACATGGATGCTGAGCGCGCGCGCCGCGGCGAGAATCGCGATCAGGTTGCCGACGACGAGGCGCGGGATCGACAATATCCCCTCGGCGAGGCCGTAGGCATGGGTGGTGAAGCAGGCGCGCATGAAGACGCGCCAGGCGAGCAGCCAGCCGTTGATTGTGAGGAGTGTCAGGAGCGCTGGATCGAGCCGCGCGTCGATCGGCGCGCCGAGCGCTTCCGCCAGCCAGATCTGCGACCACAGGAAGGCCGCCGCATAAGCCGCGAGCAGGAGCAACGCGGCGAGTGGCCCGCGCCGGTCGCGCATCCGCATCCACCGCTCGCCAAGCCCGCCGCTCCAGCCGAGCCGGTCCCAGCCGGCGAGCGCGATCCCGCCGAGCCAGCGCGCCTTTTGCCGAACCGCGCTTCCGAGCGTCGCCGGGAAATGGCCGCGGCTGGCGACGATCCCGCGCTCTCCCGGGCGCGCGGGGAGCCGCACGAACATGGTCTTGAGGCCGAGCGCACCGATCCTCAGGCCCACTTCGTAATCCTCGGTCATGCTGCTGCCCGCGAACGGCTTGCCGTCCTGCATTGCGGCGAGCTTCGCCAGCGGCTTTCGGGCGATCGCGCAGCCGACTCCCGCGAGCGGAATGGCGGCGCCGACCGCCTCGCGCACGACGAGCTCCTTGATGTGCGCCTCGGCGAACTCGTCGCAATAATGTCCGGCGATCCACCGCGAATGCGGATCGGGAAGGGGAAGCACCGGAAGCTGGATCACCGCGGCGCGCTCGATCAGCCGGTCGAACACCCTGAGCTCGAACGGGTGGACGACGTCCTCGGCGTCGTGAAGCGCGACCGCGGCCGCCGACTTGCCGGTCTCCACCTCGTAGGCGACGAGCGCGTCATAGAGATGGTTGAGACAATCGGCCTTGGTGGTCGGCCCGTCGCAGTCGACCTCCACCGCTTCGATCCTCTGGTCGCCGACCGCGGCAATCGCGGCAGCAGTCGCGGGATCGTTGCGGTAATGGCCGACGAAGATCCGGTAATTGGCATAGTCGATGCGCGCGACCGTCGCCCGCAGCATCGAAGCGATCACCGCGGATTCGTCCCATGCCGGAACGAACATGGCGATGAAGGCGGGATCGGGGTTGTCGGGAAAATCGCCCGCGAAGGCGCGCGGATAGCGCGTGTAGACGGTCAGCGATCGCCAGATCGCCCGAGCGAAGTAAATGAGGTCGACGAGGAGGTCGTTGACCGCGAACAGCAGGAAACCCGCGCCCGCGAACAACGCCAGCTCCGCCGCGACGCGGCCGAGGACTTCCGCCAATGTCATGCCGGCGCGAGGCGCGCTTAGCAGCTTCGTCCGAAGCGGAGTGTTTGTGCTCGGTTCATTGCGCCCTCCCGTGGCAGCGAATCATCCAAAACCGAGCGGACGGACGCATGGCATAACGAAAGTTAAACAACAAGGGCAGTGCGCCAGGCGGCCAATGCACGCATTCAACGAGCAGTCAGCTTGCCTGCCCTAGCCCTCCGCGCATCCAATTGGAGGCACTGAAATGAACAAGTTCCTGATCGGCGGCGCAGCCGCTGCTGCCATTCTCGCGGGGAGCGCCGCCGCTGCCGCGACGGTGGAAACGGTCAAGGCCGCTCCCGCCGCGAAGCCTGCGCGCGCCGCAAAGGTCGAGACCCGCGCCGACGTTCAATCGCGCGCCGCAAGCGCCTTTGCGAAGCTCGACGCGAATCACGACGGCTTCATCTCCAAGGACGAGCTGAACGCGGTGGAGACGAAGCGCGAGCAGCGGCTCGAGACGCGTGCCGACAGGTTCGATCCGGCAAAGATGTTCGCCAAGATCGATCTCAACAGGGACGGCAAGATCACCACCGCCGAGGCGGAAGCCGCGCGCAGCCAGCATTCCAATGCGAAGCCCGGCCAGCCGGCCCAGGCCCACGCGGCGGCGTTCGGCGGACTCTTCGCCAAGGCGGATTCCAACAAGGACAATGTGATCACACGCGCCGAGTTCGATACGCTGGGCCAGCAGTTGAAGGCGCGCATCGAGCATGCCGCCACGGCCCGCGAGGGCATGGCCGAGCGCATGTTCGCCAAGGCCGATACCAACAAGGACGGGAAGATCTCGCTGGCGGAGATGCAGCAGTCGGCGCTTGGCCGCTTCGACCGGATGGACGCCAACCACGACGGCAAGGTCAGCCTCCAGGAGCGCCGCGAAATGCGCCAGGCGAAGAAGGCGCAGCCGCACAAGGGCTGAGCCAAGCCGCTTTCACGTTTCAAGGGCCCCGGCCGCTTTCCGCGAGCCGGGCCCTCTCTATTTGGCGAGCTCGGGGGCCTCGGCGCGCTTGCGCTTTGCCGGAGCGCGCTTTGCGGGAGCGGGCTTCGCGCCGAGCTTGCGGTACCGCTCTTCCGCTTCGGCCATGTAATCGCGCGTGATCGGAAGCGCGTTCCGGTCGCGGACGTACTGCACCTGGAAATTGCAGCCGCTTCCGTTCTCGAACATCACGATCCCGCCCGACAGATAGAATTCCCACATGCGGAAGAAGCGCTCGTCATAGAGCTTCACCATCTTCGCGCGCGCCTCGGTGAAGCGCCGAAGCCATTCGCGCAGCGTGAAAGCGTAGTGCAGCCGAAGCACCTCGATGTCGCTGGCGATCAGGCGCGCGCGCTGGCTCGATTCCGACATCTGGCTGATCGAAGGCAAATGATAGCCAGGGAAAATGTACTTGTCGGTGAAGGGGTCGGGCGCCTTGATCGCCTCGCCGAACTTGCCGATCGTGTGCAGGAGCATCACTCCGTCGTCAGTCAGCAACTCGCGGCACTTGGCGAAGAATTCGTCGTAATGCGCCTTGCCGACATGCTCGAACATTCCGACCGAAACGATCCGGTCGAAACGGCCCTTGACCATTCGATAGTCGATCAGCTCGAACTTCACATGGTCGGAGACGCCCTCTTCCTTCGCCCGGCGGCGCGCATATTTGAGCTGCTCTTCCGACAGGGTGATTCCGAGCACGTCGACGCCCGCGACCTTGTGCAGGTAGAGCGCCATCCCGCCCCAGCCGCAGCCGATGTCGAGCACCCGCTGCCCGGGTTTGAGGTAGAGCTTCGCGGCAATATGCGCCTTCTTGTCGGCCTGCGCCTGCTCGAGGCTGTTCGAGGGATCGGTGTAATACGCGCAGCTATATTGGCGGTCGGCGTCGAGGAAGGTGTCGTAAAGCTCGTCGCTGAGGTCGTAATGGTGCGCGACGTTGCGTCTGGCTCGGCTCGGCTTGTTGCGCTGGAACAGCCGCTTGATCTGGCCCGCCCGGCCCTTTCCAAACAGCTTGCGCTTCGCCCCCTTGTCCTCCCACCGGTTCTGGCCGGTGATGAGCTCCATCAGGTCGAGGATCGTCCCGTCCTCGACGATGAAGCGCCCGTCCATATAGGCTTCGCCAAGCCCGAGGCGCGGGTTCCTGACGATGTCGAACCCGACCTTCCTGTCGGTGAAGCGGATGGTGAGGTGGGGACCGGCGCCCGGTCCGATCGTCTGTGGCGGTTTGCCAGGGGTCAGGAGCGTGATGCTGCCCTTTTCAAGCAATTTCCCAACCAGGCCCGCGATCAGCGACATCTCCCTGTCTCCTTCCTTGGGCCCGGGCTTGGCATGCCCGGCACCCTGCTGCAATTGATGCGCAGCAAATTCAGGCGGACGACACAAGTGCGGGATTGGCGTTCGGGCCTTCCTTTCGCGCTCCAAGGAGGCCGTCGGCCGCGGCGGCGGCGACCAGCATCAGGAGCGCGAGCAGCCGGAAGGGGAATGCCGGCAGGCCAACCCAGATGAATCCCGGAGTCATGAGGAACAGGATGATTGCCGAAGCCGACCATTTCCGGCGGCGCAACAGCGCCGGGCAGGCGGCCGCGAACATCGCGAATTCATAGCCCATCGCATGGGCCGAGCCGATCAGGCCGGCACCCGCAGCGATGACGAATGCCTCGATCGGATTGCCGCGCCGCAGGGCCCATGCGCCGGCCCAGCTGCCGGCGAGCAAGGCGAGGCTGCGAAGCCAAAGCGGAAGCCCGGGCGCGATCTCGTTCCGCTGCAAGAGGGCAGTGGCTTCATGCAGCCTGAGAAACTGGGGAAGCGACCGTGCCCAGTCGATCCACGCGGAGGGACCGAACAGCAGCGCCGACAAAATTGCGGTGACGGCGACGGCCGCCCCGGTCCAGGCCAGCACCTCCCATTTTCGCTCGATCAAAAGCAAAAGCGGGAAGGCCAGGGCGAGCTGCGGCTTGAGGCACAGCGCGATTGCCAGAAGCACCCCGGACCATCTTGGCTGCTGCTTCAACAACAGGATGGCCCCAAGAAGGACCGAGCCCTGCAAGACGGAAGTCTGGCCGCCGGGGATCGCCCACAGAACGGGCGGGAGGAGAAGAAGAAGCGGGCTCCATTTCGACCGGGACGCGAGCGCCAACGCGGCGCCCGAAAGCGCGGCCCAGACGGTCAGCGCCACGCGCATCGGAAGCAGTGCAAGCGCGCCGAAGAAAGGCATGGCCGTCGGCGGATAGACGAACGCGACCGGGTATCTCGATTCCCAGCGCAGGGCGGCGTTCAGCGCGGCGTGGTCGTACGGCTTTTCCAGCCGCATCGCCTGCCACATCATCGCGAAGTCGGGGCGATGCTCGGGCAAAGATGAAATGTACCAGGTGAACAATCCGGCCAGGGCCGCCGTCAGGACCGCCGTGGCCGCGAAGACGAGCTTGTCCCGGCGCATTCACCCCTCCCCGCCCGGACCCACCGGACGCTTGAGCGCGAGAGCCTCAGGCGGCCGCGGCTCTCGCCCGCCTCTTGCGTTCTGCTGCAGTCTTCAACTGGCCGCAGGCCGCGTCAATGTCCCGGCCGCGCGGTGTCCTGATCGGGGCCGAAATGCCCGCCTCGAAGACGATGTTGCTGAACGATCTGATGCGCGCGTCGTCCGAACACTCATAGGGCGCGCCCGGCCAGGGGTTGAAGGGGATCAGGTTCACCTTCGCGGGAAGCCGGTATTGGCGGATCAGACGGACCAGCTCGCGCGCATGCTCGTCGCTGTCGTTCTTGTCCTTCAGCATCACATATTCGAAGGTGATCCGCCGCGCATTGTTGGCGCCAGGATAGGCCGCGCACGCTTCGAGCAGCTGCTCGATCCCGTACTTGCGGTTCAGGGGCACGATCTCGTCGCGGATTTCCTTGGTGACGGCGTGGAGCGACACGGCGAGATTGACCCCGATCTCCGCGCCCGCGCGGGCCATCATCGGGACAACGCCGCTGGTCGAGAGCGTGATCCGCCGCCGCGACAGGCCCAGCCCGTCGCCGTCCATGACGATCTTCAGCGCGTCGCGGACATTGTCGAAATTGTAGAGTGGCTCGCCCATACCCATCATCACGATGTTGGTGAGCATCCGCCCTTCCGGCTGGCTCGGCCATTCGCCGAGCGAGTCGCGGGCGAGCATGACCTGGCCGACGATCTCGGCGGGCTCGAGGTTTCGGACCAGCTGCATCGTCCCGGTGTGGCAGAACCGGCAGTTGAGCGTGCAGCCCACCTGGCTCGAGACGCACAGCGTCCCGCGGTCGGCGTCAGGGATGAACACCATCTCGAAATCGTGCCCGTCGTGGGTCTTGAGAAGCCATTTGCGCGTGCCGTCGGAGGAGACTTGCGCCTCGACCACCTCTGGCCGCGAAATCGCGAACCGGTCGGCGAACCAGGCGCGCTGCGGCTTGGCGATGTCGCTCATCGCGGCGAAGTCGCTCACGCCGCGATTGTAGATCCAGTGCCAGACCTGCTTCGAGCGCAGCTTCGCCTGCCTGGGCTCCAGCCCGGCCGCTTCGAACGCCGAGCGGATCGCGTCCTTCGACAGCCCGACGAGCTCGGCCTTGCCGTCCGCGCGCGGGCTTGCGCGCCGCGGCACGGGGACAGGGTCGATCGGGCCCGGAATGGGCATCAGGGTCGTGTCGGCACTCATGGCAGACGGTCTATCTAGTTACAGTCGCTGGGTTTTGCCAGCGCAGGCCGCGGCCGCGGCGTCGATCGCCGTCGCCGCCCCGTCGAGCGAATAGGGATCGACGAACCGCCGCCCCGCCGAATCGCGCGATTCGACCGCCATTCCGGTCGCCCCGCGAAGCGCTGCGATGATCGCCTGCTCCTGAAGGGGGCCGGCGCTCCACGCCGCGTTGCCCCGCGACACCAGCAGGAAAGGCTGGCCGCCGACGTTCAGCATCACTGCCGCCCCTTCGCGCGGCATCCGCCGAAGCCGGGCGTGGAACTCGCCCCAGCGCCGCCGGTCGGCCGAGAAGGTGAAGCCGGCCTCGGCCTGCACCTTGCCCTTCGCGGCGATGCGCACCGAGCGGGACAGCGCTTCGCACGCCGCGCCGCGGTCGATCGCGGCCCACGCGCCGCCCGCGTAGATCACGGCGCCGCGCGCCATTGCCGCCGACGCCAGCATTCCAAGCAGCAGTGTGACGGCCCGCACCATAGCCAGAAGCTAGCGGGCGAGCCGCGCCCGCGCCACTGCCCGGCTATTCCTCCGGAACGCGCGTCAGCCGCTCGCCGGTCGCGGCGATGACGAAGCTGCGCGCGTCGACCCGCCGGACCTGTTCGCCCGTGTCGAGCATGAAGCGCCGGACGCGCAGAAATGTACGACGGCCACGATATTCATGGACATAAAATCGCGCGCCGCTGGCATCCTCGACGAGGATGCGCCCTGAATAACTCTCCACTGGTCCGCCTTCCCCCTGCGGACGATTCGGCGCTGTTAGATTTAACTGAAGTTAGGATTTCGTCCAGTGGCGAGCGCCATTCTGACGGGCGGGACCAAATTCTGACCACGGCTTTAACCAAGATTTAGAACTTGCCGGACACTTTGCACCCGTCACTTGGGACGGGGAAAGCAATGTCAATCACGAGCAAAGCCGCGGCCGACGTCGCCATCGTCGGCGCAGGCCCTGCCGGCCTGACGGCCGCCTATCTGCTTACGAAGGCGGGCTATTCCGTCATCGTCATCGAAAAGGACCCGCTTTACGTCGGCGGGATCAGCCGGACGGTCGAGCACAACGGGTTCCGCTTCGACATCGGCGGGCACCGCTTCTTCTCCAAATCGCGCGAGGTGGTCGATCTCTGGAACGAGATCCTGCCCGACGACTTCATCCAGCGCCCGCGGATGAGCCGGATCTTCTACGACGGCAAATTCTATTCCTATCCGCTGCGCGGATTCGAGGCGCTTCGCAACCTCGGAATTGTCCGTTCGGGCATGTGCATGGCGTCCTACGGCTATTCCAAGCTGTTCCCGCGCAAGGACGTGAAATCGTTCCAGGACTGGACCATCAACCAGTTCGGCGAGCGGCTCTTCAACATCTTTTTCAAGACCTACACCGAAAAGGTGTGGGGGATGCCGTGCGACGAGATTTCCGCCGATTGGGCGGCGCAGCGGATCAAGGGGCTTAGCCTCGGCGGAGCGGTGCTCGACGGGCTCAAGCGCTCGCTCGGGCTCAACAAGCGCCCGAACGACGGCATGGAGACCAAGACCCTGCTCGAGACCTTCCGCTATCCGCGCAAGGGCCCGGGCATGATGTGGGAGAAAGCGCGCGACCTGGTGGAAGCAAAGGGCAATCGCGTGCTGATGAACCACGCGCTCCAGCAGCTGTCGTTCGACGCCAAGCTCGACCGCTGGCGCGTCGCCGCGACGACGGCTGAGGGCAAGAGCGTGATCATCAGCGCCGCGCATGTCATTTCCTCGGCGCCGATCCGCGAGCTCACCAGCCGGATTCACCCGCTGCCCAAGTCGACCGCCAGTGCGATCGACCTCAAGTATCGCGACTTCCTGACAGTCGCCCTGATGATCCGCTCGAAGGACATCTTCCCCGACAACTGGATCTACATCCACGATTCGAAGGTGAAGGTCGGGCGAATCCAGAACTTCCGCAGCTGGTCGCCCGAGATGGTGCCCGATCCTTCGCTCGCCTGCGTCGGCCTCGAATATTTCTGCTTCGAAGGCGACGGATTGTGGGCCTCGAAGGACGAGGACCTGATCGAGCTCGCCAAGAAGGAAATGGCGATCCTGGGACTATGCGACCCGGCCGACGTCGAAGGCGGCGCCGTGGTCCGCCAGGAGAAGGCCTATCCGGTCTATGACGACCAGTATCGCGAGAATGTCGAGGCGATCCGCGAGGAGCTGGAGAGCGCGTACCCGACGCTGCACCTGGTCGGGCGCAACGGCATGCACCGCTACAACAACCAGGACCATGCGATGATGACCGCGATGCTGACGGTCCGGAACATCCAGGCCGGCCGCCGCGCCTATGACATCTGGGCGGTCAACGAGGACGCCGAATATCATGAGGCGGGCGACGAAGGCGAACAGGCCGCGCTCGCGTCGGAGCGGCTCGTTCCGAAGCGGTTGAAGGCGGCCTGATCGCCATGCTCGACCAGGTGTACACGCGCTATATCGGCGCGAGCGTCGTTTCGCTCGCCGTCGATTTCGGCGTGTTCA
>Ga0207706_10001416_pt1 | contig 23998 bp, 24 predicted proteins | sample KBSC53metaG_FD_184318 | JGI IMG/M metagenome (GOLD analysis project Ga0207706, IMG submission 184318) | Corn rhizosphere microbial communities from Kellogg Biological Station, Michigan, USA - KBS C5-3 metaG (SPAdes) (version 2) | ecosystem: Host-associated > Plants > Roots > Rhizosphere > Soil ... | reverse complement strand
GATTGCCGCGCAACCAAATAGGAGGTGGTTGCGGCGGCGAAGCCGACGCCTTTAGGGATCTGCCCCGCCCGGACGGCCGGGATCCGAGCGGGGGAATCCGCTCGGCGGATTCCCCCTTGCGAACAGATCGAGTGCGGATGGAGGGAGTCGAACCCCCACGGCCGAAGGCCGCCGGTTTCTGAGACCGGTGCGTCTGCCAGGTTTCGCCACATCCGCATGCGGCCCGACGCGGGCACCCCCCGAGCCCGCGTCGAGCGCGTGCGACGAGCCGCAGGCGTGAATCCGGCGGGCGGCTCGTCGGTCTTACGCGGCATCCCGCGGTGGCTGCCGCTCGGGTCGTGCCGCCTCGAGGCGTGCCTTGCGACGGGCCTCGAGGACGATCACCTTCGCCGGGCGCTCCGGGCGCACAGGCCGCGGAGGCACGAGGCGGACGATGTGCAGGTGACGATGCATCACCGCACCTCCTCTCGCGTTACAGGTAGTTGCGGCGGCGAAGCCGCCGCCTTCAGGGATCTGCGCGGCCGCAGGCGGGGATCAAGCGGCGGGCAAGGAATGGGCGAGGCCGGGCTCGAACCAGCACCCTCTCGTTTGTGAGACGAGCGCTCTCCCGTTGAGCTACTCGCCCTGACTCGGTAGAGGCAGTTGCGGCCCCGAAGGGGACGCCTTCAGGGATCTGCCCCGCCGCAGGCGGGGATCAAGCGGCGGGATTCCGCTCGGCGGAATCCCGCTCGCGAACAAGTTCCGGGACAAGGGGTCGAACCTCGATCTCCACGTTCAGAGCGTGGTGTCCTGCCGGTTAGACGATCCCGGAAAGGTCGGCGTCTCCATCCATGTCCCCGAGCAGGGACGTCGATGCAGCGGCAGACCAGTTCCGTGTCGCTCGCGTCCTGTGTCTCGCTCGACCAAGCCGAACGATGTTGTCCAAGCCACTCGCCTACCCTTCGACCCTGGATCGCCGGCCGCCGGATGCGCTATCCGGGATGGTCGACGTCCTACGTGGAGGGGCTTTGGAGCCCGAGCCTCGCGGACGTGTCGGAAATGGGCAGGCAAAAGCCGGAGCTAAATACTGGCGTCCATTTCTTCCTCCGTACGAGAGGAGTCTTTCTCCCTCAGGCGGGGCCTCGATTCGATCTCGTCCATTTCAAGCTGAGCATCACCTCGTTGTCGTATCGGTCGGTCGCCTCCTGAAACGACGAAGGCGACCCGGTGGGTCGCCCTCGACTGGCTCGGAATGCGCCTAGAAACCTAGTCTGCACGCCTCCCAGCGAGGGCTGGAACATGACCGGGCCCGAACCTCGCGACGAGGTTCTGCCAGGTCGAGTCGATCGCGGCCGGGGCCGCGTCGGCAAGGTAGTTGGTGGGGTCGGTCAAGTGTCTCATGATGTATCCGGTTTCCTCCGGGACGGAGGATAGAGCATCGCGACAGATTGCGCAAGGGTTCAACGTAAGAAGTGCGCACGCATTCCGTCGCCGCTGCGGAAATGTCCCGCGGAAATGGCGCGGATCGATGCGGCGGGCGGCGGGCCCATGGCCCCGCCGCCCGCTGCAGAGCTCAGAGTCGAGCGGCCGGCTCCGGCTGCGACGCCGGCTCGAAGCCGCTCCGGCCGTCGCCGTCGTGCGGCGGCTCGATCGTGACGTTCGGCAGGAGCCGGTCGAGCCAGCGAGGGATGTACCACGTCTTCTCGCCAAGGAGTGTGAAGAACGCGGGCACGAGCGTCATCCGCACGACGAGCGCGTCCGTGAGGATCGCCACCGCGAGCAGCAGCCCGAACTCTTTCGGGATGCGGTCGGCGCTCAGGATGAAGGCGGCGAAGACCGTGCCCATGATGAGCGCGGCCGCCACGATCACGCGCCCGATCGCCGAAACCCCGTGCTCGACGGCGTCGCGGGTCGCGAGCCCGTGGACGTGCTCCTCCCTGATCCGGCTCATCAGGAAGACCATGTAGTCCATCGAGAGGCCGAACAGGATCGCGAACGCGATCGGCGGCACGAACGTCTCGATCGGCCCGGTCTTGTCGAGGCCGGTGAGGCCGAGCAGGTGGCCCTCCTGCACCACCAGCGTCAGCACTCCGAACCCGATGAACGCCGAGAGCAGAGTGGTGACTGCCGCGGTCAGCGACACGACGATCGAGCGGAATGCCATCGCGAGCACGATGAACGTGACGCCGACGACGTAGAGCAGGAACAGCGGCAGCCGTTGCATGATCCGGTCGCCGATGTCCTTGAACGCCGCCGTCTGCCCGGAGACGTAGGCGACCGCCGGGCTGTTGTCGGTCGCCGCCGGTACGACCTTGCTCCGCAGCCGGTCGACGAGATCGTCGGTGGCCTGGGCCTGCGGCGCCGACTTGGGCGTCACGAAGACGATGGCGACGGTCTTGTCATCGTTGAGCTGCGGCTCACGCACGGACGCGACGTCGTTCTGGCCCTGGACGCCCTGGTAGATCCGCTGCGGCGCCTCCTGGTCGCCCTTCATGTCGACCACGATCGGGATCGGGCCGTTGAACCCCGGCCCGAAGCCCTCGGCGAGCAGGTCGTAGGCGCGGCGGCTCGTCTGCTCCTTCGGCTGCGTCCCCTGGTCGGCGGCGCCGAGCCGGACGAGCGCGGAGGTTCCCGCGAGCACGAAGCCCGCCACGAGGAGCACCGGGAAGACGATCCGCGCGTTCCTCGTCACGAACCGTCCCCAGCGGGCGACCAGTGTCTTCTCGCGCGTCTCCTCCGTGTCGTCGACCCGGCGCAGGAACGGCACCTTGAGCCGGTCGACCTTGTGGCCGAGCAGCGCCAGCACCGCGAGCAGGAACGAGTTCGCAAGCAGCACGGTCGTCAGGACGCCGAGCGCGCTTCCGATCCCGAGCTTCGTCACGAAGTCGAGCCCGAAGAACGCGAGCCCGGTCACCGAGATCGCCACCGTGAGCCCAGCGAAGAGGACCGCACGGCCCGCCGAAGCGCCCGCCTCGGCGGCCGCGTCCCGCGGCTCGAGGCCCTCGTGGAGGAGCTGCCGGAAGCGGGTGACGATGAACAGCGAGTAGTCGATGCCGACACCGAGCCCGATCATCGAGACGAGGATCGGCGTGACCGTGTTGATGTCGGTCAGCCCGGCGAGGATGAAGAGGAGCAGGAATGCCGTCGCGAGAGCGACGATCGCGAGCATGATCGGGATGAACGCGGCCACGAACGTGCGGAAGACGATGAGCAGCACGATGAGCGCGGCGAGGATTCCGAGAAGCTCGGAGACCCCCTGCTCGATCGGCGGGAACTCGGCCTCGCCGTTGTACTCGACCGTCACACCGACCGGCTCCAAGGCGTCGCGGACCGCCTCCTGGACGGCGACCACGCCGTCGCGATCCGTGTCCTCGATCGTCTGGTCGAACTGCGCCTCCGAGTACGCGATGCGACCGTTCTCCGAGAACGTCGCCTTCGAGAAGGGGTCGCCGACGCTGGTCAGCTTCGGCGTGCCGTCGACGGGCTCGGCGCCCTCGTGGGCGGAGAACGGCGCGGCGCGAAGCTTGGCCATCGCACCCTCGATCGCAGCCTTCCGCTCCGGTGTGTCGAGCCGCTGGCCCTCGGGCGCGGCGAAGACGATGTTGAGGACGCCGCCCTGCTCGGACGCGAACTCCGACTCGATCAGGTCGGTCGCCCGCTGGGTGTCCGACCCGGGGATCTCGAACTCGTCGCGCAGGGAGCCGCCGACGGTGGCGACGAGCGCGATCAGGAGGACGACGATCCCGAGCCACGAGCCAAGGACGCGCCACGGATGCGTCGCGCACGCGCGCGCCCAGCGCGCGAGCGCTCCGGTCGACAGCCGTTCGTGCGCGGCAAGCCGCGCGCCTCCGTTCCCGTTCTCCGCGGTGTGCTCGCTCATGGAGCCGCCCCTTCCCTCATGTTCAGCCGTCGTCGATTCGCCCAGGATTCCACCCGTCGTACGCGTGCACAGTACGGCGGTCAGGCGCGAGGATGGTACGGGCTGCCGCACCATCCTCATCGGGGACGACCTCCACGCGCCCCTGATCTCATCGGTGCTTTCGGCTCGTATGCTGGCGGCGTGGACGACGATCGCACGAGACCGCTCTCCGGGCGCGTCGCCGTCGTCACCGGCGCGAGCCACGAGATCGGCGCAGCGATGGCCGAGGAGCTCGCGCGGCGCGGTGCGGCGGTGGCCATCGCACACCACGGAGCACCGGAGCTCGCCGCGGCGGTCGCCGACCGGATCGGAGCGGCCGGCGGGCGCGCGATCGAGGTCGACGCCGACCTCTCGATCGTCGACGACAACCGGCGTCTCGTCCAGCGCGTCGTCGAGGAGCTCGGCCGGCTCGATATCTTCGTCGCGAACGCAGGGCTGACGCGCTGGGCGCCGTTTCTCGACGTCGACGAGGCGACGTGGGACACGGTCGTCGACCTGAACCTCAAGGGCTCGTACTTCGGGGCGCAGGCCGCGGCACGGCAGATGATCGAGCAGGGCAACGGCGGCCGGATCGTCTTCTCGTCGTCGGTGACCGGCACGCTCGCGATCGCGAATGCCTCCGCCTACGCGGTCACGAAGGCGGGTCTCCAGCACATGGCGCGCGTGCTCGCCCTCGAGCTGGGCGCGCACGCGATCACGGTGAACGCGCTCGCCATCGGGGCCACGGTCAACGAGCGGAACCTCGCCGAAGACCCCGAGTACGCGGAGCATTGGGCCGGCGTCCTTCCCAGCGGCCGGGCCGGGACGACCGGAGACGTGGCTGCCGCGCTCGGATTCCTCGTCTCCCCGGCGGCAGCCCAGGTCACCGGACACACGCTGACCGTCGACGGCGGCTGGTCCGGGACGGGAGTCACACCATGACGACGCTGCTCGCCCACGACGAGCGCGGGAGCGGCCCCGCGATCGTGCTGATCCACGGGCACCCGTTCAGCCGGCGGATGTGGGGCGGCCAGCTCGACGCGTTGAGCGACCGGTTTCGCGTCGTGGCGCCGGACCTACCCGGCTACGGCGAGTCGCCGCCCCGCGGCGAGACCATCACCCCGCGCGAGCTCGCGGACGCCGTCGTCGAGTTGATGGACGCGCTGGGTGTCGAGCGCGCCACAGTCGTCGGGCTCAGTCTCGGCGGGCTCGTCGCAATGGAGCTCGGGCTCGGCTTCCCCGACCGGGTCGACGGGCTCGTCCTCACCGCGACGACTGCGGCGCCGCTCACGCCGGAGGAGGCAGAGATGCGGCGCTCGACGGCCGAAAGGCTCGAGCGCAACGGGATGCTCGACCATGCGCTCGAGATGGCGGGGCGGCTCTTCGGGCCGGCGGCGCGGCGCGAGCCGGCCCTCGTGCTGCCGATCCTCGAGACGATGCTGACCACCTCGGCCGCGGGCGCGGCTGCCGCGCTTCGCGGCCGGGCTGAGCGGCCTCCGTACCACGAGCTGCTCCCCGAGCTCCGAGCGCCCTCGCTCGTGCTCGCCGGCGACGCGGACTTCTTCTCCACCGCGGAGATCACCGCGCAGCTCGTCGCGGCGCTGCCCGAGCCCGAGGTGGTGATCCTGCCGGGGATCGGCCACATGCCGAATCTCGAGGCCCCCGAGGCTTTCAACGGCGCCGTGCGGACGTTCGCCGCCTCGGCTCGCTGAACGCCTCCGGCAGAGCGGCGCGTCAGGCGGGCTGCGAGGCTTGCTCCTGGAGCTTTGCGAGAAGCTGCTTCACGCGGCGGAGCAGGTCGGCCTCCTCGTGACCGAAGTCGTCGAGGTAGGAGCGGACCGCCGCGAGGAGCAGCTGCATCTCGCCCTCATCGAACGTGAGTGTTCTCATGGCCCGAGCGTACTTCTCGCGGAGCGGCTCGCCGTCAACCTGTCTCGGAGGAGACGAGGGCCAGCAGGCTGGCGTGCTCCTCGTGGCAGGCCGGGCACCCCTCGAGATGGGCGCGGAGGCCCGGGAGCGCCGCGTCGGCGTCGGCGCCTTCGACCTCGAGCTCGACATAGCGGTCGAGCAGCTCGAAGCACGTCTCGCAGCTGACCTCCGGGCCGACAGGCCCGAGCGCTCTGGCGATGGCGCGATTCTGTGGATCGGACCCCGTCACGACACCTCCTTTCCGTACTCGATCTCCCTCTGCTCGCCCACCGCGAGGCCGGCCGCCGCGAGATGGCGGCGCAAACTGCGGCGAGCGTCGTGCAACGACTTGTAGAGCGCACCGCGTGTCGTCTGCAGCCGCTCCGCGAGCACGTCGATGGGCACGTCGTTGAGCGCGAGCGCGACCAGGACGCTGCGCTGATGGGGCGTGAGCGCTGTGCGGATGCCGTCGCGGATCGCGCCGAGCAGCTCGCTCTGCTCCACCTCGTCCTCCGGGAGAGAACCGGCGCTCGCGAAGACACTCCAGGCCTCGTCCTCGACCGGGACCTCGCGACCTTGCCACGAGCGGCGCCTCACCTTGACCGACGCCTGGTAGAGGGCGAACTTGTAGACCCAGGTGGTGAAGCGGCTCAAGCCCCGGTAGTCGTCGAGGCGCGCCAGCACCGCGAGTAGCGCGTCGTCGGCCGCCTCCTGCGCGATCTCGTCGAGATCACCGCGGAGATGGGGATGCGACGCGCGTCGCCGCCCCGTCTCGAAACGCGCAGCGCGGAGGAGCAGCGCGTGCAGGCGCTCGACAGCCTCTTCGCGGACGTTGCCGTCGGCGCGCAGGTCGCGAAGCCACGCACTGGACTCGTCGTCGAGGAGGGCCCGGCGGTCGTCCTCGGTCGAGGCGGAGGCCCGAGCGGCGCTCTCCATGCGCGACACGATAGGCGCCCGCGTGCTCATGCGGCGAGCGGCGGTTCGTCGAGCGGGGCAAGGATGCGCGCCGCGAGGGAGGGCGGGCAGCCCCGCTCGACGAGCTCGATCAGGGCGTGGAGGTCGTAACGCGTGTCCCGCGCGAGCCGGAGGGCGAGCCCGCGCGGGAACCCTGCGTCGACGAGGCGGCAGCTACGCCACGCGAGCGTCGACGGGGGAGATTGCCGGTCCCCGGTCACTCGCTCGTGGTGGACGTGTGGCATGCCGTCTCCAGCCATCTACGCGGCGAACCGCGCCGGGAACTGGTGGATGATCCCCGCGCTGAGCATGTCCGACATGCCGAGCGCCTGCTTCACGATGGCGTCGTAGGCCCGCACATCCGCGTTCCACTTGCCCTGCAGGCGCGCAACGACCTCCTGCGTCGTGAGCGTGAGGTGCGAATGCAGCATCGTCTTCATCTCTCCGAGCTTCCACACGTCGGGGTTTGCCTTGTTGAGGAAGACGGCGATCGAGTCGGCGTTCCGCTGCCATGCCGTCTGCTCGGTCGCGAGCTTTGCCTTGTCTCCCGCCCTCGCGGCGGCGACCAGGTCGGCGGCGACGAGGATGTGCTCGCGCAGAAGCCGCGTCAGCTCGTTGCCCGCTTTCGCGCCGTAGTACGGCTTGATCGCGTTACCGATGTCGGACTGGTTCCGGAGCAGCCGCGCGACGGTCGCCTTCGTGTCGGGCGAGTCGGTGGTGAGGCTGATGATCGCGAGCCTCGTCCAGCTCACGTGATCCTCCCAGAGGCTCCGCATTCCCTGCCGGAGCGCAAACTCGGAGCTCGTCACGGCGCCGTTGGCGGAGGCCGCCGGCTCGCCGTGCGCCTGGGCGTCGTGCCCGCCCGAGAGCGCGAGCGCGACGAGCGCGGAGGCGAAGGCGATCAGCGCTGTCAGCCCGAGCGAGACCGGCCTGCTGCTGCGTACCTGGGTCATTGGGTCGTTCCTTTCGGTTGGAGGCGTGTGAGCCGGCCGTCGGGGCGGCCCGGCGAGACGAGGAGGAGAGCGGCTGCGAGGCCAACCAGCTCGACCGCCTTGGTCGCCAGGCCGAGCCCGTCGGCCGGCTCGACGTCGGGGTGGAGCACCGGAACCCCCGTCGTGACGGCGAACGCGTACGCGACGAGGAGGCCGACGAGAACGGCTGCCGCGGCGGCGGCTGCCGCCCGGCTCGCCGGACGAAGAATCAGTGCCACGGCCAGCGCGGCGAGGAGGACGGTAGACACGAGGAACCCGATGCCGGCCGCCGGCCCCTCGCGGAGGTGCTCGGGTGTCAGCGCCGCGTGGATCCCGGCGCTGACGGCGCACGCGACGACGAGGGCATCACAGGCGACCTCGGTTGCGGTCGCGGCCTTCGCATCATCACGCTGTCCTTCCCGGTGCATCGCTCCTCCGGCGTCGGTGGTCGATGCACGTTGGTGTCCCGGTCCGGCCGGGTCTTACCCCGCCCGCTAGACGGGCCGGTGGGCGCGGACGAACGCGTCGATCGCGACCGCTTCGCCGTCGGGCAGCGCAACCGTGCGTTCCACGGCCTCCGCGCGCTCGACGACGAGATCGCCGAGTGCCGGCACGATGTCCTCGGGGGTGTAGAGGACGGATGCGTCCTTCGGTCCCCCGTAGCCGCGCGTGAGGTTCGTGGTGTCGTGGCCGAGGACGACGAGCGCACCGCCCGGCGCGACCGCGCCGGCCGCTGTCCGCACCGCGTGGAGGATCTCGTCCCGCGCCAGCTGCAGATAGAGGAGCGCGACGAGATCGGAGCCGTGCCGCTCGGGCTCGTAGTCGAGCACGTCCGCGACGACCCATTCGGCCTCGACGCCACGGCTCGCCGCGAGCTCCGCCGCCTTCGCGAGCGCGACGTCCGAGAAGTCGACGCCGGTCACCCGCCAGCCCTGCTCGGCGAGCCAGACCGCGTTCCGGCCCTCGCCGCAGGCGAGGTCCAGGGCGCGGCCGGGAGAGAGCGCAGCGACCTCCGCGGCGAAGAGCCGGTTCGGCTCGGCGCTCCAGACGAGCTCCTGCTGCGCATAGCGCGCGTTCCAGTCCTCCCGGGCGAAGCCGGGCCGGACGGACGACTCGGGCCGGCGATGCTCGGTCACGACGCGAACGCTACGCCACGAGCCTGGCGAGGGCGGTCTCGGCCATCAGCGGGACCGCATGCTCGAACGCCGCGGCCCGCCCGTCCTCCGCGCCGAGCTCGCCCCGTGTGAAGCGGCCGTAGATTGCCTCGCAGAAGACGGCCGCCTTCCAGAGCGCGAGCGCCTCGAACCAGCCGAGCGGCCCGACCCCGCGCCCGCTTCGTTCCTCGTAGCGCGCGACGAGCTCCGTCTTCGTCGGAAAGCCCTCGAGCGCCGTGACCGGCGAGACCCCGAGCGGGCTCGGGCCGCCGCCCGGCTCCGTGTATGTCGCCAGGAGGTAGCCGAGGTCGGCGCGGGGATCGCCGATCGCGCCCATCTCCCAGTCGAGGACGGCCTGGACGCGGTCGGGCCGCTCCCGCTCGACCATGAGGTTGCCGAGCCGGTAGTCGCCGTGGACGACGGTGTCCGGCAGGGGCTGCGGCAGCTCGTCCGCGAGCCGCGTTCCCACCTCGACCACGTCAGCGATCTCGCGCGTTGCGTTGATCTCCCAGAGCTGCGAGAAGCGGCGCACCTGCCGCTCGAGGTAGCTGCCCGGCCGCGCGAACGCGGCGAGCGCCGGATCCGACACATCGGCTGCGTGGATCTCGACCAGCGCGTCGACGAGCTCGTCGCCGAGCCGCCCCCTCGCGGCCGGGTCGTCGAGGCCAGGCGCCAGCCGGTCGGTGACGACGTGGCCGTCGAGGAACGCCATCACGTAGAACGGGACGCCGAGCACGCCCTCGTCCTCGCACACCGCGAGGATCGGCGGCAGCCGGATGCCCTGCGGCGCGAGCGCGAGCTGGAGCCGCGCCTCGCGCACCATGTCGTGGGCCGAGGGCGGCAGGGGTGGCCTTGGGGGCCGGCGCAGCACGAAGCGCTCGCCTCCCCGTTCGAGCAGGAAGGAGAAGTTCGACCCGCCGCCGACCCCGATCCGCGACGCGCGCAGCGGCCCCTGTCCGAGGCCGTGCCCGTCGAGGAGCGCCTCCACCCGGTCCAGCACGAGCAAGGGCTCCCGCGCCGCGCCGGATGCCTCGGTCGCAGTCGCAACGATGTCGTTCGCCTCGGTCACGGGGCGATCGTGCCACGACCGCCCCGTTGACCGGAGGAGACCTACGCGATCGACGCCGCTGCCCTGCAGATCTCGCCGGACGGGCTCGTCGCCCGCGCGACGAACCGGCCGGCGCCGGCCGACACGAACCGCGCGTCGAACGACCCACTCGGAGCGCGTGTCACCGCCGCGCGGCTCGCAACCCGCGTGCCATTCCGGAACAGGACGACGCGCCAACGGACGCCGTTTCGATTCTGGTCGACCTCGAACTCGACCTCCGTGCCCGCGTCCTCGCGGCCGAGCTTCAGCTTCGACGTGCTCGCCTTGGAGCACTTGCCGGAAACCCGGACCCCGTCCTTCGCGAGCGCCGTGGGCGAGAGCGCGAGCGCCGCCACGACTACTGCCATCACCATGACCCGAACCGTCCATGTACTCATCTCGTGTCCCTCCGTGCTCGACCATTCGACGCCTCGGAGGGTGCCTCCGACCGGGTCCCGGCGACAATGGGACCTTGGTCGTAGGCCCCCCGCACTCACGATGAGACACCCCGTCACCCAGTTCGCTCTTGCCGGGCTTGCCGTGCTGGCGGTGTTCGGAGCGGCAGCGGTTCTCGCCTTGCGCAGCCTCGGGAACGCCGAGGCCCTGCGCGACGCGCGGCAGTTCGCGACGCTGGCCGGCCAGGGGATCGTCGAGCCGACGGTGGCGCCAGGCCTCCTGCGCGGCCGGCCGGAGGCGATCGCCGCGGTCGACCGGATGGTCCAGGAGCGCGTGCTCGGCGAGCGGGTCGTCCGCGTCAAGCTGTGGGCGCGCGACGGGAGGATCGTGTACTCGGACGAGCCGCGCCTCATCGGCACGCGGTTCCCGCTCGACGCGGAGAAGCTGGATGTCCTGCGGACGGGAGCCACGAAGGCGTCGCTGAGCGACCTCTCGGGGCCCGAGAACCGCTACGAGCGCGAACAGGGCGACCTCTACGAGGTCTACCTGCCGATCCGCGCGCCCGACGGCACGCCGCTCCTTTTCGAGACCTACCAGCGCCGAAGCGCGGTCGCGTCGACCGGGCGGCGCATCTGGATGCCGTTCGCCGCGCTGTTGCTCGGCAGCCTGCTCCTCCTCTGGCTCGTCCAGGTCCCGCTCGCGTGGCGGCTCGGCCGCCGCCTGCAGCGCACGCAGGCCGAACGCGAGGCACTCCTCGTGCGCGCGGTCGAGGCATCCGACGACGAGCGGAGGCGGATCGCGGCCGACCTCCACGACGGCCCCGTCCAGGATCTCGCGGGCATCTCCTACTCGCTGAGCGCCGCAGCGCAAACGGAAGAGTCGCCCGCCACGCGATCGACGCTCGAGCAGGCTGCCGCCGGCACGCGGGACGCGATGCGCCGACTCCGGTCGCTCCTCGTCGAGATCCACCCTCCGAACCTCCGCGCGAGCGGCCTCGAGGCGGCGCTCGCCGACCTTCTCGCCCCACTCCAAGCACGCGGGGTGGAGACGGAGCTCAGGGTCGACGCGCCGCTCGGCCTCGACGAGGAGGCGGAGCGGATCGTCTACCGCGCGGCCGCCGAGGCGCTGCGCAACGTCGCGCGGCATGCCGGCGCCAACCGGATCGCCGTCTCCGTGGAGCGGGACGAGATCCGCGTTCGGCTCGTGGTGGCCGACGACGGCGCGGGCTTCAGGCCTGAGGACCGCGAGCGACGTCGCGAGGAGGGCCACGTCGGCCTGTCGCTCCTCGAGGAGCTCGCGGCGCGTGCCGGCGGACGGCTCGATGTACGCTCGGCGCCCGGGGAAGGGACGACCTTCGAGTTGGAGCTGCCGCACGCATGATCCGACTGGTGATCGCGGACGACCACGCCGTCGTGCGCGAGGGTCTCGAGCGCCTCGTCGCGACGTTCGACGGCGTCGAGCTCGTCGGCGCGGCGGCGAACGGTCAGGAGGCGGTCGAGCGCTGCCGCGCAACCGAGCCCGACGTCGTCCTGATGGATCTCGAGATGCCCGTGCTGGACGGCATCGCCGCCACCCGCGCGATCGCCACGGCCCAGCCCGACGTCGCCGTCGTCGTGCTGACGTCGTTCTCCGACCGGGACCAGATCCTGCGGGCGCTCGACGCCGGCGCCGTGGGCTACCTCCTGAAGGACGCCGAGCCGGACGAGATCGCGAAGGCGGTGATGGCGGCAGCGCGCGGCGAATCTCCGCTCGACCCGCGCGCAGGACGGGCGCTCCTGAGCGCGCGCAGCTCCGGGTCGCCGCTCGACGCGCTCTCCGAACGCGAGCGCGAGGTCCTGCGTCTCGTCGTCCAGGGGCTTCCGAACAAGCTCATCGCGCGTGAGCTCTCCATCAGCGAGAAGACCGTCAAGACGCACCTGACAAACGTCTTCCGCACGATCGGCGTCACCGACCGGACGCAGGCCGCGCTCTGGGCCGAGCGTAACGGGCTCGGCACGGGGTCCTAGGACCGAAGTCCGATTGCGCGGTGTCCGCGCCGAGGGCACGATCGGCCCGTGGTGCGAACCAGGTATCTCCTCGTCCTCGCTCTCGTGACGCTCGCTGCCGTCGCCGCCGCGACCCCCGCGGCGGCGCGCGCAGACGACGGCAACGACGTGCGCGTCACGCGCTCGTGCACGGCCGGAAGTGCCGTGCGCCTCCGTGTCCGCGAGCGCGACGGCGACCTGCTCCGGGTCGACATCGACCTCCGCGCAACCCGCCGTGGGACGGCGTGGATCGTGACGATCGTCCACGAGCGCCGGCTCGCGCTCCGCATGACGCGGCGCACCGGAGGGGGTTCGCGCTCGCTCTCGATGCGTGTCGGGATCTCCGACTGGCCCGGCCGTGACACGGTCACCGTCCGCGCGCTCGGCCCGAGCGGCGAGCTCTGCCGCGCGGTCGTGACGCTCGCGGACGCGGTCGACGACTAGTCCCGCGCCCTAGCTCGGCGGCTGGCGGCCTGCTGGCGCTTCGACGCCGAGAGCTCGACCTTCCGCAGGCGGATCGATGCCGGCGTCACCTCGACGCACTCGTCGTCGCGGATGAACTCGAGCGCCTGCTCGAGCGAGAGCGGCCGCGGCGGGATCAGGCGCACGAGCTCCTCGGCGGTCGACGAGCGGATGTTCGTCAGCTTCTTCTCCTTCGTGGCGTTCACGTCGAGGTCTTCTGCCCGCGCGTTCTCGCCGACGACCATCCCCTCGTACACCTCGACGCCCGGGCCGACGAACAGCGAGCCGCGCTCCTGGAGGTTGAGGAGCGCGAACGTCGTCGTCGGGCCGCGCCGGTCGGCGACGAGGCTGCCGCTCGGCCGCGTCCGCAGCTCGCCGTGCCACGGCTCGTAGCGGTCGAAGACGTGGTGGAGGATCCCCGTGCCGCGCGTCTCGGTGAGGAACTCCGTCCGGAACCCGATCAGGCCGCGTGCGGGGACGAGGTACTCCAGCCGCACCCAGCCCGTGCCGTGGTTGACCATCTGCTCCATGCGCCCCTTGCGCAGCGCGAGCAGCTGCGTCAGGACGCCGATGTAGTCCTCGGGCGCATCGATCGCGACGCGCTCGACGGGCTCGTGCACCTTCCCCTCGACCTCGCGCGTCACGACCTCGGGCTTGCCGACCGTCAGCTCGAAGCCCTCGCGGCGCATCAGCTCGACGAGCACCGCGAGCTGGAGCTCCCCGCGGCCCTGCACCTCCCACGCGTCCGGCCGCTCCGTCGCGACGACGCGGAGGGAGACGTTGCCGACGAGCTCCTGGTCGAGCCGCTGCCTCACCATCGGCGCCGTCAGCTTCGAGCCCTCCTGGCCCGCGACCGGCGACGAGTTGATGCCGATCGTCATCGAGAGGCTCGGCTCGTCGACGGCGACGACGGGAAGCGCCCGCGGGTCGTCGGGATCGGCGAGCGTCTCGCCGATCGTCACCTCGGGGATCCCGGCGATCGCGACGATCTCCCCCGGCCCGGCCTCCTCCGCATCGACCCGGTCGAGCGCCTCGGTCACGTAGAGCTCGGTCACCTTCGCGCGCTCGACCGTGCCGTCGATGCGGCACCAGCCGATCTGCTGGCCCTTGCGCACGGTGCCGTTCGCGATCCGGCAGATCGCGAGTCGGCCGACGTACGGCGACGCGTCGAGGTTCGCGACCAGCGCCTGCAGGGGATGGCCGTCTTCGAACGACGGCGCCGGGATGGTGCGCAGGAGCGTGTCGAAGAGCGGTTCGAGCGTGCTTTCCAGATCTGAGGGGTCGGCGGTCAGGCCGGCCGTGCCGGCCCGCGCGTTGCAGTAGACGATCGGGAACTCGATCTGGCTCTCGTCGGCGTCGAGGTCGAGGAAGAGCTCGTAGACCTCGTTCACGACCTCGTCGACCCGCGCGTCCGGCCGGTCGACCTTGTTGACGACGAGCACGACGGGCAGCCGCGCCTCGAGTGCCTTGCGCAGCACGAATCGCGTCTGCGGCAGGGGGCCTTCGCTCGCGTCGACGAGCAGGAGGACGCCGTCGACCATCCGCAGCGCCCGCTCGACCTCGCCGCCGAAGTCCGCGTGGCCGGGCGTGTCGACGATGTTGATCTTCGTCCCGCCGTGGCGCACCGCCGTGTTCTTGGCGAGAATCGTGATGCCCTTCTCGCGCTCGAGGTCCATCGAGTCCATGACGCGCTCGGCGACGTCCTGGTTCTCGCGGAACGAGCCGGACTGCCAGAGCATCGCGTCGACGAGCGTCGTCTTGCCGTGGTCGACGTGCGCGACGATCGCGACGTTGCGGATGTCCTCCCGGGCGGGCACCGCGGGAGGGTAGCCCTCAGGCGGGTCCCGGCGGCATCTCCCCAACGGGCCACGGCTTCCCGCCGAGGCCCCAGTTCTTCGGGTCGTGGCCTTCGACGATCACCCAGGTGTGGTCGCGAAGTCCCTCGTTGGTGGCGGCGCAGAGCGCGTCGGTCATCCCGGCGATCAGCTTTGCGCTCGTCTCTTCGTTCAGGCGGTAGTCGAATAGCTCGACGCGGATCAGTGGCATGGGTCGCTCCTTCCGAAGACAGCGTGTGGGGTTGACTTCCTATGCTCTCGCAGATGACCCGCGTCGTGCGACCCGATGCCCACGCCGAGAGCCAGACGCTCGTCCCGACCGAGCGCGGCTCGGAGCTCGCGCTCGACACGATCCGGCTTGGCCCCGGCGGCGAGACGGCGATCTTCGACGACGTCCACGACACGCTGCTTTTCGTGCACGGGGGATCCTGCGGCGTCGGCGAGGATGAGCTCGGCGGCGCCGGCTCGCTGCTCGTGGCGGCGGGCGAGCGGAGGGCGGTCGTCGCAGGCCAGGACGGCGCATCCCTCGTGCGCGCGACGCTCGGCGCCGGGACCGATCTGCACGCCCCGATGGGGCCCGCAGAGCCCGTCGTCGCGCTCGAACACGTCGAGCCCGGCAAGGCAACGGGTGCGCGGTCGTTCCAAGTGCTCCACGGGCCGCACAACGGCTCCACCCGGGCGACGATGTTCGTCGGGTACATCCCGCCGGGGAAGGCACCGTGGCACTACCACCTCTACGACGAGATCGTCTGGGTGCTCCGCGGGGAGGGCGAGCTCCACATCGGCGACACCGTGGAGCCGCTCGAGCACGGAGCGGCGTTCCGGCTGCGCCCCCGTGAGGTGCACATCGTCGAGAACACCGACCCGGCGGTCGAGCTGGCCGTGGTCGGGATCTTCACGCCCGCGGGAAGCCCGTCCGCCGCGTACCTCATGCCCGACGTCGCCGCGACCTACGCGATCGGCTGACGCCGACGCCGTAGTACGGCGGAGCCGACTACGCGCCGGGTGTCTACCGAACCGTGGCCGCACGAGGCGCGGCCTATCCTCGGTGCATGTCGGACCCCGTCATCCTCGCTGTCGACGCCGACCCGGCCGGGCTCGCCGGAATCGAGCGCGAGCTCCTCGACCGGTATGCCCGGCACTACGACGTCGTCTGCACGGCGTCGGCCGCGGAGGCGCGCGATCGGCTCACGCAGTTTCGCGAGAGCGGCAACGACGTCGCCGTCGTGCTCGCGGGGAAGGAGGTCGATGACCCGAGCTGCAGCGAGCTGCTCGCCGAGGTGCGCCGGCTCCATCCGCACGCGAAGCGCGCGCTTCTCGTCGGGTGGGGCGAGTGGGGCTTCCGCGAGACCGGCGACGCGATCCTCGAGGCGATCGAGCACGGGAAGATCGACCACTACGTCGTCAGGCCCGTGGCGCCGCCGGACGAGCTCTTCCACCACTCGATCTCGACGTTCCTGCTCGAGTGGGCCGAGGAACGGCGCACGGCGCCGTACGCGATCCAGGTCGTCGGCGACTCCTGGTCCGGCCGGGCGGCCGCGCTCCGGGACGTGCTCGAGCGCTGCGCGTTCCCCCACGCGTTCTGCCTCGCCGACTCGGACGAGGGACGACGTCTCCTGGAAGGCTCGAGCCGGGAGACGGAGCTACCGGTGGTGATTCTCCCGGACGGGACCACGCTCACCAACCCGAGCGACGTCGAGCTCACCCGCGCGACCGGGTCGTCGGTCGAGCCCGGCGAGGGCGAGGTCGACCTGCTGATCGTCGGCGCAGGCCCCGCGGGGCTGTCGGCCGGCGTCTACGGCGCCTCCGAGGGGCTTCGCACGCTGATCGTCGACACGCACGGCATCGGGGGACAGGCACGGTCGAGCTCGCTGATCCGGAACTACCTCGGGTTTCCTCGCGGCGTGAGCGGCGGCGTGCTCGCCCGCCAGGCCTACGAGCAGGCGTGGGTGTTCGGCGCGCGGTTTGCCTTCATGCAGCACGTCACCGGACTGCGCGCCGACGCAGACCGGCTCGTCGCGACGTTGTCCGAAGGAGCGACCGTCTCGGCGCGCGCCGTCGTCCTGGCGACAGGTGTCGCGTATCGCCGCCTCGGGATCCCCGCGCTCGAGGCTCTGGCCGGCGCGGGCGTCTTCTACGGTGGCTCGGGCTCCGACGTGCACCGGATGTCGGGCCAGGACGTCTATGTGCTCGGCGGGGCGAACTCTGCCGGGCAGGAGGCGCTCCACCTCGCGCGCTACGCGCGCCGTGTGACGCTTGTCGTGCGTGGCACCCCGGGAATGTCTCACTACCTCGTCCGCCAGCTTGCGGCGACGCCGAACGTCGAGATCAGGCTCGGAACGGAGATCGTCGGCGGGGGCGGCGACGGTTGGCTGACGCATCTCGTCCTCCGCGACCGGGCGAGCGGTGCCGAGACGTCGGTCGCCGCCGACGGGCTCTATCTCTCGATCGGGGCCCGCCCACACACGGAATGGCTCCCCGCAGAGATCGCGCGCGACGACCGCGGTTTCGTCCTCACGGGCGCCGACGTCCCGCGGGACACCTGGCCGCTCGAGCGCGACCCGCTGCCGCTCGAGACGAGCATGCCGCGCGTCCTCGCGGTCGGCGATGCCCGGCACGGATCGGTCAAGCGCGTGGCGTCGGCGGTCGGCGCCGGCTCGATCGCGATCCAGGTCGTCCACCGCCTGCTCGAGGCCGACGATGCGAGCGCGCCGGTGGACGAGCTGGTGGAGCTGCGCCCGGCGTAGAGCGGACTACCGCGCGAGATCGGCGGTGAAGAGCCGCGGCGTGGGGCCGTCCGGCTGCGGCAAGCGGTCGGAGAGGAGGATCATCTCCGCGATCTCCTCTCGGGCGGCCGCGCCGTCCGGATGGTCGAGCTCGAGGAGGTTGCCGGACGGGTCGCGGATGTAGAGCTGCGCCTCCCCGCCGGGCAGCTCCGCGATCGCGTAGCCGAAGCTCTCGCGGTCGAGGATCCCGAGCTCGCGCGCGCGCTCGTACACCGCGACGACGTCGTCCACCTCGAGCGCGAAGTGTGCGTACGACGGCGGCGTGTCCGGCCGCTCGAAGAGGTGCACCTGGAGCGAGCCTGCGCGAAGCCACTGCACCGGGAAGGCGAAGTCGGGCGTCGGCAGAGGCTCGAGGCCGAGGACGTCCACGTAGAAGCGCACGGACTCGTCGAGGTCGCGCGTGACGACGCTCACGTGGTTCAGCCCGACGGCTCCGCTCACGAGGACGATTCTCTCAGGTCGCGAGACCGGCCGCGATGTCCCGCGCGGCGTGCGTCGCGGTGAGCGGCTCGCCGGTTGTCGCCTCGATCAGCCGGTCCCAGCGCAGCGACTGGCCCGGGCGGAACACCTGCTCGCCCAGGAATGCGCCCGCCTCGCGCCGGCCGACGAGCCCGCCCGCGACGCGGTCGACGGTCGCGCGGAGCTGCGACGCGACGAGGTTCCCGTAGAGATACGTGTGGTAGTAGACCGGCGCGCACGCCACGTGAATCTTCGCCGCCCAGTCCGGCGCGTTGCGGCCGTCCGGCGGCGTCACGAGCTGGTAGCGGGACACGAGCCTCCACCAGACTGCATCGAGGTCGGCCTCGGGGTCGGCGTAGAGCGCGCGCTCGAAGTTCGTCATCACGAGCACCCAGCGCGTGAAGACGAGGAGCTCCGCGGCTTGCGCCGCGCGAAGTCCTGCCTCGAGCCGCTCGACGTCCGCCGAATCGAGCCCGGCAATCTCGCGCAGCCACTCGGCGTCCTGCGCGAGGCGACCCATCAGGATCGCGATGCCCTCGGTGACGGTGAGATGGCAGTCGCGCAAGAGCCACGGGAGCCCCTGGTCGAAGCCGATGTCGTACGCACCATGCCCGAGCTCGTGGAGCATCGTGTCGGCCCAGTAGCGGTCGTTGGCAACGTTCGCGAGCACGCGGACGTCGCCCTCGCGGTCGACGTCGATGCAGAACGCGTGCTGGCACTTGCCGTCGCGCGGGAAGAGGTCGCTGCGGTCGAGGATGGCATTCGTGTCGACGCCGAGGCCGTCGTACGTGGCACGCGCGAGCGCCACGACGTCCTTGCCCGCGAACACGTCCGTGAGGTCGACCCCACCGGCCGCCGGCACCTCCTGGAAGAAGGGGTCCTCGTAGTGCCAGGGCCGCAGCTCGCCGACCGCGCAGCCGAACTGCTCCGCGAGCCGTGCGTCGGTCGCCGCCTTCCAGCCGGCGAACGCATCGGCGGTCAGCCGGTCGCACTCGTCGAGCGTCTCGAAGAGCCGCGTCTCGTCCATCTCCGAGGTGTCGACGGCCAGCGCGAACCAGTCGCGGTAGCCGAGCGACCGAGCCGCCTCGTTGCGGAGCCGCGCGAGCTCCCGCACGTCGTCCGCCACCGCGGCGCCCACGGTCTTCGACGCCTCCCACGCCTCACGCCGCTCTGCGACGTCGTCGCTCTCGCGCAGGATTCGCTTGATCTCGTTGTCGTCGACCGGCCTGCCGGAGACCTCGCCGCGGTGCTGCGCGAAGCGGGACTCGACCGACGCCTCGAGCTCGACGATCCGGTGCCTGAGCGACTCCGGGACCTGCTGCGGCACGAGGCTGGCGTGGAGCAGGTCGAGCTGGCGGCGAACGAGCGGCTCGGCCCCGTTGGCCCGGGCCGTCGCGATGTCGCCGAAGAGGTCGGCGTCGGCGAGCGCATCGGAGAGCGCGAGCTCGGCCGCGACGCGACGCTGCTCGTTCTCCTCGGTCGCCGAGACGTTCGCGTCCCACCAGGACAACGACGCTGCCTTGTACAGGGGGCGCAGCCGCTCGACGGCCCGCTCGACGACGGCTTCCGGTTCGCTCACGGCGCCCGGAGAGTACCCGACGAGCGGCGCCGAGAAACTACGATCGCCTTGTGGGCACCGATGCGCATCGTGCCGCCGCCGCCGAGCTCGGCCCGATCGCCGTCGGCGTGATCACGGTCAGCGACAGCCGCACGCCGGACGACGACACCAACGGGCACTGGCTGCACGAACGGATCCCTGCGGCGGGTGCAGTCGTCTCCGGCTATCGCGTGGTGCGGGACGAGCCCGACGAGGTGCGCGCTGCCGTCGACGCGCTCGTCGAGGATGCCCGCATCGTCGTCGTCAACGGAGGCACCGGCGTGTCCCGCCGAGACACGACCTACGACACGCTGGCGGGCATGCTCGAGAAGACGCTGCCGGGGTTCGGCGAGCTGTTCCGGATGCTCAGCTGGGAGCAGGTCGGGTCGGCCGCGATGCTCTCACGCGCGACTGCCGGCACCTACCACGGAGCGGTCGTCGTCTCGGTCCCCGGCTCGCCCAAGGCCGTTGCGCTCGCGTGGGAGAAGCTGATCGAACCGGAGCTCGCCCATCTCGCCTGGGAGCTCGGGCGCTGACCCGGCGGTGCTCGCCGCGACGATCGGCGCGGCGAGGATCCGGCGCCGCTTGCGCCGCTTGAGCGCCTCCGACGCGACGTAGCTCCCGACCACGAAGGCGAGGGCCGCCGCCTGCAGGAGCAGTCCCTCCCAGGTCGGGAAGACGCCGAACCACGTCCCGGCCCAGAACGGCAGCGACAGGCCCTCGACGGGCGTCACGGGCATCCAGCCGACGACCTGCATGGTCTGCACCGTGTGGCCGACGAGCACGGCGAGCACGCCGGTGATCAGCAGGCCGGTGGCGATCAGCATCTTCTTGTGCGGCAGCCTGCGCTCGAGCGAGACGACGAGCGCGAAGACGCCGACGACCCCTGCGAAGCCCAGGAGCACGCCCTGCAGCACCGTCCACGCACCGGCCTCGAGGGTGAGCGCCTGGAGGAAGAGGACCGTCTCGAAGCCCTCGCGGTAGACGCTCGAGAACCCGAGCATCACGAGCCCGAGCGCCTGCGCGGAGAGGAAGCCGATCGAGGCGCCTGCGAGCACGCGCTTCTTCTTCTTGTGCAGGTCCTGCAGGTTCTCCTGCCAATAGACACGGTGATAGAACCAGTTGAGGATCAGGAGCAGCACGCCGATCGCGATCAGCGAGACGACCGCTTCGAGCTTCTCTCCCCAGCCGGCGAGCGAGCCGAGCACTGTTTGCGCGACACCCCAGGTCACGACGCTCGCCGCGAGCGCGATGCCGACCCCGGCCATGAGCGGCTTGCGGAACCGGCGCTGGACGCCCACCATGCTCGCCATCAGCGCGGCGAGGATGAGCACCGCCTCGAGCCCTTCCCGGAAGACGATGATCGCGCTGTTCGTGACGACGGCGGCGCGGGACTGTGGGCCGCTCCCGATCGCCTCGGCGGACTCCCTGAGCGCGAGATCGAGCGCGGCCATCGTCCCGGCGAGCTCGTCCGCGCTCGCGTTCTGGCGGAGGAGCTGCGCGAGGCCGTCGTGCCCGTCGGCGCCGTACCAGAAGAGCCCCTCGACCCGCTGGAAGAGCGACGGCGCGAGGCCGCGGAGGCGCTGCTCGGGGCCGAGCTCGAACGTCGCGTACGCCTCGAGGCGGCTCGACTCGGCGCGCCGCAGGTCGCCGGCGACCGCGAGCGCCGACACCTTCTTCAGCAGTGTCGCGATGACGTCGAAGTCGGCCTCGGCCGTGCCCGCCTTCCAGTCGTCCGGGTAGACGTCGTCCAGTGCCGAGGTCGCGGTCTTCGCGTAGGACTCGACCTCGCCGGGGTCGGCCACCGCGGTGCCGCGCTCCGCGTCGCCGAGCCGGGTGTCGAGCGCGGCGAGCGCCCGCTGGACGGAGCGGGTCGCCGCGAGGTCGCGGGCGGCGAGATAGGACTGGAGCTCGCCGAAGGCGACGGCGGCGCCGTCGCGGAACGCGATTGCCTCCTGGATCTCGATCGGCACGACGACGCTGCCGTTCGCGACTCCCCGTCCGTACTCGACGGGCACGAGCCCGAGGTAGCGGATCAGCTGGCCGGCACGGCGCGCCTGTTCCGAGGCCGACAGCGGTGCCGCGCGGAAGGCGAGCAGGTCGTCCTCGATCGTGGCTGCCGCCGCGGCGGTCGCCTCCGACTTGCCCGTCCGGGCGGCGCCGACGAGGCGCTCGAAGGCGCGATCGAGCTGCGCCGCGGCGGGCTCTCCGCGCTGGCCGGCGAACGCGCCGCGGAGGATCCACCAGTAGCCGCGAGCCGTCGCCGCGGATCCCGCCGCCTTCTCGCGGAACCCGGCACGGAGCGCCTCGCCGGTGTCGGAGAGCGCCGAGCGCAGGAGCGCCTCGTACGTGTCGAGAAGGTCGGCGCGGATCGAGCGCACGGCACGCGCGCGGGGAACGACGCCGTCCGCGAGCGAGGCGATGGCGACGCTCGACGCGGCACTCGGGTGCGCGAAGCGGGTGACGGGCTTGAACTCGCGGACGAGGAGCCACTCCCGGGCCCTGTCGAGGTCGCCTGCGCGCGTCGCGGCGAGAACCGTCTCGTATGCGCCGTCGAGCGCTGCCGCCCGCGCGGTCGATGCCTCCACCGCGAGGTCGACGCCGCTCCGCTCCGACGCGACGGCGCGGGCCGCGCCGCGAAGGCGCACGCCGCTTGCGCCAGCGGAGGGGGCGAAGCCGTCCGCGAGCCGTCCCGCCGCGGCGGACGCCCTGCTGCCTGCCGCCGCGAGCGCGCCGTCGTCGTTCGTCATCGCAGCGAGCTCGGCGTCGAAGAGCGCCGAGTCGAGGGCGTCGAACTCCTGCCACGGCGCGCCTTCCTCCGATGCGGAGGCTGGGCCGGCCCCCAGGGCCGCCGCGAGCGCGACGACGGCGAGGGCAAGGAGCGCTGCGCCTCCCGCCCGCTTTCCGCCGCGTCGCAGTTCCCTCACCCGGTCTCCGTCCGCGCCGCGCCCCGACTCAGGCCTGGAGCTCGATGCCGAGGACACCTGCGACCTGCGAGATCTGTCCCGCGATCGCATTCGCGCGCTGCTGGGCCTGGCCGCCCAGCAGGTCTGCCTGCTTCGGCGTGAACCTCTTGCCGGCCTTCTCCTGAGCGTAGATCTCGTCGACGAACCGCGTCAGCTGCCGGAGCGCCGTTCCGATCCGTGCGCTCTGCGCCGTACCCGCCTTGGCGACGAGCGGCCGCACGCCCTTGTAGACGTTCTGGAGGCTGAAGAGGATGCCGTGCACGTCGACCAGGCGCGAGTGGGCGACGAACGCCTTCTCCTTCGTGCCCGCCCCGGCGATCGCGCGGGAGCTCTTCCACTCGCCGAAGTAGCCCTCGACGGTCGGGACCATCACGACCAGCGCCGTGAGGACGTCGGAGGCGTTCGGCGTCCACGCGCGGGCCGCAGCGTCGCTCTTGCGCGCGTACGAGACGAAGCTCCTGGCCGTCCCGACCAGGACGTTCGCGTCCGGCAGCACCTCGCCGAACTCGACCGTGCCGTCGCGGTCGAGGTCGGCCTTGACGCCTCCCGGCGCCACGAACCGCGCGTCCGTGCCCCAGATGGTCGGCTCGAGGAGCGCATGGAAGAAGTTCCCCGGCTTCGCGAAGACCCTCCCGCTCGGAAGCGTCAGGTCGAACGGCACCGCGGTCTGCGGGTCGTCCGCCGCGCTGGTGCCCGAGTCCATGATCACGTCGAACTGCGCGAGCGACGGCACGCCCGCGATGATCCCCTCCTCCTCCTCGTAGGCCCTGTGCGCCCGGCTGAACGCCGGCTTGAGGCCGAGAAGGATCGAGGAGACCTCCGCGCGATGCTTGCGCCAGAGGCTCGGATACGAGAACCGCTCCCGCTTCGCGAGCGCGTAGTAGCGCTCCGAGCGCACCTGGATCCCGTTCAGCTGGGTGACGAGCTGCTTCGAGCGGGCGAGCAGGTACGTCTTGACGCCTGCGTAGTTCGGCGCGTCGGCTGCGGTTGTCCGTGCAGGCGACGCGGCGGCGGTCGACGCGAGCGCCGCGACAAGAGCGAGGCCGGCCGCGCCGACGAGGAGCGAGCGTCGGATACGGTGGGTCATACGCGGAGAGTACAGCTTTGCGACGCGTCGTGTAAGGGAGCCCTTACATCGATCGTGGCGAGGCCGGGCGGTCGCCTCCGTGAGTAGATTGCGGCGATGGCGGCCGTCGCCGGAGCCCGAACGCTTCCGTACGACTGGTACGTGGACTCGGCCGTCCTCCGCCTCGAGCAGGAGCGGATCTTCGCACGCTCGTGGCAGTACGCCGCCCGGCTCGACCAGGTCGCCGAGCCGGGGCAGCTGACGACGGCCTGGGCGGGGTCGCTTCCCGTTCTCCTCGCGCGGGGCCGCGACGACGAGCTCCGGGGCTTCGTCAACGTCTGCCGCCACCGTGGGCACATCCTCTGTGACGGCGACGCGCGCCGCGAGACGATCCAGTGCCCGTACCACGCCTGGACCTACGGCCTCGACGGCGCGCTGCGAAGCGCGCCCCGCTCG
>Ga0207706_10001415_pt1 | contig 24005 bp, 22 predicted proteins | sample KBSC53metaG_FD_184318 | JGI IMG/M metagenome (GOLD analysis project Ga0207706, IMG submission 184318) | Corn rhizosphere microbial communities from Kellogg Biological Station, Michigan, USA - KBS C5-3 metaG (SPAdes) (version 2) | ecosystem: Host-associated > Plants > Roots > Rhizosphere > Soil ... | reverse complement strand
GGTGCTGATGATCTCGGGGCACGGCAACCTCGACACGGCGGTCGCGGCGGTGAGGGAAGGGGCGATCGACTTTATCGAAAAGCCGTTCGAGGCCGAGCGGCTGATCTATCTCGTCGACCGGGCGACCGACACCGAGCGACTGCGGCGTGAGAATGAGGCGCTGCGCCGCCAGACCGGACAGGAAGACGAGCTTCACGGAAGCTCGGTGGCGATCAACACGGTCCGCGCGACGTTGAAGCGGGTGGCGCCGACGGGAAGCCGGGTCCTGATCTCCGGCCCGCCGGGCGTCGGCAAGGAGATTGCCGCGCGGATGATCCACCAGTGGAGCCCGCGGGCCAAAGCGCCGTTCATCGTCCTGTCGGCGGCGATGATGAGCCCCGAGCGGGTCGAGGAGGAGCTGTTCGGGACCGAGGCCGACGGGGCGATGCGCCCGGGGCTGCTCGAGCATGCCCACGGAGGCACCTTGTTCCTCGACGAGATCGCCGACATGCCGGCGACCACCCAGGCGAAGATCCTGCGCGTGCTGACCGACCAAAGCTACCACCGGGTCGGAGGGCAGCGGCCGGTGCGGGTCGACGTCAGGGTATTGTCCGCGACGTCGCGCAACCTCCAGGAGGAGATCAGCGCGGGGCGCTTCCGCGAGGACCTCTTCTACCGGCTCAACGTCGTACCGGTGAAGCTTCCGCCCCTGCGCGAGCGGCGCGAGGACATTCCCGAGCTGGTCAGCCATTTCCTGGCCCGGTTCGCTTCGGAGCGCAGGATATCGCCCCCGCGCATTTCCGAGGAGGCGATGGCGGCGCTGCAGGCCCACGACTGGCCAGGCAATGTCCGCCAGCTGAGGAACATCATCGAGCGGACGCTCATCCTCGCGCCCGGCGACCGGGTCGCCTGCATCGAGGTCGACCTGCTCCCGCCGGAAATCCTCGACAGCCATAACGTGATGGGCGGCGCTGCGACGGCTATGGCGATCATGGGCAGCCCGCTTCGCGAAGCGCGCGAATCCTTCGAGCGCGAGTATCTGAGAATCCAGATCCGGCGCTTTTCCGGCAACATCTCCCGCACCGCGTCGTTCATCGGCATGGAACGCTCCGCGCTGCACCGGAAGCTCAAGGCATTGGGGATCGGCGACAAGCGGGAGGGCGAGGAGTAGGAGTCCAAGGCGTTATGGCTGCCCGCTCGCTCAGTCTTCAGGATCATTTCCTGAATAGCGTCCGGCGCGCCAAGCTGCCGGTGACGATCTTCCTGGTGAAGGGCGTCAAGCTCCAGGGAGTCATCACCTGGTTCGATTCCTTCTCGCTGCTGCTGAGGCGCGAGGGCGCTTCGCAACTGGTCTACAAGCATGCGGTTTCGACCATCATGCCGTCCGAGCCGCCGCCGGACCTGATCACGACCGTGAACGAGTCCACCAAGCCGCAGCTTCAGGACCGCTTCCTAGCCGCCGCGGCACGCGACCAGGAAAGGATGACCCTGTTCCTGGTGAACGGAGTGATGCTTCAGGGATCGGTGACGGGCTTCGACCAGTTCAGCCTCGTGCTCGAGCGCGGCGGGCAGATGCAGCTCGTTTACAAGCATGCGATCTCGACGCTGCAGCCGGCGCACCCGCTGAACCTGGAAGCGGACCAGAGCGAGGAGAGCGAGTGAACGCGTTCGACGGAAACGGAGCGATCGAGGTCGCTCGCGGTGAGCGCGCCATCATCGCGGTGCCCGAGCTTCCGCGCGAAGGGTCGCGGCGCTCGGCCGAGGCGCGCGTCGAGGAGGCGGAAGGCCTTGCCCAGGCTATCGGCATTGACGTGGTCGCTTCGCGGCCGCTGCGCGTGCGGACGGTGCGGCCCGCGACGTTGCTCGGCAAAGGCCAGGTCGAGGAGATTGCGGAGCTTGCGAAGGAGCAGGGCGCGGCGCTGCTCATCGTGGACGCCGCGCTGACGCCGATCCAGCAGAAGAATCTGGAAGATGAGGCGGGGACCAAGGTCATCGACCGGACCGGGCTGATCCTGGAGATTTTCGGAGAGCGCGCGGCGACCGCGGAAGGGCGGCTGCAGGTCGAACTCGCACACCTCGACTACCAGGCGGGCCGGCTCGTCCGCAGCTGGACCCACCTCGAGCGCCAGCGCGGCGGCTTCGGCTTCCTCGGCGGTCCCGGCGAGACCCAGATCGAGGCCGACCGGCGGCTGATCCGCGAGCGAATGGCCAAGATCCGCCGCGAGCTCGACCAGGTGAAGCGCACCCGGACGCTCCACCGCGACCGCCGCCAGCGCGCACCGTGGCCGGTCGTCGCTCTCGTCGGTTATACAAACGCGGGAAAATCGACGCTTTTCAATCGGCTGACGGGCGAAGCTGTGTTCGCGGAGAACCTCCTCTTCGCCACTCTCGATCCGACGATGCGCGACATTAAATTGCCGGGTTTTGACAAGGTGATCCTGTCGGACACGGTTGGCTTCGTGTCCGACCTTCCGACCGAGCTGATCGCGGCGTTCCGAGCGACCTTGGAGGAAGTCCGCGAGGCGGACCTTTTGGTCCACGTCCGCAACATGGCGCACCCGGACCGCGAGGCACAGCGCGACGACGTCGACGACGTGCTCACATCGCTGGGCCTCGGCGAAGAGGATGCGCCGCCGCGAATCGAAGCGTGGAACAAAGTGGACCTACTCTCAGCGGAGGAAAGGGGGCGGCTGGTCGAGGAAGCGAAACGGCGCGAGGATGTGGTGCCGATCTCCGCGGTCAGCGGCGAGGGGCTGGATGCGCTTCGCGAACGCATGGCGGAGTGCCTGAGAAGCAACGAGCAGGTGCACGAGGTGCGCCTTCCGGCGAGCGCGGGGGAAAAGATCGCGTGGCTGCATGCGCGCGGCGAGGTGCTCGAGCAGACCCTCGACCATGACGAAATGCAGCTCTCGGTGCGGCTGTCGCCCGACAATTGGGCGCGGTTTCAGGCGATGGAGCCGGCCTGAGCCTTTTTGGTTGCGGCCCAGAGGTCCTCCTTCTCCTCCAAACTCATCTCGGCAAAGCCGGGCGCGGCCTCGATCGCACGGAAGCGGTGCTCGAACTTGCGGGTGGCTTCGCGGAGCGCTGCTTCGGGCTCGATGTTGAGATGGCGTGCGAGGTTCACGACCGCGAACAGGAGGTCGCCGAGCTCTTCCAGCATGCGCGGATGTTCGTCCTCGGCGTCCAGTTCCGCAAGTTCTTCGTCGATCTTGGCCCGCGGGCCTGATTTGTCCGGCCAATCGAAGCCGACCCGCGCCGCGCGGCGCTGCAGTTTGGCGGCGCGCTCCAGCGCCGGAAGTGCCAAGGCGACGCCGGCAAGCGCGCTCTTGTCCGGACTGGCGGCGCGTTCTTCAGCTTTGATCTTCTCCCAGAGATGGTGACCGCCATGCTCGGCGTCGCCGAAGATGTGCGGGTGGCGGCGCTCCATCTTGTCGCAGATCCGTGCGATCACGTCCTCGAGCGTGAACTCGCCGGCTTCTTCGGCCATTTGCGCGTGGAACACGACCTGGAGCTGGAGATCGCCGAGCTCGTCGGCGAGCGCGTCCATATCGTCGCGAGCGATGGCGTCCGCGACCTCATAGGCTTCCTCGATCGTATAAGGCGCGATCGTGGCGAAGGTCTGGACCGTGTCCCATTCGCAGCCGGTCTTCGGATCGCGCAGCCGGCGCATGATTTCGCGCAGGCGCTCAAGCGGCATCGAGCATCTCGGCGGGGGCTTTGGGGACCCCTCCGCTCCTATATTTTGAAAGTATGATAATATGCATTATGTAAAGTGTTGCTCAGATAGAGAGGGGGATCAAGAGACGAGGATCAGCCAACGCCCCTCCACGCCCCAGCGGCTCAAGGTCGACAGATAGTTCATTCCGAGCACGTTAAGGTCGTCATTGTCTGCGACCTGGATGCCAACATCGTGACGGACGATCTCGCCGATCGCCAGTTCGTCGGCACGGCCGCTCGACACCCTGATGACTCCATTTCCCGTGCGCACGAACTGGTCGGCCCTTGGCGACACCTCGATGCCTACCGCATTGGCCGTGGCGCGGTCGATCGTGGTCATGGTCGCGCCGCTGTCGACGAGGAATTTGGTGTCTTGGCCGTTGAGCTTCGCATGGACCCAGAAATGGCCGTCGATGGCCATCGGGATACGAGTTACCTTCCCTTCGGTTACCGGAGTGCCGATTGCTTCGGCCTTCAGGCGCTCGGCGAGATAGCCGAAGTCGTCGCGGAAGGTGAACAGGACGAAGCCGGCGGCGAAGATCACGACCCAGGCGAGCGCCATCTTGGCGAGCTTCGCGGCAGGCTCGCGCCGCGCCATCAGCGCGCCGAGCACAAGCATCATCGCCATCAGGATGTAGACGCCGCCGAGCATCAGGTCGTTGGTCATGAGGCGATCTCGAGCCCGTCATAGGCCGGCGCCGCCCAGTCGGGCAGCTCGGCGACGAGCGAACGATAGTCGAGCCCGTTGCCCATGTGAACGAGATAGAGCTGACCGACCCGCAATTCCCTCGCCCAGCCGAGGACTCCGTCGAGATGGGCGTGCGTGGGATGCGGCCGGCGCGTCAGGCAGTCGGCGATCCACACGTCGGCGCCTTCATAAAGCGCAGCCATATCATCTGTTAACTCACTGAAATCGATTGCGTATGCGACAGAATAGCCGCCTTCGTCGAAGCGCATGCCGAGCGATTCGGTGTTGCCATGCGGCTGATCGACGAAGCGTATGCGTGCGGTGCCGAAGCTCAGCCCCTCGCCGAGTTCCTGCCCTTCGGCGATCGGCCGATAGAAGTCGGACCGGGCGAAGGCATAACCGAAGCGTTGCTGCAGCTCCTGGAGCACGCCGGCGCGGGCATGGAGCGGAACGGGCCCCTCGATCGCCTGCGACACGGGCCGAAGCTCGTCGATGCCGTGGCAATGGTCGCCATGCGTGTGCGTAACGATCACGCCGTCGAGGCGGTTCACATCCGCAGCGAGCAGTTGGCGGCGAAGGTCCGGCCCGCAGTCGACCAGCATGAGCTCGCCGGCGCTCTCGACGAGGATTGAGGTCCTTAAGCGATAGTTGCGCGGCTCATTGGGATCGCACTGGCCCCATTCATTGCCGATCTTCGGGACTCCGGTCGATGTCCCGCAGCCCAGGATGCGGACTCTCACGCCGCTTTTGCGAACAATTTGAAGAAGTTGGCCGTGGTCGCTTCCGCGAGATGCTCGGGCTCCTCGCCCCTCAGCTGGGCCACGAAGGCCGCGGTGTCCGCGACGAAGGCCGGCTCGCACTTCTGTCCGCGGTGCGGGACTGGCGCGAGGAAGGGCGAATCCGTCTCGACGAGCATCTGGTCCGCCGGCAGCCATTTGGCGGTGGCCTGGAGGTCCTCGGCGTTTTTGAAGGTCACGATCCCGGACAGCGAGACGTAGAAGCCGAGGTCCAACCCCTTGCGTGCCAACTCGGCCGAGCCGGTGAAGCAATGGAGCACGCCCGTCACGCCCCCGTTCTTCACCGCCGCTTCGAGGATCTCGTGGGTGTCCGTTTCCGCCTCGCGGGTGTGGATGACCAGCGGCAATCCAGTTTCCCGCGCCGCCTCGATATGCGCCTGGAACCGTTCCCGCTGGGCGGCGCGGTCGGACTTGTCGTAATAGTAATCGAGCCCGCACTCGCCGATGGCGATCACGCGCGGATGATCGGCGGCCTCGACCAGCGCCGCAGCGCCGAGATCGGGATGAGCGTCCGCCTCATGCGGATGGACTCCGACGCTCGCCCACACGTCCGCCTCGCGCTCGGCGACGGCGATGATGTCGCCCCATTCACGCTGGCGTGTCGAGATGTTGAGGAAGCCACGGACGCCGCGTTCGCGGGCATTTTCGAGCACTTCCGCCTGGCGCTCGACCAGGCCCTCATAGTTGAGGTGGCAATGGCTATCGATGAGCCTCACGCCGCTTCCTCCTCCAGCTCGAGCCGGGGGAAAAGCGGGGTCGGCGGCTCCAGACGAAATTCGCTTTCGGCTAGGGGCGAATACCAGTGGGTCATGATGCCCTCGAAGGTACGAAGGTCGGGGTCAACGGCCATCGAGTCCAGGAGTCGGTCGGCGCTCCGGGGGATTACCGGGCGGATTGCGACCGCCAGCACAGCGATGCAGATGTAAAGCGTCGCGAGGACCGTCTCCATGCGCTTCGGATCGGTCTTCTTAAGCGCCCAGGGCGCCTGCTCGTCGATATAGGCATTGCAGGCGAACACGGCCTGGATCCAGATTTCACAGCCCTTCGACAAAGCGAGGTCGGAAAAGGCGGCGGGAATGCTCTCGCTCGCCGCGCCGCAGACGATGTCGAACAACGCATTGTCGGCATCGCTGTGACCGTGGATCTCCGGCAGCCCGCCCCCGCAATTGCGGACGATTTGCGTCAGCACGCGCTGAGCGAGGTTGCCGAAGCTGTTGGCGAGCTCCGCGTTGGCGCGGTTGACGATCGCCTCGGCGCTATAGCTGCCGTCCTGGCCGAAGGTCACTTCGCGCAGAAGGAAATAGCGCAGGGCGTCCACCCCGAAGCGATCCGCAAGGACCATCGGGTCGACCACATTGCCGACGCTCTTCGACATCTTCTCGCCGCGGGTGAGAAGGAAGCCGTGGCCGTAGACCTGCTTCGGGAGCGCGATCCCCGCGCTCATCAGGAAGGCCGGCCAATAGACCGCGTGGAAGCGCACGACGTCCTTGCCGATCAGATGCACGTCCGCGGGCCAGTAACGCCGCCACAGCTCCGTATCGTCGGGATAGCCGAGGCCCGTGATGTAGTTGGTCAGCGCGTCAAGCCACACGTACATCACATGATTGTCGCTGCCAGGGACCGGAACGCCCCAGTCGAAGCTGGTGCGTGAGATGCTGAGATCCTTGAGCCCGCCTTCGACGAAGCGCACGACCTCGTTTCGGCGGCTTTCGGGGCGGATGAAGCCGGGATTGTCCGCGTAGAGGTCCAGCAAAGGCAGCTGGTACTTCGACAGCCGGAAGAACCAGCTCTCCTCGACCGTCCATTCGACCGGCGTGCCCTGCGGCGACAGCTTCGAGCCGTCGCCCGCAGTCGTCAGCTCCTCTTCCTCGTAATAGGCCTCGTCGCGGATCGAATACCAACCCTCGTAGCGGTCGAGGTAGAGGTCCCCCCTCTCCTCCATCGCTTGCCAAATCGCCTGGCTGGCGCGGTAATGGTCCGGCTGCGATGTGCGAATGAAGCGGTCGTACGAAACGTCAAGAGTATCGCACATCTCCTGGAAAAGACGCGACATTCTATCGGCAAACGCCCGCGGCTCGACGCCTTCTCCGCGCGCCGCCTGGGCCATCTTCAGGCCGTGCTCGTCGGTGCCGGTCTGGAAGCGCACGTCGCGGCCCTGCTGACGCTGGAAGCGTGCGATCGCATCGGCGGCGATGGCCTCATAGGCGTGGCCGATGTGGGGCGGGCCATTGGGATAGCTGATCGCCGTGGTGATGTAGAAAGGCTCGGACATTCGCGCCCGCCCTAGCCGCCCGCCCCTAGCGCTTCAAGGAAGCGAGAAATCCGCCGATCTGGAACACGGTCGCAGCAGGGTCGAGCGACACGCGCGGAGCGACGGCCGCCAGCTCGCGCGTCTTCGCATAAGCGTCGAGCGCCCGTTCCAGTGATGCTCCACGCAAGCTCCGCGCCTCGCGAGCGATCAGCGACGGAGCGAGCTCTAGGAACGCGGCGTAGCGGTCGGCGGATGCTTTCTTGCCGAGCTCGCTGGCAAGCTCCGCGCGGCGCGCGTTGGTTGGGTCGCCCTGGCGAAGGATTGCGAGCGCCGCTTCCTCCAGCTTGGCGAGGCCCAGCTCGGCGAAGGCCAGCGCGCGTCCCGCCGAACCGAACGACATCAAGACGATCCGCTTGCGCTCCGCATCGCTGAGGCCGGCGGAGTGCGCCCCCAGGATTGACGTCATGGCGCCATCGTCGAGCGGGTCGAAGGTCAGGCGCCGGCATCGGGAGCGGATGGTCGGGAGGAGCCGGCCCGGCGCATGGCTGACGAGGAAGAAGAGCGTATTGGGCGGCGGCTCCTCGAGCATCTTGAGGAGCGCGTTTGACGCTTCCTTGTTGAGCTCGTCCATGCTGTCGATGACGGCGACCCTCCACGGCGACAGCGCGGCGGTCATGCCCATGAACTCGCCGAGCTGGCGGATCTGCCTGACCGTGATGTCGCGCGCGAGGCCGTCGCCCTTTTCCCTGGGCAGCCGCTCGAGCCAGCGCATGTCCGGGTGGCTTCCGGCTTCGACCAGCCTGACGATGGGATGATCGTCCGGCGTTTCCAGGCGGGGATAGCCGACGGGCGGACCGGCGGCATCGGCGAGCACACGCCGGGCAGCGGCGTGGGCGAAAGTTGCCTTCCCCACGCCGCGCGGTCCTGCGAGCAGCCACGCGTGGTGGAGCTTGCGGCCCGCCCATGCGGCGGCGAATGCCTCGACGGCCTTGTCCTGCCCGACGATCACGGCAGAAGGTCCGCGATCGAGTCGAGCAGGCGCTGCGTCACTTCCTCCGGCGAGCCCGATGCGTCGACGAGCCGGACGCGGCCCGGTTCCTCCGAGGCGATCAGGCGAAAAGCGAGATCGACTTTTTGGTGATAGCCCTCGGGGCGGCCCCCGATCCGGTCGCTCTCTTCATTGTCGCGGGCGCGGGCCCGCGCGCCTCCTTCCGCGAGGGCGAGGATCAGCGTTCGGTCGGGGAAGCATTGGTCGATCCCGAAGGCGTTGATCGCGCGGACGGTCTCGATACCCAAGCCGCCTGCGCCGCCCTGGTAGGCGAGCGAGCTGTCGACGAACCGGTCGCTCAATACCCAGCGGCCGCTTTCCAGAGCCGGGCCAATCGCTTTCTCCACGTGGTCGGCGCGGGCGGCGGCGAAGAGCAGAGCTTCAGCCCGCGCCCCCCACTTCTCCTCGGATCCGGCCAATAATAGCTCACGAATCTTCTCCGCACCTTCGCTCCCGCCGGGCTCGCGTGTCACCAGCACGTCGATTCCGCGAGCCCGAAGCGCCTCGGCCAGCGCCTTCACCTGCGTCGACTTGCCGACCCCCTCCCCGCCCTCGAGCGTGATGAATTTGCCGCGCATAACCTTCTAGTACCCCTGCGTAGGCAGGGGTCCAGCCCAACAAGAAAAGAGTCTGGGCTCCTGCCTTCGCAGGAGCACAGCCTGCTTCACGCCATCCCGACGAGCTGCTTGAGCCCGAGCCAGATGCGGCCGAAGAAGCCGGCGCTTCCGACGTCCTCACCCGCGACCAGCGGCACGACCTGCGGCGGGGTGTCGCCCGTGGTGATCACCAGCTGCGCGACCTCCTGCCCCTTGGCGATCGGGGCCTTGAGCGGCCCTTGGTAGCGGATTTTCATCGTGATCGGCTGGTTGCTGATCGACAGCGCCGCGGGCACGCTGACCGAAAGATCGCGCGCGGCGACGAGCGGGACTTCGCTCTCGCTTCCCAGCTGCACCTGCGCAGTGCCGACCTTCGCCCCGGCCTTGAACAAAGCCTTGTCCTGCCAGGCATTGAAGCCCCACTGGATCAGCTTGGTCGATTCCTGGACTCGCTGATTCCAGCTGTCCATTCCGGCGAGCACCTCGATCAGCCGGCGCCCGTTCTGCTCGGCCGAGCCGGTAAAACCGTAGCCCGCCTCCTCCGTGTGGCCGGTCTTGAGCCCGTCGGCTCCGGCCACCTTCCCGAGGATCGGATTGCGGTTGTCCTGGGAGATGGCCTGACCGCCCATCGTCTTGCCCCAGCTGAAGCTCGGCTGCGAATAGAACTTCTTGTAGAGCTTGTAGTGGTTCGTGATCTCGGACGCCGCCAGGGTCGCGAGGTCGCGCGCGGTGACGTAGGTCACGCCCTCGTCCGGCCATCCGTTGGCGGTCCCGAAATGGCTGTTGGTGAGCCCGATGCGCTTCGCAAGCGCGTTCATCTGCTCGGTGAACGCCTGCTCGGTGCCTCCGATGCACTCGGCGAGCACGACCGAGGCGTCGTTGCCCGACAAAGTGACGATGCCGTGAAGCAGGTTCTCGACGCTGACCTGCTCATTCGGCGAGAGGAACATAGTCGATCCGGCCTGCGGCCCGTGCCACTTCTGCCACGTCTCCGGCCGCACGGTGCACATCTTGCCGAGCGGCAGCTTGCCCTGGTCGATCAGCTCGAACGCCACCTCGGCGGTCATCATCTTGGCAAGCGAAGCCGGCGGCATGCGCATGTCGGCGTTCTTGGCATAGAGCACCGCCCCCGAATTGACGTCGTAGAGGTAGGCGACCTTCGCCGGCGTATCGAATTGCGGCGTCTTGGCGGGCGCGGCGCTCGCGAGAAGGACGGAAGCGGCGGTGGCGAGAAGGAGGGTGCGCGGCATCGGGATGGTCTGGATCCTTGATTCAGGCGAGCGGGAACCCCTGTCTATCGCCGCGCAATCTCGTCCGCCAGAACTCCGACCGAAATCGCGTAGAAATTCGAGCAATTGTAATCGAGGATCGAGCGATAGTTGGTGGTGAGCAGGTACGCCGTAGCGTTGGGCCCGTCCGGCTCGATCAGGCTCGCCATCTCATTGTCGGGAAGCGACCGGCCCTCGGGAGTCACGCCCAGCGCGCGCCATTCGCGCATGCTGAGCCAGCGGCTCAGCCGGCGATAGACCTGCGGGCAGCGCGGCGAGGTGATTCGCGTGACGATCGCCTGGCGGTTGAGGTTGGAGGGGGTACGCACGGGGATCCCCCAGGCGATGTTCGGCTTCCAGCCCGCATCGCGCAGATAGGTCGCGATCGAGGCGAGGCCATCGAGCTCATTGTCCCAGATGTCGGCATATCCGTCCCCGTCGCCGTCGGCGCGCAGGCGCAAGGCGACCGAGGGCATGAATTGCGGATAGCCGGTGGCGCCGGCCCAGCTGCCTTTCAGCTGCCGCCGCGGAACCCCGAGATCGATCAGCTTGAGCGCAGCTACGAACTCGTCCTCGAACATCGCGCGGCGGCGACCGTAATAACCGAGGCTGGCGAGCGCGTTGAGAAGGTCCGTGCTGCCGGTGACGGTGCCGTAGCTCGTCTCCATCCCCCAGATCGACATCAGGACCGCGGGATCGACGCCGTAGCGCGCTTCGAGACGCGTGAGGCTGGAATAATGGTCGCGATAATTCGATTGCCCGCGCGAGATCAGCGAGCGGCTGACGTGACGGCGAAGGTAAGGCGACAGCGCTCCGACGACGCCGCCCGAAGAATGCGCCTGCGGTTCGGTCCGCTCGAGCTCGATGACGCGATCGTTCTTGTCGAGGCCGGGCACGTAAGCCTGGATGGTCGCCTCGCGCACGCCCTGCAGCCGCGCGAGCGCCGCGAGGCGCGTCTTGTACGTGTCCCAGCTGTAGCCCGAGTATTGCGCAGCGGCGGCCGACGCCGCGACTTCAGGCGCAAGGCCTGCCGGCTTCGTCCCGACCGGAGTCGCGGACCCGATCGACGCGGCCGATGCCGCAACCCATAACCAACTGCTGATCCCCGACAATTACGCGTCCTCCCTACTTCCGAGGCTAGAGGTCAGAACCCCCATCCGGCCAGCTTGGTTCATCCCGCGCCTTGCACAGCCCGCCGCTCCAGACGATATCGAAAGCCACGCGGGATGGGTGGCCGAGTGGTTTAAGGCACCGGTCTTGAAAACCGGCGACGTGCAAGCGTCCGTGGGTTCGAATCCCACCCCATCCGCCAGCGATCCGACTCGCGCGACGCGGCTTTTCGTCGTAAAACGCCAATTCAACGGGGGCAGCACCGATGAGCGCGATCAGGTCCAGCAGCCGCAGGTATGTCATCGCCGGCGCGGCTGTTCTTGCGCTCGCCGGCGGCGGCTTGGGACTGGCCTATTTCTATCCCGCCCTAGGACCGATCGCGGGCAGCGTCGCTCCGCAGCTGTATGTCGATTCGATGTCCGGCGCCCAGATCCCGAGCCGTGGGCGTTTCGTCCTGGTCGATGCCGCGTCCGCGCGGCTGTACATGATCGAGGACGGCCGCGTTCAGGATTCGATGCGGGTGATCGTGGGCGCGCCGGAGACGCCGACGCCGGAGCTGAAGAGCTCCATCAATTACGAGACTCTGAACCCCTATTGGCACGTCACCCGCGAGGTCGCGAAAGCGATCATCGCTCCGCGCGTGCTCAAGGAAGGTGAAGCCTACCTCAACAGGCAGGGCTATGAAGTGGTTTCGAGCTTCGCCAATCCGCAGCCGCTCTCGCCTGCCGAGGTCGACTGGAAAGGCGTCGCGGCCGGGACGGCGACGGTGAAGGTCCGGCAGAAGCCCGGCCCTGCCAACTCCCTGGGCCGGTTCAAGTTCGACATCCCGTACAGCGACGGGATCTATCTCCACGATACTCCGAAAAAGGAGCTGTTCGCGCAGGACCAGCGCGCGCTCAGCCATGGCTGCGTCCGCCTCGAGGATGCGCAGAGGCTGGCCCAGTGGCTCCTCGGCAGGGATCCGCCTGCAGCTTCGGTGCCCGAGCAGCAGGTTGCGCTGCCCCGTCCGGTGCCGATCACCATCGCCTACCTCAAACCCGGCGCGCAGACGCAGCTCGCCGGGCTGCAATAGGCGGCACTCAGGGCAGCAGGAACTGCGACGCGCTGATGAAGCTCGGCACGCGCTTGGCGGAGCCATCGCGCCGCGGATAGGTCTTCTCGCGATAGCTGCTGGCGAAGCTGTCGGGCAGCTCGATCAGCTCGGCATCGCTTTCGAACACGCCGCGCAGGAACTCTCCGGCGAAACCGTCGAGGCGCCGCGCGAGGCAATAGGTCGGAAACGGCTCCGAGGTCAGCAGAAGGAAGCGAAAGTCCGAGCGCTTGAGGAACGTGTTGACCGCATCGATCACCCCGTAATGCTCGTCGCGGGCAAAGGCATCCTCGAAGAAATCGTGGCCGAACAGCAGACCCCCGGGCTTCAGCTTGGCGGCGAAGTCCTGGAGGTCGCGAAGCACGAACTCATATTGGTGATTGCCGTCGAGATAGGCGAAGTCGAAATAGCCGTCGGCGAAGCCTGCGGCAGCCTTGTAGGAATATTGGCGGTGCAGCCGGACGCGCTGGTCGCCCTGGAAGCGGGCGGTGATTGCGGCGAATTGCTCGTCCCCGCCTTTGTTCTCGGGAGGCGCTTCGAATTGCGGACCTTCGATTCCCGCGAGCATAGCCGATGCCCCGAGCAGGTCCGAGCCCTCTTCGAGATGGCTCCACGGATCGATCAGGTGCAGCTCGCGCGGCTGTGCGGCCTCGAGGATCAGCGCCGAATAATTGCCCTCGGCGACGCCGATCTCGACCCCCACACCGCCCTTCGGAAAATGCTGGAGCAATTGCTCGCGTCGAGTCAGCGCATAATACACAAGCCGATCCCCCACTGATCGGCACCTGATCCACTGGCCGGGCGATGGACGCAAGCCCGCCTTCCGCGATCGCTGCCGGTCCATTGGTCGAAAGGCCCTGCCCCGTCGGAAAAGCCTTGCTAAACATTGGGCTTGCAAAGCCGCTACAAATGTAGCACTCTACAAATGTAGCGCGGCGAGTCTGCCGCTTGGGAACAGGATTTGAACATGCTCAGCAAGCTTCCGCCCCGTGAACGGCAGATCGTCGACATCCTCTACGAGCGTGGTCCGGTGCTCGTCGCCGAGATTTGCGACGCTTTGCCCGACCAGCTGAGCGGATCCGCGGTTCGGGCGATGCTCAAGCGGCTCGAAGACAAAGGCTATGTCCAACGCAGCGAATCGGAGCGCGGCTTCCTCTACAGCCCTGCGGTCTCCGAGACGGCCGCGAAGAAGTCCGCGCTGAGCGAGATCGTCCGCGTTTTCTTCAACGGTTCGCCCGCGAGCGCCGCAAGCGCCTTGCTCGGAATGTCGGAAAAGCTCGGCGACAATGAGCTCGACGAGCTCGAACAGATGATCGCCCGCGCACGCGAGGCCAAAGGGGGCAAGTGATGTCCGTCCTGATCGCAATCGCTCTCAAGTCGCTGCTCGTCGCCGGGCTGACGCTCGGGCTGCTTCAACTGATGAGGCGCCGCTCGGCCGCGGAGCGGTCGTGGGTCGCGCATATCGGGCTTCTCGCGCTCATCATCATGGCCTTCGCGCCGCTCGTACTGCCGAGCTGGAGCGTCGAGGCCCCTGCCCTGATGGGCCAGGCCTCGGCTGTACAGTCCGCCCCCGTCGCGCAGAGTGCGCAAGTCGCTTTCACCAAGCCGGTCACCGCGCCAGTCGATGCTCAGCCTGTCTCCAGGCCGGCGCTCAGCAAGGCCGCCGCGGCGTCGGCCATCTATGCCGTTCCCGCCGCGATCCTGCTCTTCATCACCTTCCTCGCGCTCGCGCGCCTGATCGCTTTGCGCGCCCGCGCCGAGGTGCTGGTCGACGGCCACTGGCTGACCGCGCTTGCCCGCGCACAGCGGCGCATGGGGTTCAAGCACGGCACCGCGCTGCTCACCAGCAACGCGCTCGCGTCGCCGATCAGCTGGGGGCTGATGCGCCCGGTGATCCTGCTCAACACCCGTGCCGTCGAGGCATCGGGTGAGGCCGAGGCGATCATCGCCCATGAGCTCGCGCACGTCGCCCGCATGGACTGGGCGAAGCTTCTGCTCGCGCGCATCGCGACCGCGCTCTTCTGGTTCAACCCGTTCGTCTGGCTGCTCGCCCGCGAAGCGCACCAGCTTCGCGAGGAAGCGGCCGACGACGCGGTGCTCGGCGCCGACATTCCGGACACGGATTACGCCCAGCTGCTCGTCGGGGTCGCGCGTCACGAATGTCCGGGCCTTCTGCTTGGGGCGCACGGAGTCGCGCCTTCGAAGAGCTCGCTCGCACGCCGCGTCGCGCGGGTGCTCGACGGCAAGTCGGTTCGCGGCCCCGTCGCACGCAGCTTCGCGGTTGGCGTCTTCGTCGGCGCGGTCCTCGTCGCCGCCCCGCTCGCCGCGGTGACATTCACGCCCGCCGGCGCAGCGAACGGCGCGAAGGCTCCTCACGGGGCGGTCGCTGCGAGCGGCTCGGCCTATTATCCCGGCGCGAGGAACACTCCCGCCGACCTCGGGCACATCATTGCGAGCGGCGTATCGACCTCCGTCGCCACCGCGGCCGCCGCGATTGGCCCGGTCACGGGAGGGGACTTCAAGGCTATCTCACCCGACGGATCGAAGATCGTCAGCAGGAACGGAGTGACCGTCGCCACGGCTGCGAGCGGCGCCACCGTGACCACCCAGGCGAACGGAAAGGTGCGGCTGGTCGGCCCGTCGGGCGGCGTGGTCGAAGTTTATCCCGCCGACTCGCACGGGCGCAGACGGGCGGTCATGACCGGCCCCGACGGCGGTGTCGTGGAATTTGCCGACGCGCGCGGGATCCCGGGCCTTGCGGCCGCGATCGCAGCGCCGCCCGCACCTCCGGTTCCGCCGGCTCCGCCGGTCTCGCGAACCCGTCGGAGCGCCATCGACCGTGCGATCGAGCTGAAAGCGGCGGGAGTGACGCCCGAATATGTAGCGGCGATGAAATCAGCGCTTCCGCAACTGAACCTGACGAGCGAGGACCTGGTCGGACTGAAGAGCGTCGGCGTAACTCCCGACTTCATCCAGGAGCTGGCGCGGCAAGGTTACCGCAATGTCGACGCCGACGACATCACGGGCGCGTACGCTGTGGGCGTTCGGACCAGTTACATCCGCGCCATGGGAGCGGTCGGCTACCCGCGGCTTTCCCTCACGCAGCTTACCGAGCTGAAAGCCGTCGGTGTCATGCCCGCCGATGTGGAACGCTACCGCCGGGCTGGGTTCGCACACCTCGACGTCGACCAGCTGGTCCAGGTGAAGACGCTGGGAATCACGCCCGAGGAATTGCGCGCGAGCGAGCGCGACCCCTGACCGGGCGCTTCGCCTGACCCGCTGACCTGATCCCGATTGCCGAATTTCGAACGCCTGAACTCAGGCGGACGGGCGAACCTTGCCCGACGACATTGAAAGGAGACCGGCCATGAACCGCATTTATGCTCTTATCGGTGCCCTGCTTTTCGCCTTCATCAGCGTCTCTTCGGCCTGCACTGCAGCATCGCCGGAGTGGGTTCATTTCACGCTCGAGCCGCAACGCGGAGGCGGCGACCGGATCGAGGCTCGGTTTCGCAACGAGGAACGCGGCCCCGGGCACGACAATTGGTCGACCGACTTTCGCCCGTCCGAACTCACCGGATTGGACGTTGCGGGGTTTCGTGGCGCCGGTAGCCGTCCGCTCCGCTTTGCCCTGATCCGCGAGGCCGGACGGCTCGACTGCTCGGGCCATGGCGGCGACAGCCATGCGGCCGGAACCTGCAGCTTCTCCGCCAACGCCGGCTTCACCCGCCTCCTCGAGAGCCGCGGGATCGGCCACCCGACCAGGGAGCAGGCATTCGGGCTGATGGCGGTCAACGCCCGGCGCGACGTCATCGACGCCGTTTCCGCGGCCCATTATCCCACGCCTTCGATCGACGATCTGATGGCGCTTTCCGCGCTTGGCGTGAACGGCGCCTACATCAGCGAAATGGCGCGCGCCGGCTATCGGCCCCGCTCGATCGACACGCTGATCCAGTTCAAGGCGCTGGACATCACCCCGGCCTGGATCGCGAGCTTCGTGCGCATTGGCTATGCCGACCTTCCGGCCGACGAGCTCGTGCAACTGAAGGCGCTCGACATCACGCCGGACTTCATCGCGAGCTTCGACCGGCTCGGCTACCGGCATCTGCCGGTCGACCAGCTGGTGCAACTCAAAGCGCTGAACATCACTCCGGAGTTCGTGCAGCGCATCGCCGCGGTCGATAACGGACTGCCGCCGGTTCACAAGCTGGTGGAGATCAAAGCGGTGACGGATCACTGACCCTCGGCTCGCTGGCGGTCGGAATGACGGACCCGCCAGCCGAAACGTCTGTCGATTGGTCGAACTAGGCTGGCGAGCGCCGGGAGGGCGGACCAGCGTCCTAAGCGGATAGTACAGGGGAGCAGCGCTTGCGTGGATTCGTATTCGGTGGAACGGCCCTCGCAGCGGTCTCGCTCGGGACCTCGGCCCACGCCGCGCAGCCTGCCGGTGGCGACCCGCCGCAGCCGCCCCCGGCGCAGGTCAGCCGGACCAACGCATACGACGCGGCCTTCTTCGCCCAGTTCGCGCCAAGAACGGCACTCGACATCGTCCAGCACGTGCCGGGATTCCAGCTCGACCTCGGCAACAGCGACGTGCGGGGCTTCGCCGGCGCCGTCGGCAACGTCGTCATCAACGGCGCCCGCCCAAGCTCCAAGTCGGAATCGCTCGAGGCGCTGCTCAGCCGTATTCCAGCCAGCCGGGTGTTGCGCGTCGAGGTTGGCTCCGGAGCGCTCTATGGCGCCGATTATGCGGCCAAGGGCCAGGTGCTCAACATCGTCCTCTCGGCCGCAGCCGGCTTCGATGGGGAGATCACCGCGTCCGCCAATCGCGATTTCACCGGTCACGTAACGCCGAACGGTGAGGTGACAGCGCTTCTCAAACGCGACGATTCGAGCTTCAACGTCTCGGCCGGAACGCAAAGGAACGATCGCACCGAGGAAGGCACCGACGACCTCTACGACGCAGCGACCGGGGACCTCCTCGAGCACCGGCGCAAGATCAACACCATCCGCGAGCACGACCCCTTCATCTCGGGAAGCTGGGCGCTCGAACATGGCAACGACGACGCCATTCACCTGAACGCCCGCTGGGGCCCGAGCACCTTCTTCCTCAAGCAGGCGAACCACGTCACGCCCGTCGGCGGTCCGGAGCGGGACGACCAGCTGATCGAGGATTACAAGACGCCTGTCATTGAGCTCGGCGGCGATATTTCCAAGCCGCTCGGCAACGGTGCGATCAAGTTCGTCGGCCTCGCGACCCGCCGCAAGAAGGACAATTTCGACGCGTCCTACGTCCGCAATCTCGGCGGCACCGAGACCGTCGGCGGCTTCGAGCAGATCGACAAGGCGAAGCTCCAGGAGACGATCGGCCGCGCTAGCTACTCGCAGCCGAAGCTCCTCGGCTTCGCGTTCGAGAGCGGGCTCGAGGTCGCCTACAACAAGCTCGAGGACAACCTCGACCTGTTCCTCCTCGACGATAGCGGGGGGCGGATCCGCATCGACCTTCCGATCGACGATGCGACCGTGTCGGAGATCCGCGGCGAAGCCTACGTAAACGCCGGCCGGTCCTTGTCGAAGACCGTCCGGCTCGACCTCGGTCTTCGCTACGAAGCTTCGAAGCTGAAGGTCCGCGGCGACGCGACAGCCGACCGCTCGCTCAAGTTCCTGAAGCCGAGCGTCACTCTGGACTGGCGCCCGGGCAACGGCTGGCATACCCAGGCGAGCCTCCGGCGCACGGTGGCGCAGCTCGATTTCTACGATTTCATCAGCTCGGCTGAACTCTCGACCGACCGCGTGAACGGCGGGAATGCCGATCTCGAGCCGCAGCGGGCGTGGGAAGCACGCTTCCTCGCCGAAAAACCGATCCTTGGCGACGGATTGGTCAAGGTCGAGCTCGGTTACGATCTCGTGCAGCTGCTGCAGGACCGAATCCTCACGGACGAAGGATTCGACGCGCCCGGTAACATCGGGACTGGCCGCCGCGTTTTCACCAACCTCACGCTCGACGCCCCGCTTTCCAAGTTCGGCCTCTCCGGCGTGCGCTGGAAAACCCAGCTGACATTGCAGAGGACCCGCGTCGAAGACCCGATCTGGCACACACAGCGCCGCTGGACCGATTATTGGCCGTCCTTCGAATGGAACAGCGAGCTTCGCCGCGACAAGGGCGCCTTTTCCTACGGGATCGCAGTCCAGGACCGCGACCGGTTCTATCTGTTCCGGACGGACGAGATTTACAGCAACTGGAACGGCGGCCCTTACGGGACGGCGTTCATCGAGTTTCGGCCGGATTCGCGCACGACGATCCGCTTCGATGCCGACAATATCTTCGACACCGACGCGACGGCGCACCGCGTGCTGTACCGGCCCAACCGCACCGTCCCGGACCCGAAGTTCATCGAAGACCGCGAACGGAACATCCACAGGGCTTTCCAGATCACGCTGAAGCGCAGCTTCGGGCGCGGTTCGGCTGGCACAGGCAAGTGACCGGGCTGGCGGAGGCCGGGCGCTCCGGCTAAGGAGCCGCGACTTTTCCGCATCCTTGGGAGCACAAGTGGCCGAGCCTGCAATCCTGCCGTTCGACTGGTCCGATCCGTTCGACCTCGATCATCAACTGACCGACGAGGAGCGGCTCGTGCGCGACACGGCCGAGGGCTATGCGCAGGAGAAGCTGCAGCCGCGCGTCACCTCGGCCTATATGGACGAGCGGTTCGACCGCGAAATCCTGAGCGAAATGGGCGAGCTGGGGCTGCTCGGCGCGACGATCCCGCCCGAATATGGCGGAGCGGGCCTGGGCTATGTCAGCTACGGCCTGATTGCACGTGCGGTCGAGCGCGTGGACAGCGGCTACCGCTCGGCGATGTCGGTCCAGTCGAGCCTCGTCATGTATCCGATCCACGCCTACGGCTCGGAGGAGCAGAGGCAGAAGTACTTGCCGAAGCTCGCAACCGGCGAATGGGTCGGCTGCTTCGGCCTCACCGAGCCCGACGCCGGCTCCGACCCCGGAAGCATGCGCACGCGCGCCCAAAAGGTGCAGGGCGGCTACGTCCTCTCCGGGACCAAGATGTGGATCACCAATTCACCGATCGCCGATGTCTTCGTGGTCTGGGCCAAGTCGGACGCCCATGACGGGAAGATCCGCGGCTTCGTTCTGGACAAGGGCATGGCCGGCCTCTCCGCCCCGAAGATTAAGGAGAAGCTCAGCCTGCGTGCCTCGATCACCGGCGAGGTGGTGATGGACGGAGTCGAAGTCGGCGAGGATGCCCTCCTCCCGAATGTGCAGGGCCTCAAGGGCCCGTTCGGCTGCCTGAACCGCGCGCGCTATGGGATCGCGTGGGGCTCGATGGGCGCGGCGGAAGCCTGCTACCGCGCCGCGCGCCAGTACACGCTCGACCGCAAGCAGTTCGGGAGGCCCCTCGCCTCCAACCAGCTCGTCCAGCTCAAGCTCGCGAACATGGTGACCGAGATCACGCTCGGGTTGCAGGCGGCGCTTCGGGTCGGACGGCGCCTGGATGAAGGACAGCTGGTCCCCGAGACGATTAGCCTCATCAAGCGCAACAATTGCGGCAAGGCGCTCGACATCGCCCGGATCGCGCGCGACATGCATGGGGGCAACGGAATCTCGGCCGAGTTCCAGGTGATGCGCCACGCCGCGAACCTCGAGACGGTCAACACCTATGAGGGGACGCACGACGTCCATGCGCTGATCATGGGCCGCGCGATCACGGGGCTCAGCGCCTTCTGATTTGTTAGGGCTCGCGGCACGGAGTCGTTCAGACCCCGCGCCGCGAGAACCGAGCCGTTCTTAGCCGTGCTCGCCGGCGGAGCTCGGCGGCGGAGGCGCCATCGGGCACGGCGAGCCCGCGGGAACCTGGGTTCCGTCAGGGCATGCGGTCATTGGCGGGGGTGGCGGAGGCGGCGGCGGAGGCGGCGGTTCGGCCGCTGGAGGCGGCGGACACGGCGCATCGGCAGCGACTTGCGACCCGTCCGGACAGGTCTGCATCTTCGGCGTCGTCGCGCAGCCCGCAAGAACTACGGTCGCCGCGATACCAAGCAGAACATGTTTCATGCACCTTCCTCCTCTCGCTATTTCGGCTCCGCCAACGCAATCGTTGCAGGAACGTTCCTTCACCCCGGCTTCACCGTGACGGCCACTAGGCGGCCATAACAATCGTTCCTATGTTCGGCGCCGGACCATCGGGGGGAAACGAGCATGATCGGCTGGATCGTCCTTGGCGTCGCTGTCCTGGCGCTGCTTTATTTCATCGGCATCTACAACCGGCTGGTCCGGCTTCGCGCGCTGGTCAAGGAAGGCTTCAGCGGCATCACCGTGCAGCTACGGCGGCGCGCCGATCTGATCCCCAACCTCGTCGAAAGCGTGCAAGGTTATGCGGCGCACGAGCGCGAGGTGTTCGAAGAAGTCTCGAAGGCGCGGGCCGCGACGATGAGCGCCGGCGGGGTCGCTGCGACCGCCCAGGCCGACGCGCAGATGACGGGCTTGCTCGGACGCCTTTTCGCGGTCGCCGAGGCTTATCCCGAGCTCAAGGCCAACACCAACTTCCTCCAGCTGCAAGACCAGCTGGCAAACATCGAGACCGAGCTCCAGGGGGCCCGGCGCTACTACAACGCCACCGTCCGCGACCTCAATTCGACCGTCCAGAGCTTCCCGCCCACGCTGATCGCGCGTCCGATGGGCTTCACCGAAGAGCCCTTCTATCAGGACGAGGACCCGGCGATCCAAAGCGCACCCAAGGTGTCGTTCGCCCGTCCGGCGGCCTGAAATGCGTTTTCTCTGGGCCGCGATGGCTGCTGCCCTGGCTCTCCTCACGCCCGCAGCAGCGAATGCCGACGAGCGCATCCTCCGCTACGTCAGCGACGTCCAGGTCCAGAAGGACAGCGCGATCGAGGTCACGGAAACGATCGACGTCCGTGCTGAGCATATCCGCATCGTCCACGGCATCTATCGCGACTTCCCGACGCGCTACCGTGGGGATCACGGAACGCAGTTCCACGTCGGCTTCACCCTGCACGGCGCGACCCTGGACGGGAGTCCGGTCAAGGCGTCGGTTTCGCCAGCCGGCAACGGCATCCGGATCAAGCTTGGCGATGCCGATGTCGAGGTACCGGAAGGCGAGCACGAATATGTAATCCGATACCGCGCGACGCGCCTGATCGGCCGCTTCCGGGACTTCGACGAGCTTTACTGGAACGCGACGGGCACGAAGTGGATCTTCCCGATCGACGTCGCCGAGGCGCGCATCCGCCTGCCCGAGCCGGTGCGGTTCGGACAGCGGCACGTCTACACGGGGCCGGAAGGCGCGACCGCGACGAACGCCGAAGTTGTGGATGAGAAGCCGGGCGCGATCACATTCCGAACGACTCAGTCGCTCGGCTCCTACGAGGGACTGACCGTCGCTGCGGCCTTTCCGAAGGGCGTGGTGGCCGAACCTTCATCGGCCAGCCGCTCGCTGGCGGTCGTAGCCGACTACGGACCGCCTTTACTCGGGCTGCTCAGCCTCATCGGCCTATGCGCTTTCTATTATGTCGCGTGGAAGCGCGCCGGACGGAACCCGCGCGCCGGCACCGTCGTCCCGATCTTCTCCCCGCCGGATGACCTCACCCCGGCGGCGATGCGCTACGTGACCAGGATGGGCGCCGACAACCGCACCTTCGCCGCAGCGCTGGTCGACATGGGCGTGCGCGGGCATATCCGCATGAGCGAGGAGGATCCGGGCTGGCTCTCGAGCAAGAAGGTGCGGCTCGAGCGGTTAGCGTCAGCCGAGCCCCTCCCCCAGGACGAGCAGGCGACGCTGAGCGCGATCTGCGAGACGGGCGATTCGATCCTGATGGAGCAGGCGAACTATAAGACTTTCCAGAGTGCTAAGAATGCCTTGAGCGAGGTTTTGAAGAGCAAGTACGAAGGGAAATTGTTCAAGCGAAACTATGGCTGGGCAGGCGCAGGCCTGCTCCTCTTCGCGGCCTCGTTCTGGGTGACCTGCGCCGCGGTCGCCGCAGCCACCTACGGCGAAGTGATGTGGCAGATCGGAGTCGTGATCGGCAGCCTGATCGTCGCTGCCTTGCTGTGGCTCGCCTTCCACGAGTCCACCGCCGGCAAGTGCCTGGTGAGTTTGGTGAGCGTCGCCGCGTTCGCGATCGCATTCGCGGTCGGCATGCCGGTGCTGAATGCCGCTTTGAGCAGCGGCTGGTGGTTTCCCCTCGCCCTTCCGCTGCTCGCCACGCCCATCGTGCTCTCCGCTTTCTGGTGGATCGCAGCGCCGACCAAGGAGGGCCGAACGGTCCTGGACCATATCGCGGGGTTCAAGCAGTACCTGACAATCACCGAGCGCGAGCGGCTCGACCGGATGACCCAGCCGCGCGACACGCCCGAGCTCTTCGAGAAATACCTGCCTTTCGCGATCGCGCTCGGGGTAGAGAATCGCTGGGCGGAGCGGTTCGCGGGCGTCCTCGCGGCGGCGTCCGCGCAGGGGCAGCAGAGCTTCGCCTGGTATTCCGGCTCCAGCAGCCCGTGGAGCAATCCAACCGGCTTCGTCGACAGCGTCGGATCGTCGCTGTCGAGCGCAGTCGGCTCCGCTTCCACATCCCCGGGATCGAGCGGCGGCGGGTCGTCGGGCGGCGGTGGCGGTGGAGGAGGCGGCGGAGGCTGGTGACTAGAGGCGGCCCGGCCGCCGGAAGAAGGCGATGCCCTCGCCCCGATAGACGGCGTCATCCTGCCGGACGAAACCGAGACGTTCAGCGAGCTTCATCGAGGGCGTGTTCTCGAAATCGATGATGGCCGGGTAGGATTGGGCTTTCAGCGCCTCATCGGCCCATGCAAGTGCCGCCTGGCAGGCCTCGAACGCAATCCCCTGCCCGTGCACCGAGCGATCGAAGATCCAGCCCATCTCGGGCTCGCCGAGGATCAGGGGCTGCATGTCGCGGTTGAACTGGAAGAAGCCGCAATGGCCGATCATTCGCCCGTCGCTTTTCAGCTCGACGGCCCACGGCCCGATTCCGATCGTCGCCCACATCCCGATGCCCATCAGCAGCCGGCGCCACGAATCCTCGCGGTTCACGGGCGAGCCGCCGATGTGGCGCATGACGTCGTGGTCGCCCAGCGTCGCCGCATGTGCGTCGAGGTCTCCCGCGCGAAAGCCGCGCAGGGTGAGACGTTCGGTCTCGATCCGCGGAGCCTCGCGGATCAACGCTTATTTTTTTCCGAGGCTGAGCCCGCCGAAGCGCTTGTTGAAGCGCGCGACCTGGCCGCCTTCCTGGACCTGGCGGGTGCCACCGACCCAGGCCGGATGGACCTTCGGATCGATCTCGAGGTGCAGCGTGTCGCCTTCCTTGCCCCAGGTCGAACGCGTCTGGAACTTGGTGCCGTCGGTCATCTCGACGTTGATCATGTGGTAATCGGGGTGGCTACCGGACTTCATCTGATTTTTCCTTGGCTTAGCCGCTGGTTTCC
>Ga0207706_10001408_pt1 | contig 24061 bp, 16 predicted proteins | sample KBSC53metaG_FD_184318 | JGI IMG/M metagenome (GOLD analysis project Ga0207706, IMG submission 184318) | Corn rhizosphere microbial communities from Kellogg Biological Station, Michigan, USA - KBS C5-3 metaG (SPAdes) (version 2) | ecosystem: Host-associated > Plants > Roots > Rhizosphere > Soil ... | reverse complement strand
AACCGCCGTTGGCCCTTGGTTGTTGGTCGTTGGCCAAGACCTTAGGCTAGAGCGGAAATCAGACCCGCGCGTCGTCCGGCGCGGGTCAACGTTTGTAGAGCATGTTTGTAGAGCAGTCTTCAGTCGTCGGTCTTCAGCTTGACCCTCGAACCCATAGTTTGCACTGACGACTGAAGACTGACGACCGAAGACTATTTTTTATGAGCACAACTACAGTGAATATTTCTGCTACCCAAGTGAAAGAGCTCCGGGAAAAGACCGGAGCGCCGATGATGGATTGCAAACAGGCCCTCACCGAAGCCAAGGGCGATCTGGAGCAGGCGGTCGTGCTGCTGCGCAAGAAGGGAATTTCCGTGGCCGGCAAGAAGGCGAGCCGCGTGACCAAGGAAGGCGCCGTCGCCAGCTACATTCACGCCGGAGGCAAGATCGGTGTGCTGGTCGAAGTGAATTGCGAGAGTGACTTTGTGGCTCGCACCGATGACTTCAAGGAACTGGTGCACGACATCGCCATGCACATCGCGGCCAGCGACCCGAAATTCGTGCGCAAGGAAGACGTCACCGCGGAGGCTTACGAGCGCGAAAAGGACATCTATCGCGCCCAGGCCGCTGCTACCGGCAAACCTCCGCAAGTTGTGGAGAAGATCGTGGAAGGCAAGATGAGCAAGTTCTACGAAGAAGTCTGCCTGCTGGAGCAGCCGTTTATCCGCGACCAGACGGTCAGCATCGGCCAGCTTGTTGCCACCAAGATCGGCAAGCTGGGCGAGAACATCGCGGTACGCCGCTTCGCGCGATTCAAAGTGGGCGAGGTGGGCGAGACCATTGCTGTCACCAAGCCGGAACAAAAAAGCGAGTAATTCACGGGGGCGCCTGGAGCGCCCCTTTTTTGTTTTTGCAGGGCGCGGGCGGGACGCCCGCACGACAGCCGGCGCGATGCCGGCGCTACAAAATCACGATGCCGACTCCGGTTTTCAAACGCATGCTGCTCAAACTCTCCGGCGAGGCCCTGGCTGCCAACCAGGGTTTCGGCGTGGATCCCCTGCGTATTCACGAAATCGCCGCTGAACTGGCGGACGTTCACTCTCTCGGCATCCAGATTGCCATCGTGGTTGGCGGGGGGAATTTTTTTCGCGGTGTGGCCCAGCAGGCGCGGGAGATGGACAGAGTTTCCGCCGACCACATGGGCATGCTGGCCACGGTGATCAACGCGCTCGCCCTGCAGGATGCCCTTGAAAAACAGAATATCCACACCCGGGTGCAGTCGGCGATCGAAATGAACCAGGTGGCCGAGCCCTTCATTCGCCGCCGCGCCATCCGCCATATGGAAAAAGGGCGAATCGTGATTTTTGCCGGCGGCACTGGCAACCCCTATTTCTCGACCGACACAGCCGCATCCTTGCGCGCCATGGAGATCAAAGCAGACGTCATCCTCAAAGCCACAAAAGTGGATGGCATTTACGATGCCGACCCCATGCTGGTCAAAGACGCCAAGAAATTTGCCGAAATCAGCTATATGGAAGTGCTGAAGCGGGGACTCAAGGTGATGGATTCAACTGCCATTTCGCTGTGCAAAGACAATAACCTGCCTATCATCATTTTCAATCTCAATCATCGCGGGAATATCCGCAAAGTTGTCATCGGCGAGAAAATCGGATCGCTGGTAAGCGCCTAAGAACCTGGCCACGGATTTTCGCGGATTCACACGGATAAAACTTCGGACGCGTCCGTTTCCAGGCACCACAAGCCGCCTTCCCAGCTTTATTTTTTCAAGGGTGGATCCGTGTTAATCCGTGAGATGCGTGGCCTGTTTTCGCCGTGGGAAGGTTTATAATTCCACGTTTTGACTTTGAAAGAATACGGAGTTGATCATGGCTGATGCCGGTCCACTTAGAGACATTCGCATTCAACTCAAGACGCGGATGGATAAAGCAGTGGAAGACTTCCGCAAGGCAATGGCAGGGACTCGCACAGGGCGGGCCTCGGTGCACATGCTGGACGCGGTCAGCGTGGACTACTACGGTTCGCAGATGCCGCTGAACCAGATTGCCCAGGTGCACGCGCCCGAGCCGCAACTCATCACCGTGCAGCCCTTTGATCCCAGCTCACTGGCTGCGATCGAGAAGGGCATACGCACCGCCGATCTCGGGTTGAATCCTATGAACGACGGCAAGATCATCCGCGTGCCGGTGCCGCCCCTTACCGAAGAGCGCCGCAAGGATATGGTCAAACATCTGCACAAGATGCTGGAAGAACACCGCACCGCGGTGCGCAATATCCGACGCGACGGCAACGACGCCATCAAGAAGGCCACCAAGGACAAGAAGATTGCCGAGGACGACGAGAAACGGGCGATGGACGAAATCCAGAAGCTGACCGACGACGAAATCAAAAAGATGGAAGAAATGAGCAAGGCAAAAGAAAAAGAAGTGATGGAAATCTAGGGACAGGCGTCGGGCGTCAGATGTCGGACCTCCGTTCAGAACCAACTGAAAACGATCGAACCGGGATTTTTCTGTACGGCTCATGAGTTTCCACGAGAGTCCTGGGTGTTCGAGCGATTTACCTGCAGTTTCGACCCTGCTTTTGTCACTCAGATAGGGAAGAAAACCCCGCCCAAGCGGTTCGCAGGCTTGGGGACGAGTTCCAGCGGGCGGCCTCGGCCGCCCGTTTTTTTCAAGGTTATAATCATTGCCACGATGAAGAAGGTAGTGCACGCCGCCTGTCCGCATGATTGTCCTGATGCCTGCGGCGTGCTGATCACGGTGGAGGACGGGCGTGCCACGCGGATTCAGGGCGACCCCGCGCATCCCGTGACCCGTGGTTTCCTGTGTGCCAAGGTGGCCAAGTATCTGGACCGGGTGTACTCGCCCGATCGGGTGCTTTATCCCATGCGGCGGGTGCGGCCGAAGGGTCTCGCGGGCGAGTCGCCCGCGGCCACACAAACCTTCGAGCGCATTTCCTGGGACCAGGCGCTCGACGAAATTGCTTCGCGGTTCCGTACCATTTCTTCCGAGTTTGGGAGTGAGGCCATTCTGCCTTACTCATATGGCGGCACGCTGGGCGCGCTCAATGGCGCATCCATGGACCGGCGGTTCTTCCATCGTCTGGGGGCGTCGCAGCTGGCCCGCAATATCTGCTCCGCGGCGGGCGAGGCGGGACTGAAATCCGTTACCGGCATCAAGCTGGGCACCGATCCGGAGCAGTTCACGCATTCCCGCTACATCATTGCGTGGGGTGCGAACATCCACGGCAACAACGTCCACTTGTGGCCATTCATCGCCGAAGCGCGGCGCAAGGGAGCCAGGCTGGTGGTGATTGATCCTTACCGCACCCGCACCGCAGCCTGCGCGGACTGGTACCTGCCCATCAATCCCGGCACCGACGCGGCGCTGGCCCTGGGCATGATGCACGTCATCATCAGTGACGGATTGCACGATGCTGATTATCTTGCCCGCTACACCGTGGGCTTCGAGCAGCTTCGCGACAAAGTGCAGGAATACCCGCCGGAGCGGGTGGCGAAGTGGACGGGCATTGCGGCGGCTGACATTGCCAAACTTGCCCGCGAGTATGCGACCACGCATCCGGCGGTGATCCGGGTGAACTATGGGGTGCAGCGCTCCGAGGGTGGCGGCATGGCCACACGCGCCATCACCATGCTCCCCTGCGTTACCGGCTCGTGGAAAGAAGTTGGCGGCGGGCTTCAGCTTTCGACCAGCGGCGCCTTTGGACTGAACCGCGACGCGCTGGATCGCACCGATCTGATGGAGAAAGCTCTGGGAAGGGCCGCTCGCACCGTCAACATGGTGGAACTGGGCACGGCACTCAACACGCTGAACAACCCGCAGATAAAGGCACTCTTTGTTTACAACTCGAATCCGGCGGCGGTCTGTCCCGACCACAACCAGGTCATTCGAGGCTTGCAGCGTCCGGATTTATTCACCGTGGTGCACGAGCAGTTCTTCACTGATACCGTCGATTATGCCGACATCGTTCTTCCCGCGACCACGTTTTTCGAGCACAAAGACCTGCAGGGAGCCTATGGGCACTACTATCTGCAAATGTCGGACGCAGCCATCGAGCCGCTGGGCGAATGCCGCTCTAACGTGGAAGTGTTTCGCGCCCTGGCCGGCCGCATGGGGTTTGGCGAGGACTGCTTCCAGGACTCCGTTGACCAGATGATTGATACCGCTCTGCATTCCGACAACCCACGGCTTCGCGGAATTGACCGGGAGAGGTTGGAGCGGGAAGGGCATGTCAGGCTGAATTTTGAAAATCAGTCTTCAGTTTCCAGTTCTCAGTTCTCGGATTTCCTGCCTTTCGCGGAAGGGAATTTCGGGACGAAGAGTGGAAAGGCTGAGCTTTACAGCGAGGATCTTAAGGCCCAGGGGATGGACCCGGTGGCTGCATTTACCCCTCCGGATGAATCTCGGCACGGTTTGCGGGCGAGGCAGTTTCCCCTCGAGCTTTTGGCCCGCAAGGCGGACAACTTCCTGAATAGCACGTTTTGCAATTTGCCGGTGGTCCAGGAGATGGAAGAAGCCGGATTGCTGGAGATGAGCGCGGCCGATGCCAGGGCGCGTCGCATCGTCGATGGCGATGTGGTGCGGGTCTTCAATGACCGTGGAGACATCACGCTGCGGGCCCGGGTGGATGGCGCGGTGCAGGCGGGAGTGGTTTCTGCTAAGCTCCACTGGGCCAAGCTAAACTCGGGAAGCCGCAACATAAATGTACTTACTTCGGAAAAACTTACGGACCTAGGCAACTCCGCCACGTTTTATTCCGTCTTGGTTGAAGTAGAGCTCGTTAAACCGTCTCCCTGATGCGGGAGCGGTTTGGACGGTCTCCACGGCTCTACCGTATAATTGCCACTTTCCATACTCCCAGGATCCGAGGTAGTAACGATTCTTCGTTTTCATCAGGATAGCCCTGTAGTGACGAAGAGCAGGTCGGGCCATGCGTGGCCTGTTCCGGCTGGGGCATCGCCTTCATCTTCTTCAATCATAAAGATTTGTAAAGCGCGATGGCCTTTTCTGCTTCTCTTTCTGTTGTTGTGTGCAACGGGATGGGGGCAACAGGATTTAATCACCGAAATCGTGATCCACGGGAACCGGCGCATTCCGGCGGAAACCGTGCGGGGACGCATTTTCACCCGTCCCGGCGACGTCTATGACGCGGCTGCCCTGGAACGCGACTTTAACTCCTTGTGGAATACGGGATATTTCGAAGACATCCGCTTCGAGCGCGAGCAGACTCCCAAAGGCTGGCGCCTTCATGTGTACGTCAAGGAGCGCCCGACCATCAGCGAGATCGATTATCTGGGTCTGAGCTCGGTTTCGAAGAGCGATGTGTTGGACCGTTTCAAGGAGCGCAAGGTAGGACTCTCGCCCGAAAGCCAGTACGATCCGACCAAGGTAAAGAAAGCGGAGGTCACGATCCGGGAGTTGCTTTCCGAGCATGGCCGGCAGTTTGCCACCGTACGCACCGAAATCCAGCCCATCCCGCCCGCTAAGGTCAGCGTCACCTTTGTGGTGAAGGAGGGCCCCAAGGTGAGCGTGGGCAAGATTACGTTTATCGGCAACCACCATGTCAGCTCGCGGGTCCTGCGTGGCGCCATGAAGAATCTGAAGCCGATCGGGATTCCGCACTCCATCTTCCTGGAAAATATCTTTGCCAAGACTTACGACGCCACCAAACTGGACGAGGATACGGAACGGGTGCGGGCGGAATTCCAGAACCGCGGCTACTTCAAGGTGGTGGTACAGGATGCCAAGACGGAAATTCATGACACCGGTCATCCGGGATTTCACATCCCCCTGTTGATGAAGGGGGCAGGCAAAGCCGTTGACATTACCATTCCCATCGATGAAGGCGAGCAGTATCGCCTGGGCGAAATCACGTTCAAGGGCAACGAGGAGGTCAAAAACATCAAGGCCTTGCGCTCGCTTTTCCCCATGAAGGACGGCGACATCTTCTCGCGTGAAAAAGTGGCCAAGGGTTTGGACAACCTGCGCAATGCGTATCGCGAGCTGGGCCACATCAACTTTACTTCGATTCCCAACACCACCTTTGACGAAGGTAAGAAACTGGTCAATCTTTCCATCGATATCGACGAGGGCAAGAAGTTCTATGTCCGCAGAATCGAATTTGCCGGCAATACCACCACCCGCGACAAGGTGATCCGGCGCGAGGTGGCGCTCGAAGAAGGGCAGGTTTACGACGAGCGGTTGTGGAAGCTGAGCCTGCTGCGGCTCAACCAGTTGGGATATTTCGAGCAGTTGAAGCCCGACGATCCCAACGTCACTGAAACCCACCTGGACGAAAAAAATGGCACGGTTGACCTTACGCTTAAGGTCCATGAGAAGGGCAAGAACAGCATAGGGCTGAACGGCGGAGTGAGCGGACTGGCCGGCGCTTTCATCGGGATTAACTACAGCACCAACAACTTCCTGGGCCTGGGCGAAACCCTGGCGGTCCAGACCAGTATCGGCAATGCGCAGCGCATTCTGTCGTTCAGCTTCACCGAGCCCTATCTTTTCGATCGCCCCATTCAGGGCGGCTTTTCGGTTTTCACCCAGAAATTCAACTATAACGAGGCCCGGCAGACAGCGATCTTCACCGGTCAACAGGTGAATCTGCCGTCCGCGTATCTGAACAACCTGCAGAACTACACTCAGTCCAGTACGGGCTTCACCGGGTCACTGAGCTACCAGTTGCACCATTCGTTCAAGCGCATTGGCATAACCTACTCCTTCGACCGGTCCTCTATCGTGGCGTTGAGCAATGCGTCGAAAATATTGTTCACCGACTTGGCCTTTCGCGGGATCAGCGGCCCCAATTCACTGGAAGGCATCATCACCAGCAAAGTCCTGCCCAACTTTTCGTTCAGTACCATCGACAGCCCGATCTCGCCTCACCGTGGGACGAGCGTGTTTCTGGGCGGGGAAATTGCCGGCCTGGGGGGGACGGTGCGGTCGATCCGACCTATCGTTCAGTACAAACACTTCAAACCCATGCAGAAGGGCCGCAATACGATTGGCTTTAACTTTCAGGGTTCGTTTCTCACCGGTTATGGCGGCGTGGTGGCTCCGCCCTTTCAGCGCTTCTACCTGGGCGGCGAAAATGACATACGCGGCTTCGATATCCTGACGGTTTCGCCCGTGGCTTTTCTTCCCAGCAAGAGCAGCATCGCGTTGCGGAACCCCGACGGCAGCGTGGTCCCCAAAGACCCGGCCAACCCGCTTCGCGGCAGCTACACGATTCCGGTCCCGGTGGAGCGAATTGTGTTTCCTGGCGGCGACGCCAGTCTGGTCACGAACCTGGAATACCGGATCACGATTGCGGGGCCGGTGGCGTTAGCGCCATTCATGGACTTGGGCATGAATCCCATCATCCGGGGCTCGCAGTTGCGCATTAATCCCGGGCAGTTGGCCGACATCAACAACACCCTGTTTGGCTGTCCCGCGCTCGATATTGCGCTGAATTGCACTGGCGGACATCTCCAGACTCCTCAGTTTTCCCAAAATCTGCAAGTGGTGAGCTCTACCAACTGGAAGCCCAGGATGTCCACCGGGTTGGAATTGCAGGTGTTTCTGCCCATCGTCAATGCCCCGTTCCGGGTTTATTGGGCGTACAACCCGCTGCGCTTGGACAATATCACTCGCGGCCCGGTGCCTATTACGCGCGACATGTTCCCGCCGGGAGCAGCGGGAGACTTCACCTTCCAGCAGGCGTCGCGCAGTCTGGCACCTGAGTTTCAATTACGCGAGCCGCGCAAGACGTTTCGCTTCAGCGTGGCGACGACGTTCTAGGCGGGCGTCGGGCGTCGGATGTCGCACCTTAAGTGCCAGTACCCGCACTTACCTTTTTTGGCAGAACGACGTCCGAAGTCTGACGCCTGACGTCCGACATTGGTTTGACCTCGGGCGGAGGCTATACCTATAATGGGAATATCCACGCCCTGATGAACGCAGCCAACGGGGTGGTTACCACGCCGCTTCAGGTTCGGCGTGAGGCGCTGGGAACTCTGGCCCAGTCTCTTCCGTTGACAGCGAACGGTCGGGTTAATGATTAGGCGCGGCCAGCATTGGCTTGTATGAAAAATCTAACCAGTTTCCCAGGATAAATTTCCAAGGAGTTCAAAATCAACCACATGACAAGCAAGTTCGCGCGATTTCTTATGTCCGCTGTATTCGCCACATCGGTCGCGGCCCTGGCCCAGACCGCCCCATTGCCCGCGGCCCCGAGCGCCGCAGCCAGCAATGCCGCAGCCCCCGCCGTCACCAACGCTACCGGAACCCGGATGGGGACGGTTAATGTCGAGCAGGCCATCTTCGCCACCAACGAAGGCCAGCGCGACTTCGAAGCTCTGACCAAAAAGCTGGAGCCCAAACAAACCGAACTCAAGAACCAGAACGATGAAGTCGAGAGTCTGAAGAAGCAGCTCAATGACAAGGGCAGTACCCTGAACGATGAAAGCCGGGGCACCCTGGTAAAGCAGATTGAGCAGAAGCAGAAATCCCTGGAACGGTCGGTGCAGGACGCGCGCGAAGATGCCCAGAACCAGCAGAACGAAATCGCGCAGCGCATTCTGCAGAAGATGGGACCGATGCTGGTGAAATATGCCGCCGACAATGGTTTCGGAGTGATCATCGACACTTCGAATCCCTGGCCCAACGGGCCCGTGCTTTGGGCTGGACCGGCGGTGGATATCACCCGGCCGGTGGTTGAGCTGTACAACGCGCAGTCAGGTGTGCCGGCGCCGGCTCCGAGGCCAGCTGCAACCAGACCGTCAACGCCCTCGGCAAGGCCGGCGACCACAACTCCGGCTGCGCCCAAGCCACAAGGCACTCAACCCAAGAAGTAGCCTTGCAACCGTAGTTTTGGAAAGTGCTTTCTCCCGACACTCGGTGTCGCGAAAAAGGAAAAACAAGCTGACTGCGGGTGTCCGTCCTCGTCGTTCCGGTTTCTGGAACGACAGGGCGGGCGACGTTCAGTAATAAGAAGAGATTCAGGTAACGCTCCCACCCTGTCTCTCCAAAGAACGGAGAGATGAGGGTGGGGCACCCCTGGCGCAGCCCCTCCGCAACTCAATCTCTTTCCATGGCGACGGTGCCGCCCACCATCCATGATTCCGTCGTCCTCCGGGCCCGCATACGCCGCAGGCTCGGGAGTAGCACAGGCGTAACCTCGTGAGCTGCGGGATGGCCGCTATAATCGCCTTACGTGGCTACCGCTGAAATATTGAAGCGTACGGCGACCCGACCCACCTGGGCCCAGGTGTCGCTCGAGAACCTGCGTTACAACTTCGGCGTTGTCCAACAGCATATCGGTGCGGGCATAACCGTTTGCGCGGTAGTCAAGGCTGATGCCTACGGCCACGGTGCAACGGAATGCGCGCGCGCCCTCGAGGAAGAAGGAGCGCGCTGGCTGGGCGTCACTTCACTCGATGAAGCGATTCCCCTGCGCGATGCCGGCATTCGCACCCGCATCCTCTTAATGACCGGATTCTGGCGCGGCGAGGAAGAAGAAATCATTCGCCTGCAACTGACGCCCACGGTTTGGGAACCGGGACAGGTCGAGTTGCTGGAAAAGGCTGCTGCCGGCCTGGGTTTGCCCCGACTAGCGGTGCACCTGAAAGTGGACACCGGCATGGGGAGGTTGGGCGTCGATCCCGAAGACTTGTACCCGGTGTGTTCGGCATTGAAGTCTTCGCCCCACCTGCTGCTGGAGGGTCTTTCCACCCACCTGGCTTCTTCCGAAGTGCTGGACGCGCCTTCGGTGAATGAGCAGTTGCAAAAGTTCGAACAGGTGCGAAGCCTGGTGCGTAACGAGGGATTCGATCCTCCGCTGATTCACGTGGCCAACACCGGCGCCGTGATTTCCCGGCGCGAGTCGTGGAACACCATGGTGCGTCCGGGAATCGCGCTCTATGGTTACCACCTGCCTTTCGAACGGGCAGGAAGAGAAGTCAGCGGCGCCAAGCTGCGGCTGGACGTAAAGCCGGTGCTCACCTGGAAGACACGCATCCTCTCGCTGCGCGACGTGCGCGCCAACCAGGCCCTGGGGTACGGCGGCACGTATGTGACCAAGGCCCCGGCGCGCATTGCCGTGCTGCCCGTCGGCTACGCCGATGGCTTGAATCGCGCTCTGTCATCCCGTGGACGCGTGATCGTGCGTGAGCATTATGCTCCTATCGTAGGCCGCATCTCGATGGATTTGACTCTGGCGGATGTGACCGGCCTGCCGGGCGTTTCCGTGGGCGACGAAGTGGTGCTCCTCGGCGCTCTGGATGGTTTGAGCGTGGACGCACGCGAGCACGCCGAACTGGCCAACACGAATGTGTACGAAATTCTTTGCGCGATTTCCAAGCGAGTGCCGCGGAAGTATAGCTAGCGGTTGGCTGGTGGCCGTCCTCAACTTCGTAGCGCCGGCATCCTGCCGGCTGGCTCGGGGGCATCTTGCCCCCGGAGGCGGGCAGGATGCCTGCCTGACAGCCGGCGAGACGCCGGTGCTACGACGTTGGACAAGAGGGTCCGACCCACATTCCCATCTTCCTTTGCTATCCTCATAGCAATGCCTTCGCGCTACGAGCAGTGGATGGTTGACTGGGAAACCCGCCTCACCTCGGTGGACAACAACCGCGTGGTGCGTCCGCTGGAGTGGGGAGTCGAGTGGGCGCGGGACTGGCCGTGCCGCAATGGCTTCGCTCCCGGACATGTTCCGGGAAAAGGTGATTCGGAGAAATTCCTGCGCGAGTACAACCAGCGCATCGTGGCCTCAAGCGACGAGTTTTACTCTTATATTTCACCTTCGGATTTTCGCCTGGAGCGCCGTGAGGTCCAGGTCTTCAGCACGCGGGAAGTGCCGGACCCGGGCCTGGAAGCGAAAGTGCGCGGCACGCACGCGAATTTTCTGCGCTTCACTTCGCCGGTGCACTCGCCTTATCCGGAAAACAATCTGGCGAATGCGCGCTGGTTTCCGGCGCGCGGCCGGCGGGCCGTGGTGCTGCTGCCGCACTGGAATTCCGATGCGCTGGCCTACACCGGGCTGTGCCGCGTGTTGAACCTGATGGGCATCGCGGTGCTGCGCCTGAGCATGCCGTATCACGACATTCGCATGCCCGCGGACACGCGCCGCGCCGACTACGCAGTTTCCGCCAACATCGGGCGCACCCTCGACGCCTGCCGCCAGGCGGTGGTGGACGTGCGCTGCTGTCTGGACTGGCTGGAGCAGAAGGGATACAGCCGCCTCGGCATCCTGGGCACCAGCCTGGGATCCTGTTATTCATTTCTTGCCGCCGCGCACGATCCCCGCATTCGCGTGGCCGCTTTCAATCATGCCTCGACCAACGTCGCGGACGTGGTCTGGCACGGGCAATCCACGCGCCACATCCGCCAGGGTCTCGAAACGCAAATTGACCTCGAACGGCTGCGCGCGTTGTGGAGCGGCATCAGTCCGATTTCTTATTTCGAACAGTTCGCCCGCTGGCCCAAGAAGTCCCTCATTATTTACGCGAAGTACGACATGACTTTTCTGCCGGGGCTTTCGCGCGATGCGGTAGCGGAGTTCGAACGTTACGGACTGGACCACAAAGTCGTGGTCCTGCCTTGCGGCCATTACACCACCGGCGAGACACCTTACAAATATATGGATGGCTGGCAGCTGGTTTCGTTCTTGCGGACAGCGTTTGAAAGTGCGTGAAAGCTTCTAGCTTCTAGCTCCTGGCTTCTAGCTGTTTAGCCTTGACTAACATCGTCCATCGCGGGATCTATCCTGCTAACGACGAAAGCTGAGCTAGAATGAGTTGAGGTGGCTGAGGGTTTTAATCCGCCGGCAGAAACCGAGAGCAGGTAGCTAGAAGCTAGAAGCCAGAAGCTAGAAGCTAGAAGCTGGAAGCCAGCAGCTCAAAAGGCAAATAATGAAAACTGACCGCATGTCACTCCCGCTCAACGAGGCCGATCCGCAAATTGCGGCTGCCATCGACAATGAAGTTCGCCGACAGCACGAAGGACTGGAGCTGATCGCGTCCGAGAACTTTGTCAGCGAGGCCGTGCTTGAGGCCATGGGCTCGGTGTTCACCAATAAGTACGCCGAGGGCTATCCCGGCAAGCGCTACTACGGCGGATGCGAGTTTGCCGACGTGGTGGAAGAGTTGGCGCGAGAGCGGGCCAAGAAGCTTTTCGGAGCGGAGCACGCCAATGTGCAGCCTCACGCCGGGTCGCAGGCCAACATGGAGGCCTACGCGGCGGTGCTGCAGCCGGGCGATACCATCCTCGGACTAAATCTGGCCCACGGCGGACATCTGACTCACGGCCATCATCTGAATTTTTCCGGCAAGACCTACCGCATCGTGCCTTATGGCGTGACCAGAGAAACCGAGACCATCGATTACGACGACCTGGAAAAGCTGGCGGAAAAAGAGCGGCCGAAGCTGATCATCGGCGGGGGCAGCGCATATCCCCGCATCATCGATTTTGCCCGCATGCGGCAGATTGCCGATAAAGTGGGCGCACTTTACCTCGTGGATATGGCGCACTTCGCCGGACTGGTTGCGGGAGGCGTTCATCCTTCGCCAGTGCCGCATGCGCATATCGTCACCACTACCACGCACAAGACCTTGCGCGGACCTCGCGCCGGAATGATCCTGAGCAAACAGGAATTCGCCGCCGCCATCGACAAAGTTGTGTTTCCCGGAATGCAGGGCGGCCCGCTGGTCCACATCATCGCGGCCAAGGCGGTCAGCTTTCTCGAAGCGATGCAGCCAGAATTCCGGGAATACGCGCGGCAGATCGTGGCTAACGCGAAAGTGCTGGCCGAAACGCTGGCGGCGGAAGGCTTCCGCATAATTTCCGGGGGCACCGACACTCATCTGATGCTGGTGGATGTGTTTTCTAAGGGGATACTCGGCAGCGAAGCGGAGAAAGCCCTGGGCGAGGCCGCTATCACGGTCAACAAGAACGCCATCCCGTTCGACACCAATCCGCCCATGAAGCCGAGCGGCATTCGCATTGGCACGCCTGCGCTCACCACTCGCGGCATGAAGGAAGAAGAGATGAAGCAGGTAGGACGCTGGATCTCGGAGGCCCTGCATCATCGCACTGAAGCGGCGGTGCTGGGCAAGATACGCAAGCAGGTCTTGAGTCTGGCGGAGGCCTTTCCGCTTTATCCGGAGCGGCGCGCGAAGGCGCAGGTGGAAGTACGGGCCTAGTATAAAATCGCGGATGGACGTCCCGTGGCGATGTCACAACCCGCGCCGAGGGCGAGACGCCCTTCGGGACAGCCGGCAAGATGCCGGCGCTACTTGTCTGGCCCACCGGTGCGACCCGCCATTGACGTTCAATACTTCGTTCAGAAAGGTTCTCGCAGCGCCGCCGTCTCGGCGGCTGTCCGGCGGGCGTCTCGCCCGCCGCGGATCAAACTTTGACGGGCGACGACGTCCGTCCTCCATTTGCTGGCCCAACCGCGTGCTCTGTGGTTAAATCTCCCCGTGAAGGTCGCCATCGATATCCGGCGGATGACTGAATTCGGCGTGGGCACTTACACGCGCAATATTGTGCGGGCGCTGGGCCGGCTGGATAGCGAAAGCAAATACTTCCTGATCGGCCCGCCGGAAAAAGTGGCCGAGATCGGTCCGCTTCCGCCTAATTTTCACACTGTACCCCTGCTGGGCAACGACGCAACGATCAAGAACTACTTCGACTACCGGGCCATCCTCAAGCGCCTGCATTGCGACCTGGTGCATATTCCGCACCTGTTCTGGCTGCCGCGAAACCTGCCCTGTCCTTATGTGATGACCGTGCACGATGTGCTGGATCACATGTACCGGGCCCGCGACCAGTCCGGATTCAAGCGCTCGCTGCATTTTTACCTGACCCACCGCGCGTTGAAGGGAGCGGCGCGGATTTTCGCTGTCTCCAATTTCACCAAGAGCGAAGTGGAGAAGCTGTTCGCCATTCCCGCCGCTCGCACGGAAGTGGTGTACAACGCGATTGACGAACGCTTCCTGCGCGGCCATGCCAGCGACGCTGACCGGCAGTTGCTGGCGGAACGCTATCTGGTCAACCATCCGTTCCTGCTCTACACCGGCCGCATCAGCCCGCACAAGAACGTGGTCCGGATCATCGAGGCCTTTTCCGCGCTGAAAGCGGAACTGGAGAAGGAAGGGCTGTTTCCCGGACTGAAGTTGATCATCATCGGGGACGAGCTATCCAAGCATCCTGACCTGCGCCGCACCGTGATTCGCAGCCGCATGCAGAACGACGTGCGCTTCATGGGATTCGTGCCCATCGAAGTGCTGCGAATTTTTTACGATGCAGCGAAAATCTTCGTGTTCCCATCGCTCTACGAGGGATTTGGACTGCCGCCGTTGGAAGCCATGGCGCACGGCACGCCGGTGGTGACTTCGAACACGTCCTCGCTGCCCGAGGTGGTGGGCAGCGCCGCCGTGCTGGTGAATCCGGAAAACGTTTTTGAGATCATGCGCGCGCTGCATCGCGTGCTGGTGGACCAGGCGCTGCGCGACAAACTCAAGGCGCGGGGCTACGAGCAGGCCAAGCGGTTTTCCTGGGAAGCAGCTGCCCGCCAGATTCTCCGCGTGTATCACGAAGTGTCGGAAAAAAGGCCGGCGCCGCCTCCGCTGGCGAACGAACGGGAAGCCATCTCCCGCGCGGCCAACCCCTAGGCGAACTCAGGCATTCTTGAGCAAGGGCTGTCCCGGAGAATTAAATTCCAGGCGATGCAGTTTGGCGGCGATGCGGGTGCGATCGGCTTCGGAGGAAGCGGCAGCGTGCCGTTTTCTCAGCTTGGCAACCTTTTCATTACGGGTGCGGCGACGCCGGATTTCAGGCCGGCGGCTGGGTGCGGACATAAGTGCTCCTCATCTCTGAATCGACAACCAGTCTATCATCTGGGGTTCCCGCGGACGGGTGACCGGCACGCGGGTGACAAGGCGAGGCAGTTCAGGACAGCTGAGCCTACCCGGGAGAACGGAATCTGCGGATGAGCAAAGTGTGTCGATCGGAGCGGTAAAAGCCGAGCACATAGATGGTCGCTTTCCCCTTGGTCGAATAAATGACCTGACGAATGCGCAGCAGGGGAGCGCCGCGCGGGACCGCGCAGAGTTCCGCAGTCCTCGCGTCCGCGGCGGTGGCATCCACTTCTTCGTCGGCATGGGCCAGTTCTATGCCGTAGTCGTGTTCCAGGGTGGCAAACAGCGAATTGCGTCCCAGGCCGGCGGAAACCAGACCGCCGAATTCTTCGGCCGACAGATAGCAGGCTTCCAGAGCGAAGGGTTCGTCGGCCGCCTGGCGCAAGCGTTCCACCTTGACCAGCGGGCTGTTGGGGGGAAGGGAAAGACGGGCCGCAATTTCCGGCTCTTTTTCGATCAACTTGATGCACAGAAGGCGCGAGCAAGCCACCAGGCCGCGGCTGGCCATCTGCTCGGTGTAACTCATCAGCTTGTTGAAATGGATCTTGGGAGGCGCCACGAAAGTTCCGGCGCCGCGCCGCCTTTCCACGATGCCCTCGCGCTCCAGCGAAGTCAGGGCGTGGCGCGCCGTCATCAGGCTTACCTGATGGATCCTGGCCAGCTCCCTTTCAGAATCCACCACATCGCCCGGTTTCAGCTGCCCGGTCTCGATGCGTTTCCAGATGACGCCGCGGATTCTTTTGTAAGCCGGGGTCCCGTTTCGGCCGTTCTGTGCCATGAATAATTCTGACCTCGCGAAACAAATTTGAACACTCAACAGTTGTGATTGCTCTTGCTGGCGCTGCATCGGTAAGATGCGAAAAGCAATTTACGAATCCTCCCGTTCATTCGTTCCGTACATTACCCGGCTCTCCTTTGCGAATGCGGCACTTTGCCGGGAACCGCGGCATCCAGCGCCTGATAAGCGGCCCCCCAAATCGGAGCATCTTCATTCAGGACCACATAAATAGGAATGCGAGCCAGCACCGGCGAGAGCAAGGTCTTGTCGCAGAAGGCGCGGAAGAATGTTCCGTCCTTCAGCTTGGGCAAAATCTTGGGAGCGATTCCACCCGCGACATAGACCCCACCGAAAGCCAGGGCGCGCACGGCCAGGTTTCCTGCCTCGGCGCCGTAGGCTTCGGTCCACAGGTCCATGGTCGCGACACAAACTTTGCAGGTGCCCGCACAGGCCTGTTCGGCGATCTCGCGAGCGCCGTCACCGTCGCCGTCAAACGAAGGATGGCGAACTGCGGGATCGAGGAATTCATGAATGGCACGGATACCTCTTCCCGAGATCACGTCTTCGCAACAGACACGCGGAAGGCGTTGCTTCAGGTGGACCAGAAGCTGGATCTCGCGCTCGGTGCGCGCCGCGAAACTGGCCAGGCCGCCCTCGGAAGGGAACATGCGGTACTGCCGGCCATCCCAGAAAAGAAAGGTCTCACCCAGTCCGGTGCCCACTGCCATCACCGCGCGCGTCCCATTGGGCTGCGCGACACCCTGGTTGAGGACGGCCAGGTCTTTCGCAGGCAGCCTGTCCAGGCTCCAGGCCGTGGCCACAACATCGTTGAGCAGGACGATGTTCTTAGGGTTTACATCGAGCCGGGCCGCGAGGTCCGTGGGACTCAGGTCCCAGGGCAAATTGTTGGCGTGGAGGCGGCCGTCAACCACGGCGCCGGCCACCCCAAACCCTACTGCGGTAATCCGTTCGGCCGCGACACTACCGGCGCGTTGTGCTGCCTGACGGCGGAAATCCTCGACAAGATCTTCGAATCGGGAGAAGTCGCGAGTGGCGTAACGGTACTGGAAAACCGGCTCCAGAGCGCCTGTTTCGGCCTCCCGGAGCAGGGCCAGGTTACATTTGGTCCCGCCAATGTCGCCCGCCAGAATCATCTTTAAAACTCAATCCGGAGAATTACCGGCCTTTAAACCACCCCAGCGCGGGGGCATTATAGCTCGAATTGCTATAGAGCTGAACTTATTGTAATTCGAGAAGCAGCTGGCAGAGCAAGAGTGCCTCGACCGGCCGCCCGGCCGGTTACGGGCATATCAGCCAAGCCGGTCGCCCCTGTCTTCCAGATCGGGGCCAGCAAAAATAAAAATTGGGGTTAATCACTTTTTTCTTGACGGTCATCATCGCTCTGCTATATAGCATGTGCTCAATATGGAGTGCCAGATGCGCCGGCATGCCAATGAAGTGTCTTCCAGGAGGTTTGTGATGCGACAATCGATGAAGGTGGGGTTTGTCGTTCTGCTGCTGATCGGGGTCCTGGGCGTCCTGCAACCTGCATGGAGCCAGGAAGTGACCGCAGCCATCGTGGGAACGGTGACGGATCCGAGCGGTGCGCCGCTTAAGGATGCCGACGTTACGGCGACCGATACCGAGCGCGGAACCGTGCTGAGCACCAAGACGAACGACGCCGGTGCTTACAACATTACCCGCGTCCCCGTGGGAAGTTACACGGTAAAAATTTCGGCCCCGGGATTTCAGACAGCCGTCCACACCGGCATCGTCCTGGTACTCAACCAGACGGCGCGCATCGACATGCAGATGAAGATGGGACAGGTGAGCGAGACGGTGGAAGTCACCGGTTCGGCGCCCGTCCTGCAGACCGACCGGACCGAAGTCGGTACCATCATCGATTCTACGACGAACGAGGCGCTGCCCCTGGCCACGCGCAACTATGTTCAGTTGACGCTGCTGGCGCCGGGCGCGATCACTCCCAGTCCGGATGGCTTTAACAACGGCGACAATACCGCCAGCGGCTCGCGGCCGTACATCAACGGAAACCGGGAGCAAGCAAACAACTTTATTCTGGATGGCATGGACAACAACCAGGTGTCGGACAACCTGGTAGGCTTTACCCCGGCGCCGGACGCGATTCAGGAATTCAACCTTATTACCCAGAATGCCTCGGCTGAGTTCGGGAACTACCAGGGTGGCATTGTCAGCACCACGATCAAATCAGGGACCAACAGTTTTCACGGTGCTCTGTGGGAGTTCTTCCGCAACGATAAGCTGAACTCGAACTCGTGGGAAAACAGGTTCAACGGAAGTCCCAGACCTCTGTTGCGCTGGAACATGTTCGGCGGCACCGTCGGCGGCCCCATCGTCAAAAACAAGCTGTTCTTCTTCTTCGACTACCAGGCGCAGCGTTTTGACCACCCCTCCACGACCCTTCCACTTAGTGTGTTCACCACGGCGGAGCGTGCCGGTGACTTTGCTGATATTTGCCCTGAGGGCTTTAACGGATCGGGTATTTGTAACAACGCCGCCCACCAACTCTATGATCCGCTGAACGGAAACGCCGCCATCCCTAACAACAATATTGCTGCGGTGGAGCCGATTGATCCGGTGGCGCAGGCTTTGTTCGCGTCGTCCCTATATCCCGCTGCGAACGGTGTGAACACGCAGAACAACGCCAGTTACACTCAAACCGGGCTGGTCAACAGCTACCAGTACGACATCAAGGTTGATTTCAACGCCACCAACAGCGACCATATCTTTGGCCGCTTCTCTCACTCCAAGCAACACAACCCGACGGTCCGTTCGTTTGCCTTGCTGGGCACCGGCTTTTCGGACGCGCCCATCGACAACTACGTGGTGGACTGGAGCCACACCTTCAGTTCGAATCTTCTGAACGACCTGCGCTTCGGCGTCAACCATGTCAAACTGCATAACGGCACCGAGTTCGACAGTTCGGTCGGCGACCTGGGCACTCAGCTTGGGATCGCAAACGCGAACGCTGGTGGACCGGGATTGCTCCAGCTGGGGTTCAATGGTGGAAATCCCAGCGGCCCCGGCACTGGAGTGCTCACCAACGTGGGCAGCAACGGAGTGCAGCAGAGGTTCCAGGACGCGGTGATTCAGGCCTCGGATGCGGTAGTCCTGACCCATAACCGCCATGTGTTCCACATGGGCTTTGAGTACTGGCGCGATCGTATTAACACCTTCTATACCGGCAACAGCGGCGCCCTCGGAGCAATCATTTTCAACGGTGCATTCACGTCGTCGGATCCGACCAACGTAACCCCTGCCACAGGCGGGTATGGCGGAGCCGATTTCTATCTCGGTCTGCCCTCTTCGTACGGCAAAGGTATTTCCGCCGGGCAGTGGGGCCAACGAGCTAATATTTTTGCCGGGTATATTCAGGACGACTGGAGAGCCACCCAAAACCTCACCATCAACCTTGGCCTGCGTTACGAAGCCCACACTCCATGGGTAGAGGCGCATGACCAGCAAGTCAATTTCGATCTCTTCACCGGAGAAGTGCTAGCGCCCAATTGCTCCAAGGTAGATCTGGGCACTGCGCCCGTGACTTGCAAGCAGAGCAGCGCTGGCCTCTACAACGGTACTTATGGCGCGAAAAACCTTCAGCCTCGCATCGGCTTTGCTTGGACGCCGTCGCGTCTGGGAGGGAAGACAGTATTCCGCGGCGCTTTCAGCATCTCGTCTTATCTCGAAGGGACGGGCACGAACCTGCGCCTCCCCATCAATCCACCCTTTACCAAGGCTGAAACCCTGGTGCAGTACAACAACGTTGCCCTGCCTGGAACTACGACCGGAGATGGTCTGGCTCCGGTAGGGGCGGCCAGCGACCCATTCGCGGGAGCTCTGGTCCGGGTCTGGGACCCGAATGTGCAGCCCGCAATTACCCAGCAGTGGAATGGAACCGTGCAGCACCAGTTCGGCAACAATACCATCCAGGTCGGTTATGTGGGCCAGCACGGGACTCATTTGATGGTTCCCATGCCGTATCTGCAGAGGCAGTTGCTCCCGAACAGCGCCTGTGGCACGCCGCCGTGTACAGCGCCTAGCGTATTTTTCTCAGGTAATCCGGCGTTCCAGTCGGATATCGCTCAGATCTCCGGCACGGCGTCCGTGGGCAGCATGAATTACCACGCGCTGCAGGCCACATTCCAGAAGCGTTATTCAAACGGACTGCAATATCAGGTGGCTTACACTCTTTCACGGTGTATGACCGACAATAGCGGTTACTACGGCAACTGGGGCGCACAAGCGTCTCCGGCGAACCCGTACTACCAGAACCTTTACGATCCGAGAGCTGACTGGTCGGATTGCTTCTTCGACGCCAAGCACGTGCTCAGCAGCTACGCGGTTTACGAAATCCCGTTCGGTCGCGGCAAGAAGTACGGCAACGATACCAGCCGGGCGGTGGATGCGATTGCCGGCGGTTGGGCGATCGCTCCCATCATTTCCATCCATTCTGGCTTCCCGCTGGCACTGTACGATTTCGGTACGGATTCGACGGGAACCAATTCGCGAGGATTGCGTCCGGATTGCGGTCCCGGCGCGGGAAAGACCTTTGGCCGGCAAACCGCCCTCAGTGGCGGCAAATACATCGGCTACCAATGGTTTGATCCCACGCCCTATACAGCGCCTGCGGTCGGCACTTTCGGCAACTGTCCGGCGCAGGGACCGGTTCGCGGGCCGGGCTATGCGGACGTCGATTTGAGCGTGCAAAAGGACTTTACCTTTACCGAAAGAGTAAAGCTCCAATTCCGCTCCGACTTCCTCAATGCCTTCAATCGGGTGAACCTGAGCACTCCCGCAACCGCCCTGGGCACAAACATGGGGGTGGTGAACACATCACAATCTCCACGCGTAATCCAATTTGCCCTGAAGCTCTACTACTGACGCGGTATGATTGGGCAGGCGTTTGTTAACGCCTGCCCTATTTTTATGTCTGGATCCCTTTCCACGGTTCTGATTTCCGCTGTTCTTGGCGCACTCCTTTGCGGAACCTCGGCCGCTCAGATCAAGGCAAAGCCGGCGAGCGCCCCTTCGTCCACAGCTCAGCAGGGGTTGAAGCTGGCCAATGACGGCCACTGCCCGCAAGCCATCCCTATCTTGAGGAAAGCCGCAGCCCAGCCCGGGGGCAAAGAGCTCAAACGTCAGGTGGGCTTCAATGGCGTGCGTTGCGCCATGTCTGAGAACCAGCCGGATGCCGCAGTGGATTTTCTGCGCTTCCTGAACCGCGAGTTCCCGCACGATCCTGACGTGCTCTACGTGTCGGTGCACACTTACTCCGATCTCTCCACGTCGGCGGCGCAGGAACTGGCGGCGACCGCGCCCAACTCGTACCAGGCCCGCCGGCTCAATGCCGAGGCGCTCGAGCTGCAGGGAAAGTGGGACCAGGCGGCCGGCGAATACAAGCGCATCCTGCAGCAGGATCCGCGCATGCCTGGGATCCATTTCCTGCTCGCCCGCCTGTTGCTCTCGAAGCCTGATCCCAGCCCTACGGTGGCCGAAGAGGCTAAAAAGGAACTGCAGCAGGAAATCGAGATTGATCCTTCGAATGCGGGGGCGGAGTACGTGCTCGGCGAGCTGGCGCGGCAGGACAGCCAGTGGCCCGAGGCCATCGCGCACTTTACCCGCGCCACCAAGCTGGACGCCACCTTCGGCGACGCCTACCTGGGGCTGGGTGTGTCGCTGATTTCGTCTAAACAATTTCCGGAAGCGGTCCCGCCGCTCGAGACGGCGGTCAAGCTGGAACCCAGGAACCCGGCCGCGCACTACAATCTGGCCATGGCTTACAATCGCTCGGGACGCAAACAGGACGCGGACAGGGAATTTGCCATCCATCGCCAGATGACGGAGAAGAGCGGCGCTCAGCCCGGTTCGCCGGCGGGAACTCAGCCTGAAAATTCCAACTAGCGCGCAAGACGCCTGCCCCACTGGTGTCATCCCGAGCGCGGCTCGAGCCGCGCCAGCGTTGAGAGCGAGTCGAGGGACCGCTACCTGGCTGGGGGCTCGTCAGCTTACCGGCAGTAGGGCGCATCGATTCCGTAGGGGGCCTTCGACTGCGCGACTGCTTGGCGATGCGAAGCAGTCACTCCGCTAAGGATGACTGGGGGGAGTTTTGTGACAGTACAATGGTTACCGACGAACCATCGCTGAATTGAACAATCTGATCTCACGGCAAAATCGGAAATTGCGGCTGCTCTCCCGGCGGGAACTGCTTCGGGCACTTGGGGGCGGCATCGCCTTTACCGGATTGGCGCGGTTGGCTGGTGCCCTGCCCGACCCGCTTTATCCTTTCGAAGAAGTTCCTCCTTCCGTCAGCGGCATCAGCTGGGCGCATGTGAACGGGAAGTCTCCGGAGCGATTCCTGCCGGAGACCACCGGCGCGGGGTGCGCTTTCCTCGACTACGACAACGATGGCTGGATGGACATCTACCTGGTCAACAGCGGCAAGTGCGGCTTCTTCACTCCTGATCCGCCGCTGCGGAACGCGCTCTATCGCAACAATCGTGACGGCACATTCACCGACGTGACCGCGAAGGCCGGAGTGTCAGCCGGCGGCTACGGCCAGGGCATCGCGGTGGGCGACTACGATGGCGACGGCTTTCCTGACATGTACGTGACCCAGTACGGCCGCAGCGTTCTCTATCACAACAACGGCGATGGCACCTTCACCGACGTGACCGAGAAAGCCGGCGTGGCCGCTCCAGGATGGGCTTCCAGCGCGGTCTGGTTCGACTACGACAACGATGGGAGGCTGGACCTGTTCGTCTGCCAGTTTGTGGAGTTTTCCAGGTCGCTGAACAAGACCTGCGGCCCGGGCGAGGAAGGCAAGCATGGATATTGCATTCCGCGTCTCTATAGTCCTCTGCCGAGCTGGCTGTTCCACAATAACGGTGACGGCACATTTACGGACGTGAGCCGGGCCTCGGGCATTGCGAAGTATCCGGGAAAGGCCTGGGGAGTGGTGGCCACCGATCTCAATAACGACGGCCGGATGGACCTGTTTGTGGCCAATGACACCGTGGCCAACTTTCTGTTCATGAACCGCGGGGGAGGGAAGTTTGAAGAGATCGGCACGCCGGCCGGAGTGGCATTCAGCGCCGACGGCCGGGCCCGCTCGGGCATGGGCGTGGACTCCGCCGACTACGATCAGGACGGGTGGATGGACCTGTTTGTGGCCAATATCGACCGCGAAATTTACTCCATCTATCAGAACAATCACGACGAGACTTTCGACGACAAGGCGCGTGAGACCGGCGTGGGCATGGCCACCCGGCTGATGAGCGGCTGGGGGCTGAAATTCTTCGACTACGACAATGACGGCAACCTCGATCTCTTCTTGGCCAACGGCAATCCCGATGATCTGATCGAGGGCCTGCATCCGGGAGTGACATATAAAGAGCCGCCCATTCTTATGCATAACACCGGGCGGGGGTTCGAGAACGTCAGCGCGCAGAGCGGTCCGATATTTTCCACCCAGATTTCGGCGCGGGGCATGGCGATTGGAGACTTCGACAACGATGGCGCGGTTGACGTTCTGATTGCGGTCAATGGCGGGCCGCCGATTCTATTGCGCAACCAGGCCGCCAAACAGAGCCACTGGCTGGGGGTCCGGCTGATCGGGAAAAAGTCGAACCCGGATGCGATTGGAGCGCGAATCACTTACCAGGCGGGCGATCTCAAACGCAGTCACTTGAAGGTGGGCGGAGGCAGCTACCTGTCGTCGCATGATCCACGCACGGTGCTGGGGCTTGGCGCGCGCAAAAAAATTGACTGGCTCGAGGTGAAATGGCCGCTGCCCAGCGGCGCGGTGGAGCGGTTTACCGACCTTCCCATGGATCGCTACATCACGATTGTGGAAGGGGCGGGAAAATGGAAGTGACGCTGGGGAAAAGCGGACGGGCGGGACGCCCGTCCTCCATTTTGCTTTCCTCTTTACTTCACTTGATCATCACGAATGTAATGCAGACTGGCGACGTCACCGGCAAAACCTCGCCGGTGGGCGTCAAGTGGCCGGTTTGCTGATCGATCTTGAAGACCACGATGTTATTGCTGGCCTGATTGGCGGCCAGCAAGTAGCCGCCGCCGGGCGCGATTTCAAAGTTGCGCGGGGTCTTGCCGCCGGTGGAGACGTTTTCCAGTAATTTGGGTGAGCCCGTGGCCGGGTCTAGGGCGAAGACGGCGATGCTGTCGTGCCCGCGGTTCGAGCCATAAAGAAATTTTCCCGCCGCGTCCACCTTGATTTCCGCAGTATCGTTCTGTCCCTTGAATCCCTCCGGCAAGGTCGAGACTGCAGTCAGGCGCTTCAGGCCGCCGGTGGCGGCATCGTA
>Ga0207706_10001407_pt1 | contig 24074 bp, 19 predicted proteins | sample KBSC53metaG_FD_184318 | JGI IMG/M metagenome (GOLD analysis project Ga0207706, IMG submission 184318) | Corn rhizosphere microbial communities from Kellogg Biological Station, Michigan, USA - KBS C5-3 metaG (SPAdes) (version 2) | ecosystem: Host-associated > Plants > Roots > Rhizosphere > Soil ... | reverse complement strand
AGCAAAGGTTGTTTTAAATAACCATTAACATAATTGTTGGACGGACGTAAGAACCTGGTTTTATACCGGGTTTTTTGTTTTGACTAAATACTCTGGCAAAGTTCTATCAGAACACCATTGCTGCTTTTAGGATGGACAAAGCAGATGAGTTTATTGTCAGCCCCTTTTTTTGGAGTTTCATCAAGGATAGTAAATCCTTCTTTTTTTAAGCGGTCTATCTCTGACGCAAGATCATCTACTTCAAAGGCAATGTGATGGATCCCTTCTCCTTTTTTGTCAATGAATTTTGAGATCACTCCATCCACCTCCTGGCATTCCAGCAATTCAATTTTTGTTTCACCTTTTTGAAAAAAAGCTGTAGTTACTTTTTCGCTCTCTACTTTCTCAATTTTATAGCAGGAGCTGTTCAAAAGTTTTTCAAATAACGGGATAGAGTCAGACAATGATTTTACGGCAATGCCTATGTGTTCAACTTTTTTCATGGAATAAAATACAAAGATTGTGAGAACTTGTCATCAGGCAAGGTATGAAAATGATACAATTGGCGGATCGCAACAACAAATCCGGATAGAACCTTTTGTCTAATTTTGCGTTATTAACACCAGCAAAGAATTACGCATGTTAAAGCTTCCTGTTTACCTTGATAATAATGCTACGACACCCTGCGACCCGAGGGTTCTGGAAGCAATGTTGCCTTATTTTACGGAACATTTTGGCAATGCTGCCAGTAAAAATCATGCTTATGGATGGCATGCTGAAGAAGCAGTCGAGTATGGCCGTGAGAAGATCGCAAAACTGATCGGTGCCGAATCACAGGAGATCATTTTTACTTCAGGAGCAACCGAATCCGATAATCTTGCCTTAAAGGGTGTGTTTGAGACATATGTTGGTAAAGGAAATCATATCATTACCTGCAATATCGAACACAGAGCAGTACTTGATCCGTGCCGCCACCTGGAAAAGCTGGGAGCTGAAATAACTTATTTGAAAGTTAAAAACGATGGATTGATCGACCTGGATGAATTGGAAAGATCTTTTAAGACAACTACCATTATGGTCGCCATCATGTATGCTAACAATGAGATCGGAACTATAATGCCTATAAAAGAAATTAGCGCAATAGCAAAGAGAAAAGGAGCATTGGTTTTTACGGATGCAACACAAGCCGTTGGAAAAATACCTGTGAATATAGACAAAGATGGGATTGATCTGATGGCTTTCAATGCTCATAAAATTTACGGACCAAAAGGTGTTGGTGCATTGTATGTCCGAAGAAAAAATCCAAGAGTAAAACTGGCAGCCCAGGCGGATGGTGGCGGGCATGAACGGGGAACGAGAAGCGGAACGTTGAATGTACCGGGTATTGTTGGTTTTGGACAGGCTTGCGAAATTTGCATGAATGAAATGGGCAACGACGCCGAAAGACTAAGCAGGCTCAGAGATAAACTTGAAATTGCATTATCAGATATTGAAGGCACTTGCGTAAATGGAAATAGACATTATCGTTTACCTCATGTTGCTAACATATCTTTTAAATATGCAGAGAGTGAAGGGCTCATGGCGGCATTCAACAAGGATATTGCCGTGTCATCCGGCTCGGCTTGCATGTCGGCTTCAATGGAACCATCATATGTGCTAAAGGCACTCGGATTAAGAGATGATATGGCGCGTAGTTCGTTACGCTTTAGTTTGGGGCGATATACTTCGGATGAAGAAATAGACTATACAATTGAAAAAGTTACAAACGCGGTAAATCAATTAAGGGAAATGAGTACTCATCTTGAAAAATAAAAAAAATTGACTATGAGTGTAGCACTTGACAATGGCATTTATATAAGTGATAAAGCAAAAAATAAAGTTGAGGAATTAATGCAACAGGCGGGAATTGATTCTTCTTCTTTTTTTGTTCGTGTAGGTGTTGTAGGTGGAGGTTGCTCGGGGTTGAGTTATAAACTTGATTTTGATAATGAGCAAAAACCCACAGACCAGGTGTTTGAAAATAATGGTGTAAAGATCGTTACGGATCTGAAAAGTTTTTTGTACCTGGTGAATACTACGCTTGATTTTTCCGATGGATTGAACGGTAAAGGATTTCACTTTGTTAACCCCAATGCCAGCCGCACGTGCGGCTGTGGCGAGAGTTTCGCAGTATAAATTGCTTCATTATTTTTCCCATAGGGCGCCGCCATAGCGGGGTCTTATTTTAAATCGTTTGCCTCTGCTTTTTGTGTGGCGGTGGAGGTGGAGGAGGCAACGGCTGGCCAGGAGTATTGGATGATATTTTCAGAGGAAGAGGTGGAGGCGGTGGTGGGGGCACAGGTTTTTCTTCAATCATTGAAATAATTTTTGGCGGCGGTGGAGGGGGTGGAGGCAGCTCTTTCTTTTGGGAAAAACCAGTTGTTGAAATTAAAACCGTAATAACGAGTATGGACAGGCAGGAAATTAACTTTCTCATAAAAAAAATTTTAATTGAGATGCTGACAAGCTAGACTTCCATAATTTTTCTTAAGAAAAATACGATAGGATCCTGCCATTAAAGAAAGATCAAATGTTATTAGTTTACCTTATTTTGCACCATCTTCATCCTCATGTGGTCAGTTTGTAAAAAAGAACTCAGACAATTCTTCAGTAGTCTTACCGGTTATATTGCGATCATTGTCTTTTTGCTGGTGAACGGACTAATGTTATTTGTTTTTGAGAATAATATTTTCGATTTTGGCTACGCCACATTGGACCGCTTTTTTCAACTCTCACCCTGGATATTGTTGTTGCTTATCCCTGCTATCACCATGCGCAGTTTTGCCGATGAATTTAAGGCAGGTACTTATGAAATTCTTCAAACACGACCCCTTAGCCGTAGCCAGGTCATCGCCGGGAAATACTTTGGCAGCTTAATAGTTGTGTTGATAGCATTGCTGCCAACGATCATTTATATTTTTTCTGTTCAAAAATTGTCTTCTAATGAAGGAATTGATATCGGCGCAACGATCGGTTCTTACATCGGGTTGTTTTTTTTGGCTTCGGTTTTTACTGCGGTAGGAATCTGTTCCAGCAGTTTTACCAACAATTCGGTTGTGGCGTTTATTGTAAGCCTTATTGGATGTGCATTGTTGTATTATGGATTTAGCGCTATCAGCCGCTTACCCGGGTTAAGCGGAGGGGCGGATTATTATGTTGAAATGGCAGGAATTGATTTTCATTACCGCAGTATAAGCCGGGGTGTAATTGATACACGGGATGTCATTTATTTCACCACTGTTATCATCTTATTTCTTTTGATAACCAACCGTAACCTCTTAAAGCGTTAAACTGCAGATGAAAAAAAACCTCTCCCCAAATTTTAATCTGCTTGTTTTACTACTGGTCTTATTCGGTATTAACCTGCTTGCTTCTGTTTTTCATTCCCGAGTTGATCTGACAAAAGAGAAAAGGTATACGCTAAGTAAAGCGACAAAGGATCTGCTGGGAAATTTAGACGAGCAGGTAAGGATAGATGTTTTTTTTAAAGGGAACTACCCGGCGGGGTTTAAAAAGATCGTCAACAGTGTTCAGGAATTTTTGCAGGAGACCCGTGAATACTCACATGGAAATATAATAGTCAGGTATACAGACCCGCTCAAGGATCTTGTTAGTGATTCTTTGGCGGGCCGCTTTACAGATTCAATGGATTATTTTTATGGATTGAGGCCTTATACAATACAGGCGCCTTCAAAGGTGGGAGATGAAATAAATGTTAAACAAGTGCTTCCAGGCGCCGTTATTCATTATAAGGATACCGCCATTGGTGTTAATTTATTCCAGGGAATAAAGAATTATGGCACCGAACAAGAGCAATTGGCTGCCTTGTATAATGATGTGGAAGCAACATTGGAATACAAATTTGCCAGTGCCATTCAAAAAATTACCAGTACCTCAAAGCCATTGATCGGCTATACCCTGGGAAATGGTGAAATATGGGGACCAACTGTGGATGATGCCGTGCGCACATTGATCCATGATTACAGGTTTGACACTGTCAATCTGAAACAAATACCATATATACCTTCTGCATTTAATGCTCTTGTTATTTTGAAACCTACAGAAACATTTTCTGATGAGGATAAATTAAAGATCGATCAGTATGTAATGAGAGGAGGGAAAATTTTCTGGATGATCGATAACATGTATGCGGAGTTTGATAGTCTTTATAAATCCCATGGATTTATTGCTTTCGACAGAGGACTTAATTTGGAAGATATACTTTTTCGTTATGGAGTCCGCCTCAATGAAAATCTTTTGCAGGACATGCAGTGTGATAAACTGGGGCAGATCGACCCGAATTCTCAACAAACACGTTTGGTGGATTGGCCTTTCTTCCCAATATTGAATGGCACCAACAATCCGATCAGCAAAAACCTGGATGGAGTAAGAGCAATGTTTCCAAATACACTGGATACAGTAAAGGCCGACGGCATCGGTAAAACCTTTTTGCTCAGGTCATCGGCAAATGCAAGAGTGTTAACTGCACCCGCCAGGATCGATTTTGAATTTTTACAAATAGCCCCGGATATCAAAGAATTCACAGTTCATGATACTGCAGTGGCTGCCTTGCTGGAAGGAAAATTCAGGTCAGCTTATTCCGGTCGCATTCCAAAATCCTTTGTTGATTCAATGAATACATACCACGTTCCCGTAAAAAATATTTGCGATTCTGCAACAAAAATGATCGTAGTGGCTGATGGTGATATTGCGATAAACCAGGTGAGTCAGCAATATGGACCCATGCCCATGGGCCATAATTTTTATACAAACTATACTTTCTCCAACAAAGAATTTTTTACCAATTGCTTAGAATATCTTGTCAATCCTTCGGGCATCCTTGAAACGAGAGCAAAAGATTTTACGCTTCGTCTGCTTGATCTTAAAAGAGTAAAAGAGCAAAAAACTACCTGGCAGTTCATCAACATTGCCCTGCCTGTTTTAATTATTATTTTGTTTGGATTTATTTACCAGCAATTGCGCAGGAAAAAATATGCATCCTGAGCATTAAAATCTAATTTCTTAAAAAATTCCTATGAACAATTCAGACACCGGACACAGACTATCTTTGCTTACTTAAGCGGCATGGATGAATACTAACGAGATCAGCTATCTTGTTTTTGGCGTTGTTTTGTTACTGGCAGTCGGCTTTGATCTGGGCTTGCTCAGCAAAAAGGGCTCTACTGTAACTATCCGGAAGGCCCTCTGGCAAACGATTTTCTGGGTAGCACTTGCCTTTGCTTTTTTTGGGTTTATCTGGATGTTAAAAGGGCATACCCGCGCATTGGAATATATCAGCGCTTATTTAATGGAATGGAGCCTGAGTATTGACAATATTTTTGTTTTCATTCTCATTTTTACTTTTTTCAATGTACAACAGAAAGATTATGCAAGAGTGTTACTCATTGGCATTTTACTTGCCATTCTTTTCCGCATTTTATTTATTACGATAGGTGTTGCCCTTGTGGCAAGGTTTGAATGGATATTGTACATTTTTGGCGGCATACTTGTACTAACGGGTATAAAAATTTTTACAGCAAAAAAAGAAACTGAATACGACCCAAAGGGAAATATTGTCTACCGCCTGCTAAAGAGAATTTTACCTATTCATGCCGACGACATAAGTGGGAAGTTTACAGTAGTTGAAAATGGCAAGCGTTACTTCACAGCGATCTTCGTTGTTGTCGTTTTGCTGGCTACTACTGATATTGTTTTTGCATTAGACAGCATTCCTGCGGTGTTTGCAATTTCACAGGACAGGTTGGTAATTTACACCAGTAATATTTTTGCTGTGCTCGGGTTACGCTCGCTGTTTTTTCTTTTGCAGGGAGCGGTCAACCAGTTTGAATATCTTCAGCAGGGGATCGCTATTGTGCTCATCTTTATAGGTCTTAAAATGCTTGCTGAGGCGGTCCATATTTATATACCCGTATGGGTTTCCTTGATGGTTATCGTGGTTTGCCTATTCGGATCGATCTTATATTCTCTACAGAATGCCGAAAAAGAAAAAGAATGACGGAGTACAACATTAAAAATATTGCTGCGATCGTTGATGGTAAGATTCTGCAACTTTACCGGGAGACGGTGATCGAACACCTGCTGATCGATAGCCGCAAAGTTTATTCCTCGTCGACATCCCTGTTTTTTGCTTTAAAAGGTTCCCGTCGCGACGGTCATCAATTTATTTCCGAATTGTGTAAGAGAGGTATTCAAAATTTTATCATCAGTGAAGTGGTGAATGTTGCCGATTTCCCCGAGGCTAACTTTATTTTAGTTGGTGATACTCTTGAGGCACTGCAACGGTTAGCCGGTTTTCACAGAAAACAATTCAGTATACCCGTTATCGGTATTACAGGCAGCAATGGAAAAACAATTGTAAAAGAATGGTTGTACCAGTTGCTTCACGGGAATTTTAATATCGTTCGTAGTCCTAAGAGCTATAACTCCCAGATAGGGGTTCCGCTAAGCATATGGCAAATGAGTTCGCATCATGAACTTGCCATCTTTGAGGCAGGCATTTCAAAACCAGGGGAGATGGAAAAACTCGAAAAGATCATTCAACCCACCATCGGCATTCTGACAAATATTGGCGAAGCGCATAGCGAGAATTTTCCAAACAGGGAAGAAAAATTAAAAGAGAAACTCAAACTTTTTGCTCATGCCAGCAAGGTGATCTCCAAAGGAGATGATGCATGGATCACCAGGCAAATGATGAGGCTCGAAATAAATAATTTCTTCTGGGGTCGTAATATAAGTTCTGACCTGCAGGTGATTTCTGTCGGGCGAGAGGATTTTCAAACAGAGATAACACTGAACTTCAAACATGATACCTTCAATTTTTTAATCCCTTTTATAGATGAAGGATCAATTGAAAATGCCATTACTTGTTGTAGTCTTATGTTGGTGGCAGGAATAGACCGGTCTTTTATCCAGAACAAAATGCAGCAACTGCAACCAGTCAGTATGCGGCTGGAGTTGAAGAAAGCGATCAATCAATGCGCAATAATAAACGATAGTTATAGTGCGGACCTCAGCTCGCTGACAATTGCTTTGAATTTTCTTGATCAGCAGGCAGCTGGCAGCAAACGAACAGTAATTCTTTCCGATTTTTTACAAACGGGATTGACAGAAGAAAAATTATACGATGAAATTGGTTCCTTACTCCACCAGCATCGTACCAGCAAAGTGATCGGTATCGGAAAAAATATTTCAACTTATTTAAAGACCAGTAGTAAGGCTACTTACCAGTTTTATAATTCAACAGAAGACTTCCTTCAGCAATTCCGATCCTCACAATTTAAGGATGAAACTATTTTAATAAAAGGTGCCAGGATATTTGAATTCGAAAAAATTGCGCACGCGCTTGAGGAAAAAGTTCACCAGACCGTGCTGGAAATAAATCTCAATGCCATTGTACACAATTTAAAGGCATACCAGAATTTTTTGCACCCCTCAACCAAAGTGATGGCCATGGTGAAAGCTTTTGCTTATGGTAGTGGCGGCGCAGAAATAGCAGGCATCCTTCAATATCATAAAGTGGATTACCTGGGAGTGGCTTATGCTGATGAAGGGGTGGAGCTGCGAAAAGCCGGTATTCATCTTCCTGTTATGATCATGAACCCTGAAGAATCAACATTCGATGCCATCGTTGAAAATGATCTTGAGCCGGATCTTTATTCTTTTGAATTGCTGCATCAATTTGACGGGTATTTAAAGCGGCTTGGATTACAGCAATATCCTGTTCATATCGAAATTGAAACGGGTATGAACAGGCTCGGTTTTGATGCAGCCGACATAAAAAAATTGGGTGAAACAATAAATCAAACCGATAGTTTTAAAATAAGGTCTGTTTTTTCTCATTTGGCGGGTAGCGAGGATCCGGCAGAAGATGATTTTACACTTCAGCAACATGCGAAATTTATCAGTGCAAGCAATGAGCTGGAAAAGACGCTTGGATATTCATTTATAAAGCATATGGCCAATTCGGCAGCGATCATAAGGCATCCTTTATTACAAATGGATATGGTAAGATTGGGAATTGGAATGTATGGAGTGGATGCCGCTAATACAAGATCACTGGAACTGCAGGCTGTCGCTACCTTGAAGTCTACAATTGCTCAAATAAAACATTTAAAGAAAGGCGAATCTGTAAGCTATAACAGGAAAGGTATTGTAAAAAGAGATTCAGTAATTGCAACTATTCGGATAGGTTATGCAGACGGTTATTCGCGCTTGTTAGGTAATGGCGTAGGAAAAATGCTGATCAATCATCAACTGGTCCCTGTTATTGGCGCGGTATGTATGGACATGACAATGGTAGATATAACAGGTATTTTAGATGTAAATGAAGGAGATGAAGTAATAGTTTTCGGCAACGAATTATCGATTCAACAAATTGCAGAATGGGCTAGTACTATTCCTTATGAAATAATGACGGGCATCTCACAACGGGTAAAAAGGGTTTATTTTGAGGAATAGGGTCAACCAATTTTAAGATTACAATGACTTTTGCGTCCGGTATGACCAACTGAGTTTCCCCTATCTTTGACCTTCAAATTTCAAACAGTGAAGCTTCGAAGCGTTGTTTTTATTATTGTGTTAATAATTATTGTAGACCAGGCGCTAAAGATATGGATCAAGACAACTTATCCTACCGGGCATGTTGCAGATGTTATTGGCACAAAATTTCAATTGTACTTTGTTGAGAATTCGGGTATGGCATGGGGTTGGAAATTTGGAAATGAAATCGGAAAGATCGTATTGACATTATTCAGGCTGGGAGCTGTCATATTCGGAACATGGTATCTCGGCCGTATCGTAAAAAATAATTATCACAAAGGATTTATTGTTTGTGCTGCTTTAATTTATGCCGGTGCGTTAGGAAATCTCATTGACAGCATGTTTTATGGAGTGATCTTTGACAAGGGCATGCATTATGATGCGGCTATTAAAGATTTTATAGGGTACAGCGGAGTAGCTGGTTTTTCCACTCCGGGTTATAGCTCTTTTTTGCATGGAAGCGTTGTTGACATGCTCTATTTTCCTATTGTAAGATCTAATTTCCCTCAATGGCTCCCGCTTGTGGGAGGAAAAGAGTTTGAATTTTTCAGCCCCATCTTTAACATTGCTGACGCCTCGATCTCTGTGGGGGTTATCACTCTTTTAGTTTTTCAAAAGCGTTTTTTTAAACGATATCGCAATACCCCAGTCCATTCTACCGTTGAAACAAATACGGAAGTTAGCGACAAGGTGCAGGTTTCTTGATTTTCAAGCATTTCCCGTTCAAATTATTCACAAGTGAGGTTCCTATAAAAATGGTATTTTGCATTTATCCTAAAGTATCAAAATGAAAGCACACAAATCCCTGCTTTGGCTGCTATTACTGACAGCATTTATAATGTCCTGCAAAAAAGAATACAGCTATGAAAAGGGCATATTTAATCCGTCCTCAGGCTCGCTTCAATCTGGTACAACGGGCGATTGCTTAGGTAGTGTGGTAGGGGGAACGTACAAGGCAGATATCTCCTTAGCTGATTCAAATTATGTGGATGTAAAAGTTGATGTAATTACCGCGGGTTCCTACACGATCAGCACCGATACCATAAACGGTTTTTATTTCTCAGCAGTTGGTTCATTTACTGCTACAGGAGAAAATACAGTTCGTTTGCAGGGAAACGGTAAACCACAGACTGTGGAGATGAATATTTTTACGGTCACTTATGATAGCAGTGTATGCACATTTTCTGTAACAACACTTCCGGGGAGCAATGGAGGCACTGCAGTGTATGCATTGCAGGGATCACCAAATAATTGTAACCCGGGGTCAACGCAAGGTACATATGCTGCTGGTATTGCTACCAATTCTTCAAATACAGCCACGGTAAATGTCGACGTAACCACTGTGGGCACATATTCCATTGTTACAACAGCCGTTAATGGAGTTACATTCAGCGCATCGGGAACTTTCTCCGGTGCAGGAGCACAAGCCATTGTTTTAAATGCAAGTGGTACGCCGACAGCTGAAGGATCATTTACTGTTCCTGTCACAGTTGGATCAACCACCTGTTCATTTCCTCTCACAGTAGTGAGTGGGGTAATAGATTATTTTCCCCGTACCATCAACAGTAACTGGAGTTACCAGTTTGATAGTAACCCCATGGACACCTTGTTCCAAAATGTTATATCCCAAACTCAGTCAGCGATGGGAAATACATACAATATATTTATGTATAATGACGGGTCAGGTGCTGATACTTTAGGTTACTTCAGGAAAGCATCAGGCGATTACTATCAATACATGGATGTGGGATTTTTCTTTGGCCTTGATCATGATGTGTGGGGCGAATATATTTTTCTGAAAGACAATGTTGCAGCGGGTACTTCGTGGACGTCAGGGGTCTTCACTGATACATACACCGATACTACTTCGGGCTCAACAGTGCCGATCAGTGTACGATTTAAAGAAACAATTCAGCAAAAGGACGTTGCTGTTACAGTGCAGGGTACAACTTATCAAAACACCATCGTTGTACTTGAAGAATATGAATATTCTTTTGACGGTGGCACAACCTGGAGTCCGCTGCCATTTAGTTCCACAAACTACTATGCAAGAAATGTGGGTTTAATAAAGCTGGATTTTGTTGATAGTTCCGGAAGCGCAAATAGTTATTTGCAGGAGTTGACCCGGTCCCAGGTATTTTAATTTAACCTTCCAGGGTATGCATAAAAAAAATCCCCTTTAAGAGGAGATTTTTTTTATTTTATTGCTCAAGGTTTCTCATTCGTAACTAATGAACCAGTTCTTATCGCCTGGTTGCACGGCTGTTGGTATGTTTATTTTGTTGATCGAAGTGGTTTTCAAGTAAGAGGTCTCAGTTGGCGATACCTTCAGACGATTGATAACTCGTGAAAACTGTTTATTACGGCTTTTGGCAGGTGCTGAATTGAATGCCTTTAATGAATAAGCCGAAAAGTATGGGGTAGACTTAATACTTAGTTTCATAGTACCAGATTTTTTGAGTTCGGAATTCATACGATATTGGAAACGACAAAATAGAAAAATTATGCTGTAAGCTGCAAATCTTTAACGAATAAAAAGTGGGCTATTGGTTTACTCCTAACCGGCTATCCGTAAGTTTACGGCATCAGTTCTGGATTTTTCCGACCATCTTCCCGGGTACTACCCATTCGTCAAATTGTTCAGGTGTCATGTATCCAAGTTTCACAGCCATTTCCTTTAAAGTAGTCCCTTCTTTGTGTGCTTTTTGTGCAATTTCAGCGGCTTTATAGTAGCCGATCCTGGTATTAAGGGCCGTAACAAGCATCAGGGAATTATCAAGGTGTTTTTTAATATTCGGCTCGATCGGTTCAATGCCCACTGCGCATTTATCATTAAAGGAGACACAACCATCTCCGATCAACCTGGCGCTGTGCAGGAAATTATAGATCATCACCGGTTTAAAAACGTTCAATTCAAAATGACCTGTGGCACCTCCGATATTGATAGCGACATCATTTCCCAGTACCTGTGCTGCGATCATTGTCAGTGCCTCACATTGCGTTGGGTTCACTTTGCCAGGCATGATAGATGATCCTGGTTCATTGTCGGGAATGTGAATTTCGCCGATCCCGCTTCTCGGCCCTGAAGACAGCATCCTGATATCGTTGGCGATCTTCATTAAACTTACGGCAACAGTTTTTAATGCGCCGTGTGCTTCCACAATGGCATCGTGTGAAGCCAGGGCTTCAAATTTATTTTCGGCTGTTTTAAATGGTAAACCTGTTAATGAGGCAATGTGTGCCGCGACATTCTCTGAATAATTGGGGGGAGTATTGATGCCTGTTCCAACAGCGGTCCCTCCCAGGGCTAATTCGCTTAAATGAGGTAAAGTATTTTTTATAGCTCTTAATCCGTGTTCCAGTTGTGAGACGTAACCACTGAATTCCTGGCCGAGGGTAAGCGGTGTTGCGTCCATAAAATGCGTACGCCCAATTTTCACCACTTTCATGAATTGCTTGCTTTTCCCGGCTAACGTTTCTTTTAATTTTTCAATTCCGGGTATTGTTGTTTCAACTAAAATTTTATAGGCAGCAATATGCATGGCCGTTGGAAAGGTATCATTGGATGATTGTGATTTGTTCACGTCATCATTCGGGTGCAAAAATTTTTCTTTGTCATTAAGCTGGCCTCCGTTTATTACATGTCCCCTGTTAGCGATCACTTCATTTACATTCATATTGCTTTGCGTTCCGCTTCCCGTTTGCCACACAACAAGTGGAAAATAGTCATCGAGCTTTCTTTCCAGGATCTCATCACAGGCCTTTCCAATAAGATCAGATTTTTCCTTTGACAAAACACCGGCTTCAAAATTGGTAATGGCGGCGGCCTTTTTCAGATAGGCAAAGGCCCGAATGATCTCCTTAGGCATTCTGTTAATGTCCTGGGCAATTTTAAAGTTATCAATGCTGCGCTGAGTCTGTGCCCCGTAATATGCATCTTCAGGAACCTCTACCTCTCCCATTGTATCCTTTTCTATTCTATACTTCATAATAGGTTTTTTTGAAATGCAAAGGTAATCAGCAAATACTCTCAGCAGAAGAAAACCTGTTTAGACTAACGTTTGCGCAGGATTTCTTTTATTTGAAAAACGTGGATAATTGTAACTTTAACACCTAACAATTGCTGATGAATTTCCTTTCGAAGAAAATACTTTTCGTTCTTGTCCCGATCGTTGCGGTCATCATTTTTTTTGTCTTTAGTTCCCGTCAAAAAACTATTGACTTTAATACCCAGGTTAAACCCATATTCAATAAAAAATGTATAGCCTGTCACGGAGGGGTAAGGCGAAAATCAAACTTCAGCCTGTTGTTCCGCGTAGATGCGCTTGCAAAAAATAAATCGGGCAAACCTGCCATCATTCCCGGCGATCCGGATCATAGTGAAATGATCAGGAGACTAACTATCAACGATCCTGATGAACGAATGCCATATAAACACGATCCATTAAGCAAAGAGGAAATTGAAACTTTGCGCAAGTGGATAAAACAGGGTGCAAAATGGGGTGATCATTGGGCCTACGTTTCCGTAAAACCTGTTGAAGTTCCCGAGGTAAAGACAGATTGGGCAAAGAATGAGATCGACCGGTTTATTTATAAAAAGCTAGACGAAGAGAAATTGAAACCATCCGCAGAAGCCGATAAACCTACATTACTTCGAAGAGCAAGTCTCGACCTTATTGGCATGCTGCCATCAAAAAAAATTGCTGATCAGTATCTCAATGATCATTCAGCAGGAGCTTATGAAACTTTAGTTGATTCATTGCTGGCCTCAGGTCATTATGGTGAAAAATGGGGGTCTTTGTGGCTTGACCTTGCACGATATGCTGACACAAAGGGATACGAAAGGGACGACAGCAGAAGTATATGGCGTTACCGCGACTGGCTCATCAAAGCTTTTAATAGAGACGAGCCCTATGATCAATTCTTAACTGAACAGATAGCGGGTGATCTGTTGCCCAACCCCACAGATGATCAGTACGTCGCGACCGCCTTTCAACGCAACACAATGACAAACGATGAAGGAGGAACTGATAATGAAGAATTCAGGACAGCCGCTGTGATCGACAGGGTGAACACAACCTGGCAGGCATTATTGGGAACCACGTTCGCCTGCGTACAATGTCATACTCATCCATATGACCCATTTACCCATGATGAGTATTACAAATTCATGGCTTTTTATAACGATACGCGTGACGAGGATACTTATGATGATTATCCTTTGCTGAGACATTTCAATGACTCCATGCACCAGAAGCTAAATTCATTGACCGGGTGGTTGCAGGAAAATGTTTCGACAGAAAAAGCAAAAGAGATAAACCGTTTCCTCCGGACCTGGGAGCCCTCCATTAATTCGCTAACGGCAGACCAGTTTGTCAATAGTGAATTAGCGGATACAAAATTTCTCATATTTCGCAATCATGCCGTGGCGAGGTTAAAGCACGTTGATCTTGAAAACAAGAATTTACTTATCTACAGGTATGTATGTTGGCTAAAGAATGGAGTTTGGGCCATTCATTTGGATAGTCCTGATGGACCGATATTGAAAACTATCTCGCCTGATACGACAAATGACTGGAAGATCGTAGAGACTGAAATTCCTTTAGGCACTGGCATTCATGATATCTATTTTACTTATTATAATCCTCATTTGAAGAATGCAGTTGATAATGGCCAGCAAATGGATTGGTTTTATTTTACCCAGGAATTTCCAGGTAAGGGCAAACCTGGCTATGAAGCGAATAAGAGGATCTTTTGGTCACTTCTTACTGCAAAAGTCCCCACTACCCCGATCATGATGGATAATCCATCTGACATGCATCGCCCGACCAATATTTTTGAAAGAGGGAATTGGCTTGTAAAAGGAGATGTGGTTACGGCTGCAGTTCCGCATGCGTTGAATCCAATGCCAAAGAATGCTCCCAACAATCGCCTTGGCCTGGCCATGTGGTTAACAAGTAAAGAAAATCCATTGACGGCAAGGACAATGATCAATCGTGTGTGGGAGCAATTGTTTGGGAACGGCCTGGCTGAAACATTGGAAGACCTGGGAACACAGGGCATTCCACCCACTCACCAGGAATTACTTGACTGGCTTTCCTGGAAATTTATGAATGATTATAAATGGAGTGTAAAAAGATTGCTGAAAGAAATTGTAATGTCGGCTACATACCGGCAAGACTCAAAGTTGACACCCGAATCATTAGAGAAAGATCCTTCAAATAAATTATATGGTCGTGGCGCAAGGGTAAGATTATCTGCAGAACAGGTGCGTGACCAGGGATTATGCATCAGTGGTTTGATCTCCGAAAAAATGTATGGTCCCAGTGTATTTCCCTACCAGCCAAAAGGAATTTGGTTATCGCCCTGGAACGGTGCAGATTGGGTAAAAAGTGAAGGTAATGAACAATATCGCCGGGCCCTGTATACCTATTGGAAGAGAACAGCTCCCTATCCTTCTATGATGACATTTGACGGGGTTGCGAGGGAAGTTTGTACAGCCAGGCGAATCCGTACAAACACGCCATTGCAGGCATTGGTTACATTAAATGATGATGCTTATCTTGATATGGCAAGATATTTTGCATACAGAATGCAGGAAGTAGCCAAAGACGTGAAGCAGCAAATAAGTAAAGGATACGAAATCGCTTTATACAAACCAATTTCAGCTGATAAATTATCTGTGCTGATGAAATTGTATGATGAATCATTGCAAAAGTTTAAAAAAGATAAGGACAAAACCTGCGAGATGATAGGAGTAGATGATCAGCATAACAATCCTGAAACAGCGGCAATGGTAGTAGTGGCAAATGCGATATTGAATTTGGACGAAGTGATCACGAAGAATTAAAAGCCCCTGTTCCTGAAGGGGTGAGGCTCAATAGCGAAGAGAAAGTAGAAGACTTGCCTTCGTTGCTTGTTCGTATAAGCAACTACTGCAGTCGAAGAGTGCGACTGTGCCTTCGCGTAGCTGCTACGGCGAAGCAAGGCGCAACAGGTGATAAATAGAAATACTGAAGCTGGCTACATAATAATATTCCATGACAAAAAAAGATCTCCATAATCAAAAGCTGGTTGAAGAAGCGAATCATGCTCATCTTCATTCTCATACCCGCCGGCATTTTTTGAAGGAGAGTGCAATGGGATTGGGAGCTCTTGCATTAGGCTCCCTGCTGGGATGTCGTTCACGATCATACGATACTTCAGGTATTTTATTTGACCCTGCACATCCACTAGCACCAAAGCTGCCGCCATTTCCTGGTAAGGCGAAGGCTGTGATCTACCTGCATATGGCAGGGGCACCGTCACAACTGGAATTATTCGATTACAAGCCCGCATTGATGAAATTGGATGGACAGGATTGTCCTCAATCATTGCTGGAAGGAAAACGGTTTGCATTCATTCGTGGTGTTCCGAAGATGTTGGGACCCCAGGCAAAATTTGCGCAGCATGGTGAAAGTCGTGCGTGGGTGAGTGAACACTTGCCACACTTCTCAACGATCGTTGATGAAGTAAGTTTTTTAAAAGCCGTGACCACTGACCAGTTCAACCACGCGCCGGCACAATTGCTGGTACATACCGGCGGACCCCGGCTCGGAAGACCAAGTATCGGCTCATGGGTTACTTACGGTTTGGGAACGGAGAATCAAAATTTACCGGGCTTTGTTGTGTTGACATCAGGCGGAAAATTTCCTGATGCGGGCAAAAGTGTTTGGGGCAGCGGATTTTTGCCGTCCGTCTACCAGGGAGTGCAATGCAGAAGTGAAGGAGACCCGGTTTTATTTATCAAAGATCCGGAAGGTATGGATCGTGATCTCCGCAAAGCTTCGATTGACGCCATTAACGAGATCAACAAAAAAGAATACGAAGAATACAAAGACCCGGAAATCCTTTCACGCATCTCCCAATATGAAATGGCCTACCGCATGCAGATCTCCGTGCCCGAGGTGATGAATATAAATGATGAGCCTGAGTATATACATGAAATGTATGGCACAAAACCGAATGTGGCCTGCTTTGCAAACAATGTTTTACTTGCCAGGAAATTAGTCGAAAAGGGGGTCCGGTTTGTTCAGTTGTTTGACTGGGGCTGGGATAGTCATGGCACCGATGCAAGTCTTGCCATTGATGTTGGCTTCATTAACAAATGCCGCCAGGTTGATAAGGCAATGACTGCATTGATCCTGGATCTGAAACAACGAGGATTGCTTGAAGAGACATTGGTAGTATGGGGAGGAGAATTTGGCAGAACACCGATGCAGGAAAACCGCGAAGGCAAACAAAATATTTTTAAAGGAAGAGATCATCACACGGAAGCATTCACGATCTGGATGGCTGGTGCAGGGATCAAAAAGGGCGGAAGCTATGGCGAAACGGATGAAATAGGGTATAGTGCCATCAGTGGAAAGGTTGAGCCATTTGATATCCAGGCAACGATCTTAAATCAATTGGGATTTGAGCATGAAAAATTCATTTACCAGTTCCAGGGGCGACCATACAGGTTAACCGATGTGAAGGGAAAAGTGATCGATGAGATACTGGCGTAATTCTTTGACCATGAGCATTGAATATTACTTTTTAAAATGCTCAATATTCAACTCTCAATATTCAATTTTCATTTTATAAAAAATAATTTGAACCGAAGAAATTTTATTCAATTATCAGGTGCTTCGCTGGCCTCGCTGCTTGTTTCAGATTTTGTAAAGGCCGAAAACAAAAAAAAATATATCCTTCAAATGCCCGATGAAATAAAAATTCTTTCGGGCGATGAATATTTTTCTTTACAAACTTCTGATCACCATACCTGGCAGTATAAAGATGTTATTATTGAGGTGAAAAACCTGGACAAATCTGTTTTCGTATTTATTCAATCACCTACTCTTTCTGTAAAGGAAGCAAAACTTTCCTGGAAATATTCGATTCAAACAAATACAAAAGTTTTAGGGGATCATTGGGAGCGCACTTATGGTGATGCGAGCTGGCAACAACCCAGTACTTCAAAAAAATTGCCCTGGTATTGTATTGAACAAAATAAAAACAACACGACATGTTTTGGAGTAAAAACAGGCTGCAATGCCGTAAGCTACTGGCACCTCTCAGATAGTAACCTGGATCTTACTCTTGATACAAGAACTGGCGGGAATGGTGTACAGCTTGGCAGCAGAAAATTAAGTGCTGCAGAGATCGTCACCACAAAAAATGAAAATGATGAAAATGTGTTTGCAACAGTGCGCCGGTTTTGCACATTAATGTGTGATAAACCAAAATTGCCACAACAACCCGTTTATGGAATTAACGATTGGTATTTTGCTTATGGGAATAATTCAGCCGAATTAATTCTTGAGCATACAGCTTTACTTGCATCATGTGTAACAAATACTTCCAATAAACCCTTCTCTGTAATTGATGCAGGATGGGCCATCAAATCACCATTACTGCCCGATGATTGTTGCTGGGGTGATGATTTTTCAAGATCCAATGCCAAATTCGGTGACATGCAAAAATTGTCGGAAAGGATAAAAAATTTAGGCATGCGACCCGGTATCTGGACAAGACCTTTATGTGCGCGCCATACCGATAAAAATAATTTGCTCGCACCATCAATTACAAATCGTAATGATTCAAGAATGCCAATACTGGACCCGACCATTGAAGAAAATATTGAGCGTATAAAAAATAATATTAAAACATACAACCAATGGGGTTATGAACTGGTGAAACACGACTATACTACGTATGATATTTTCGGACAATGGGGTTTTGAAATGAAAGATGCACTTACTATACCGGGCTGGGAATTCAATGACAACACAAAAACAAATGCTGAAGTTATATTGAACCTATACAATGCCATTCGTGAAGCGGCAGGTAATACGTATTTGATAGGTTGCAACACAATGAGTCATTTGTCAGCGGGTATTTTTGAGCTCAACCGTATTGGCGACGATACAAGTGGAAAAGAATGGGAACGTACCCGGAAGATGGGAGTCAATACACTTGGATTCAGAATGATGCAACATAAAACCTTTTATGATGCAGATGGCGATTGTGTAGGACTTACTAAAGATGTGCCCTGGAGCAAGAATAAGAACTGGATGCAATTACTTGCACAAAGCAGTACACCACTATTTATTTCAGCGCAACCGGATGCGGTGGGTAGTGAGCAAAGGAATTTTATCAAACAAAGTTTTGCGGAGGCTGCGGTGGAACAGCAGGTGGCAGAACCTTTAGATTGGCTTACGAATAAATTACCTTCTAAATGGAGATTGAATGGCAAGGAAGTGAATTTCGATTGGAGTTAATAGTAGCTTTCGAAAGACAGGATATGACTGGTGCTTTCATATTTATTCAACAACATTTTTATTTGTAATTTCTATAACTTCAACTTAAATCAGTTTCAATTGAACAGGAGAAATTTTTTAGAACTCGGCGCATCCTCAACGGCTGCCCTGATGTTTTCATCTCTTGACACTTTTTCTTCACTGAATAAACCTGCATTTACTATGAATAAGAGTTTTGAATTAAAAATTTTGGCCACCAATTGGGGTTTTGGCGGAACGATCGATGAGTATTGTTCCAAAGTAAAGCATGATGGCTATGACGGCATTGAAATTTGGTGGCCTTCGGAAAAAAAGGACCAGGACGCTTTATTTGCAGCCCTGAAAAAAAATAATCTTGAAGTAGGTTTTTTGACAGCGGGTCATGAGAGCAATTATGACCAACATTTCAATACATTTAAAAACATGGTTAATGCAGCGGCAAAGAATACGGTACAAAGACCTTTATACATCAATTGCCATTCGGGAAGAGATTATTTCTCTTATGAACAAAACAAAACGTTTATTGATCATACCATTCAATTGGCAAAAGAAACGGGACTAAAAATTTGTCATGAAACGCATCGCTCAAGGATACTGTTTGCTGCGCCTGTTGCGAGGCAATACTTTGATAAAATCCCAGAATTGAGGATCACCTACGATGTATCACATTGGTGCAATGTGAGCGAAAGCTTACTGCAGGATCAACCAGAAACCGTCAATATAGCTTTACAGCGGGTAGATCACATTCATGCACGTATTGGTCATCCTGAGGGACCGCAGGTCAATGATCCAAGGGCACCCGAATGGGATGAAACCATGAAAGCCCACTTTGCATGGTGGGATAAAGTAGCTGAGATGAAAAAACAGCAAGGCGACCGTTTAACAATACTAACCGAATTTGGTCCTCCCACCTATATGCCCACATTGCCTTACACCCAACAACCATTAGCTGATCAATGGGCCATTAATGTCCACATGATGGAGCTGTTGAGGAAAAGATATAGTTAGCTTCACGCATTAAGCTTCAAGCTGTAAGCCTCATCCTTAAAATTCAAACTATAATTATGAGAAATTTTAAAGAACTTAAAATTTGGCAGAAGGGAATTGATATTGCTATAAAAACTTATCAATTCGCGGAAACTTTACCCAAAGAAGATAAATATGCCATCGTTCAGCAAATGACAAAGGCAAGCGTCTCTATTTCCTCAAATATTGCAGAGGGCAGTAGCAGGAAGAGTGAAAAAGATTATTCCAGGTTCATTGAAATTTCTCTTGGTTCTGCATTTGAATTGGAAACTCAAATTATAATTGCAGAGAAATTACATAAAGGTGATCAACAGTTATTACAAGAGTTGAAAACCGAGATTACGGGTGAACAGAAAATGTTAACCGGTTTTCAACAAAAACTCAATCCGTAGCTTGTAGCTTACGGCTTAAAGCTTGCAGCAAAAACTATGTCAGAATTCTTCGGTCACTTTCACGTTGTACTTGTCCATTTGCCCATTGGCATTTTGTTGCTTGCCTGTGTATTTCAATGGCTGGAGCGAAGACCAAAATTTTCCTCGTTACATGTTGCCACAAATATTGCGTTGCTGATCGGAATGATCTGCGCTATTCTTTCGGCACTTACTGGCTATCTATTGTCATTCAGCGGCGATTATGATGAAGGTTTGGTGATCACTCACCAGTGGTTTGGGATCAGTGTTGCTGCCGTAAGCATTGCGATGTTTTATTATCACAACAAGGGAGTCTCATTTAAAACACAGGTTTCGATCAGCATTTTGTTATTTGTATTGATCATTATAACGGGTCACCTCGGTGGATCATTGACTCATGGTTCAGACTATCTCACAAAATCATGGACCCTTACTTCCGACACGGTTGCCCTGAGAAAACCAATTCCAAATGTGCAGGAAGCAATGGTTTATCCGGACGTTATCCAGCCCATATTACAAACGAAATGCTATTCCTGTCATGGAAAAAATAAACAGAAAGGAAAACTGAGAATGGATGATAGCTTAAGATTAATGAAGGGTGGGAAAGACGGCCCTGTTATCATACCCGGCAATGTTGAAAAAAGTGAAATGGCAAAAAGGATATCACTTCCACGTGAGGACGATGATCACATGCCACCAAAAGAAAAACCACAACCAACCGAACAGGAAATTGCATTGATACACTGGTGGATCAAATCGGGTGCATCCTTTGATAAAAAGGTGAAGCAACTGGATCAGCCCGAAGAGCTAAAACCGGCCTTGCTTGCATTGCAGAATGTGCAGGAGAAAAAGATCATTGTCCCCGATCTTCCTGCTAAACCGGTTGTGAAGGCAAATGACGAAGCGATAAAAAAATTAAAAGACATCGGGGCAGTGGTCGATCCGGTGGCTCAGAATACAAATTACCTGTCAGCGAATTTTGTGACAGTGACAAATCCTGGCGATAGAGAAATTCAATTGCTTTTGCCGCTAAAGGAGCAATTGATCGAACTGAAACTTAGTGGTGCCTCTATTACAGATTCTGCTTTGCTTGTCATTGCTCAATTTAAAAATTTGATGAGGCTGCAGTTGGATCATACAAAGATTACGGACAAAGGACTGGCAAGTTTGAGAGCATTGGAAGATCTCAGGTATCTCAATTTGGTTGGGACTGCTGTAACGGAAAAGGGTGTCATGCAATTAAAGGATCTGAAAAACCTTCGTTCCATCTATCTTTATCAAACCGGGGTAAAAAAATCAGAGTGGAAAGATCTGAGAAAAGCATTTCCAAAAACTTTGATCGATTCTGGCGGGTACACAGTTCCGTTTTTACCAACAGATACAATAGAAGTAAAACCGCCAAAGACAAAACAATAAACAATGAGATGTTTTCTTCTCCTGTCGCTTCTTATTTCTTTAATTAGTTTTTCACAAACAAAGAGTTTCAACAACCCCGTTCCAACAAGGCAACAACTGGCCTGGCATGAAATGGAATTTTATCTTTTTGCGCATTTTGGCCCCAACACATTCACGGATAAAGAATGGGGTGAAGGCACAGAGCCAGAAGATATTTTCAATCCCACCAATTTAGATTGCCGCCAGTGGTGCCGGGTAGCAAAGGCGGCAGGGGCAAAGGGAATTATCATCACGGCCAAACATCATGACGGGTTTTGTTTATGGCCCAGTAAATACTCTACGCATACTGTTCGTGAAAGCAAATGGAAGAATGGAAAGGGCGATGTGCTGAAAGAATTATCGCAGGCCTGTAAGGAGTATGGACTAAAATTCGGGGTTTATATTTCTCCCTGGGATCGCAATCATCCAAAATATGGAACGCCAGAATACAATGATGTGTTTGTAAATATGATGAAAGAGATCTTTACAAATTATGGACCTATCTGGGAATTGTGGTGGGATGGAGCCAATGGTGAAGGGCCGAATGGAAAGAAGCAAGTATATGATTGGGATCGGTTCAAAAAGACCGTTCGCAAGCTTTCTCCAAACACAGTTATTTTTAGTGACGTAGGTCCTGATATCCGCTGGTGTGGAAATGAAAAGGGAATTGCCGGGAAAACGAACTGGAATTTGCTCGACACGGTTGGATTTACCCCAGGCGCAGGTGCACCAGCGGTTGATATATTGAATCGTGGAAATGAAAATGGAAAGAACTGGATACCGGCTGAATGTGATGTGAGTATTCGTCCCGGCTGGTTTTATCACAGAGAAGAAGATGATAAAGTAAAAACTCCTGAAGAATTATTTCAATTGTATTTAAAATCAGTAGGTCGGGGGGCAAATTTATTATTGAATGTACCACCTGACCGGACGGGGAGTATCAATGGTAAAGATTCATCGGCGTTGGTTGGGTTTAAGAAATTGAGAGATGAAAGTTTTAAAAATAACCTTGCCAATAGCGCCAAACATTCTGTTTCTGCGGGAGACAGCGTAAAAGAGATTTGGCAAATTCATTTTTCTAAACCGGTAAAAATTAATTGCGTAGTTCTCAAAGAAGAAATAAAAAATGGCCAAGCTATTGAAAAATTTTCCTTAGAGTTAAAGAATGACGCTGGTGTTATTGCCTACTTAGGGGCCACTGTCGGAAGAAAAAGAGTTATAACCTTTCCCGTAGTCGAAACTAATAGTATATTTCTGAAAAGCAAAGGAAAAATTAAAACTATTGAAGTGTACTTAATCCCCGAAAACCTAATCGAAAAATAATCATGAGAAAGCTATCGGAACTGTTAGAGAAGATCTCAATTCGAAAAATATATCACGCAAAGGCGCAAAGAAACGCAAAGAAAATACAAAGCCGTCGCGCCTTTGCGCCTTTGCGTGAAACCAAACTTGCTCACGTCTTGGTTTTACTTATATTTTTAATTTTAAATCTCAGCTCGTCGGGTCAACAAACGAAAACAAAAAATTTTCTTTCCGAAACCAAGGCTCAGAAAGAACAGCGGATGAAATGGTGGGAGGATGCAAGATTTGGTTTGTTTATTCATTGGGGATTGTATTCAGTACCAGCCGGAGAATGGAAAGGAGACACGAGTCACGCGGAATGGATACGAACAACAGCCCAAATACCTATTCATGAGTATGAACAATTTGTTCAGCAATTTGATCCTGAAAAATTTAATGCCGAAGAATGGGTAAAGCTGGCAAAAGCTGCCGGTATGAAATACATTGTTATTACTTCCAAACATCATGATGGCTTTTGCATGTTCGATACAAAACAAACCGATTTTGATATCATGTCCACACCCTTTCATCGTGACGTTATGAAAGAGCTAGCGGCGGCCTGCAAAAAAGAAGGTATTCAGCTTTGCTTTTATCATTCTATCATGGACTGGCATCATCCTGATTATTTGCCAAGAAGAGAATGGGAAACAGACAGGACAGCTACCGGGGCCAACTTTGATAACTATGTTTCGTACATGAAGAATGAGTTGAAAGAATTGCTTACTAACTATGGGAAGATCGGCGTGCTTTGGTTTGACGGTCAATGGGAAACTACATGGACACATGAGAGAGGAAAAGATCTTTATGAATATGTGAGGAGCCTTCAACCATCTATTATGATCAATAACCGCGTTGATGTGGGAAGAGAAGGCATTGGGCAGACAAAAGCAGGATTCGCTGGTGATTTTGGTACGCCCGAGCAGAAAATTCCTGCCACGGGAATTCCAGGCGCCGACTGGGAAAGTTG